>ENA-ORTV01000288-ORTV01000288.1-human-gut-metagenome-genome-assembly--contig:-NODE-288-length-63007-cov-8.277211_pt1 | contig 63007 bp, 42 predicted proteins | sample MGYA00241915_ERZ509194 | MGnify/ENA primary metagenome ERZ509194 (study PRJEB26280, sample SAMEA2338810) | human gut metagenome | biome: human gut; feature: human-associated habitat; material: faeces... | reverse complement strand
GTGAGAACTTTGGAGGCGAACTTGGTCAAGCGCTCGTCGAATGCGTGAACGTAAAAAGGCAATTGGAACACGCGAAAGCATCGGTGCGATGCTCGATTGAGTGGAGCTTCCTCTGGCTGAAGAGGATTTATGGCTATGCCAAGGTTCGTTATCGCGGATTGGCGAAAAATCACAGTCGAGCGCAAACGTTGTTTGCACTATACAACTGCTACCGCTTGCGCAAATGGTGTGCTCCGCCAAAGCTGCCTTGCTGATCAACCCTGAGACTCTGGTTCGCGCTTCGTCTCGAGCGCCATAGGGGCGAACTGACTCTTGAAGATGGGATTTGCCTAATTTGCAGGCAAATATCGAGTTATTTCATCAACATTCGGAAAAATCGAACGCCTAACGTTCATGGGAACTATCGACGCTTTTCAGCGTCAGGTCTGGAGTCCTCAATTTAAACAAAACTGCTTCCCCCATCGCTCAAAGATGGGGGTTTTGAAGAGCTTCTCTGACGGTTACTTTTACCAATTTTGACCCAGTCTTTGCGGAAACTGGGGTTCGTAAGGATGTAGACAAAACCGACATCACTCAAAAGAATAACCCTTTAGACAAAATCTTCTTTTCCCAACATTCAATCCTCAAGAGACACCTATTTTTAGCACCTAGTTTTTACCGTTTGCAACGGTACTGGACGTTGTATACCGATTCCAAATCAATCAATTCAAGATATCCTTCATCCTCTTCCCTCAGCAACCTCATTTAATCATTTTCTCTTGACATAAATATTCATCTCTGATAAATGAAATCCCCTTTTTCTTTAATCTTTTGAAGTTTTCATCTATTATATCCTCTTTATCTAATGCCTCATACATAAACAGCCAATACAAGTGCATATTTTCTGTACTTTCATCCAACAGATCTAACGCATGCTTCTTCAATTCATTTTCAGATTTAGCATCTTGTGAAATTCTAGCAAATATCAAAGCCATAACCATAAACATGCAATCACCAGACTCAATGCTATCTAACGCATATTTATCAGAAAATTTTATTTTGTATTTTATGCCCCAATACATTGAATAATCACAAGCTTCATAAACCTTAGACCGAATCCCGACATCATATATACTTGAACAGAATCTCTTTATTTCATCACTCGAAACATTAAAACGTTCAAATAAATATTCATCAACCCAATGAACCAAATAAGGATACTGATACACGAGATGTAATATACTGGTAATATAGTATACTAGCGCCTTCTTCCCCAATTTATAGCTACTAACCATTTTCATTGCATACGAATAAACAGATAGATTATTCGTATCATTCGCCAGACAAATTACATAATCAACAAACACTTTAAGTCGGCTAAATTTAAAATATCTATCCCCCTTTTCTGTTACTAACGGGTCAATTGAAAATTGAAGAAGCCTAGCCACCCAGTCTGTATTATTTGGATTCGGCAGTCGGGTTATTTTCGTTTTCTTAACATTAAGTGACAGCTCGAACTCCCTCAAATAGCTATTGAGATCTAATAGGAAATCATTAGCCTCACTTTCGGACTTAACGTAGCAACAATAATCGTCGATATGTCGTACGTAATGATAATTTTTAGACACCAACTTTTCGTCTACAGCACAGAGAATAATCTCCGACAAAAGATTTGACGTATGTGGACCAATCAATACTCCATTGGTTTCGTTATTCTTCAAAGACCTTGAATAATAATCTATTTGATCTCCAAATGTCTTTTGACTTATCTTAGTTATATTCTTATTTTTTTTAGCATTCTGCTTCCCATCAATCGCCCACGCAAAAGCGTGAGAGTAAATACTAGGGAAACAGGAAGAAATATCAGCCTCAACCTTGTACTTGCTTAATGTTCGAAGATTGTAGATTTCTCCTTCTAGATTGACATCTCTATCAACATATTCATGATTCATCTCGAACAAAGTATGTTTCTGGCTCAGCTTTTGAATATGTATCTGACTTCGCTTATATGTTTGACATTTAGTCTTGAGCTCAAAATAATCCAATAAATCATCCCATTTATTTCTCAAGAACATACATAGGTAATAGTATGTAAATGGAACTGGGATACCCAACCTTCTTGTTGTATGAGTATTTCTACAACTATCGTATCTTACGTAATCTTTCGGACATTTTTCAAAACCAATTTCTTTATTATTAGATTCCGCCTCTTTACAGTACGCATAGAATTTTTTACTAGTAAATACTGGTGGAAGTTTGTCAGCAAATAAACCATACCCTAGAAGTCCTTCATAAAGCTCGTTACTTGAAATTTCTCTAAGGCAATCAATATATGACTTACTCATGAACTACTCATCAACAAAATTCAACTTTCAATATATTCGTTCTGTACTTTCTGTTCCAAGAATTATTTTTGTTATTTCCCAATACTCTTAATCTTATTAGTGGTATTATCCATCCGGTACTCCATGATCGTACCGTCGGCAATATGTCGTGCCACTTCAAGTGCCGTTTCAAGGTCGACGTTGTACCACTCGCGTGGCACGTAGGCCTTTCCGGCGCTCGTGTAGAGCGTCATCGAAATACGCTGGTTAACGAGGAAGGCATGGATCAGCGATTCCATCTTCCGGGGGTCTAGGTTGTAGCAACGGATGGTAGCCTCCACCTTAACCGGGGCTTCCAGATACGTCGGATCCTTCTCCGCTCCTCGGATACGCTGCATGACGTCTTGAGTCGAGAACCCAATCTTGTGCAACATTCCGCGACGCTTCATGTCAGCCAGGGCCGGCGCATTAGTTTCCGACGACAGGATGTAGACGCAGCCGGTTTCCCGCATGCTCACCGTATCCGTTTCTGAAACAAGAATTGGCGTTTCCTTGCCGCTCGGGATGACGATGCGACCATGAGGATCTTTGTACAAAGCTCGAGCTAGCGAACGCTTCAGGATGTTGGTTTCAACACCATTGTCGAAGATGACACGAAAACGCGGATTAGCTCTCTCCACGACGTTGTGGGAGACCTCCTCCTTGCGTTCGTCGAGCACCTCCGCAACATAGCAGAGGATCCCATTAAGAACATAAAAATGCCCGACGGCGACCTGAACCTCGCTCTTGAAGCGCATGATCTTGGCTTCTTTCGTCGCAATGGCCTGCTGAATGTCGCTGAATGTCTTCTCGAACATTGGAAAGTCCGGACAACGTTTGCGCGATGCAATCTCGTCCGGCATGTTGCGAAACGCCTCTTCATTTCGATCCTTGACATGCTTGATGTCAAAGATCGAAGTGTTTACGCCAGCCAACAGGCCATGCGTATCCGACTTGAGGATGTCTGCAAAACTCTTGATGGCACCCGACGGTTGCTTCTTCTGTTCTTTCGTCTCCGCCACCATGTCCAGAAGGCCGATGTCGTCATACGGCGTGACCTTGGCTCTCAGACGAGTACGAAAAGCTCGAAGATAGTTCGCCAATTTGCGTTCGTTGACATCACCGTCAACCGAAGGCTCACGTCCATTGATCTTGTAGAAATCAAGCACTTTCAGGAAGTTGAGGATGAGCGGATCCTTCGGTTTTTCCTTCTTCTTGGCCGCTTCTACGTTTTTCAAGAGCGAGCTCGTCTTCAGCGTAGCCGCCGCGAATTCTAGAAAACTTTGTCTTGCCATCTGTAACCTCAGTCGGCGGAGAGTTGACCAGAAGCGATCAATTCAGCCGTCTTCTTACGAACGAACGCAAGCACTTCACCAAGCCGCTTTTCGTACGGATCGTTCGAGTTGGTCGACGGTTCCTTTCCGAAGCTCGTGAAGAAGTCCTCGACATTCGGCCAAAGAAGTTGGGCTTCATCTTCAGAGACGGAAGCGCGATTCGCCACGACCTGATCCTTGATGGTCTTAAGCATCGGGGCATCGACCGATTTGGACAGCACTTCAAATGCGCCCTGGAATGGGTTGATCTCGGCAATCAAGTCAATGTTGAGGTTCTCGATATTGACGAACTTGTCGCCGACCTTCAAAAACTCGTGCACTTTCTTCTTGGCATCGGGATCCTGTCGACGAACACGGGGGCTGCCAATCTTCGGATCGTCACCTTCTTTTCCTCCATTCCCCTCCGGATCGCCGAGCTTTTCGTTTTCTTTCTCCTTTGGATCCTTGGGAGGCTGCGGATGCTTAGGAGGCTTGGGGGTGTCGTCAGGAATTTCGATCACAATCCGCCCTTCCCTATCCACCAGCTTCCCCTGGTCGTCGATCTGACCGCCGGCAGCGTGGATCTTCATCTGAAGTTCCACGAACTTGGCAACCGTCTTGACGTCCTCGATCTCGAGCGAGGGGAAGCGCTCCTGCACCAGATTCGGAAGCTCCAACTGCGTAAATTCCTGGTCATTGATCGCATGCGTAATGATGCGACCGACGGCATTGATGTCCTGAAGCACAGACGTCGTTACGTTCGTCAGCCCGCCATTGGTGAGAATCTCCGCAACCGGTTTTGAAACCTTGTGTTCACCAGTGTCATCAATGATGATCGTACCGGGCTTCACTTCTTCGCCGTTCTTGAGGAGTGAGCGTGGCTTGAAGTTGATATTCGGGGCAAGAATCTGCTCCATCAAGAGCGAGACGGTAATCGCCTTGAGCATGTTGTTAACGGAGTTCGTTACGTCCGCGTCTTCAGCGTCCGGCTGCGCAATCAGGTTCGTAAACTGCGCGTGCTCCTTCCCTTCGCAGTCGCGGGTCGCACGACCGATGATCTGAACAATTTCCGTCAACGACGAGCGGTAACCGACTGTCAGAACGTGTTCGCACCACGGCCAGTCGAAGCCTTCCTTTGCCATGCCGAGCGCAATGATGATGTCCATATCCTCGCGCTTCTTGATGTTTCGAAGGTACATCAGAACATTGACGCGATTTTCGTCGTCGGTCACGAGGTCGGCGATGCGTAGCGTTTTGCCGTTCCTGGCACGAGTCGTGTAAATGCCAGTCTCCGGATCTTTGATGGGCGTGCCGCCAATAACGTCCATGATGCGCTCGACTTCGGTGAACTTGTCACCGGTCGACTCCATCGAATTCACATTCGGAATGTGAATGATGGTCTTCTTATCCAAGTCGAGCACTTCACGCAACGCCTCGAAATAGCGGCCCTGGTAGAAGTGGTAGCCGATCCCCAGACTCTTCAGATACTTGTAGCCGTTGAGCTGCTCGTAGTAGGTGTAAGTAACCTGAGTGAACTTCGCTTCATCCTCTTCCTCAAGAATACGCACCGCGTCTCCACGGAAGTAGGAGCCAGTCATTGCCACGATGTGCGCCTTCGACTGCGTCATCAGGGTGTGAATGGTCTTCCCCATGATGTTCGTGTCATCGGCGGACGTGTGATGGAATTCGTCAATGGCCACGACGGTCTCGTCGAATTTGTACGGCAGCTTGATCTTCTCGAAGGCGAAGCGAAAGGTCGCATGCGTGCAAAGCAGATAATGCGCATCCGGATCATCCATAAACTTCACGACCCTATCAACCTTGCCTACATTGCCCGGCGTGCACAGGTTGTACTTCGGATCGACATGCCAGTCGGCGAAAAAGCCATACGTCGTCAAATCAGTATCCTGGAAGGATCCGCCGATGGACATTTCAGGAACGGCTACGATGACCTTCTTCAGCCCCTGCTTCATCACCTTGTCGAGCGCAAGGAACATCAGCGCACGAGACTTGCCGGAGGCTGGCGGAGCCTTGATAAGCAAGTACTGTGCGTTGCGTTGCTCATAGGCTCTGGCCTGCATCTCGCGCATGCCAAGCGGATTGTGAGTCGAACTCTTACCCGTCTGAGCATAGCGGGCAGTCAAAATGTCTGTCATTTCTTCTTTCCTTTCTTGGCTGTCTTCTGCGTTGATTCTGCTACAAGTACCTCATAGCGCTCGAACAACATGTGCAAGCGTTCTTCGTCATTTGCAAACGGATGCGAACGGTACAGTTGGTCGACCGCTCGATCGAGCTGCTCATGCGCCTCTTTCAACTCCGGAGGCATCTTGTCCGGATCGTAGAGATCCGCCAACGTAAACTCGGGATAGAAATCTCGAGCGTCGAGCACCTTCTGCGCCAACACTTCGATGGTATGACGCTGCGTTTCTTTGGCATCCGGCCAGGGGAAAGTGTTGTAGCAAAGGTCTCTCGAATAGCGGTAACGCGATTCCAGACGACCGCAGACCGTGCGCATCCACGTCATGTGCATGCGAGATTCGAGAATGCCGAAGTCGTAGAGCGTACCGTTGGGAACGATTTGGTTCGCATTCGTCACAATCGAGTCCTTTCCAACGAAACCCATCGGAATATAATCCCTACGCTCCGAGGAATGACATGGAATCACAATCGCCGTATCTGGATTATTTAAGTCTCGGAACTCGTGAGCTCGCTCCGCCAATTTTCGGCATCCTGGGTCACGGCTAGCCAATCGCATTGCCTTACACCCCTCAATACGTTCAGCCACGATCGGTTTCGCTTTTACTTCTTCAGAAGCGTTCGTTAGCCACAAGCAGTAACGTGGAAGATTGTGAAGGAGTTCCTTCGAGCCAATCAATTTCTTGATGTAAGGTTCAATTTCAGGATCCGAAGCGAATTTCTCGTAGTCGACAGCCTCAATGATGAGGTTGCCACCATCGGTCGGCTGATTTCCACGCACCATTGCGACGGCACCATTAAGAGTTTGGGCAGCAGAGACGACCATCGTCAACGAATTCCCTTCGATGAGATAGCCGTTGATGGCTTTTACGATTCTCGTACTCGGATCTGCCCTAACGGATTCGTAGCAATACAGTCTCTTCTCATTTCTCTCATGCTTGCTGAACCCAATTACAACGCAGTAAACACCGGCGTTATCCTTGGCTTCGTTGCGCCACTGGAAAGTTTGGTGAGCAAAGTTGATGTGCATGCCGTCATTGAACAACGTCCCCCACAATGGTGCGACCTGTTCACCCTGGCAGATTGAATTCGTCGAAACGAAGGCGCACTCAATCTTTGGGTTCACTTGTACTAAACCTGACGCCTTTTTATACCAGGCGGCTACAAAGTCAAGGATCCCAGAATTCTTCACGCCATAAAAAACGTCCATAACTTCCTTTTTCTGGACTTTGCTCATCGTAGCTGCACCAATGAATGGCGGATTCCCCATGATGTAGGAAAGCTGCTCAGCAGGCACAACCGTACCCCAGTCAATCGTCAGAGCATTGGCGCAAACGATGTGCGCGGAATCCTTCAACGGAATCGTCGGAATAGTTGCGCCGAAGAACGTGCCAAACTCCACGTTCATGACATGCTCCATAAGCCACATCGACACGCGTGCGACTTCCACGGGGAACTCTTCAATTTCGATGCCATAGAACTGATTGATCGAAACCTTGGAGGCGTCGAGCTTCCAGTCGTCCAGAAGAGAACGTTCAGGACTATCGAACCTGTGAAGCACCTTCACGGCTTCAAATTCAAGCCGCTTGATCTCACGGAAAGAGACGATAAGGAAGTTCCCGCTACCGCAAGCCGGGTCAAGGAACGTCAGAGAGGCGAGCTTACTCTGAAAGGCGTAGAGCTTGTCGGTCTGGTCCTTCGTGAGCTTCTTCTGTGTGTCGCTGATGGTCTCAAGAATGGCCTGTAGCTCAACCTTCAGATCGTCAAGAAAGAGCGGCTCGATCACCTTCAAGATGTTGCGTTCGCTCGTGAAATGCGCTCCTAGAGCATGTCGCTCCTCTGGCTTCATGACGGCCTGGAACATCGAACCGAAGATGACCGGCGAAATCCGATTCCATTCCAATCTACCGCACTCGAGAAGAATGTTTCGGGCACGAGCGTTGAAGGTCGGGATGCGGATTTTGTCGCGAAAGAGTCCACCGTTCACGTACGGGAAGGCAGCAAGCGTCGGTGTTTCCTGCTTGCGAGCAAACCTTCCAGGCTCCATGTCGAGCATCCAAAACAGACGCTCAAAGAAGTTATCCATATCGGAGCCATCAGTCTTGGTAAGAGATTCAATGGCCTTTGTCATCTGACCTTGGATCGGGAAGATACCCGTATCTTCTGCGAAGAAACAGAACAGCAAACGTGTCAGGAAGACATTCAAATCATGCAGATGCTCATCGTCGTACTGGTTCGTCGCACGAATGATGTCGTAGAGCTTCCCCATCTTCTCACAGGCTTTGACGTCCGCAGGATGGCTCGTATATGCAAGCGGCTTTTCATATAGACCAGTCAACGGAAGGAAAAACTCATAGTTTTCGACCAGATCAGCAAAGTCAAAGTCCGCCCAGTCGTCGACTCGACTATCGTAGGCAACAACGCGATGAAAATCGGTGGCAAAGATGAATCGAACCTTGTGCTTAGCAATGGTTGCATCCTTGACGAGCGTCTTCACCACCGCATTCACGTCCTGTCCTCGCGTAACCGGTCGGAAGTACATGTTCTTGGCGAGGCCGTAATCTCCTTCAGCGATCGCTATGTTTCGACCGTTGTTCGGATCCTGCACATTGCGAATCGTAGCGGCCGGGAATCCGAAAGTTTTCAAGAAGCCAACGAAGAAGTCTTTGCCATTCGTCGTTTGGCGTAGGGCCTCGAAGCCCTTAATTATTTTGGCGTGATTGAGCTTTGCCATGACAGAATTCCTTGATCATGTAGTCTTTGTGCCGAGATCAATTCTCTTGCGACGTATTCATTTGGAGATAGCGATAGACGGTGGAGCGGCTGATGCCGACCTTCTTGGCCGCCGTCGCAAGCGGTACGCCTTGTTCCACCAAGGCATTAACTGTTTCTAGCGTTTCGTCAGAGATTGAACGAGGACGCCCCTTGTATACGCCGCGCTCCTTAGCTAGCGCAATACCTTCGGCCTGGCGACGACGGATCATGGAGCGCTCAAATTCAGCGAATGCACCGATCATCGATAGCATAAGTTTTGAAGTAGGAGAGGCATCCGCACCGGCTTCGAAGGAGAGGCGCTCGTTCAAGAAGATAACGCTGACACCGCGACAGGTCAGATCCTGCACCATCGTGAGGAGATCAGCGAGATTGCGAGCCAGCCGGTCTAGGCTGTGCACGATGAGCGTATCTCCTTCACGAATAAAAGAGAGCATCCTTTGAAGCTCCGGACGATCGGTGTTCTTGCCAGAGACTTTGTCCATGAAGATTTTCTCAGCCTGCTGAGCCTTTAAATCCTCAATCTGTCGATCCGGGTTTTGGTCAAGCGAGCTCACTCGGACGTATCCGATGCGCATAGTGTCCTCTAGAGATAGTTACGAAACACATGTGTCGATTATCTCATATTGGACTCAAATGGAACACCCTTTCGACGTAGACGGAGGTGTCTCAGTTGGCTGTACCTCAACTACGAGCGTCCATGTAAGCAGCGAGACTTTAAGTCGGCTGGGAACAGCACACCTTGTCAGGATAATATGCTACTCGCCCTTCGGCCGCGCGTACAACGAATACAAGCGAGATCCTCCTGCGTCCATGAAGGATGTCAGTATGGCATCCCAGTCAGGTTGCCTTGATCAATTATTCGGGCGATCCACTTACTACACCACCAGTGACGGGCAACGGCACAAGGCCGAGATCTTCGTGGCGCCTATGCCGTATTCCAACTTGCCCTTCGGCCTGGCAACGCAGAACTAAACTTAGTATTCATGGTTGAAGGTGTGCATGAGGCATATTCGGTTCGGCGCCCCGGGGGGCTCGCCCTACGGACTTCGCTGAATTAAGCCACCCCGAGTTTTGAGGCCAGAACCCTCCTTGGAATGAAGCCAGAGGGAGGAGCAAATAACCCCCGTTCCAGGTTGAGAGAAAAACCGTTCCATTTTGGAGGTTTGACGCAGCAGAAAACCAACACCATCTAGACAAGGATTTCCTTCAGCTTGACACGTACTATCGACTGGCGCAGCAAGAAGCCGAGCATGCAGAGTCTCAGGCTCCTGAAGTCGTACGACAGAGAACGTGTCGATAAATGCCGAAGATCCGGGTTTGCTCTGGTGTTCAAGGAGGTGGGCGGGAGGAGGCTGTTGTCGAAGTCTTCAGTTCGGCGAGAGAGAAGGGCTCGTTTGCGCCCATCAGTAGAACGAAATGAATGTTACGCGAAGGGCTGCCAATCGGATTCAGGCTGGCCGCAGCCTGAGGCGGCGGCTCTGTGTTTGTAGCCCCCGTCAGGCAAGGACCTATCAGGCGAGTGAGGTACCGCGAGTAGGTCCGACTTCTGGCCTCAAAGATAGAGCATCCTGAAGGCGAGAAGACTGTTGTGGTCTGCCGACTCCACGAGCTGCGTTCGCATGCAAGCGATGTTGGCCATGGCTGCGGCGGTCGCAATGACGTCGTCTTCGAGCACACTCTCGAGTGCGTCGAATGGCACGGTCAACATCCCCAGACTCGAGGTGTCGACCAGGGCGATCGGTCGGGTGAGCAACTCGGCCTGCGCGTTCGGTCCGTCTTCGTCCGTACCTTCCTTTCTGAATACGCCATTGATCTGAAGGTCCTTCAGCGTGGGCGGTTGGCGACGGGGAGGGAGGCACAGGTTGGCAAAGGGGAGGTACTGCTGTCCCGGCTTCTGTGAGTCGATGGCTTCATAGACGAGGTCCGGCGCAACCGCGATGTTCACAAAGTACTGGTACTTCGCCTGACTGTAGTGGAAGATCTCGAAAGTCACGGTGGCGCCGCAGCGGATCTTGATGACCCACCGGATTGCCCCCTGTAGGCTCTTTTCATTGCAGAGGGCGCACTGCCAGGTGACGGACTCCGTCTCTTCTGGATTCGGGACGGTGGTCTTCAGATAAATGGCTGCCTTCTGGTAGAGCTCCATGAACCGCGGATGCTGGCTGAAAATCTCCCAGTCACGAAGCTCAGACCGTTCCGCGTTCTTGCAGAAGTTCGGCCACTGGGTGAGCGGCGTCTGGCGGGCTGCGATCCGCTCGATGAACAGGTCCTGCTCATCTGGCGTGAAGATTTGATCGTAGTCGTCGGACTTCTTCAGGGTGCCGCACTTCAGCGTCTTGTTCACGAGCGGCACGCCCAGAGCCAGGGCGTCCTGAATGCACAGGTCTTCCTTTTCCATCAGGACGCTGGGCGGCCAGCAACGGAAGGCCAGATAGTCGACGATGACGCCGAGTTCGCGGTGTCGCTTGTGGCGCCTGTCAACGTCGAGTGACTGGCCGATGTAGCAGGAGCCGTCGGCCCTGAACTGCATGTAGACGCCGCAGCGGTACTTCTTGCCGTACTTCTGGCGAAAATCCTCAGTAAAGAGGCGAAGTGCGTTGGTGTCGCCGCGCACGTCGGCAAAGAGTTGGAAGCCAAGGCGCTCGGCAATGGCTTTTGCTTCGAGAAATTCCATAAGTGAACGATGTCCTATGAATATGTAGGGGGATACGTTTTTGGTGAGTTTGTGCTAGGCTAGTTTTGTCTAGAAAGTATTGAGGTCCTGATGTTTTCCTATGTTGAAGAAACTGAAGAGGGTACGGTTCTTTATCAGGTCCGCACCTATCGTTGGTGTATGTGTTGGGCTTTCTTTAATGCCTCAGAGGTGTTTGAACTGACGGGGATTCCATACCTTTATCGGAAATTTCTAGGAATACCGAGAAAGCCAACTTTTCTTGAATGGCTAACTCAACACAGGCGCCTTTGGTCTAGTAAAACTGTTTATCCGAGGGGTACCCGTTTTTCACGGCCCAGTCCTATAAAAGTAACTGCTGGGAAAATTGGGTACCTGTTTCGAAATCAGTTTCTAGTTTTGTTATAGATTCTGATGATCTCTTCTTGGGGCATGCCGGGTGATGCAATTTTTCCTAAGTCTGTTAATGTCTGTTTGACTGTTTCGGATTGGTTTGCTTGCTCATTCAGTTGAGTATAGATTTCCGCTGGAGATGAATAAGTCATAGCTCCGCCAAAGGCCCTCTCCAAAACACTCCGGATTCCAGTTTCAGTTTGTAAATATTCAGAATTTGCCACCATTGTTAAGCCAAGTTTGTAATTAGCTTGATCGCGTTCCTTTCTGGTCCTTGCCATAAAGTCAGTTTTATTTGGCATATCAATTGACTTCTCATTTTGGCGGTTCTTGACAGAGTTATCGTTGACGGCTTGTACGCTGGTGATAGAGGCGTTATAGTTAGTCTCAATATCTCCTCTATCAACTCCTACGAATTCTTTTCCTTTTTGGGCGACAGTCTTCTGAGGCGGAGCTGTTACATTCTCCAATATGGGTTTTTGTTGGTTAACTAAAGCGCTTAGCATTGCTCGGTTCTGAGAATTCGAATTGAACATCTTCAAAGCCTCGAAAGCGTCGCCTCCAGCCATGGAAAGAGCAAGTTCTCTAACCATATTGTCTTCAGCCTGAGAGGTTCTTGTCGAAACTCCTTTGCTGGCAGTATGCGTAGCAGCGTCCAGGTCAGAAGTTGTGTCAGAGGTCGACCGGCCTTCAGTCAGTCCTTTTTGTTCTGAAAACTGAGCTGTTGCCGAATCATTGAGAGTGTTCCTAGTGCCATTAGTAATAGAAGTTGCTTCTCCTGTTTGCTCGTTGATCGAAAGATTATCGGCTGTTTGGAACGTGGAGTTTTCAGTGGCGCCAAAAGTGACGCCGGCGCTGTCAATGAGAGTTGCAGAATTATTACCCGTTGGACCAGTGTTAACCCTGAAAACATCAGACATGATGAAATTGCCTGCGGGTTCCAGTGCCCCGTTTTGACTATTTCCTTTCGATTTATTGTTGATGGTTTGGCCTAGATTATTTTTACCCATACTCATCACTGTTGATCCAAGACCAATTAGTCCACTAGTATTTGTGGAGCTCAACAAACTAGTTGTGTCGGCGTTATGGGATGGCAAGGTTGTAGTGTTGCCTCCAATGCTTGGAGGCGTTTTGTCGTTCTGATTATTTAAGATTGTATTCAGATTGTTTGAGGCACCACTATTAAAGGATAATCCAGAGGCGTAATTGAACTCATTTGCGGAATTGCCTTGTCTGCTAGCATTGGTACTAAACATGCTTGTATTCTGAGTGCCGAAATTCGCCGATTCATTCGTCCCGTACGTAGTACCGGAGTTTCTGGTGACGCTCCAACCATCGTCGCGATTGACGCTGTTGGTCACGCCGGTGCCCGAAACGGACTGGACCCCAGAGTTCGTGGCAAACGAACTTGCATTGGTCGCAACAGACGACGTGCCAAAGTTGTTCGCGTCTTGAACAGCGTTCATGTTCGCTGTATCGGACGAGACGCCCAGGTCGGACTTGCGGACGTTCATGGCAGTCATCTGTCCTGCGGAGCGGTCGAAGGCCGCCGTACCTTGAGCGAGTTCGACCTTGTGCGTGTTCGGATCCGCCCAGCTGCTCGAAGTGTCGGTCTTGTTGGCGGACACGTTGTTGAGAGATGCGTTGTTGAGGGAGGCGTTGCCGGCGGACACGTTGCCCATGGCAAGCTGGGAGCCCTGAGCCTGAGCTGCCGAGGATGCGGGGGCGAGAACGGAGGAGGTCATGGCGGTGAGGGCCATGTCGCTGCCCTTTGCGACGGCGTAGGCGAGCACGGGGACGAGCCACAGGAGCGAGCCCGCCATTGCCTGGGATGTGGCGCCTGCGTCCCGAATCATGGTGGCGGCCGCAAGGGTCACGCCGCCGGCGGAATGGACAAGCTGGTTCATCGGCTCCATGTCGAGGTGCAGCGTGAGGTAGTTGATGATGGCGGTGATCGGCGCCCAGAGACTCACGGAGATGAGGAGCGTGAAGTAGGCGCGGCAGACCATTGCGCCGCCTGCACCCGTGCCGAGCATCATCAGGAAGACCATGGGCCAGAGGCCGATGACGGTGAACTCAAGGATGTTGCGAAGCTTCGGGAGGGCCGATCGGGCCATTTCGCTCAGGGTTCTGTAATTGATCTCGGAGGCGAGGTTGCCCTGGGAGCGTGCAATGGCGACGCCTGCCGAAAGAGGCGCCTGACCGGCCTTGGCTGCAAAGGTCATGGTGGTCTCCGGGATCGCGGACATCATGAGGGACTGTCTGAGAGATTCCGCCATGGTGCGCGAGACGCCGAGCATGAGAGATTCGGCCTGCGGAATGGCCGTGGAGAGGGCCGCGTTGACGCCGTCCTTGAAGTCGACGTTGAGCTTGAGGCGCAAGCGGGACTCAAGGGCGGGAATCTCGGTCTCCTCGAGGGTTTTCTTGAGTTCTTCAGCCGCCTGCGTGCAGGTCAGGACCTTGTTGTTCATGAACACGCGACGTGCCGGATTGACCCATCCGTTGGTGGAGATGAGTGCATTGATGTCGGGGGCGTTGAGGAGCTCCTGACGCTTGACGGAGTTCTCGAGAATTTCGGGAACGATGCAGCGTTCCGTGAAGTTGGTGAGCGACATCTTGCCGTCGGCCGTGATGGGCTTTACGGAGAGCATGGTCGTGACGACGCGCTGCGGGAAGGCCACGCCGAAACGTGTGTAGCGTGCCGCGTCCACGTCTCCGAAGGCCGTTTCGAATGATTTGGTGAGCCAGTAGGAGGCGCGGGAGATGACGGATGCGGGCCAGCCGATGCCGAGCGGGATGTTTTGAACGACCTGAACGTTGGCGGAGCGCACGTCTCTCACGGCGATGTTGACGCGGGGAACGAATGCGGCCGAGAAGATGAAGACCATGGCCGCGATCCAGACGATGAGATCGCCGCCCCTGTAGCGGACGGCGGCGCCTGCGGCTGCGCAGATGAGGCCGAAAAGGGCGACGCAGAGGAGGAGCGAGCGGTAGTCGTCGGTGCCCGTGATGAGTGCGAGGGTCGTCCAGAGGTCGGCCACCTGCGCTCCGTTCCAGTATGCGTAGAAGTCAAGTGCTTCGGTTGTCATGAGGATTCCTTACTGGGTGATGCCGCTGCCCGGCATCGTGGAAAGCGCCTCGATGGCGGAGTTACCGTAGATGGTGCGCTGAAGGTGAGAGATGTAGGAAAGGAGACTCGAGACCTGGGAGACCCTGCCCGACATGACCTTTTCACGGCTCAGAAGCTCGGCTCGAAGGACGTCGCAACGGGCGACAAGCGTTTGGGCGTACTCGGTCGCCTGACTGTTGGCCGATTTGGCGGACGAGGACGATACGACGCTCTTGGCGTCCTCGGTGAGCTGTCCGACTGCGGTGAGGATCGCCTCGTAGGCAGCGACCTGAGCGAAGGTCTGGAGCATGCCGTCGGAGAAGTTGATCATTCGCGGAGAGGCAGCGAGTTCGGCCAGTTTGAGAAGCGGCAGGGAGGAGATCGTGGCGAGCATGGTCATCTCCTCTGCAGTGACTCTGGAGACGTCCCTGTAGACAAGCGAACTCCTGTAGTTCGTCATGGCCTTGTAGATCTGGTTGTTGAGATTGACGTCGATGTAGGTGGTTCTGGTCGGATTGAGGCACTTGTCTTTTTCATCGCACTTGTAGACGACGGCCTCCGTGGGAATCTTGTCCGAGCCGGGTTCGCCGAGGACGGCGTTGAGAAGGTCGAGCGCGGGGTAGTTGCGCTCCTCGATGGTGGTGTTCGTGCCCGAGCCCTTCTTAACGAAGACGCGGGTGCCGATGAGCGACATCATGACCTCGCGCTTTTCCTGAGTGAGGCGCTGAGAGCCCTTGCCCGAGATGAGGAGGGCCCAGGTGAGATTGAGTTCGGAAGCCTCGACGATGTTGCCGCCGGTGTCAGTGCGCGTGGGCGCGCTGGAAACAACCTTGCCGCCGTCAGCACGGGTGAGGGAGTCGGCGTCGTGAGCGTCTTCGGCCTGACCGAGACTGCGCAGGGAATTCCTCGCCTTGTGGCCGAGTGACGAGATCCATTCGTTGGGTCCCGCGTTCATGATGTTCTCGGCGACTTGACAGGAGTCTCCGAGCATGCTGGCGTAGCGCATGAGCATGTCGCGGAACTGAGAGATCTGTTCGTTGAGGTCGGGTGCGAGCGACTGGAGGGCTGCATGGAAGGCGAGCCCGGGCAGGGCTGTGCCGATCGAGCGCACGAAGCTCACGAACTCGTCCTTCGACGGAATGGAGAAGGCGCCGAGGAAGACGTCGATGCCGCCGCAGCCGGCCTTGAGTTCGGGCCCCTGAAGGTAATAGGGCTGGAAATCCTCACGATTGGCCTTGAGGATGAAGCGGCCGCCCGTTACGGTGTCCATCGAGGCGGACGCGTAGAGGCCCGGAGCCGTGTAGCTGCTCTGAAGGTTGGCGTCGTCATAGAACTCCTGAAGGAACCCGGCCTGAGAGGTGCAGGGCGGGAGCGCAAGGAGGACGAGGAGAGGCAGTAGCGCAGGCTTTGGCAGATGAGGTGCAAAAGAGTTTCTTCTTGTCATGGGCTGAGTCTCTTGGTTGGAGATTTTTCGTCAATCAATGTGCTGGTCGGCGCACGGCGTCAGCGAACGGGTTGTGTGTTGAGCGCGGCGCCGGCGTGAGGGATCACGACGGGCGGAGTATCGGCAGTTTGGGCGGGCGGCATCCTGAGCGCAGGATCGGGCGGCAGGAGCGGAGAGCCAGTGGGCGCGGCGCGGCCCCTGATGTGCGGCATGTCTTCAAAGCCCGAGGGGTTCGAGAGGATGAAGACGAGGCGGCGCGAGAGTTCCTCGCCTGAAACCGCGCCTGCGGCGATGAGCATGCCGTCGCGACCGGCAAGTCCTCCGCGCAGGAGGGCGAAGTCGGGTCGTGACATGGCCTTGGGGTTGGGCACGAGAATGACGGCGGGCAGGGTGTTGACGCCGAGCTTCTTCGCGCGGCCTGCGTCGGGCTGCACGAGGTCGAACCCTTCGAAACCGGGAATGCTGGTCCCGGCGGCGGGGGCGTCGATGCCGTCGGCAACGGCAAGGAGCTCGAGTCCCCAGGTGTTGGCGAATGCACGAACGGGGCCGGCGGCGACCTGCGTGAGGGGATCGCCCTTTTTGCCGATGAAGAGAAGGCCCGCGTCGCCCTGAAGGGACTTGACGAGCGCATGCGACTTGTCGCGCTTCATGGCACCGAGCTCGACGGTGGCGAAGTTCGCGGACGGTGCGGTCGTGGTCCAGTCGTAGCCGGGGTTCTGCATGCGGCCGAGCTGCCAGGCCTGCGCAAAGCGGGCGGAAAGCGCGAGAAGGTGCGCGTTGATCGCCTGATAGGACTGCATGTTGGCGGGCGACGGATTCATGATGGCCGTGTTGAGGCGACGCTCGCGTTCGGCTCGAAGCTCCACGACGGTCTTGAAGGCGGTGAAGTCCTCGGGGTCGAAGGGCTTTTCATCGGGCTTGACGACAGACTGGGGTTCGGGCGGCTCGACGGTAGAGCCGGGACGCATGTCGGGCACCTCGTTGTCGCCGTAATAGAGGAAGGGACGATCGGGATCCGCCCAGACGTCCTCGTCCCACCAGGTGGACGGATGACGAACGTCGGGTGCATCGTGAGGACGAGCGGGGGCGTAAGACGCGAATTCGCCCTGCGCATTCGAAAGGGATGAATCGAGCGGATGGCCGCCTGTGGACGGAAGAGGTCCTGCGAATGCGTCAGCAACGGTGCCTGCAAAAAGGAGGAGGCAGAGCGCGGCGAGGATCATTCCGGTGATGATGTTGATCTTCATGGTCGGTGTTTGAATGGACGAGAGGTTCACTTCGAGCTCGGGGTGGAGGGGCCGCCCGTGCCGTCGGGTTTCGTGGGCTGGTCTTTGGAGGCGACGGTGTCGGAAGCGCTGGGGAGCTTGGCCGTAGTGGCGAGTTCCCCCTTGACCATGGCCTCGATGCGTTCCCTGGCGCGTGCGGCTGCGGCCTCGGCGGAAATGTTTCCGCGGGCCGTGACTTCCTTGACGATGTCGGCGATGAATTCGGAGAGGTCCATCTTCGAGAAGTCGAGCTTTGCGAATTCGTCGATCGTGAAGCCGCGGGCGTCGGGCTTGATGGGGTTGCCGAAGTCGCGTCCGAGCTGCGGGCGGCCCTGCTCGTTGAGAATGCGGGCAAGGCGGGAGTTGAAGCAGACGTGCTTTTCGGCGGTCTCGACGCAGCCGAGCCCCGTCACCTTCTTCTCGCAGGTGGTGCCCACGTAGTGGCAGAGTCGCTGGGTCTTCGCGAGCGCGGTGCGCTGGTCCGTTGCGCGGCAGCTCTGGTACTTGTTCCAGAACTGGCTGGCCATGGCGGAGACGAAGCCCGCGGACGAGAAGTTGAAGGTCCAGCCTGCGGACTCGGAGTACTGGGCGGTTGCACCCCAGAAGGAGAACGTGGGGGAGTAGGCACCCGTGCCCGACGAGCCGTAGATCTTGTTGAGGAGCCACGAGGTCTTGTCCGACCAGGAGAGGAGGTCGTAGACGTAGGGCGAGCCGATCCACTTGACGAATTCGACGCCTGCGGCAACGCCGAAGAGGAGGTACTGGCCGAAGGCGGCGTTCGAGGTGTTGGGGGCAGCGTCGGCGCGGCAGCAGGTCTCGGCCGCCATGCGGTCGCGGCAGGTGGAGACCGTGCCGCCGAAGAATTCGTTGACGTTGGTGTCGCCGTAGACGGAGAGCTGCCGTCCGATCTCAAGCTGAAGGATTGCGTCGATGAAGTCGCCGTCGGCCGTGTCGCCCACGTCCAGGCACTGGTCGCCCACGCAGATCTGACCGTCGCAGACCTGGCCCACGGAGGCGGAGAGGCCGGGACGCGTGCACGAGTAGACGCGTGAGGGTCGGGGACAGTCGGTGCTGCCGTCGGAGCAGGTTTCGGAGACGAGCTTGCAGGACGGGTCCTTCTCGTACTCGAGACATTCGTTGCCTTCGGCCCTGCAGGTCCACTTCTCCTCCCATGCCCAGCAGGCGCGGTAGGCGGGACGACCTTCAACAAAGCGCAGGCCTTCGCCCTCGATGCAGGTGCGCGACGCCAGTATGCAACCCGACGAACTGTCGGTGGTGCTCGCGCGCGAGAGGAGCGAAAGGGAAGCAGTCATGACGGAACCGTCGTCAAGGAGACAGTCGTCGCGCTCGCGCCAGTTCGTGACCGTCATGGCCTTGAGGAAGGTGGCGGGTGAGACGGATTCGGAAGTGACGGACTCCGTGCAGACATAAGTCGACTCGGTTCGGCGACAGTTGCCGTCGGCGTCCGTGAGGGTACATTCGGGCTCGGCCGCAAGCATGCAGTCGCCCGAACCCGAAAGGTTTTTCAGGGGGCCGCAGGTGTCGGTCGACGACGATGTGCAGGTCATGGTCGTGCGGTATTCGAGACAAGGGAGGACGCCCGTGGGGTCGGTCTTCACGCAGACCTTGGAATTGACGGTGCAATTTTCGCCCCGGGCGGCCGCATCCTCGAGCTCCTTCCGGCAGGCCGAGTCGTCCTCGGTCACGTCGCCGGGCGTCGTCACGACGTCGTCGGTGATGATGTCGTCGCCGATGATTTCGTCACGCGTGCAGCGATAGGTCGAGGACCAGCGCACGCACACGCCGTGTTCCTCGGTTTCGCAGACGGGGTCGGTGAGCTTTTGGCAGCCCGCGAGTTCGAGCTTCTGGCAGGAGGCCGCGCCGTCGACGGAGGGACAGAGGATCGTGCGTTCGGTCAACCAGCAGACGGGATTGGCGGAGACGAAGTGTCCCTCCCAGTTTTCGACCTCGATGTCGCGCGCGTCGTCGTCGAGGCAGACTTCGGCCCCGATGATGCAGCCGGCAGGGATTTCGCCCTTGGTTTCCTTCGAGTATGAGACTGTGACGGAGGTGTCGTCGATGCGGATGCCTTCGCCCGAGGGTTCGGACTTGCAGACAAAGTCGGTCGTGGTCTCGAGGCAAATGCCGCCGGACTCGGCCGAACAGACGGGCGCGGAGAGCGTGCAGTCAGTGAGCGTCGGATTGGCGTCGACCGTGCAGCGAGAGCCCGCGGGATTGAGCGTCACGCAGGTGAAGGTGTTCTCGTAGCGAATGCACTTCCCGGAATTGTTGTTCTCGGCGCAGACGCGGTTCTCGAGCGTGCAGACGGGATCAGCCGCCTGAACGAGGTTCGGCAGCGGGAGAAGAAGAGGGAGGAGCGAAAAGAGGCGGCGCATGTCAGGAGCCCTCCGCAGTCGGAGCCTTCTTGGGGCGGATCGAGGCGCAGTGGTCGACCCATTCTTCCTTGATGTAGTAGGACTCGTTCACGTAGGTGAGGGTGAGCCTCATGGAGCCCGTCATGTAGCCGTTGTAATAGACGCGGGCTCCGAGCTTTGCCGTGCAGGTGGGGCCGGAGCATTCACGCTTCGTCCATTCGTAGTCGGCCTTGCAGCTGCTGTTCGTACGGTGGGCGATGTTTCGGAGGGTGTAGCCGAGCGAGATTCGCGTGGACTTGAAGCCCTTCACCTGGATGGCCAGATAGGAGGAGTTGCCGCAGGTGTGCTGGCCGATGAGGACTTCGCCGTCGGAACAGGGGTCGTGGCTGAGACTGTATTCACCGTTGACGCGTGCGGTGGTCTTGTCGCCCAGGACGCACCCGTGGTCGTTGTTCGACTCGAGGACTTCACTGCACTTGACCGTTTCGGTCGTGGCGTCGGTGGAGGTGCACACGCCCGAGAAGATCGCGCGTGCGACGGCCGAGGTCTCTTCGGTGACGGTACCGGAGGCGGCGGAGGATTCCTTGCCGAAGAAGCATCGCTCGGTCCAGACGGAGGATGCGGGCTTTCCTGAGACGGTCGTGAGGCAGGAGCGCTCGGAGGACGTGCCTTCGCCTTCGGCGCATGCAAAGTACTTTGCCGTGACCTTGCCGATCTCGACGGGGCCGATGCGGCAGGCCTTCTCGTTCCACCAGCCGCCCGCTCGACAGGTCTTCGTCACCTCGACGGGGTCGGCTTCGATGGTCACGTCCTTGCAGGTGTCGTTGTCGTCCGGCGTTACAGTCGGATTGTTGACGATCTCGTCGCGGCCCGCGAGCACGTCCTCGCCGATGACGGGACGCTCCGGGAAGCCCTTGTCGAGCACCTGAATGGCGCGGCAGGTCGTGTCGGTCTTGCCGCGACACTCGATCACGGTGGCTTCGGCCGAACCCGTGAGCGTGCCCTTGCCGTCGGCCCAGAGGTTCTTGACGTCGTCGAGACCTTCGGTCGACCCGCCGCCCACGGCATCAAGCACGCCGTCGTGGTTCGCCATGATCCCGTCGATGTCGGGAAGCTGAGTGTTGCGCGCAGCGGCAACGGCCTCGGCAACCGTCACGGCGTGCGAGGGCAGGGCAATGGAGAGACCGAGCGCGAACGTCATGAGTGAAATGAGACATCGAACGGGAACTGTACGGGTCATGGCTCTCAAAGAGGTGTAGAGATTGGGTTCCAGGGTGCGGTTTTGGGTGTTCAGGGCGCGATTCGGCCGAGCGGCGTTCCGTCGAGTACGGTTTGAAGGGCGGCGACGCGGGTGCGGTCCGATTCGTCCATGACGGCCTCGGCGAGCGTGCGACGCCACTGAGAAAGGGCCGAGACGATGGAGGCCGTGCCCGAGACCGCATAGACGCTGCGGCCGATCGTGAGGAGAACGGCGGGTGCGGTGGGCGCGGCGGTCATCACTTCGAAAACCTCTTCGGTCCTCGCATCGAGCCTGCCGCCCGCCTCTAGACCCTCTTCGGCAAGGGCCAGAAGGAAGGCGAAGCGTTCAGGATGGATCGCGGCTCCGAAGCCTGCGTCAACGAGCGGCGCAAGACGTTCGGATGTTGCTTCGAAGTCGGTCCGGTAACCCGTCGGGGTGCGCGTCACGGGGAGACCTCGAACGAGGACCTCGACGTCCGCAGCGTCACCCACGAGCTTGAGTTCCTCGGCCGCCGTCTCAACGAGCGAGGACGTCATCCCCGTGTCGAGCAGAATCGTGATGCGGGGTCGCCAAGTGTTCGAGTTGTCGGACCTGGAGTCCGAAGAGGCTTCAGGAGACGAAGAAGCGGAAGGCGCGGCGGCGAGCTCAGTAGACGGAGCCTTCTCCACTTCACGGACCTTGGGCGCAATCGTTGCGGGCGAGGGTTCGAGAGCAGTGCCTGCGGGTCCTGAAGCGAAGGCGGCGGGGAGAAGAAGGCAGGAAAGGGCGGCAGCGCCGAACGTGGACACAAAATTCATGACGGCTCTCTCGTTAACGGAGGGTTTTCGTTGTGGCAGGGCGCACGGCGGGTGCGGAGAGGTCGATCGACTCCTTCGAAGCAAGGCCGGCGGGGACGGGCGAATCCGGAATCCCATCGGCATTGAGCGCAGGTGTCCACACGGAGATTTCCGACGGCGTGAGTTTCACGAGGGCGGGCCAGTGATTGAGACCGAGACGGCGCGTGAGGACCGAGCCCTGGTCTGCCCAGACGCGCATGCCGAGCTTTTCCTGAGCGAACGCAACGCTGCCCGCCGCCACGACGGGACGAATGGCGAAGGAGGCGGTGGAGAGCATCCTCATCGCGAAGTTGACCTGGCCGCCCGCACGGGAGTCGAAGAAGAGAAGGAGGCGGCTCACGTCGTTGAAGAGCTCGGCGCGCCTGATGTCCTCAACCGAAAGACCCGTGGGTCTGCGAATGAGCGTGGTCTTGACGGCCATCGGACGGAATTCAGGAAAGACCGGGGACCGCATCCATTGAATGAGCGTCTCTTCCTTTCGCTTCACACGGCGGGACCATTCACCCGACTCCACGGCAATGCGGGCGTTGGCCTTGAGGATCTCCTCGAAGTCGGGGTCCGACGAGGTCTGCACGGGATGGTCGGCAATGAGCGTCGTCACCTCGTAGTGCTGAGAAGGTTCGGACGTGCAGGCGGCTTCGGCCGAGTCGGCAAGGCTGATCAGGAAGACCGATGCGGCGGCCGGAATGCAGACGAGCAGGCAGAGGCGAAGCGCCGAGGCGCAGAGGCGCTCGATGAGGCTGGGCCTCACGAAAAGGCTCCGGCTGATGGGGTCGTCGGGCGCAAAGGGCGGCGTGTCGTTGGATTCGTGCTTCATGAGAATCTCCATTGTCTTTCTGTGGGTTTTGGGTTTATGAATTCCCGCAAAGGACTTGAATGCAGGGTGTTGTCGGGCTCATCCGCCCCATTTGGCGGACATCGAGCAGCAGTCGCGGCGTCGCCAGACGAGTACCACGCCGTCCTCGCCGCCGGGACTCCAGCTCTTTCCCGAGCCCGAGACGACGGTGGTGCGCCCGAGCGGGCTGCAGCAGGAGCCGTCGGTGTTCTTCCCCGAGTGCGCGGGCCAGACGAGCTGGGTGCGCCAGACGTCCTTTCGCATCAGGGGCTCGTAGAAGGACTCGCAGAGCCCCTTCGAGCCGTGGGCGGCAAGAAGCAGCCCCTCGCGCGAGAGCTTCATCGCAAAGCGGTGGGTCATCAGCTGCCAGACGGCCGTGTGGGAGGTGAGCGAAGCGCTCCAGCCCGTGAGCGGAAAGACGTTCCCCTGACAGCCCGAGCACCAGTAGAGGGAGTTCTGGGGAAGGCCCGAAGAGGCGGACGTGCAGTCGGCGGCGCACGCGCCCTGGGCGATCGGATTCGCAAAGAGCGCGGCGTCCGGGTTCAGGATGAAGCTCGAGAGCGTGTCGTCCCATAGGGGATCAAGTTCGGACATGTAGGCGAGGTCGAACGTCTGCTGGTCCAGACACCCGTCGTCAAGGAGCGCCTCGAGAATGAAGAGCCAGGGCGTCGCATACCAGTGCACCTGACGAAAGTCCGTGTGCCGCTTCATCGATCCGTCGGTCTCGTGCGAATGCACCTTCACGTGGTCTGATATGCGAAGCCCCATGTCGCCTATGTTCACGCCGCCCATCGAGGGAAGACACCCCGCATGACGAACGATCTCCGCCGTACGAAGGGGCTCCCAGAAGCTGAACGTGACGCCGGCCCTCAGGTTGAGGCCTTTGCCACAGGTGCAGAACGGTCCGCCCGCACCCGTGTCGGGGTCGGGCAGAACCGAGGTGGTGAGCGAGGCCTTGCCGCCGATCTTCACGGGAAAGACGCAGCTCCAGCAGACGTCGGTCACGGGATTGAGGATCTCGCCCTGACAGACCGTGGCGGCATTCACCGTGAGGGCTGCGACGAACATCGCCGCGCCCGGAAGAAGAGAGGAAAGCGTGCGCATCAGGCGTTCTCCTCACGTCGGGCGAGACGGGCGGCCCTTTGGGTCTTGCGTTCTTCGCGCTGCTTTGCCCGGCGTTCGGCCCTTTGGGCAAGCTCGGCCTCACGGAGTTCGTGTGCGCCGTCGGCGAGCTTTTCGAGAATCGAGGTCATTTCGTTTCTCACGGCCACGTAATTCTCGCGCTGGCGTGCGGCGGCTTCGAGTGCCTTTTCGTCGACTTCAAGCCCCCGGCGGGCGGAGTTGTCGAGCGCAAGCGTCACGGAGAGGAGCGACTTGAAGCGCTCGGCCCAGACGCAGGCTTCGGCTCCCGTGAAGGCGGGAACATTGCCCGCCCTTGCGGCCTCGTCATAGGCGTTGATGAGACCGATTTCGGCAAGGGTCTTCATCCAGGGGGCGAGCTTCTCGCCGTCGCGAAAGCCCTTCGGGTCGACGCGGCCCGTGGCGCAGGTCACCGTAAAGCCGCCGAGGCGGGGTTCGATCAGGCAGGGCGTCTTGTCGACGGCAAGGAGCGCACGCAGAAAGCCGCGCGTGTCGACGACGAGCGGAATCTCCCACGCGTCGAACGGATTCGTTGCGGGGACGCTGTCGCCCGCATAGACGACGGCGGTCTGCGGATCCGCAGTCCAGCAGTCGGTGACGAGCTTCACTGTGTAGGCGTTGATGCGGTCGATGAAGACGAGCGGACGACGGTGCTTCCAGACGTCGGCAGCGCCTCGTCCGAAGAGAAGCGAACGGCCCACGGCCAGATGCACGCGCGAAGAACGCTCGGACGTGAGTGCATGGGCCCAGCGCACGAGTCCTGCGGCACGCGAGACTTCACGCGAGGCCAGATGGCCGTCGTGACGGGCATCCCAGGGAATGGCGTGGTACGTGCCCGTGAGCCTTGCGGTGACGGCGGGGCAGAGCGCGCGCTCGCGGGCTTCGCGTTCGGAAATCCCCTCGGGATCCTTCTCGCAGGCCCTCGTCATGGCGCGGGCGTGGCGTTCGGCCGCAAGGCCGCACGCTGCGAGCACGTCACGGGCTTCGGAAACGGTGAGCGTGTCGAGCCTTGAGGCCAGACGCCTGCCGTTGGCCACGAGGCCGTCGTGCCCGAGACGCAGGAGCGCTGCCATCACGGCCTCGGCCGTCGCACCGCCAGTGCCCTTGAGGTACTGCGAAAGCTCGACCGTCAGAAAGCCCGCGGCCGACACGTCGGGCCAGGAGCGGATGCGCCTCCGGAGCGCACGCTCGTAGAACTGCTCTCCGGGCTCCACGGCGACGTTGCTCTTCTGAGCGGGCGAGACGGGCGCGGAGCCCTTCACGCCCGAAGGCGGGGTCACTTGATTCATGTCTGTGCTCTTTATCGAATGGCTGTTGTCAGCGTTGTTTGTCAGCGGTTTTTGACGGGAGCAGCTTCGGCGGAGGGCGAAGGTGCGGTCGTCGTGGCGTTGGGGACGGCCGTCATGGCGGCGGAAAGTCCCGAGGGACTCATGAGGCCCGAGACCACTTCGCGTGCGGCAGCGGCCGACACGTTCTTGAGGCCGAGGCGCTCGATGACGAGGTTCGTCACGTCAAGCGTGCGGCCCGTCGTGGAGTGAGCGGGGTCGGGCATGGCCAGCACGGCGGCTCGGGAGAGGACCGGCGCACCCGCCATGTCGGCGGCCTCCATCACGGCGGCCCTGAAGAGACGGTCGTCAAGCGGCAGCGACATGCGCGAGGCTTCGTTGTCCGTGACGATGATCTTTCTGAGTTCGCCCGTCAGATACACGCTGTCGACTTGAGGAGCCGTTCGGCCCGTCGGAATTCCCCTGGCGTCAAGGAGCGCCGTCATCAGCATCAGGTTCCTGATCTCCTCGTCGGCCACGACGGCCGTGACCGACACGGGCGTGTGCATGACCGTGAGGTCGGGCACGACCGACTTCGCCGTCGTCCAGGCGGCAAAGGCGGCCACGGAAGAGACGCAGGCAACGGCAAGCGCCGCCCTCAGACACCCCTCGAGCCCCGACCAGCGTTCATGAAGGCGGTTGAGCCTTTCACGAACGACGTCAAGACGCGATTCGCGCTCCTCTTCTTCACCGCCTTCGGCCTTCCAGGCGCGAGTCTGGTGCGGGGTCGGAAAGCCGCCGAGCGTCTCGTGCGTGCCCGTGCGGACGGGAACGCGGGGACCGGGCTTCGGGCCGCGGCCCGACACGCGCTGGTCGCGGGATTCACTCTCCGCCATCACGTCCTTTTCCCAGGCATCCATGCGGCGGGCATAGGCTTCGTCACGCTCGACCTGAGGACGTTCGTCCTCGTCAAACGCATAGCGCGGCGGACGACGCACGTCGACCAACGCGTTCTGCTCGGCCTCGGCATCGCGAACGCCGTTTCCCCAGAGCGAGTTCCAACCCTTGCTGCGGGCGTCCTCGTTCCGGTCGGGAACGGAATCCGAATCACCTTCCTGAGAGGGATCCTTCTCGAACGCAGGATTGCCGCGCTCCATCTGCTCAATCTTCCTGGAGACCAGCATCGAAGCCAGTTCGGCACGCGTGGGCTGGGTTCGGGCGTGAAGCCTGAGAAGGGCCTGCCTCGCCGTATGCTCGGCATCAATGCGCTCGGCCTCGAGGTCCACGGTCCTTGACGGATCGGCGGGTTCCTCAACGGGCGGCTTGACGCGCACGGGCGTGCGGCGGCCGGAGAGAACCTCGGTCGCGTGATAGGGACGCCCCTGACTGTCGAGCTCAACGTGTTCGGGGTCCTCGGCCGCGGGACGGATAATGGAAACGGGCTTCTTCACGGGCCGGTCGGCAGAAGACTGATCGTCATCGTCGTCAGGCTCGTCATCATCGATCTCATCGTCGTCGGCCGATTCGGAAACCGAGACCGCCGGGTCGGTAATGTCGTCGTAGTCCTCCTCTTCGTCTTCTTCGCCGTCGATGTCGATGATTCGGGAACCGTTCGGGGACTGACTGACGGAAGGCTCGAGGACAGGTGAAGATGCCGCTTCGTTCGTTTCGTCCGCGGGTTTCCCGCGGACTTCTCCGGGCGCAGGACGGTCGTTCGCCTTCATGTCCGTCATGACCCCGGACGGGGCCTTCGGGCTTCTTCGCGGCTTTCGCTTCCTGAGTTTTCTGAGCGGGCTTCGCTTCGGGCATTTCCGAGGGCTTCTTCACGTCTTCGGTCCTGGCCTGCTGAGCCTTGGCCTTCGCCCGGGGCTTCTTCGCCTTCTCCTCGGACGGGAGAAAACGGCCCGTGGCGTCACGCTCGGGCATCTTGATGGGGGCGGACGGCTTCTTTGCAGCGGCCTTCTGCGACTTATCCGTCTTCTTTGCGGGAGCAGCGGCCTTCTCGTCGGACATCGTCTCGTCCTTCTTCCTGTTGATCTGCGGCATGGCGCGCACGGTCTGCACGGGTGGAAGGCCGGCGGATTCTCCTGCGGCCGGCGGATTCTCCTGCGGCCGCGGGTTCCCTGCGCTCGGGCATTGCGCCTGCACGGGCCTTCTCGATCTTGTCCTGAAGGGCGTCGTCGGCTTCCTTCGCGGTCTTCCTTCTTGCCGTCGTGCTCGCGCCTCGGGCCGACTTCGGCTCGATCGAGGGCTTCTTCGGAGCAGAGCCCGGCTTTTCGTTCCTGTCGGTCTTTTCCGTCTTTTCGCTGCTGTTCTTTTGTTCGGTCATCGGTCGGATTCCTGATTTCGGTTGAGGGCTGCAAGGGCCTCGGGCGTGGGTTCGAATGCGCCGTTGGCGACGGCGCTCACGGAAGCGGCCATCGTTGCACCCGCCTCGCGCCATGCATTGACGGCGGAGACTTCGGCGGGCAGCGACGAGTAGAGGACCTGCATGAAGCGGTCAAGCACGAGGCGTCCGATCGCGGGCGGCGCATCGCCCACCTTCACGATCATTTCGGACCACGCTCCGCGAACGGTCGTGAGTGACGGCAACGCCGCCCTGAACCACGGGTCGGTCGCGAGCTGCCCCTTCGCCTCAAGGCTCGAAAGACATTCGGCGTCCTGCCTCAGATAGATGCGCGTGTCGGCGCAGCTCCAGGCGGCCTCGGCCGTCTCGCTCTTGAAGAAGTCTGCAAGCGACTGCGTGGCAACCACGAACCCGCCCTTGTGCTTTCGCGCACGACGAAAGCCCGAGGCGATGAACTTCCCGCTGTGGCCCGAACCCATCAGGTCCCAGGCTTCGTCGATGAGGACGAGCTTCACGGTGCGACGGTCGAGAGACATCGTCTTTTCGATCCAGAGCATCAGCGTCATAAGAACCGCCTGTCGAAGCGCGGGGTGAGCGGAGAGGCCCTCGAGCTCGAGCACCGTAAGGCGACTGCTGAAGTCGATCGGACGGCCCGAGCCGTCGAACCAGCGCGCGAGCGGACCATTGAGGTAGGGCTCGAGCTGCATGCGCAGGTCGTCAAGTCGCCTGTCGTGAACGGCGCGTTCTGCAAGAAGCGCATCGAGGTCGGCAAGGGTCGCAAGCCTTCCCTGCATCGCCGCCATCTGAGCGGCCGAGGCCGTGAGCTGAATGAGCACGCTGCGCTCGAGGTCGGGAAGAGGACGGCCGGGCGAGACGAGTTCGCCCAGAATCGACACCACCGATTCGATCCCTTCGGAGCGGTCGTCGCCCGCAAGGGCCTCGAGGATCGCAAAGGGATTGAGATCCCAGACGTGCTCCTTGTCGAAGACGAGAAAGGCCCCGTCGAGCACCGCGCAGGTCTTTTCATAGGACCGTCCCACGTCGATGATCCAGACGAGCCCGCCCTGCGCGAGGCAGCTGAAGGCCAGCTGGTTCATCACGACGGACTTGCCCGAACCGGGCTTGCCCACGATCGTCACCGAATAGTTCCCGCTCGCGTTCGCAAAGGGATCCACGTGCATGATCTGGCCTCGACGGCCCACGAGCGTGAGAAGCGGAGTCCTGCGGTCTCGGTCGTCGCGAATCGGCGTTCCCTGCCACTCGGTCATCACGGGCGAGCCGCAGATGCCGGTCGCAAGAGTCCTGCGCTGTATGCGGAAGCTCCTCTTCATGTCCTCGACGAGAAGCGGACCCGCACACATCGGAAGGGCTCCCATCAGGGCCTGCGCATGAAGGCAGGTCGTGCGCCTCACGTCCATGCCCGCCTTGCGTGCAATGGACTGGGCGGCGTGAACGGCCTCGGCCTCAAGTCCCGCAGGTGCAAGGAGCAGGTACTGGTGCGCCACGCGCGCGATGCCCCCTTCGGTCTGGAAGCTGTTGACGGCAATCGTCCACTGGCGCGCCTTTTCGGGATACCAGGGACTGATCTGCGAGACGGGCGTGTGCGACATCTGCAGCGCACGCATGCGGTGGCCTTCGGCCTTGACGCGCTCGGAGGCGGAGTCAAGAACCGCGATGATGCTCGTGAAGAGGAAGGGGCACGGAATCTGATGGCCGCCACGACCGAGCTCGCCGAGCATCTGGCTTGTGAGGGCGAGCGAGATGTGCCCGCCGTAGTGTTCGACCCCAAGCCCCACGGCATGAACCGCGGACTTCCTGTCAAGCGTCTCGAATCGGATGCGGTGCTTCTCGACCGTCACCTCCGTGTCGGCCTTCATCACCTGAACGGACGGAGGCTCGAACGGGTTCGCGGACGGACGCACGAAGTCGCCCGAGCGCACGAGCTGCGGGTTGAGGATCTCGGAAGCCGTGCCGACGAGCACGTCCGCATCCCACACGCCCATGAAGAGCCCTGCCTGCTCGAGCACGGCGGAAATGGCCCTGCGCGCGGTGAGGACCTTTTCACGGACCTCCTCGTCGTCGGGCTTCGTCGTCGGAACGACAACCGTGAGCCAGACTCGCCAGTGCCTCGGATACACGGGGGCCTGGGGCGTGAGCTGCTCGACCGCACCCTTCACGAGGTTTTCGGCGGCCCAGTTCGTGGCCGTGTCGATGATCCCTTCGGCTTCCGGGCTCAGCGGCGGAAACCCGTCGGGCACACGTGCTTCGGGAACCATCAGCTCTGCAATGCCCCTTACGGCCGACGACGCGAAGGCCGTGATCGAGAGGACGGATCCGGCTTCAAGCGGAGCCGCGAGGCCGATGAGCGTCTTCTCCATCTCGGACGTGACACCCGTCTGCGGATAGATCTCGATCGCAAAGCCGAGTCCTTCGGGGTTTTCGGGCTTGTCGCCCTTCAGCGTGAAGAGGCCGTCGGGCGTGGCGGACTCCCAGGGGAGCGCCGTGGAGAACGCGTCGACGCGCTCGCCCGTACCCGGAATGAAGCCGGGAATCCCGGAGGAGACCTTCAGGTTCTCGTGTCCTGTCCTGATCCGCCGAAGTATTTCGATGAATTCCCTGACGGGATTCTTTGAGGAGGTCATTACGGGTTCTCCTCAGGAGCCTTCATCTTTTCCGTGAGGACGTCGGGGTCATAGGGCGTGCCCTTGAGGGCCGCCTTCTGGGCTTCGATGAAGCGGTGGCTGCCGTCACCGAGCGAAGAGGCGACGTCTGACTCTGATGCACGAACTCTCGGGACCGAAGTCTGAGCGTGCTTCAACGCCGAACGACGGCGCTCGAAGGGAAGGCGCACGACGGCGGAGCCCCTGTCGGCGCTTTCGGCTCGCCGCCGGGCTGCGGCCCAACGGGCGTCAAAGGCGCGGGCGTGGATCATCTCGCCCTCATGAAAGTCGCCTTCGTCATCCGTCCAGGGCGCGATCCAGATGGTCACGATTACCTCGGGGAGGCGCTTGGGCGAAGAGCGGCGCTCAGGCGCTCGTACGGCGGGTGCGGCTACGGAAGCCTGAGCCGCATCGGCCTTCACCGTCTGGACGGCGGGACCCGCAGGCGTTTCGTCGGCGGCCTTTCCGTTCGTGCCTTCAATTTCTGGAAGGCCCTTCGAGGCGGCCTCGATTGCCTTGTCGCGTTCGATCCTGTCGGGCGTGCGGCCGCGGACGCTGTCCTCGTAGGTGTCGGAGAGCGAACGGCAGGAGACCCCCGGCGTCATCGGGCAGCTGAAGTCGTTCTCGGCGTTGAGGCCCGTGAGGGTCCCGCAGCCCGAGAGGGCGAGGGCAAGGGGAAGTGTGGCAAGTGCAGGGGCCGTTCGGCGCAGAAGGCGTGCGGTCTCGTTTCGAATCATGGCTGGATTCCTGTGTTGTGTTTGTCGTTATCGCTTCGAGGGATCGGCGAGCAGCACGCCCTGCGAGAAGACGAGGTCGACGGGGCGGCCGGCATCCACCTCAAGCACGGGGAAGATGCGGTCGGCGAGTCTCAGGTAGTAGTCGGTGATGCGGTCCATGGAGTCGGAGAGGCCTTCGCCCATGCCGGACATCCAGGCGTTCTTGTATCGCTTGCTCTGCGTGCCCGTGATCGACGTCGTCACCTCCTCGGAAGAGCGGGTGATCGATTCGCCCAGACCCGAGAGCAGGCCGACGGAGAGCGCAGAGGCAATGGCCTGACCCGATCGGGTCACGAGCTTTCCTCTCACGCCCACCTTGCCGTCCTCGCCCACGGCGTAGCCGGAGACTCGCACGTCGAGTGCTTCTCCCTTCTTGCCGACGCAGGAGAGCCTGTCGAGCCTCACGAAGGCGCGCTCGGAAGAGAGGTCGCCCGTGGCCGAGGCGGTCACGTGGCAGGCCGTCACCTGACTGCGCCAGGCATTGGGCAGCACGGCCGTGTCCTCAAGACGGATCACCATCGGAAGCGGCTGGCTCGCAGCACCTGCGCCCGTGGAGGCATAGACCCCCGTCAGCAGCCTGCCCCGCACGAAGGAGCCTGCAGGCAGGTAGTCCTCGACGGTCGTGCCCGCGGCCCTGTTCACCTGCAGAGGCGTGTCGGGGTTGAGCGTGGGCGAGGGCCCCACACGGGGTGCGGGCGACGTCGGTGGGGCGGGAGGCGGCAGCGTCACCATCGCGAGCCTCGGACCCGAGACCGCCTGTCGCGCCGCCGCATGCGCTTCATCCGGAACCTTCACGCCGCCCGAGATGTCGGGAAGCGCGGGGACGATTGAAGAGGCGGGCTCGTTCGTGTTTCTGGCGGGATCGGTGTGAAAGACCTTTCCGGGAGTCTTCGAGCCGAACTGGGAGGAGAGCTTCGAGATGTAGGCCGCATCGTCGTTTGCCTTGAGCAGGCTCTTGATGCGGGCCTCGGTCTCCTCGGGCGTTTCGCCCGGACGGGGCGTAAGGCCCGCGCGTCCTGCGATCGCCTTGAGGTCCTTGACTTCGCTTGTCTGCGTCTCGAGCCGGGACTTCTGGTCGGCGATGATCGCGCGCAGTCGCGTCTCGGTTGCGGCGGCCTCGCGCTGCACTTCCTCGATCCTGCGGCTGAGCGCAAGGAAGTTTGCGTCATAGCGGGCGATGAGCACGTCCTTGTCCGTGCCGTCGGGGCGCAGCGTGATCATGGCCGCTTCGGGCGGAGCCTTGCGGGCGGGCTTGGTGTCGGATGCCTCGACAGCAATGAAGGCGATGATCGCCAGGGCGGCGAGGATCGAGGCGGCGAGCGCCTTCTGCTTGAACCTGAGAGTGCTGTTCGAGGGCTGGGAGACGCCGTCAGAAGACGCGGAGAAAATGTCCTTCAGCTGCATGACGACACTCCGGGAAGATGGCCGGCGTCAGCGTTGCGCACGGTGCATGCGCAATCGTTCGTTCTGATCTCATTCACGGGCGTTCTCCACGAGGACGAGCCTGCAGCTGTCGCCCGGCTCAAGAGAGGTTTCGGTTGCGGCAGCAGCCCAGACCGAGCCCGAGAGAAGCTCGGGATTGATCTCAACGGGAAAGACCGTTCCGTTTTTGACGGTGAGTTCAACCGCCTCGGCATGGCGGGAGCGCCAGATGCCTTCGATGCGCACGCGAAGCGGTGCAAGCCTCTTCATGGCGGCGGCCGCACCCTGAGCGGGCTCGGTCATGGCGGTGCGGGAGACTTCATCGGTCTCTTCGCCCCTGAGGACGAGCGTCACAAGGCGCTTCATCTCGGCGGGGAAGCCCTCAGCGCGAAGGGGCGCAGCGGGCACGCGAACGGGAGCATTCGCCTGTTCGGCCCTGCGCACGCTCTTTTCGAGGATGATGGTGCGGGGCTCCGCATCCGCGGTGAAGGTGAGATGCAGGGGCGCAGTCTCGCCCGACCTGCAGGTGACGTAGACCATGGCCGAGCCCTCCATCTTCGGGAGGACGTAGAGCATGCCGCTCGCGGCATCCGTCTGAACGTCGATCAGGTGACGGTCGTAGACGGCCGAGGCAATGGGGTCGGCCGGAATGGCGACCATGGTGGTCTCGTGCGCGGGCAGCGTGAATTCAAGGGGGGCGTCGCCTTCACGGGCCGTGAAGACGGCGGCGTCGGACGACGGGGCGAAGGCCGAGAGGATCAGGATGGCTGCGCCTGCGAGCGCGAGCTTCGGGACGAATCGCTTGAAGGACTCAATGTCAGAGCGAGTGACGATCATGAGGGCTCCGTGAGGGAAGGTTTTGTCAGGACCCAGACGACGGCTGGTCGGTGAGGGACGTGAGGAAGAGGCGTCCTGCGTCGTAGCGGAACGTCAGTCGCCAGGTCTTCTTTCTCGAGCTCGTGACGGTGCTGCCGACGAGCGTCTTCTGGACGCCTTCGACCTCGACGGAGAGGTCGGACGTGTTCACGCGGGCGCGGTCGGGATAGAAGATCGTGGAGGAGTGGTCCTTCTTGATGCGGTCGGCCTCAACGATGAGGGCCTCCTCGAGCTTTCCGTAGAAGCCCGGGTCAACGTGCTGAAGGACGACGCGGCGGGAGGAGTCGACGGTTTCGGGCGTGACGCTTGCCGCATGGGAGAGGACGGAGAGGGCCCAACGCTCGAGGTACGGCGCTCCGGGACCCGCCTCGTCGAAGGTCCAGACCTCGCGCTCGGCGGCGAGCGTGGGCGGAACGACGATGGTGCGCGTCTCGGGCTGCTGCAGGAGAAGCGCGAGGGCGAGGATGAAGTTGAGCGCAAAGCTCATCGCCATGATGACGGCAAAGCTTCGTCTCAAGCCGATGCGTTCGGCGACGATGGATGTGTAGAGCATGAGAAGGATCCCCGAGGCGGCTGCGCATGCGCGGACGTACGGCTGCGGCCCTGGGGAATGGGGGGAAGTGATTGACGTTCGGGCCTGACCGTCGGCGGACGGGCTTCAGCGCACGAAGTGTCTGGCCGAGCTCGGGGGCGTCCGCCCGAAGGAAGACGCGCCGAGGTGCCAGTAGGCGAGCGCTGCGCCGTAGCCGCGGCCGTGAAGGCCCGAGACCTTGTGCCAACCGTAGGCCGACAGCGCGCCCAGAAAGACGCCGGCCCCAATGTGGTCCAGCACCGCACCGAGATAGGTCACGGTGAGGACCACGGCGACGAGGTCCGCATCGAAAAAGAGAAATCGAGGCGGATCGTCAAGGCCGGTCGGGACGCGAACGCCCTCGGGTGCCGCCATCAGACAGTAAAGATGCTGTCAATGACGGAGGGTGCGATCATCAAGGTCAAGCCGCAGGCGATGGATACAACTGCAGCATAGAGACTCCCCTTGGCGAGCCCGACAGCGAGGCCGACAAGCAGGAAGATGATGGCGATGGACTTCCCCAGGGAGCCCTGGGCCCAGCCCGTGAGCTGGGTGTACAGTTTGTCGAAGGCCTGCACGTCCCCCGCGGAAGCTGCTTGGGCGTACAGAACAAGAAGGCCTGCGGCGATCTTGTCTTTCTTTGATCCCACGGCGGATACTAGTTGATGGAAATTGATTTTCATATGATTTTCATCTGATTTTTTGAGAAAACCGCCGACGTTCGGTTGGTTCGAGACGGTTGGCGGGGTTTTTCGTTTGCCGGCGAGAGCAAATGTACGCTTCGGCAAAAACCTTTCGCCATACGGGACATTCATTAAGCTTCAGCCCCGTTGGGGAAAACCCTTGAATTTGGGTTTTCAGAGGAACCGGTTTTTACTCCTGCAGTCGTTTCGAGCCGATCGACTGCCGTGCAAAGGTGTCAAAACAGAGCGGGAGAGCCGCTCGGGCCCCTTCGGTGAGGGGGAGCGGAGCGGCTGAGCCGTAACCCATTCATGGGATGGCGATCGGTAGAAAAACGTAAAATTTCGGAAGAGGGCGGGCCAGGGCAGCCGCTTTGCAGGGAAAAGGTCAGGGGAATTGAGAACCGGTCCCCTTCAGGGTTAACGCGAATGGGCTACAATCGTGAAGCAAATGAAAACCCTAGGACGATGGTCGTTCCGGGATTGGAGGACATTCTCGATGTCGCATCTTTTGCAGGCCGTTGTCGGCGCAGCAGTCGGCGACGCTCTTGGCGTGCCCTATGAAGGGAAGGAAAGGGACACCTACGTCTGCGAGAACATGCACCCCCTTGGCTGGCATGAAAAGCCCGTCGGTTTCTGGTCGGACGATACGGCCATGATTCTGGCCGAGCTCGACAGCCTTCGTGAAAGGCAGGGCTACGATGCCGAGGACGTGATGATGAAGTTCGACCGCTGGCTGCACGAGGGGGCCTACACCCCCGACGGCAAGGCCTACGGCTGGGGCCGCACGACGGCCAGGGCCGTCTCGCGCCATCGCAGCGGCACGCCCGCCGATATCTGCGGCGGTGTCGACATTCTCGACAACGGCGCAGGCGCACTCATGCGCATGCTTCCCTATGCGCTTCTCAACAGCCCCGACCGCCTCGAGATCGTCGATGCGGCTGGTTCGCTCACGCACAGCCACCAGATCAGCATCGTCATCTGCCGTCTCTACTCGTGCTACGTCGACGAGCTCCTTCAGGGGCATAAGCCCGGCGAGGCGCTTGAAGCGCTCATTGAGAACCACTTCGTCGAGATTCCGGACTACTACCTCCCGAAGCTGCAGCTCATGCCGCACCTCTCGCGCGTCTCCGTGCCGAACTCCGGCTTCGTCTCCGACGTCTTCATGGCGTCCCTCTGGTGCCTCATCAACTCCGACAACTACGTCGATGCCGTCCTCAAGGCCGTCAATCTGGGCGGTGACGCCGACACGATCGGTGCGGTTACCGGCGGCCTTGCCGGCATCATCTACGGCCAAGACGGCGACAACGGCATTCCCGTCTGCTGGTCTCATGCGCTTTCCCGAATCGACTACATTGAAGAGCTCTGCACGGCCTGCGATGGCATGATGCGCTGACGACCGTGCATTTTGCGCTCCATTCGACACTCAAGAGGACTGCCTGCAGGCGGTCCATTTTTTTTTAGCTTGATCCTTGATCTCGAGGGTGATTTCAGGAAGGCTTGATTTGAATCAAGAAATCGAAGTCTCGTCGATGCTCCTGATGAAATCCGGAAGTGAACATCGCCTTAAGGCCTCTGTCTTTCAGGCGTTGACGGCGATCACGTTCTATTGAAGCGGAAGAGATCTTCACCCTGATAAATTGATTTCAAAAGGCGAAAACCGCCTTGGATGCGCCTTGAGACGACATTTCCGTCATTTGCTCGGGTTGAAAACTTTTGATCTGCATGGCACGATGTTCGCGTCGCAACCGCTCAGGCGTTTCGACATTTCTTCGCAATAACACAAGCTACAGAAATGACACCATACATAAAAAACATGACCCTCAGGAAACCTGTCGTCGACGAGCAATGGCTTTCACTCAACCGAACCATCCATCAGGTTGCGCCACTCTGCAGGAATCCCGAACACCTTGAAAACGCCGCCCGCGTCCTTCAGGCCGAGGGCGGTCTCGAGGCGCTGGCGCGCCTGATCACCACCGAACAGACGGCGTTCCTCGTTCTGGCCATGCTGGAGAAGTGTGGAGCCTTTCAGCGTACGGCCGTCATTAACGGCGGTCCGTGCGTCAGGATCTCGGCCGGGGTGTCGGCCGACGCACCCAGGAAGGCGGGTGTCAACCTCACGCGTCAACAGATGATGAAAATTCGCTTCTCGATTTCGATTTCACCTGAAATGCGCAGCATGTGCTATGACGGCAAAATACCGTATCCGGACGGTACGATCTTTGAAAAGGATTCCACCGGATATTTCCACACCAAGGGCTGCCGCCGGACCTAGCCCTGAAGGATTCGTCTCCCGCGACCCGGTCGTCACCGCTGAAGGATGACGTCGAGGAGACGTCAAATGGCGGGCTTGAGTCCCGAAATATGATCGATGATCGTTTCGATGGGGATCTCCAGGGCCGCCGAGGTCTTTTCCAGCGTTCTGTAGAGGAGCGAGGTCGTCTCGCCGGCCAGCATGGTGTCGGCCGTGAAGGAGTGCACGCCGCTCTTGTGAATGAACTCGGACTTCGTGAGCTTCTTGTGCTCCATCATGGCAATGACAAGCTCGCAGAAGCGCTTCGCACGCTTGGCTTCGGAGGCAGTGGTGCTCTTCGAGGTGTCGTATCTGAAGATGAATTCTTCGGGATCGATGCGCAGGGCCAGAGCAGCCGTGATCTTGAGGTCGGGATCGAGCGGAAATCTGCCGACAAGGAGCCTGTAGGCGTTCTCAACGGAGCAGTTGGTCATGGCGATCCAGTCTCTGAAGCAAAGTCCCCGCTTCTGGAGCTCGGAGAGCACGATGGGCGTCCTGTCCTTCGTGCCCACGAGACTGGTGGCATGTTCACGGATGGCGTCTTCGCCGACGTCAAAACCCTGTGCAAGGGCTGCGACAAAGGCGTCGGAGGGCTTTCTCGGGGGATACATGAGCTGATCAAGAGGAATGCCCGTCATCTCCGAGAAATCGGTCATCGGAATGGACCTGTAGGTCAGGGTGTTTTTGATCATCATGGCGAGCAGGGCGGTCTCGCCCTTGGGCATCATGCCGATGACGTACTTCGTGCGAACCTTGCCCTGGCAGCGCACGCGCGTGTAGAGGTCGCGAAGCACCGCATAAGGAACGTTGAGCTCGGCTGCGAACTTCTGGATGCTCTGGGGCTTGATGGGCTTGCCGGGGAGGTTCAGATGGGTAAGAACCGTGGGGAGCGCAATGCCCGTGTTTTCCGCGATGGTCTTCGGATCGAGACCGAGCGCGGCCATGCGTTCCTGAAGATAAAGGTTGAATTCGTCAGGCTTCTCACCGGTGGGCTTGTAGGTGGTCATGTGAATCTCCATGAGGGTCGGCGTGCGCCGGCACGCGCTGCGCGGATTCATGTCGCGCATGAACCTGCCGACGATGTCGCGTCGCCGGAAGGTCGCTGGTCTATTTCTTTGTAATGGACCGGCTCAATCAGGGTCGAGCCGGTCGGGTCACGTGTTCTGACGCGCTCATTTCCTCTGCGCGGCCTCGGCTTCGGCCTTCTGCTTGTCGGCGAGGCGGGGCTTCTGCTTGCGGTTGGCGACGATCTTGTCCCAGAGGCAGTTGGGCGCAATGCGCATGGCCTTCGCGAGAAGGCCCATCTGCCAGGGAATCGTGCGGTAGGAGGCGTCGCTGTCGATGGTCTTGACGGCGCGCTCGGCGAATTCGTCGGGCGTGAGCACGAAGGGCATCTTGTAGGGATTGGCGCTCGTGAGCGGCGTCCTCACAAAGCCCGGACTGATCGTCTGGACCTTGATGCCCGTCTTCCTGAGGCCTACGCGAAGGCTTTCGTTGTAGGTGATGACGGCGGACTTGGATGCGCCGTAGGCTTCGCTGCCGGGAAGGCCTCGAATGCCGGAGACCGAGGCGATTCCCACGAGCTTGCCGCGGCCGCGCTTCGTCATCGGCTCGATGAAGCCGTGGAAGGTGTAGGCCATCGCGAAGACGTTCGTCCTGTAGATGGCTTCCATCACCTCAAGGTCCTCGTAGAACTCGGTCTTGCAGCCGATGGAAATGCCCGCGTTGGCGATCACGATGTCAGCGCCGCCGGAAAGGGCCTCGAACTTCTGTGCGGCCGCAATGATCTCATCCTTTTTCGTCACGTCGGCGGGAATCGCGTGGTAGCGAGACTTGTCGCCGGGAAGCGTGTCGATGAGGGCCTGCAGCTTTTCTCGATTGCGGGCGACGAGCCCGAGGACGTCGCCTCGCTGCGCATACTGGCGGGCAAGTGCCGCGCCGATGCCGCTTGAAGCGCCAGTGATGAAGACGTTGGACATGTTCCTGATCTTGCTTAAATAACGAATGAGCTCAAGTGTACACGAGGGAAAGGCAAAAAATACGAAGAAAACGCCCAAATCCCGGGAAAAGCATGACGGCAGGTAAAAAATGCGGCCGGGCTAGATGAAATCCGGACGCTCAGTCGTCCTCGACCGTCTTCATGCGCCCGCATCATTTGGCACGAACTCAAATCGGGTGACGTCGAAGAGCCCCTTCGTCGTGAGCTTGAGGTGCGGAATCACGGGGAGCGCAAGGAACGAGAGGGTCATGAAGGCGTTGCTGTCCTGCGAAATGCCGTAGTGCCCGTGGGCGAGCTTCGTGAGCCGCCTGATGGCCGCCGCCGTCTCTTCGGGCGTTCTGTCGCTCATGAGGCCCGCGACGGGAAGCGGCAGCGCATCGAGCACCTTGCCCTTCGAGACCATGACGATGCCGCCCTGCATTTCCTCAATCTTTTGCACGGCAAGCGCCATGTCCTCTTCGTCGTCACCAGCTACAACGATGTTGTGGGAGTCGTGGGAAACCGACGTGGCGATTGCGCCGCCTCTGAGTCCGTGGGCGGGATCAAGAAGACACGTGCCGATGTGGCCTGTGCGCCTGTGGCGTTCGACGACCGCAAGCTTCACGCATCCCGGATTGTCGGAGAGCCTCACCGTACCGTCGCGAAGTGTCTTCACCGCAGCAATCTTCTCCTCCGTGATGAGGCTGTGAGGCAGAAGGCCGATCATCCTGGCTTTCTCGGACGGGGCTTTGAAGTCGAAGGATTCGGCCGTCACGGGCGCAATCCTCACCGTGTCCGCGAGAAATCCGGGCTTCTGCTTTGGCGCACCGATGACAAGGCTCCCGTTGCGGGCGACAAGCCTGCCCTTCGTCCAGACGGCGAGCGGACTGAAGTCATCAAGGTTGTCGAGAAGCAGCAGGTCGGCTCTGCGTCCGGGCGCACTCATGCCGCGGTCCTGAAGGCCATTACATTCGGCGGTATTGAGAGTCGCCATCCTCACGGCGTCAACGGGATGGATGCCCGCCTCAACGGCCATCGCCAGCATGCCGTTGATGTGCCCGCGCTCAAGCGTGTCGGCGAGGTGCCTGTCGTCGGTGCAGAAGCTGCAGCGCCGCGAAAGGTCGGCAATGAGGTTCTCGATCAAGGGAAGACGGTTTCTCGCGAGCGAGCCTTCACTGATCGAGACGTACATGCCAAGTGAAATGCGTTCCCTAAGCTTTGAGCTCGTCGTGCATTCATGGTCCGTGCGGATGCCGGCACGGGCATAGGCTTCGAGATCCGCGCCCGTGCAAAGCGGCGCGTGGCCGTCGACGGGCTTGTCGAGATTTAGGGCAGCCGCGACCTTGCTGCAGGCCTCGGGGTTGCCATTGAGGATGCCGGGCACGTTCATCATTTCGCCAAGACCGAAAAAACTCGGGGTGTTCGAGCAGCGCCTGTGTCTGCCCGGCATCAATGAAAGCGCCTTCGTCCTCGAAGGGCAGGGCCGGAACACAGGACGGCACCATGAGCTTCATGACAAGCGGGAGGTCCCGGCAGGCCTCGACGAGCCCGTGCATGGCGTACGTTGGTCATTTCATGAGGGTCGGCGGTGACAGTCGTCGTACCGAACGGAAGAACCTGTGAGGCGAAGCTGGCGGGGAGAGCATCGGGCTCTCGATGTGCACGTTCGAGTCGATGAGGCTCGGCAGAAGCACAGCGCCCTTTGCTTCGAAAGTTTCTTTTGCGGGTTCCGAACCGAACCCGTGGATGAGGCCGTCTTCAACAAGTACTGTCTTCGTATCGAGCGCTCCCGTGAAGACGTCGAGCACGCGGGCGTTGAGAATGGCAAGGTCATGGATCTTAGGCTTCGGGCTCTGCTTGGCGTCCTCTACGAGAATTTTTGGATGCAGTCATTCTAAGGCGAATGTCCTCTGCAAAAGAAGAAAACGTGCATCGGCGAGCCTTCGTCACGGACGAGGCGGCGGGCGAGGGCGGCGCGGCAATCGGATCGGCTTCAACGGCGCTCGTTCCGTAGGACTACAATACTGAATCCTTTTCCAACCACAAGAACCCGACTGAAATCCAATTATGAAAGACAGAATCGGCACTGCTCTCTGGGTGGCCGGCGCGATCATCTGCGCCTGGGCCCTCTCGGTCTCCCTCTCGATGATGTTCGACTTCACGATCGAGGAGGCCCGCCAGAACTTCCGCCAGGGCTCCTTCATCTTCGGCGCAGCCGTGGTCTTTGCCTTCGTCTTCCGCTCGAAGGTCCAGACCTGGGGCGCGTTCGAGAAGTTCCTCATCTACGCGCTCGTGCCCGTCGCGGGCATCCTGCTCACTGCCTACGGCTGGTGCCAGCAGTTCGCGCCCGAACTCGTCGCGAGCCTCGGAGCCTGATCCCGAGTTCCGCCCGTTCACGACTCCCCAAAAGGCCGTTTCGCCGTCATCGCGAAGCGGCCTTTTTACCGGCCGAAAAGCCGTGTTTTGATATAGAAATTTTTATCCTTATAGGACTGTTTAGTCTGGTAAGAACCCACAAGTCCTCCGGAGAACTGGAGAGGGCGGGCAAATGCAACCAAATCCTTCAGATTGTTCGCCTTTTCACGACAATCGGGTCGAAACACCGCTCCTGCAGAAGTCTTCAGGACTCGAGAATCAGTCTCATGACGCTTGGGAGAAACCTAAAGACGACAACCAAACGCCGTGCTCAATCATCGGCGAAAAGGTTAATTTTGGGAAAAACCCTTGATCAGGCGCAAGAAATTTTTTCTTTATGGGCCTGACTCAGGTGTTTGTCGTAGACAGCAGGGGGCGGCGCGACTGTATCATATACGCGAATTTAAACACGGCCTGACGGTCCCTCGGATTCGAGACTGTCGCGCCTGTCGGGGATACGCACAATACCCCTCAAAGGCAGGAACGACAGGGCCTTGCGTCAAGGAGCCGCCGCTGAAGGCCGAATCTCAACTCGAAAATATACAGAGAGAAACTGATGATCAGAATGAATTCGCACAAGACGGTCCTCATGCCCAAGTCCCTCGAGGATAACCAGGTTCAGATGGACAACATCTGCAAGGCCTTCAACAATGGATCCGCCTCCGATGCCGCTGCGAGCATCGGCCAGCTCTTCCGCTGCCGCGGCATGAGCCAGGTTTCCATGGCGAGCGGCATCGGCCGCGCGGTCCTCTACAGGTCCTTCGGCAAGTCCGGCAATCCGACGCTTCAGGTGCTGCTCGACTCGTTGCGTGCAGTCGGTCTCACGCTCGTTGTGGCGGAAGCCAAAGACAGGTAAAAAAGACCCGGTCCAAACAATCAGGAGCCGTCGGAACGAAAGCTTCCGGCGGCTCTTTTCCTATGCGTGTCTCGTTTCCTGCATGACCTTTGGAGGGATTTTGCCGTGTAAAGACGGCCCGTGAAGGAGGGCGGGGTCAAGGGGCGCTCACTCGTGACGCAAAAGTGCTATCAAATAGGGGGTATATGTCGATTTTTCCTCCCGAAGGTCCGATTCTTTCTATAAGATAAGGGGCACAAGGGTGTTATTCGACGCCTCCCTTTCGTTCCGACCGTTCCGACGGACCCTGCGTCGAGGAGCACCTCTGAGGAGGACCAAAAAATGAAGATTCTTATTCCCATCGACGCGTCCGAATGCAGCAAGAACGCCGCCTTCTGGGCGACGGGCAAGCCCGCTCTCTTCGGCAAGGATCCCGAGATCCACATTTTCTACGCGCAGGAGCCCGCTTCGGACCGCATCCGCTTTGCGACGGACCCTGACACCCTTGACGAGTTCTACCGCGAGGAGGCGAAGACCGTCTTCGACTCCATCATTGACCGCTGCGGCACGCTTCCCGCCAGCGTGACGCTCGACTACGGCGTCGGCTCTCCCGTCCAGACCATTGTTTCCGCCGGCGACAAGCTTTCGGCCGACATGGTCGTGATGGGCACGCACGGCAAGGGCCCGCTTGACAGCCTGCTCTTCGGCTCCGTCTCGAACGACGTCGTGGCGCACTCTCATCGTCCCATTCTGCTCATCCGCGAACGCATGCCGACTTCCGAGTCCTTGAAGCGCATCGCGATCTGCCTTGATGAGTCCGACCAGTCGCTTCGCGTCCAGGGCTTCTTCACGGAGCATGTCGACCTCTTCGAACAGGGCACGTCCTTCACGCTGATCCACGTTCAGAAGAGCGCTGAGGACGAACAGGCCAACGGCTTTGCCGAAACGGGCACGATCGCCAACGAGGTCGAGTCCATTCTCACGCGCGCCGGCATGAACGTCTCGACCAAGACGCTCTACGGCGACGTGGGTGACGTCATCGCCGAACACGCCGAGGAAGAGAACTACGACATGATCGTCATGGGCTCCCACGGCTACAGTTCCGTCTCCGCCACGCTGCTCGGCTCCGTCACGATGACGGTTGCGAGCGAGTGTGACGTGCCGCTCCTGATCGTCCGCTGACAAGTGGATCCCCTCTCTTGAGGGCACCAGACGACAAGACCGTCCTGCTTCACGCATGGCGGTCTTTCTTTTGAGCGGGTGCTTTGTCGGATGGCGGCGCGGTCCCGAATCGCGAAGTTTGTCGTTGATGAAAGGGAAGGGAAAGGCGCACGAAAACGGCGGACATGAAAAAGGCCGGGGGCTCCTTTCGGAGCCCGCCGGCCCTTGCTTCAGGATGACTCAGTGCGGAGGATCAGGTCCGGGCACTGAAGGATCCGGTTAGAAGCGGTGCGTCAGACCGAGGTAGGCCTGGGTCGTCTTTTCGGAGCCGTCATCGTCATACTTGACCTGAGCGAAGCCGGCACCCGTGTAGACGGACGTGCGCTTGGAGAGGTAGTACTCGTACTTGGCACCGAAGGCGTAGCTCTTGGCATCACCGTCTTCACCATTATCGAATTCGACGGTGAAGTCCGTGAAGTAGGCCGCAACCGTCAGGTCGCCGCCGGCAACCGGGACGATCGTGCCGAGGTGAACGCCGTAGCCCTTGACGCCGTCGGCAGCGGATTCCGTATTACCAGCCTTGTCGATGAGATTGGCATCGGCTTCAGTAATGGCGGTGAGCTGACCGGCCTTGATGCCCTTGAAGTACTGGCCCATGACGAAGGTCTTGGCGAAGCCGCAGTCGTAGTTGCCGCCGAGGTAGACGATCTGGCCGTCGTCATGTTCATCAGCGCCGAAGGACTTGTAGTTCTGGAATTCGTAGGCGAGGACCGTCTGGAGAGCGCCGAAGTCGCCGGTAAGAGCGGCGGAGCTGTAGCGGTTCACGGCGGAAGAGCCTTCACGAGCCGTTTCCTTGACGGAGTCTTCGTTGAAGGAGTACTGGACCGTAGCCTGGAGACCGGCGAACTTCGGGGTCTGGTACGTGACCATGTTGTCGTAGCGGTCGGAGGTGGCGAAGCCGAAGACGTTGTTGTCGCCGCCGTCGAAGGCGTCGCCGATAGCGAAGGCGGCGTCAAAGTCGCCGGCGGCGGAACCGATCGCACCCATGCGGCCGAAGGAGAGCTTGCCGAAGTCGCCGGAGAGCGTCAGGGAGGACTCGCGGTTGAAGAGGCGGTCGTCGCCGAAGCTGCCGTCGTCGGCGTTGAAGCCGTTTTCAAGCTTGAAGCTCACGGTCATGCCGTTGCCAAGATCTTCGGAACCCTTGATGCCGAAGCGGGACGGGGAGGAGATGCCGCTCTCAAGAGCGAAGGAGTCGGTCTTCGTCGAAACGCCGTTGGTTTCGACCTTGGAATGCTTGTAGAGGAGGCCGTTGTCGACGATGCCGTAAAGCGTGACTTCAGAGGCGGAGGCAAGGCCCGCGGAAAGGCTGAGAACCGCAAGGGCGGCCATGGACTTCTTGAACATGAAAATGCTCCTGATGGTTTGTCGCGCTCCCGAAGGAGGGAGTAGCATTGGAATGTCGGCTTAAACTCTAATGCGAGTCATTCTCATTGCGCAAGCGTCATCACGAACCGTGGAGAATGGCTTCCAATGACTTTCCGCTCGAATCGAACTGTCGTTCGCAAACGGCAATGCGACCCATTCTCATTGCGGGAGAAGGCTTGCCGACAATCGTTCTCATTGAAAACGGCAATGATGTGGACGCGTGACAGGGGGATCGGGACGCGTTCCGAATACCGCAAACATGGTATTTGTGAGAGTCTTTTTCGTTGCAAACGCGCCACACGCTGGCGCTTCAGGAGGGCTGCCAATGGCGGCGCTTGAGCTCAAAGCGCCTCTCGGGACGGGGTTATGCGCCCTGCGCCCCGAGGAGAATTTCTTCTGACGGGAAATGGCGAATTATCAGGTTCCCTTTGACAAGACGGGGTGGGGCGGTGCATCATGAAGGTGCTTAACAGCTGCAACGTGCATGCTGCAGACTCCGGTCAAGCAAGCACAATCTCCGCCGCCTCTTCATCTGAAGAAGGCGCGCGTCACATCTTCAACCCCACGAGGGCGTTTGCCCTCGGGGCCCTGCACATGCGAGGTACATGGGGTCGGGCGTCCTCGTTTTCTTTTTTCAAAGGAAACAAAATGATTCCCGACATCAATCTCTCCCATCTCACTCCCGCAACCCGCACGGTCCCGGCCTCCGTCTTCGGCGAACATCTCGCCGGCGAACGCGACTGCCTGGGCTACCAAGTCGAAACGCTTCCTGCTTTCGCCCGCACCCGCATCCCCGTCCTGAACCCGTGCCACTTCTTCAACGAGGCGCACTACCGCACGCTCGCCGCGTGGTGGAACCTCGCTCGTCGTGAACCGATCTACGTGTCGGGTCCGTCGGGCTCCGGCAAGACTAGCACGGCCATACAGTTCTGCGCCCGCCTCGGCATTCCCGTGGTGAGCGTCACTGCACGCGCCCGCATGGACCGCCGCGAGCTTCTCGGTCACTGGGCTCTTCAGGGCGGTGAGACCCGCTGGATCGACGGTCCTGCGCTTCTCGCCTGGAAGCACGGCTGGACGCTTCTCATCAATGAATTCAGCGCAGCACCCGCAGACATGTGGGTGAGCTGCAACGACATTCTTGAGGGGCTTCCGCTCGACAACGGCGCAACCGGCGAACTCGTCGTTCCGCATCCCATGACCCGCGTGATCGTCACCGACAACACACGCGGCCATTCGAGCGAGATTGACGAAGGGTTCTTCGGTCGTCAGATCCAGGACAGGTCGGTCATCGACCGCTTCTGGCACATGCGCATGGAAGGTCTCGGCGAAGCCGAGGAAGCCTCCCTGCTTGCAGCGACGGCCGATCAGGACTGGCTCGCCGAGTTCGAGCCCGAGGTCCTCGACAGGCTCTTCAAGGCGCTCGCGCGTCTTGGAGCCGACAGCAGGGCCGCGGCTCAGGCCATCGGCTTCGAGTCCAGAGCCGTCCCGCTCAGCTTCCGCGTCCTCTCGAGAATGCGGAACATGATGCTCGATGCCGCAAGGATGCCCGCAGCTTCCGACGATGATCCTCTTCGCAGGATCATCAGGACCAGTCTGACCGAAGCCCTCGACTCCACCGCTCGCGAAGCGGCGGAGACGCTGGCGGTCACGGCGATCGGCAACCTCATTCACGAGATGAGGGTGTCACGCGCCAGAATGGTCCTCAAGAACGCCACGGGCTCTGCGCTCAAGGCAGCGTCCGTCTGACAATCGTCGGAAGGACCTTTTCATCAACCCCGAGGGGATGCTTCATCCCTCTCGGGGACGGACGTCTCCTCATTCATTTGAGAGACGACCGTCATGAAACGCAGTCTTGACATGCGCGGGAATCAGGCCCCCGCTGCGGTTGCAGTGCAACATCCGTTCAACATCCTTTCCGAAGGAGGCGAACGATGCGCACCGTAATCGTGGAAGACGTCGAAACCGCCGAAGCGAAAAAGCAGAGGCTCGCCACCACCGCCGTGGATGCAGCGCTCGAGATCCTCCGCACGGAGGCCTCGGGCCTCGTCATCGAGGCTGCAGCGCCCCTGGTCTTCCAGGGACTCTGCCGCCGCGACAACATCCGCGTCGAGTTTACGCAGACCCCGATGACGAACGGGCGCGTGATCTGGCTCGGTCCCATCGACCTCGGCCACAAGCTCGCGTCCATCTACGTCTACGGACACGGATGCCACGAACGTCATCACGTGATGTACACTAACTTCGCGGCGATGAAGGGGATCGGCGATCCCGGCGTTCGCGACCTCGCGAACGTCTTCGAGGACATCCGCGTGGACAAGCTCGGTGCAGCGGACTACGAAGGCTACCTTCTCTGGCGACTCGTGCTCTTCAAGGCGCACGAGTCGACGGGGACGGCAGGCTGGAGCAATCCGAACGACCTTGAGCCCGCACACCTCTTCGCAATGATGCTGCTCACGACCCTCGAATTCGAGGTGCTCGGGATCGACATGTTCGAGGAGATATCCGCGAACCTTCGCGGGGAGTGCGACCGGCTCTTCGGACCAAGGCCCATGGCCCGCGTCCTGAAGATCGTGCGCACAAGCTTTCCCCTCGACTCCACGGAGGCGGCGGTGGAACTTGCGCACAAGGTCATGCGGTGCATCCGCGCCGAGAAGAACAAGGCGCTCAAGGCTGTCGAGGAAGCGGCAGGCGAAGGCTCTACGGACAACTTCGAGTTCCGTCAGGGCGAAGGCCAGTCGCTTCTCTTCGACGACGACGGCGCGGTGACCCCCGAGGGTGATCCGCGTCTGATGCACCCCGAGCTTGAGGCGATCAACCGAAACGCCCGATGCCTCTCGGTCATTTCCGACCAACGGCAGTGGCCCGATCGCGAGCCCGAGGAGGAAAGCTTCCGCAAGCTCATCGGCAACGGTGAATCCGGCAACGGCGATCCGAACTTCGCTTCGCCCGAGCGCCACTTCGCCAATGACCGCGAGTATCCGACGCTGCAGCCTGAGAAGGCGGCGATGAACCGCCGTCTCTTCTACAGGGCGCTCGCCAACAGCGCATCCCTCAGAAGGCTCCTTCAGAGCGCGCTCATCCACCCGCAGTCGAACCCCGACAGGCTCGACGAACGTGGAGAGGAGCTCGACGGAGATGCGCTTGCGCTCGCCTCCACGGGTGAAACGGCGGTCTTCCGCCGCGAGCTCGTGCGTCCGGGTCGCGAAGCGGTCGTCGAGATCATTCTCGACGCTTCGGGTTCCATGGAAGGCGAGGCGATCACGCTTGCCAAGGTCGCCTGCATCCGCCTCCTTGAGGCGCTCCGTGCGGTGACCGGCGTGAAGGCATCCCTGACGATCTTCCCCGGCCCGAACCGTCGCAGCGTCACCTGCGCGGCGGACTTCAACACGCCGGTGAGCCGTGCGCTCAAGCACGTCGACTTCCTTCCGGGGTTAGGTGCGACGCCGATCCTTCAGGCGCTCTTTCACTCTGCGATCGTTCTCGATCAAAGACCGGAGCCCGCGAAGATCGTCTTCGTCATCACCGACGGCTGGTTCCCCAAGGGGCCGGTCGACAACCTCGTCAAGGCACTGGAAGACCGCGGCATCGCCGTCGCAATGGTCGGCATCGGCAGGCACAGCACCCCAAAGGGGAGCATCATCGCCAAGGCCGAAAAGATCGCCGACCTTCCGCGGGCCGTTGCAAAGGTCCTTTCGGGCCTTGCGGGCAAGCTCCGCGGGATCGCCGCATAGGCGAAACCCAAGGGGCATCTGAAGGCACGCGTCTTCGACTTTTCGACACGACCGGGATCGACGGAGGACTTCTCTTCCGCCGTCCGGCCGCCGTCGATTCTTCAATCATCTCTCTTCGCTTCAGGCTCCCGGCCTGAGGCCGCAGTGCGGCGTCCTCATCACGCCTCTTTCGTTTCCCGCCCATCATTCTCCGCATCATCCTCTCACGAAGAGGCCGGCGCACTGCGAAACACCATCATTCATTTCACCCCGCATCCAGCCTTGCGTCCTTCCTCTCACCAATCTCCCATGCAGCCCACAGAAACACGATTCCTCACGCGCGCCTCCGCAGGCCCCGAGCAGTGGCAGAGCGCCGTCTCGGGCTACGCGTCTGACCCGATGCGCAGGCCCGTGCCTCTCTCCGACACGGATCCCGATGACTGTCTTGTCGCGCATCCCGCCGACGGGCGTCTGCGCACGATCCTCGCGCCTGAGGATCCCGTCCGCATGCTCCTTCGTCACAGGGCCGCCGTCGAGCAGCTGAGGATGGCCGTGGGATCGCGCAAGCTTTTCGAAGCGCACCTCATGCCCGCCATGGCGGGCTGGGCCGCGATGGTCCAGGGACTTCCTCGAGACGAAAGGGGGCTCTGGTCGGGGCCGGACGGCCTCCTCGAAGCCGGCCTCATGTTTGCAAGAGGCGCGATCAATGCGGTCGACGCACGCGTGATCGGTCCCGAACTCGCGCCGGGCATTCGTGACGACTGGACGCTTCGCCTTCGAATCGCCTCCGCACTCGCCGGTCTCATGAGCGACAGCCGCAAGCTCGCCGCACTGAAGCTCGAGGCGGGAAGCGAGGATCCTGCCACGGGCACCTTCACCGTCACGAGCCGCTTCAATCCTTCGGAAGAAACGGCACTGTCGTTTTGCGTGCACGAGATCGGGCGCGTAATGAGGCTCGAGCGCCACACGGCGCGTGAATCTGCGGGAAGACTCCCAACGCTCAACGCCGACGTCCTTCGTCTCGTCGTCCCTCGTGAAACCCTGATGTGGCTCGGCGTCATCGAGCGCCCCGACGGCGAGACCGTTCTCACGGCCCTCAAGGCCGCCGTCACCTATGCGGCCGGCCAGACGGAGGCCGAACGCCTGATTGCTGAAGCCGCAGCCCGCGGTCGCGAATGGGCGATCAACCGTCGCGCGGCCGAGGCCGCAAGACGAGAGGGCAAAAGTCCGCTTCTTCGCGGCTTTGCATCCGTCTATCGTGCCGAATTCAGCCAGAGGCTCTACGACGGACACTGGCGTCTCAACCGCGGAGACTCGCCCGTCGTGTGGGCCGACGACGGCCTCGCACTTCGCTGGCCCGAGGGCTTCACCGCCATTGCAGCCACCGCCGACGACAAGTGGCTCTTTCGAGACGTCCCCGACGAACCCGACGTTGCGGCCGAAATCCTCGTTGCCGACGGATTCGCGATGGCCGATGAAGCGGGCAATCCGCTCTGGCTCACGGACTCGGACTGCATGGCGGGAGAGGGCGCGTGGCTGCGCCTCACCGACTGCGACATGCTGGTTGCGAACGCCCGCCGAGCGGCGGACGCCGCAGGCGAATCCCTTCCCATGCGCTTTCCCGCACTCTTTGAAAAGCGTCCGTCGTCAAGCGCCAGGTCGGGCGGCACGGTGGCAAGACAGTGCTGGGCTTTGTCCGTCCCCTCTGAGCTCGAAGCTTCCGACAAGGCAGCGGCGCTCGCAAGGGCGCTCGAAGCCGTGAACACCCGGGACGACGCCGTCATGCTCGTGCATCCCGAGGGCGTCTTCGTCCCCGAGAGCCTGCTCCCCGTCGGATGGATCGAGGATCCGGCCGAAGCAGGGATCCTCCTGAGAGTCAAGGCCATGCCCTTTGCCGAAGGCGTACGTCAGATGCGGGCCTCGCCCATTCGCCGCGTGCGAATGACGGGATCCTCCGCCTCGCGGGCCGCCCGATACGACCCCGGTCTCAGGGGCGCAAAGGACGGTTCGATCGAACTCACGGGCGTCGTCATCAACCGGCATTCCGTGCGCCCCGTCGTCCGATTCGTCAATGGCGAAGGCCGCACCGTAGAAGAAACCGAAGGCCACTGGCCGCGCGTCCTCGACATGGAGGCGATCGACCGCGATCCCCCGAAAGGAAACGAAGCCTTCAGGGCCCTCAAGCGCGCCGTCGGCTGGAAGCCGAGGGAACGAGCCTCAGACAAGGCATGATTGAAGGGAGAACAATAAAATGAAGACAACAGAAGCCGTCACGAGCGGCGTATCCTCCTCGCGACTCACGGGCTGGCGGCCCGCATGGGAGGGCTGGAGCGCGGCCGCGGGATTTGCAGCCGCAGGTACAACCGCCGCCATGGTTCCGGGCTGGTGGGGCGCGGGTCTTGCCTCCGTCCTCGCCCTCATGGGTGTCGTGCGCACCGCCGAAGCACTCCGGACCGCTTCCCGCCGCATTCCGCTCGCAGGCTTTGCGCCCGCCTTCATTCACGCGGGCGACCTCATCCGCATTCTTCGTGAAAAGGGGATGGACGAGAAGAAGGCTGTCGACCCCGCAAGGAAAACCGCCCGCGAGCGTCTTGTCGCCCGCTACGAAGCGGGCCGGATTGCGCTTCTCGACTCGATGCGCTTCAATGCAGGCCGCGAAGGCAGGTTCGTCAAGAACCTCTGGATCGGCCGCGGATTCGAGTGGACTCCCGCACACGCCCAGGCGCTCTATGAACTTGCCGCCACACCCGTCAAGCCCGTGATCGTCCCGAAGCGCATCCGCAAGGCGCTCTCACTACCGGACCCGCTCGGGGCCGGGGACATCGGAAGTCCCATCATTCATGGGATCGGTGCGACCGAAGAGGACGACATCGTGCGTCCGCTCTCGAGTCTCGGCGGCGGCACGCTCATCGTCGGCACGACTCAGGCAGGGAAGGGCGTGATGCTCACGAGCCTCGTCACCCAGGCGATCCTTCGGGGTGAACCCGTCATCGTCATCGACCCCAAGAGCAGCAAGCGTCTTCGCAACGCCGTCTGGAAGGCGGCCGAGATCGCGGGTCGTCCCGCTCCTCTCGAATTCCATCCCGCCTTTCCCGAAACGGGCGTCAGACTTGATCCGCTCGGCGCATGGACGCGTCCCACGGAACTTGCCACCCGCATTGCGGCCGTCATGCCGTCCGACAGCGGGGCCTTCGGCAACTTCGCCTGGATGGCCGTCAACGTTGCCGTCGAAGGACTCTTCTACGTGACCGAAAGGCCGAGCCTTCTGGGGCTTCGCCGTCTTCTCGAAGGCGGCATCGATCCGCTTCTCAAGAAGGCTCTGGGCCGATCCTTCAGGGACGCAGGGATCGACGATTGGGAGGAGCAGGTCGAGCGCATGGACAAGCGCAACATCTGTCCGCCTGCCGCCAATGCCGGCATCGAGCTCACCGCTGCCGTCGCCCTCTGGGAGGAGACCGTCGGCAAGAAGGACGAAGGTGACGCGAACGCCGTCGTGGGCGGTCTTATCGCCGTATTTCGTCACAACCGCGAACACTACGCGAAGATCACGGCCTCGCTACAGCCCGTTCTCTCGATGCTCACGAGCGGCACGCTTGCCACGAGTTTTTCGCCCGATCCGTTCGATCCCGACGATGAGCGTCCGATCGTGACGGTGGAGAGGGTTGTTGAAGGCGGCGACATTCTCTATCTCGGCCTTGACGCGCTCCCCGACTCGACCGTCGCCGGCGCGCTCGGTTCCATCATCCTCGCCGACCTCACGGCCTATGCCGGCAAGCGATACAACCGAGGCGAATCGGGTACCGACGTGAAGTCCGTCTCGCTCTTCGTGGACGAGACCGCCAACGTCATCAACGGTCCCATGATCGAGCTCCTCAACAAGGGGCTCGAAGCCGGCATTCGCGTCACCGCAGCCATGCAGACGGTGAGCGATCTTGCAGCAAGACTCGGGAGCGACAGCCGCGCCCGCATGGCGCTCGGCAACTTCAACAACCTGATTGCGCTGAGAAGCAAGGACCGCCTCACGCAGGAATTCATCTGCGAAACGTTCGGGAAGACCACCGTCTGGTCGACCTCCGCTTCGCTCTCCTCATCGGCCGACGGCTCTCCCGTTCCGGACTTTCGCGCCTCCGTCACGCGCAGCATCCAGGGGCGGCGTGACGAAGTCGTCCCGCCCGACGTTCTCGGCCGACTGCCCAACACCGAGTTCTTCGCAAGCGTCTCGGGCGGCAGGCTCTACAAGGGTAGGATTCCGATCCTTCTCTCCGACGACTGACCGCATCCATTCAAATCCCTTTGGAACAAAATGATGAAGTACATGCTGACCGCGACCGCGCTTGTTCTCATCCTCATGGTGATGTGGCTGCCAGCCAGAACCCCGCCCGAGATCTTCGAGGAGACGGCCTTGAGAGAGGCGCTGATGCTGAGAACGGGCGAGGGGATTCCCATGCCCGAGATGGCCGCGAATCTGGCGGTTGAATATCTCGACGGGCTCGTCTGGGTCTCGGGCGTCCCCGACCGCTACACGCTTCGACCCTACGGCGGCTCACCGATGACGAAGGACGAGTTTGCCGAGATCGGCAGGGCCGCCGAGCGTACGACCCAGACCGAGTGGCTGCGTGCCATGAAGAGCCTCTTCGTGATGGCGACCCAGCGCCTTGCCGTCATGACCGCGGGCACCATCGCACTCATGCCCTTCATTCTCGCGCTGATTGTCGACGGATTCGTGAGACGCCGCATCCGCGAAGCCGAGTACCACGCGCCGAGTCCCACCTGGTGGACCGCCTCCCTCTCCCTGCAGCTCCTTGCGGTCTGCCTCGGGATCGTGGCCATCATGCATCCCAACTATCCGCCTCAGTGGCTTTCCGTCTTTCCCGTTGCGTTCGCCCTGGCCGCTCGCATGACGGCAGCGACCTGGCACAGGTTCATTTGAGTTTCCCTTGGAATTCCCCGTCCAATGAGATTTCTCAACGTTGGGCGGGATTTCCTTTTCCAGAAAACCCGGCCTCAGGCCTCCTGCTTATTCACGCCTCCATCGGCGAAGGCCTGCAGCGTTCTCGTCACGGCCTTCTTTTCATCATCCGTCAGCACGTCCGTTCCAAAGAGATGGTGGAAGAAGAGGGCATCGTAGGCGAGGGTGTAGACCAGTGCCCTCTCGGAGCCGCAGGCCTCCTGCTTGACGCGGTCGAAGTAGCGCCTGTACCAGTCGCGCACAGGCTCCATGAACTTCCTGTTCTCTCTTGACGCCATGGCGAGAGCAACGAGCGGCGAAGAACCGCTGTCGATTTCTCCCGACGTGAAGCCCTTGTACCACTCGGCATAGGCCTCGAGCATCGGACAATCGCTCTTCGCCTTGTTGGTGAGTCCCGTCTGAACCTCGCCGAGATGCGCTGCGTATTCGTTGACGAGCGCCTCAATCAGTGCCTGCCGGCTTGGGAAGTGGTACATGAAGCTTCCCTTGGAGACTCCCGCCTCCTTGATCACGCGGTCGATGGAGAGGCTGTCAGTGCCTTTTTCAATGATGATCGCGCGAGCTGCAGCGAGGATCTTAAGCCTCGTCGCGCGGCCGTTTGCCCTGCGCCTCACGACGTGCTTTTCGTTGTCCTCGTAGGAAACGTCTTCAGCGGCGTCGTTTTCAATCTCACTCATTTTCTTGCATCTCCAGTCGTCATTTGCAAAGGGCGTCTCAGACTGCATAGTCTAAACCAATCGGGGTTAACCCTGTTGGTGAAAGACCCGATGGGCGTCCTCTTGTCCTTGTTGCCGTCTTAAGTATACAGTACGGACGGTACTAATAAGCGTCCGTAAGACCTCAGCGGTCCATGGGTTCATGGATGGCAGCGGATGCATGAAGGAGAACTCAAAAATGCAGAAACGCGAATTCCTCAAGGGCAGCCTTGCTGCTCTGGGCGTCTTCGGCTGCGGCGCTGCCGCCGCCAAGTCCGAATTTCCGGAAGCCAAGGACATCAAGTGGGACGAGACGTTTGACGTTGTCGTCGTGGGCTCGGGCATTGCCGCCACGTGCGCCGCCAACGAATCGCTCGACCTCGGCGCGAAGCGAGTCATCATGGTCGACAAGATGCCCGTCTTCGGCGGCAACTCCGCCATCACGGGCTTCTGGATCAACGTCCCGCGCACGCCCGAGCAGCTCGCTCACGGCGTCAAGGACGACAGTCCCGAACTCTTCCTCAAGGACACGCTCAAGGCCGGCGAATACTTCAACGACCCGAAGCTCGCCCATGCGCTGTGCTTCAAGGCCCTCGAGTCCTTCGAATACATCCGCAAGCTCGGCTGCGAATTTGCGCCTACGCCCTTCATCCAGGGTGGTCACTCCAAGATCCGTTCGCTCGCCCCGAAGGTTTCGGCCGGCATTTCCGTGATGCTCCCGCTGCACCGTCACTTCCTCAAGCGCGGCGGCATCATGCGCAAGAACACAATCGTTGACGAAATCATCAAGGACGAAACGGGCCGCTGCGTCGGCGTCGCCGTCCGCGAAAACTATGTCTTCGACATTAACTCCCGCGACAACGACCTGACGAACAAGACGGGCGTTCGCAAGTACTACCGTGCCGAAAAGGGCATCGTGTTCGGTGCCGGCGGCTTCGTCAACGACTGGCGCATGTGCTCGCTCATTGACCCGAAGATCACGAAGGAAACGGAAGGCACGAACCATCCGGGCGCCACGGCCGGCGCTCTCTTCACGCTGATGCGCGCGGGTGCCATTCCCGTTCATATCGACTACATCCAGTGGGGTCCCTGGTGCTCGCCTGACGACAAGGGCATCGGCATGGGCGCCGACGTCTGCGACTACATCAAGCAGTACGGCTTCGCCATCGACCCGAAGACAGGCCGCCGGTGCTTCAACGAGCTCGGCAACCGCACTGAACTCACGAACGACATCTTCTCCCTCAAGAACGAAGACGGCTCCCAGCGCTTCGCCGTGCTGATCGCCGACAGCCAGTTCGTGCCGAAAGTCTCCATCGACCGTTACCTCTCCAAGTCCCTCAAGTCGGGCACGACGAAGAAGTTTGAAACGCTCGAGGAACTTGCCAAGTTCTACGGTCTCCCGCTCAAGGAGCTCAAGGACGAAATGGCGAAGTACAACGGCTGGATCAAGGAAGGCCGTGAGTTCGATCCTGACTTCAACCGTCCGCTCACGCCGAACGAAGGCGTGTTGATGGGCAAGGGGCCCTGGTACGGTCACCGTCTCACCTCCAAGCTCCACTACACGATGGGAGGTGCGCGCATCAACGAAAAGGCCGAGGTCATCGGTCAGGACTTCAAGCCGATTCCGGGCCTCTACGCTGCCGGCGAAATCACGGGCGGCGTCCACGGCGTCACGCGCCTTGGCGGCAACTCGGTCCTCGACGGCATCGTCTTCGGCCGCATCGCAGCCCAGAGCATCATGGCCAAGTAATCGTGAGAAGGAGAAGCATCATGAAGAAACTCGTTGTCATCGCCATGGCCGCTCTTTTCACGGCCGGCGCCTACGCCGCCGACGTCGCCATTCCGACGTCCGCCAAGCACAAGCAGGACTGCACGATGTGCCACCAGGACGGCTTCAAGCCCGTCCCGACTGAAAAGTGCCTGACCTGCCACGCCGACATCAACAAGGGAAGCTACACGCTCGCCAACGGCAAGGAAAACCCGCACGTTTCGATCCATTACCTCCCGGAAACGGTCGACTGCAAGCTCTGCCATCGAGAGCACGGCAAGTCCCAGAACTACTGCCAGGCCTGTCATGCCGACGGTCTTGGGTTCAAGGTGCCGTAACCCTGGCATAAGCTGTCATCCGCCGTCACGTTGAGCGTGATGGAACACAAAACGCGCCCTGCGGGCCTTTCGGTCTGCAGAGCGTTTTTTGTATGGATAATTCTCGAAACAAAATACCCGGGAGGCCACGACATCATATAGTGGAAAGCACTGTGGCGCTGGCTGACTGGTCGGGCAGAATGAACATAAGGACAGGGAAAAGCCGGACACCTCGATTCGCGACGGCGTGAACAAATCATGCATCACGACACGCGCGAGGCGCACCGTCCGGCCGTTTCCCTTCCTTTCCGACACAACCATTGTCGGCGCAGCCCTTTGGCAACTGCGCTGGCCCTTGACTCGAGGTTGCAACATGCTCTTGACGGACAATGACCGAAACGCTCTCGAAGCCTGCGATGAGAACGGCGTCACGAATGTAGGACGCATCTTCGCCTTGCTCGACAACTTCGTGGAAGAGGGTGTCCAGCAGGGCCGATTCTCACGCGAAGAAGCCGATGCCGATCTGGAAATCGCGCTCTGGCGCTCGTTCGCGCTTCTGCAGTGCGACGACTACGTTTCATATGCACAGGCGGTCGAAGTGCTCCAAAAGGCCGAAGCCGCGACCGCCGGGAGCGGTGTCTGGCATTATCGCCTCGCCGCCGCGCTGACGCACGTCGGTCGACTCCGGGAAGCCTTCGACATTGCCCGTCGGGGCGTCGAAGCAGAACCCGGCTATCCCTGGGGATGGCTACATTATGCAAAGCTTCTGGCACACTTCGGGGAGACCGAAGCTGCACAGGCTGCCGTTCAAAGAGGCCTTGAGCTCGTGCCGGGTGACGCGGAATTCCTGACGCTCGAAAAGGAGATCCGGGACGGTGCAACGCTTCCGGAAATGCTCTTTCACTACATTCGCCCGGAACATGACGAAGACCTTCAGAGCAACCGCATGGATCTCAAAGAGGTGATGGAAAAGCACCAGGCGCTCCTGTGCGTGGTCAAGGATCCGGAAGGCTTCGAGGCGGCCTGCGCGGCGTTCGAATTTGACGAAATGAAGCCTGACGAGGAGTTGCCCTATCTTTTGTCGGCCCGCATGCCGGTCGAAGGCGTCCGCGTCCCTGTGACTCTGCGCATGAACGAGGCCGGACTCTCGCACATGCCGCCGGTCTGGATCCGACATGCCCGCAGCGCCATTGCCGACACGATGAACAAGCAGGATTTGAAGGCGGGCGACATCGTCAACGTCGCTTTCGACCTTGATCGCAGCATTCATCTCATCTTCATGCCCGACCCTGCGACCGGAGAGTCACGCGAGCACCACTTCAAGCTCAATCCGGCCGTCAGCGGCCTCGGGGATCGGGAGGCGCCCGAACGCTCCGAGGATTTCCCGCCCGACGTGGTCAAAATGCTCGAGATCGTCGCCGACCTCGACGAGAAAGAGGACTATCGCGGCATCATTCGACTGCTCGAAGCCGAGCCCGACGACGAACGCCATCCCGCGCTCACCTTTGAGCTGGCACGCGCTTGCAACAATGCGGCCGAATTCGGCGGTTCCGAACTTCTTCGTGCGATCCGGCTCCTTGAGTCCGTCCGTGACCGCTACGAAAACACGCACAAGTGGCAGTTCCGCATGGGCTATGCACTCTTCTACCTCGAACGCGAGGAGGAGGCGCTACCCTGTTTCGAGCGTGCAGAAGCGCTGCAGAAAGGCGATCAGGATTCACTTGAATTCATGCGTCTGTGCCGTTTTCAGATGGCCTTTCCTCGTTTCTCGAAACCGCTGCGGGAGCGTATCAACGATTTCTGGGACGGCATGGCGCAGAAGACACCCGGGCTGCTGAAGCGTCTGGCCGATCCTGACGAATGCCAGGATGCGCAGCTCGAGATCACCGAGGACCTTCAGAAGGTCGTCCCGGGAGCTCTGGCGTACGTCGGAGCCATTGCCGGCCCGGTGGATCTCAACCTCTCGGCCGACGGCGACTGGCTGAGGACCTATCTTCTGCGGGCACTCATCCGACGGATGCCCGAAGAGCTGAGGCCCGACTGGCGCTTGACGCTCGGACGCCGCAGAGGGTCGATCCCGCTGCGGTTCGACATCAACGGCAGGGAGCTCCATGCCGGTAACGTCTATCTCTGGGAGGAAAAGCCGGAGGAAGGGGGTGCAGACCGGTTGATCGCCTACCATGAAGCCTTCGAAACTCTCGAGGAGCCCGAGTATGCCGAAGCCTTTTCGTGCGTGCAGGCGCTCCTTGACAATGCCGTGGGCGAAGCGGTGCGGATGAAGTATTACTACGATCTTCGCCTCACGCGCAAGCCTGAATCGGGCGTCGGCTTCTCGGTGCAGGAATTCCAGAGCTACCTGCGCGAAACCGATCCGATGAAGCTCGTCACGACGATGGATGACTATCTCGACGAGTCGAATGAATTCGACTGGGACGGATCCGAAGAAAAGGACTGCGATTACCTGCTCGATGCCGTGCATGCTGAGCTGTCCTGTCCGGCACTTGTCCTCGCCTACTTCAAAAACGACCCCGATCTCATGCGCATGCTCACGCAGTCGGGCGCAACGGCGGGCACCCTTTACATGAACACCCGCGATCGGTCGCCCGAAGGTCGAAGGGAGGTTCGAGATTCGCTCAGAACCGAGCTGCAGGCAAATGTTCCTGAAGCTTATGAGAGTGTCGGCATCGTCGACGGCAGGCGGTATGCCTATGACGTGTTCCTTGCCTGGGATCTCCCCGCAGTGCTCGAGGCTGCGCGGGAATTTGCAGAAGGTCGCGATGACGTGCTCGAGCTCGGGTTCCACTCCCTTTGGCGCGAAGCGGGCGGTCTTTCAATCAGGAAGCCCGAAAAAGCCTGATCGGCTACGGAAGCCGTGCACGAGGTTGACACGATTTTCGAAATGCCTTGGCCGCGGCTTCCTGAAGTCAGATGTCTCCTTGCGGCGTTTCTATGAAGCCCGAGGTGAAGGGCGAGAGCCCGGCATGTGCCCCCGTAGCGCCGAGAATGAGGCCGACCGGAACGAAGCCCGTCATGACGGGCACGGCGGCACGAAGGCCCCTGAGGACCTCCTGCGCCGTGTCGGGTTGCGAAACGAGAGCTTGGTCTGACATCTTCAGATCAGAAGAGAGCCTGTCGTTACAACGTGCCGAACCACGTGATGACGACGGCGTTGATCAGGTCGATGAGGAATGCGCCCACGACCGAGACGATGAGCCAGGCGCGCGGGGACGAGCCGTACTTTTCGCTGATGGCCTGCATGTTGGCAAGACCGTTGGCCGTAGCACCCATGGAGAAGCCGATGCCGCCCACGGAGAGCATGACGGCGTCGTAGGAGCGGCCGAAGGCCGTGAAGAGCACTGTCCAGGCGTAGATGAGCATCAGGATCGTCTGGCAGGCGAGGATCACTACGAGCGGGAGCGCGAGGTGCACGAGCTCGTGGAGCTTCAGGTTGTTGATGGCCATCGTGACGAAGAGGACGAGCGTGATGTCGGCCACTGCGTTGAGGCCCTTGCCTTCGACCTTGTACATCCCCGAGAAGTCGCCGACGTTGCGGATGACGGTGGCGACGATCATGGCACCGATGTAGGCGGGCAGCGTGATGTAGTGGCCGAGGAAGTTCGAGACGATCGTGCCGAGGCCCATGGCGAGCGCCGTGACGGAGACCGCCCGCATGATCTCATTCGTGAAGTTTGGCTTCGCGGATGCGTGCTGTTCCGTAATGTCGGTGTCCATGTCGTCGGGGAGGTGCAGCTCGGGTTCAGGCTGCTGGACTTCGTCGGGAGTCTTCACCTGGTAGCGGCGGATGCACCATTCGCCGAACGGGCCGCCGATGAGAAGGGCGGCGACCATGCCGAAGGTGGCGGCGGTGACGGCAACGGCGGTGCCGCCCGTGATGCCGTAGGTTTCCTCAAAATAGGGACCGAAGGCAGCGGCGGTGCCGAGGCCGCCCATCATGGAGACGGAGCCCGCGAGAATGCCGTAGTGCTTGTCAAAGCCCATGGCTTCCGCTATGGCCATGCCCATGCCGTTCTGGAGAAACACAAGTACCGTGACCGCGAGGAGGAAGCCGAGAAGGAGCCTGCCGCCGTCCTTGACGACGCGAAGGCTGGCCATCAGGCCGATGGTCGTGAAGAAGCCGAGCATGAGCACGGTCTGCAGCGTCGAGTCGATCTGAACCTTGACAATGTTGAAGTACTCGAGGAAGGAGACGACGATGGCAAAGGACATGCCGCCCACCACGGGACTCGGGATGGAATAGCGTGAAAGCACGCCGACCTTTCCCTTGAGCCAGACACCAAAATAATAGGTGCATACTGCGAGCGCGACGGCCTGCACCTTGTCCACTGCGATGACCGGCACCGTTCCTGCTATATCTGTCATGTTTCCTTCTCTTTTTGTTGGTTGTTGTGAACGCCTGATTTTCAGGCAGACTGATGAAAAGTCTAGCAGTGCGGGAAAGCGGCTCAAGGTGCCTTCCCTAAGGCATTCGCCCAAGGGGAGTCGACATTTCTCAATCAAAGGCCAAACCCTGCAGGGTTTATCCTGACTCGGGCTCAAGGTCCGCACCAGGTCCCTTAAAATCGAACAACTGCCGTGGAAGTCGTCCGCGGAATCACAAACGTTCAACCGCTGCCGGAGTCTAAGAAATGGCACAAACCTCACGAAAGCACGCCCTGATCATCGTCGACCTGCAGAAGGATTTTCTGCCCGGGGGCGCGCTGGCGGTACCCGGCGGCGACAAGATCGTGCCCGTCATCCGTGAAGTGCTCGAAAAGAATTCCTGGGACTGCATCGTCATGACCCAGGACTGGCATCCTGCGGGTCACGTCTCCTTTGCCCGGAACCATGAAGGCAGGCACGTGCTCGACGTCATTGAACTTCCATACGGCATGCAGATGCTCTGGCCCGTTCACTGCGTTGAAGGCACCGACGGTGCTGCCATCGAGGGCGTCGACACGATGAAGGCCGACCTCGTCCTTAGAAAGGGCAGGGAACTCAACATCGACAGCTACTCCGCCTTCTGTGCGGCCGACAACGAGACGAAGACGGGGCTGGCGGGGTGTCTGCGCGAGCGCGGCATCACTGACGTCTGGGTGTGCGGCCTTGCACTTGACTACTGCGTCTCGTTCACCGCAATCGATGCAGCTCGCGAAGGGTTCGACACCCATGTCATCACCGACGCCTCCGCCGCGATCGACGCCAACGGCAGCCTTGAGAAGGCCGAAGCCGCCTGGCGACTTGCCTGCATCGACGTGTGCAGGGCCGAGGATGTGCTCGAGCCCGAGTACTGACGCAAATACAACCCATCAATCTTTAAAGGCCGCCCCTGTCTCACGACACGGACGGCCTTTTTCTTTGCTGGCGACGGGCGGTGTCGGGTTTGGCCCCGCGAGTACGCATCCAATTCGGAGAACGGAGGGCGGAAAAGGGGGCGTCAGAGGGGGCCAGCTGAACGAAATCCTCGTTTCGCGGATGGCTTAGTTCGGTGCGAGAACTGGCAGAGATCGAAATAGTCATTTCCTATACCCCGCCCCATATCTATAGATCATGTCGGCCTTCGGACAAACCCGATCTGCCTCCTAAAAACATCAGTAGTTGCCCTAATTATTGGATTCTTTAGAACCCGCAACTCATTGCTTGGTGATGGCCCTTCAACACTTGATCCATGTCAACATGAATTTATGAGAAAAAAGGCGGTCGGAAGCCGGACGAGTTTGTCAAGTTTCGGGGATGATCAGTCAACGATATACGGGTAAAACGAGGGAAAACGATGATGTTGTAAAGAAACGACGTATTTGCCTTTTTAAGGCTATTGGCCGTTTGTGAGTTTTGTGACGACTTATTCTGCGCAGGTCCCCGCTCAAAACGAGCTAGGGGCAATGGACCAACCATAGACCAAATTTGTTTGGAGTTACGCAGATGAATCGCGTTTACAAGACCAAATGGAGTGCTGCCCATCAGCAGTATGTCGTCACCGACGAACATCACGCCACAAAGGGCAAGGCTGCCAAGAGTACTCTGGCAATTGCCGTTGCTTCGATCATGATGGCTACCGGCGCTCAGGCCGCTTATATGGAACCTGGCTTCGTTGCTGAGAACAGCACGTAAGTGACTGAAGCTCAGAAATCTTTTGAAACGTCAGAATACCAGAAGGACTGGGGCCTTACGGCCATGCACGCCTCCAAGGCATACACTCTTGGTTTTAACGGCAAGGGCGTGACCGTCGGCGTCATGGACTCTGGCGCACTCCTGAACATTCATCCTGACCTTACGGGCGATCGTTTCAGCGTTTCCAGCGCCAAGGGCGAATACGGTACCGTTGGCAACCGCTATCCTCAGGCTGTTGATAAGGATGCCGGGAAAGTGGGCAATCCCTTCAAGCCTGGCGACAAGTTCGACATCGATGGCAATTGGAAGGAAGGCGTCAATGACTCTCACGGCACGCATGTGACGGGTACCGTTGGCGGCAATCGTGACGGCAGCGAATTCCATGGCGTGGCCTGGGGTTCCAATATCATCGTCGGCAACACTGGTGCTACGGATGACAACAACTACGGTCCGTTCCAGGATTACCAATACTTCAAGGCTGCCTGGGGCGACCTCGCTGATAAGGTTGCCAAGGCCAATGGCAAACGCGGCGGCGTGATCAACAACTCCTGGGGTACGAACACCCGTGTTGTTGACCAGAAGGACAAGGGCCATGACGGCTACAACACCGGCGTTCACCTCAACGTGAATACAGAAGCTGAAACGGACTACGAGTTCATGCTCTTCGCCAAGCGTTATGGCAGCTTCGACACTGTTCCGAATAACGGCATTGTGGACAACACATCCTTTGTTTATGCTGCTTATGAACCTAAAAACAAGGAAAACCTCACTAGGTCGGTCAAGCAAAGCTCGAAATCTTGAA
>ENA-ORTV01000283-ORTV01000283.1-human-gut-metagenome-genome-assembly--contig:-NODE-283-length-63479-cov-12.379935_pt1 | contig 63479 bp, 70 predicted proteins | sample MGYA00241915_ERZ509194 | MGnify/ENA primary metagenome ERZ509194 (study PRJEB26280, sample SAMEA2338810) | human gut metagenome | biome: human gut; feature: human-associated habitat; material: faeces... | reverse complement strand
GCCGCCGGAGCGGTGCTTAAGCCGTAAGGCGGGAATTGTGCGGTGTTGCCTTAGACAAACAGCAGGGGGCGGTAAGCATGAAAAAAAGATTCGCGGCATTTGTGTCAACCGTTTTGGCGGCAGTCTTGTGCGCCTGTTCTGCTGCCCCAAAAGATGTACTCCCCAATAAGGCGGCCCAGCCGACCGAAGCACCAACACAGCAAGCCCAAACCACGCAGGCAGCACCCACGGAACAGCCCACCCCGGAGCCGGATCCCGTGCAGCAGCTGCTGGAGGAGATGACGCTGGAACAAAAGGTGGGGCAGCTCTTTCTGGTTCGACCCGATTCCCTGGACTTGAGCCAAACGCAGGACCAGATCAACGATGCCAAGGCGGACGGCGTGACCGAACTGACGGATGCCATGCGCCAGACTTTGGCGGAGTACCCGGTGGGCGGCGTGGTGATCTTTGGCAAAAATCTGGAAAGCCCGCAGCAGATCACCCAATTCCTGGACGATTTGCAGCAGGCGAGCGATACGCCGCTCTTTACTGCCATTGATGAGGAGGGCGGCCTGGTGGCGCGCCTTGCCAACAATGCCGCGTTTGACCTGCCCCAATACGAAAGCGCTGCGGCGGTGGGAACATCCGGTAACCCGGAAGATGCCCGCGCCATGGGCCGCACCATTGGCGGCTACTTAAAAGAATACGGCTTTAACCTGGATTTTGCCCCTGTGGCCGATGTGAACACCAACCCCGATAACCCGGTCATCGGTACCCGCGCGTTCAGCAGTGAACCGCAGACCGCCGCCGACCTTGTGGGTGGGGCGTGCGCCGGGTTTGCCGATGCGGGCATTGCCTGCACCCTCAAGCATTTCCCCGGCCATGGCGATACCAGCGAGGATACCCACGTTGGCACCGTAACGCTGAACAAAACGCTGGATGACCTGCGCAGCTGTGAGCTGGTGCCCTTTGCCCAAAATGTGAACAATGCTCCGTTGATTATGGCGGCCCACATTACCGTGCCGCAGGTAACAGGGGACGATACCCCGGCCTCCCTTTCCAGCGTCATGTTGACCGATCTTTTGCGCGGGGAGTTGGGCTATCAGGGCTTGATCGTGACGGATTCGCTGGCGATGCAGGCCATCACCGATGTGTATACCCCCGGTCAGGCGGCGGTCAAGGCGCTGCAGGCCGGTGCAGACCTGCTGCTGATGCCCAACGGCCTTGCCGATGCCTATACCGCCGTGCTGGAAGCTGTGCAGGATGGTACCATCCCCCAGCAGAGACTGGACGAAAGCGTGCAGCGCATTTTGCAGTGCAAATACCAATACGGCATCCTGACGCAGTAACGCGGTGCCGTTTATAAGGAGAATGAAAATGCCCAAGTATACAGTAGACGGTTCGTTTTTTGTGCAGCAGCTTTCCGGCATCCAGCGTTATGCGCGGGAAATACTCGCAGCCATGGACCCCATGCTGGAACCCGCCGAGCTGGAAGTGGCGGTTCCGCCGGATTGTATCGTTCCCGAATACCGCAATATCAAGGTGGTCACCCTGCCGCAGTCCAGCGGCATTTTGGGCTGGCAGCGGGTGTATGGCCGATATCTGGCACAAAGCGGGCGCTGCTGGCTGGGCATGTGCAACGTTATTCCCATGTTCCACCGTGGGAACGAGGGCATTGCCGTGGTGCATGATGTGTGCTATAAAGCACGCCCGGATTTTTATACCGACCTGCGCGGCCGCACCAGCGCTGTCTGGCACTGCATGCAGTATGCGGCCATTGCCAAAAAGGCCAGAAAAATCGTGACGGTCTCGGAATTTTCCAAAAGCGAGATCGTGAAATATTACCATGTGAACCCCGAAAAGATCACCGTGGTGTATAACGCCTGGCAGCATATGCAGCGCGTGCGCCCTGACCCCATGCTGTTTGGTGAGTACAGCAAGTGGCCGCAGCTGAAAAAGGGCGAGTATTATTTCTCAATGTCCAACCTACTTAAAAATAAGAACTTTCCCTGGGTGCTGCGCGCTGCGCAGAGCAAACCCCAGGTTATGTTTGCAATTGCGGGCGGCGGCAGCCTTGCCAAAGAGGCCGCTGCCCTGGGGTTGGACCACCTGAACAACGTGATGTACCTTGGCTATGTGACGGACGGCGAAGCCAAAAGCCTGATGGAAAACTGCAAGGCGTTTTTGTTCCCCACGCTGTATGAGGGGTTCGGCATCCCCCCGCTGGAAGCCATTGCCTGCGGTGCTCCACGCGTGATGGTGAGCAATACCCCCTGCATGCGGGAAATTTACGGCTCCCACGCTGATTACATTGACCTTTCCACCAACCACGGCAGTGTGGACCATGTAACCCCCGGCCGGGATGCCGCCGCCGTACTGCAAAAATACTCGTGGGAAGGCAGCGCCCGCCGCATGCTGGAGGTGCTGCGCGAGCCATGACCGTAACGATACCGGGTGATTTCGATCTGCAAAAAATAGCCGCCAGCGGCCAGGCGTTCCGCATTGCGCAAACGCCGCAGGGCTGGCGGTTTTTGGCCGGGGATAAGCTTTTGTACCTGCAGCCCGGCAGCGCTGATACGTATACAGCTAGCTGTACCCCGGAAGAATGGCAGGGTTTCTGGCACCGCTATTTTGATTTGAACCGCAATTATGCGGCCATCCGCGCCGCGGTGCCCAAACAGGATGCCTACCTTTGCGCAGCGGCCCGGGCCGGGGCGGGCATCCGCATTCTGCGCCAGGACGCCTGGGAGATGCTGGTTACCTTTATCATCAGCCAGCGCAAAAATATCCCGGCCATTCAGGCTTGCGTGGAAACGCTGTGTACCCGGTACGGTGCGCCGCTATTGCAGTCGGGCGGGAATGTGCTGTATGCGTTCCCAACGGCGCAGGCGCTCGCCGCGGCAGGGGAGCAGGCATTGCGGGACTGCGCGCTGGGCTACCGCGCCCCGTATGTTCTGGCTGCCGCCCAGGCAGTTGCAGCGGGAACACTGGACCTTGCCGCGCTGGAAACCCTGCCCGATGCCCGGCTGCTGGAAGCTCTGATGCAGCAGCACGGCGTGGGCATCAAGGTGGCCAACTGCGTGGCCCTGTTTGCCTATGGCCGCATGGAGTGTGCCCCCGTGGATGTGTGGATCCAGCGTGTGATCGACCAGCACTATGCGGGCCAGAACCCATTCCCAGCCTATGGCAACGCCGGAATTTTGCAGCAGTGGATGTTCTATTTCGCCCGTTCCGAAAAGGAACGGGTCAAATAGAAAGAATAATGAAAAAAGAATAAAGAATAATGCAGGTGGACCGCAGTGCTGCACACGGCTCAGAAATATTAGTGCTCTATATTTGACAGAACTCTAATATTTTTGAGCGTTGTGCCAGCAACGCGGTCCACCTGCATTTTTAATTATTCTTTATTACTTATTCATTTGCCTACCGCCCTGTCCATTCTCCGGTATTGCAGCGCTTCCATCAGCTCTGCGGCGCCGATCTGTTCCACACCGTTCATGTCGGCAATGGTGCGGGCAACGCGCAGGATGCGGTCATAGGCGCGGGCGCTGTAGCCCATGCGTTCAAACGCACCGCGCAGCAGCTTTTCGGCGGCGGGGGCAAGCGGGCAGTAGCGGCGCAGCATACCGCTGGGCAGCTGGGCGTTGCAGGTAAAGCCAAGGCTCTTGTAGCGCTGGGCCTGCATGGCGCGTACCGCGGCCACCCGCGTGCGGATGTCAGCGCTCCGCTCGCCGCCGGTTTTTGCGGCAAGGGCGTCGTACTCCACGGGGCGGGCCTCCACATGCAGGTCAATGCGGTCCAACAGCGGGCCGGAAATCCGCTGCCGGTAGCGCTCGATCGCACTGGGCGTGCAGCTGCATTCCCGCACGCCGGAACCATAATACCCGCACTTGCAGGGGTTCATGGCGGCAACCAGCATAAAACGGCAGGGGTAGGTGGCGGTGCCGTGTACCCGGCTCACGGAGATGCACCCGTCCTCGATGGGCTGGCGCAGCACCTCCAGCGCTTCGCGGCTGAACTCTGGCAGCTCGTCCAAAAACAGTACGCCGTTGTGGGCCAGGCTGACCTCGCCGGGGCGGGGCACTGTGCCGCCGCCCGCAATGGCTGCGGCGCTGACACTGTGGTGGGGGCTGCGGAACGGTCGCTGCTGCAATAATCCGGTCCCGGCCTGCACCAGCCCGGCAACGGAATAAATCGCGGTGGTTTCCAGCGCTTCCTCATAACTGAGCGGCGGCAGGATGCCCGGCAGGCGCTTGGCCAGCATGCTTTTGCCGGTGCCCGGCGGCACGATGTACTAATACAATGTTAGGGTAAAAAAATAACGTCAAGGTCAAAATGGCCGTACCGCCCGTCCTTTACCACAATATGATCTATCACGGACGCCCAGAGCGTGTGGCGCTCCTGCGGTGACAGCGTGGCGTATATGCTGCGGAAATCCCCGGCCAGGAGCTGCCGCAGCGGCTCCAGATCGCGCCCGGCGCTCTGGCCATGCTGTGCGGCCTGGGCCGTCTCCTGCTGCCGGATCAGCGCCTGGTACTTTTCATCGTAGGCTGCGCGGTCTATCATGCCGTCCACATACAAGTCCTGGAGGCGGGACAGTTTCCGCTGGATCGCGCCAACGTCCACGACGGCGCGCCGCCGCTGGGCCTCCTGCACGTCAAACTGTGCTATGTAGGCGTCCAGCTGCGGCTGGATATGATCCAGGAGCCAATCCTCCAGGCGCGGCTCCCAGGGCGTCGTTTTCCAGGTGCAGCGCTTGTCGATCCAGTGCTGTGTACACCGATACCGCAAATATACCCGGTGGAATTTATAATCGGTCTGGGGGAACGCTTTCAAGGTGCAGCCACAGACCGGGCAGCGCAACAGACCCGTAAACACATAACTGTATTTGCTTTGCCGTGTTCTGTTCGCTCCCTGCCTTGAAACGATTTTTTGAATATTTTCAAATTGTTCCCGGCTGATGATCGCCGGGCAGTAGTTCACGTTTCCGCGATATTCCCCACAGTATAAACTATTACGCAACATATTACGGATTGTATTATAAGGCAGATCGACGCCGTACTGATCGCGCAGCCAGGCGTGTGTCTCCCGCGTGCTGTTCGTGGCCTCGTAGTGGTCGAACATACCGCGCACGGCGTCGGCCTGGCTCTCTACGATCTGCACGCGATGGTCTGCCACCTCCAGCCCATAAGGCAGGGATTTGGAGCCAAAGATCGCGCCGCCGTTTTTCACGCGCTCCGCAAACACAAACTTTATTCTGTCCGCCGTTCTGTCGCTCTCGTCCTGGGCGACGGACAGGCGGATATTTAAGTTTAACCGCCCGTTCGTCGTGCTGGTGTCGTAGTCCTCCAGGATCGCTTTCCAGTTTGTCCCGGCAGCCTCCAGCACATCCTGGACGCGGTAGTATTCCCGCACAGAGCGGAACCACCTGTCCAGCTTGATAAAAAGCACATAGTCAACGCCGCCAGCCTTTACGGCCTCCAGTACGCGCAGCAGCCCAGGCCGCCGTCGTATTTCCTTGCGCGCGCTCACGCCGTCGTCGCTGTACTCCGCCACGATCTGGCACTGGAACGTGTCGCAGAACTCCCGCAGCGCCTCCCGCTGCGCACCCAGGCTGTAACCGTGCCGGGCCTGTTCGTCTGTGGAAACGCGGATATAAAGAACCACCCGCGCACGATACCACGAATAATTTTGCGGTTTACCGTACAACATAATAAAAAACACCCCGCGAAATTGTACAAAGGTACTATGCCGCGCGGCGTTTTTGTGCTATACTTTGTGCTGTGAGGGCGTGAAGTATGGCACAAAAGCCGTGCAGCGCGTTCTTTGGCCGTTTCCGTGCGCCAACACGGGGGCGGCCTTTTTGTGTTTAAGAGAGGGGCAACGCTTGCGCATATTTGTGTGGGAGGCCAGACAGCGGGCCGGGCTGACGCTCCAACAGCTGGAGCATAAAACCGGGATAAGCCGCAGCACCTTAAACCGTATCGAAAACGGCCAGATCGTGCCGCGCCTGGATCAGCTGGAGGCCATAGCAGCCGCCACAAATACGCGGATCACCGCCCTGTTTGATAGCCCTTTTAAGTGAGTATGCACCCCGCGCAGCCAAAAGGCAAGCCGCGCTGGGCTTATTTCTCAATATTGAGAAATAGCGGCCCAAACTATTGCGCAGCCGCCCGCCCCGGCGTATAGTCGAAACAAAGGAGGCGACGGCGAAATGAACAGGGCGCAATACTGGCAAGCAATAAAAGCGCTGCTGCACGACGCAGACCTGGCACTGCTGCGACGCGTGTATAATTTCGTGCAGCAGATCACCCTACATTAACGGGCAGCGGCCTTACTGGCCGCTGTTCTTTGCTTTTTCGACAGCAGCCAGAACGGTATCACACAGGGCGTGCAGCCTTTCCCAATCGTCGTCCGAAAATTGCACAAGGCACTTAAAAACGAGCTTTGCAAAATCGTTGTCGCCCTGCATAATGCTGTCCACAGCCTTGCCCGGAGAATCGCCAGCAGAAACAAACATTTCGCCCTGCCCGGTAGTGAGCCAGTCATAGCTGACGTTGTACGCTGCGCAGATTTGGCGCACTGTGCGATCGGTAATATTTCGCATACCTGATTCGTAGTTAGAAATCGCAAAGCGCGTGACACCTATTTTTTTTGCAAGCGCCGCTTGTGTGATATTGAGAGTTTTTCGCAATAAAATAAGTCGTTTATACATAATAAAGCACCTTAATGTAATACAAAAATCAAAGCAAAAAGGCGGCGGCCCTTACTGGCCGCCGTCCTTTTCTTTCTTTTCGCGCTCACCCAGGCCAACGGCGTAACCGTACATAAAGGCGGCGTTGTTTTTGCCCAGGCCGTCCTCCATGCGCTGGAGGGCGGCGTCGTCCATGTAGCGCTCCATGATTTCGGCAGGAACTGCCCCGGCCAGAAATTTGTCGATCAAGTCCCGCAGCCGCGCCCAGTCGTTCTCGTCGAACTGCGCGAACCCCTTAAAAATGGACTTTGCCAGGGCGTTGTCGCCCTGCATGATACTGTCCACGATCCCGCCCAGGGCGTCGTCCGTATTCACGAACATTTCACCCTGGCCCGTGGTGAGCCAGCCATAATCGACATTGAACTCTTTGCAGATTGCCAGTTTCATGCGCTCGGTGATGGCCCGCGTCCCGGCCTCAATGTTTGAAATCGCGCTACCTGTAACACTAAGCCGCGCGCCAAACTCCACCTGGCTAAGATGGGCAGACTTGCGAACAAATTTGACCCGTTCGGGGATATTATCCATATATGAAAACCTCCTTTAACATGATAATAACATGAAAACTTCACAGAGTCAAGATTGACAGAGAAAATATTTTGAAATAGAATTTATACAGAGTTAAGGAGGCCACGACGATGAACAGCCCACCAGAACCAAACTACGTCGCGCCGCTGCCGCAGTGCAGGGACACAGCGAACCACCGCCAGGCCGACCTGTACCGCTACGACATGGAGACGGAGGGCGCACGCATCCATGTTGAGGTATGGCTGCACGAGGAAATCCCCCCGCCGCAGTCTGCCGAAATTTTCCTTGCAATGGAAGAATTACGCCGGGCAGTATGGCGCGCCACAAAAGAGGCCCGGCGGATCACCCAGGCGGCGCAGCAGCCGCCGCAAGTATAGGAGGACACCCACATGAAAGAAGAAACCGCCCGCGCCCTGACTTTGGCAGCGTGCGCGCTCCAGGCGTATGCACTGGCGAAAAGCTTTAAGCGGGAAGTGATCGACCCCTACCGCGAACCGCCCAAGGAGAACGACGCCCAGGGCCTGGAGATTATGAACCAGGACGCGATCAAGGGCTACCCGCTGAACAGCCCGGCCAGAATGAAAGAACGCTACGGCGTGGACGCCCAGGACGTGCTGGCCGTGCTGCACAAGCCGGACGGCGCGCCGCTGCCGCTGAATGAAGCCTGGAACGTGCTGGAATCCGTCCAGACGCTGATCGAGAAAAAGGCCTGCGAAACGGCCCGCACCCAGACCGTGGCCGACGTACACCTCTAAACAAAGAACTGGCGCAGCCACAAGGCCACGCCAGCCAAAGCGGGATTAGTTGTTATAGGCGTCAATAAGACCCGCCACGGCGTCGTTATAGGCGACGATAAGCTCCCGTTCATCCTGCGGAATCCCGCGCGCCTGTAAAAGCAGGAGCGCCAGATCGTGCAGGATTTTCTCCTGCGGCACGTTGAGTGCAAAGCTCTGCATATATTTCCACCCCCTTTCGCGCTGGCCGGGGCGTTTGCTCCGCCCTGGCCATGTTTTAGACATTCTCAACTGCATATATTTCTCCTTTTTCTCTCCGGGAACCCCAGGCGCTGCAACGCCTGGGGTTTTCTTTTTTTGCAGGATAGCTCGTGCAGAAATAGCTGTCAACGGGGCCTATAAGGCTGCAATTTTGACTAAGTTAAACAAAAACGAAACTAAGACATTGTGCATAAAGTCAAAAATTACACTAAGTTAAGAAAATGCGTTGACAAACTACACTAAGCAGAATATAATATTCACAGAGTTAAGGCTCACGAAAACAAAATAAAATTTTCAAGGCCCCACGACGGGGAGCAAAGGAGAACACCATGGAGAAGAAAATCACGATCACCTTAACGGAAAGAGAAGTAAGAAGCATTCTGCTGGCTGCCACTGCTTTGAAGCATGGCGCCAGCCGGGAGGCAAGGGAAACAACAGACGACGACCTCCGAGAGTGCAGAGAACGCACCGCAGAAATGTGGGCAGAAATCCACGACAATATCAAAACCCAGAAACAGGCACAGGAAACGGAATAAAGGAGAACACCATGAAAAACATTGAAGTAACCTACGACGCGATGTATCCGCTACAGACCGGCGACTACGAACAAGGCGAAGCCGCCTTTATTCTGCCCATGACCGACGAGCTGGCCGCCGAATATCTGGCCGGACGCGCCACGGATCGCGGCGCGGTCAATCTGGTGGAAACCGCGCTGGAGGCCGTCGAGGTTATGCGGGGCCGCGTCTATGTGCGCGGCAGTATCAAAGCCTACTACGAAGCAAAGTAAACCACCCACCCCGGCGGGCCAGCAGCCCGCCGCCTGTCTGGGGCTGATCCGCCCCACCGATGATGGCCCAGGGAGGGCCGAAACAGGCCCCGCGCGACGGGGAGGAAGGAAAGAAAAATGACGGTTTTTCAAGAATTGACAAAAGGAATGAAGCTCAGCGAACCATCGGAAGATATTAAAAAGAACATGGTAAAAGTCTTTGAAAAGAATTTCAGATGCCCGCCATGGAATGACAGGTACGATGATGGGTGCAAGGAGTTCACCGACTGCGAAAGCTGCTGGTTTGGGTACATAAACAGCGAAGCAGAATAAAGGCTGCAAAAGCGAGAGCCGGACGCGATCCGGGGAGCAAGGAGCCAAAAATGAAAATTTCAACTTTGGAAATGATCCACGAAACGCTGAAAAATGAGTATGAAATGGCCCGCGTGAGCTACGCGAACGCACTAAAAGAGACTGCCCGCTGCGAGGGGGTGCTGGCTGACGCCGCCGACGAAAAGGCAGCCGTGGAGGCAGAGAAAAAGCTGGACGCCTCCAAAAAAGGCAGAGACGAGGCGAGGGCCTGGGCAACCCGCGCCCAGGACGCCCTCCGCGATTTTGAAACCCAGGAATTTTAAGGAGGCCAAGGCCATGAAATTTTATTTTGACGGCGAGCTGATCCGCACATCAAAGGCCCACCGCTACACGCACGCTGTCGTGCTGCCGACAAAGCCGGGGGCCACAAACAAGTGGGACGCGGTAGGCTGCCGCGCCTCACTGAAAAGCGCCCAGGCGCTGCTGGCACAGGAACGCCGCCGCATTGCCAAGTACAACCAGGAAACAGCCGACGCCCTGCGCGTGGTAGAACTGGAGGCCCGCCCGTGATGGCCCCAGACCCGGAGGGGCTGGACTGGCAACAGGACGAATACGACAGAATCCCACCGCGATACATGGCTGTAACTGCGGACAAGTACGAGCTGCCAGTGGCAGTGTTTGACAATATCCAAGATTTGAGCAGATGGGCACACACAAGCACCGCCACGGCACACGACGCCATTACACGCCAGACAGTAAGAAAGAAAGGCCCGGCGGCTGGCTGCCGATTTATCCGGCTGCCGAACGACATTGACTGGAGGAAAGTATGAACGAAAAACAGAAACTGATCCGCGAAACTGCGCAGAAATTTGAGGCCCTGCGCCCAGATATGCAGCAGTTTGTCCTGGGCTATCTGGTAGCCCGGCAGAACACACAGGCCGCAAAGCGATAACACACCAACCCCGGCGGGCCAGCAGCCCGCCGCCTGTCTGGGGCTGATCCGCCCCACCGATGATGGCCCAGGGAGGGCCGAAACAGGGAGAAGAACATGGACGAATACGAGAAAGCCGTCGCAGAGGCCCAGGCCATGGCCGCAGAGAACCAGCGCAAAATTGACATACTGCTGGCGGACATGAACCGCCAGGAGCTGCGCAACACCCGCACCGACGCCGCCGCCCTGGCAGCTCTGGAGCGCGATCTGCTAAACCTTGTGAACGGCTCCAAAATAAAGCGGGCCAGAGATCGCGGCCTCCTGCGCTGCGCTGCTGCCACGCTGCACAAGGTACGCCGCCAGCTGCTGGACGACGCAGACCGCGCCGCGCTCTGTGAGCGCTGCATGAACCCGCACGTTTTGAAAGACCAGGACGAGCTGGACGACGTGTGCGCCCAGTGCCCACTGGAAAAGACGGCGGGCTGATATGCCAGCACGCGACAGCTACATGGACGGCGGCAAGCCTGCCCGGTCTGCCGTCCCGCAACAGGTGGATATACCGGGCTTTGGCGGGCGCTACTACATCCGCATAGACGGTACGGTATGGCGACGCTGGAAACATAAAGACGAACAGCTGCAAGGCCAGAGGCACGGCAGCGGCTGGGCCTACACCCTGCGCACGCCGGACGGTAGAACCGTAACAAAACCAGCGGGCAGCCTCATGCGGGCAGCGTATTTCCGAAATTTGCCGCCCGGCACTGTGCTGGAGCATAAGGACGGATCGGGCAGGAACTACGCCTACTGGAACCTCCGCCCGGTGACGCGCCGCCAGAAAGGACTGAACAGCTACCGCCACCACGACGCGGACACGGTGGTAAAGATTGACCCCACAACAGACGAGGTGGTAGCAATATACCGCAGCAGCTACGACGCAGCAGCGGCGACGAGCTGCGCGGCTACAACGATCCGCCGCGCCTGTAACGAAAAGAATAAAAACCGCCCAGGCATAGCGCCGGACGGCTACCGCTACTGCTGGGAAAGGAGGCTGGACAAATGAAAAGACAACTGCGCGCCCTGCTGGCGCTGCTGGCCGTGTTTGTAGTAGACGCGGCGTTCTGGGCGCTGATCTGGTGGGCAGTGCAGCAGCTGCGCAGCCTGGTTTGTCTGCTGTTTGTTATGTGCGCCGCCGTCTGGCTGGCGTAATTGAACCATAGGAGGACACCACAATGACAAAGGAAAACCAAGAGAAGATCAAGGAACTACTGAAAAAAGCCGAGGAATGGCACGCCAGAGGGATAGACCCGGAGATCGACGACGGGACGGCCTGGGCGCTGCTGGAAGCCGGGAGTGTTTACATGATCAGCGACGGCCAGCGCTTTTGGGAACACCCGCGCTTGATCCTGGAGTTTGACCTGTTCGCTGGCGAAATTGTGACGCGGCGGTATTATCTGCGCAACATTCCCAGGCTGCCGCGTGCCTCTATCGTCGCGTCGAAAATCCGCAACTGTGTTGTGGGCGCAGGACTGCCGCAGCATTTCAAAATCTACGAAACCGTGATTTTTGACCACACCCGCCGCGACGCCCAGGGGCGCACCTGGAGAGAAGTGATCCGGGGCGACTACCGCGAATACCAGCAGGAACAGGAGGCGACAGCAAAATGACGAATTTCGCGCAGCGCCTCCGCGTTCCTGCACGCCAGCAGGAACAGCCCGCCACGTTTGCGGTGCTTTTCTACGAGATCACCCACGGCGCAAAGAACGACAAGACCACGCCCGGCTATATGCTGGAGAACGGCGTGGAGCTGGCGGACTGGCTCACGATCACAGCAGACGGCCACCGCCTCCACCTGGCAATCGACGACTATCTGGGCATGATCCAGGGCCAGCGCCCAGACTGCCGCGCCTACACAGCCATGGGCAAAAAGGACGAGCCGGGCCACTTTGCCCTGGCCCACGTCGTCGCCTGGGGAGAGCCGGACGAACACCACGCGCAGCTCATGCAGCTGTACACACTCCACACAGGCCGCACGCCTACCACCCTACCCAGCAGCGCCACGCCCTGCCGCGACAGCGGCGGCAACATGGCGGGCTGGTATGACAAAAACGAAAGGAGCAACGAATGAACAAGCGCGAAATCGTGCAAGCCACGGTGCGGGACTTTTCCCGCCTGTCCTACGAGGCGCAGCAGTTTGTCCTGGGCTACATGGTAGCCCGCGCCAACTGCACCGCCAACGCCACCACCCCGGCGGATCAGCCGGAACAGAAAAAGCCCGCATAATGCGGGCGGAGGTTTGAACCATGCAAGGCTTAAATGTTGAAAAGTTCTATAAAACCCTGGCGCACATCCTGGCAGACCGTGAGGGCTGCCGCGTGTCCGTTGACGTGCAGCCGATCCAGGCCGCGCGCAGCGCATGAGGCCGTACTGGCAGCGGAACCAGGACAGCAAAGCCTGGCTTCGCCGCTGGGAGGAAAAGCGCCGCCGCGCCTTTGACGGCGGCCAGATCGACCACAGCAAAGACAAGAGCGCGCCCTGGAGCCACCCGGCACACTACGGCTACCTTGTACCGCTGACAGGCGCAGCCCTGGAGGCGTACAAGGGCTGGAAAATCCGCACGGGAAACACCGAAACGTCCGACGCTGTGCGCTGGGCCTTTGAGGACTGGTACATAGGAATTTGCCGGGACGAACTCAAAAAGACGGCAGCCAGGACGAAGGCTGCCGACAGCTACATGGACAATCTGAAAAAGAACAAAAAACGGGCCAGTGTCTAACGGCTTGACAACCGACACTGGCCCAGCATCATAAGGGCGGACGCAACGCTGGAACGCTGCGGCCTACTAAAAATATAACACGGTAGCGCCGCCACGTCAACCGCGAAAACAGGGGCCGAAAGGCCCCTATAACGCCCTTGTGATAGGTACTAATGTTTCGACGAAAGGCAGCTATCGCAATGGCAAGAAAAGCAGCACAGCCCAGGCTGGGGGCTGGGGGCGCAGCGCCCCAGAATGGCAGACAAGCCGCCCGGCAGAACCTGGCCGCAGCCACAACGGGAAAGGGCGGCGCGGCAGAGCAGAACCTCACAACCGCCCAGGGCTTGCTCTCTATCCAGCCAAAGAAACAGAAAAGCCGCCGCCTCTCTGCCGGGAAGTGGCAGCCCTACGATTACGAGAGCGCCTACGAGCTGCCCCTGGATCAGCTGACAGAGCAACAAGTCCAGGAAATGATAGACCGGGAGCGCCGCATCGTCTATGCCACCAAAACCGTAAAGCACGGCCACCAGTTTGACGTGGAGATTTTCCCGGATTTTACCCACCTACCAGGCAGCCTACCAAAAGACCGCAGCAACCGAGAAGCACAGCGAAACCTCAACGACAGAAACAGCCGCAAAGAGTGTGAGCGCCGGATCAATGAGAATTTCGGCCCGGATGATTACTGGGTGACGCTCACCTGTCTACCCAGAGAAGAACCCCAAACAATGGAGGACGCCCTCCGGCTATTCCAGAACTACGTCAAGCGCCTAAACTACCGCCGCAAAAAACGCGGCCTGGAGCCAGCGCGCTATGTGTACGTCACGGACTGGACAAAAAATGGGCGGCGCGTCCACACCCACTACCACCTGGTAATGGACGGCGGGCTGCCGATGGACGAGGTGCTGGAACTCTGGGGCCTGGGCAGAAAAAACACCGTTGAATACCTCACCCTGGACGAGCGCGGCCTCTCTGGCCTGGCCTACTACATCACGAAACCACACGCCAGCGACACCGAGGACATAAAGCACAAGAAGCGCTGGACGGCCTCCAAAAATCTGCGCCGCCCGGTGGAACGCAAGAACCATCAAGCCTTTGGCCGACGCAAGGTCGAGGCCCTGGCAAAAGCCCCGGCGGATATGTTCGCCGCAATGGAGAAAAAATACCCGTTCTACTGGTGCGAGGCCGCAGAGGCCCGCCACAACGGTATAAACGGCTATTTCTACCTCCGCGCCGTGCTGCGGGAACGCTGCCAACCAGGCGACCTGGTGACGATCACGGGCAAGCCGGAACTGCTGGAGTGGCTGCCGGACGTGATCCAGCGCAAGCTGGCAAAATACCGCCGTTTCGCCGTCGTGTCCGTGGACTACTCCACGCCAGGCTGGGAAACTGCCATAGTGCAGCCGATAGGCGCAAAGGACAGGATAGCGTGTCCGGCCCGCGCCTGTATTGTGAACTAAACAGAGGTTTTTACACTCAAAAAAGCGGAAAAATGAGCCTAAAGGAGCTGATAACAAGCAATGCGCCAGCAATGCGAGAAGCGAACAGAGGACGGCGAACAGGAGGCCGTGATCCAGTGGGCCACGCTCATGCGCAACGCCCGCCCGGAACTGCTGAACCTCTACCACGTCCCCAACGAGGGTAAGCGCAGCAAAGCAGAGGCAGCGCGCCAGCAGCGCCTGGGCCTGCGGCGCGGCGTCCCTGATCTGATCCTGGACTATCCAAAAGGCATATACCACGGCCTCCGCGTCGAAATGAAAGTAAAACCAAACAAAACCACCGCCGACCAGGAGGCGTGGCTGGAGCGCCTGGCCCGCGCGGGCTACTGTGTGGCCGTCTGCTACTCCGCCCAGGAGGCAATCGAAACCATAGACGCCTACATAAAGCTGCGCCCCGGCCAGACCCACCCAAAAGAACAAAGGAGGACAGAAACGTGAAAATTATTGCAATCATGGCCCAGAAAGGCGGCACGGGCAAAACCACCACCGCCACCACGCTTGCTTATGACCTGGCCCGCCTGGACGGCCCTGTGCTGCTGATCGACGCCGACCAACAGGGCAACGCCTCCCAGATCATGGGAGCATACGATCCCACCGCCTGGGGCGTGGAGAAGCTGCTGGAGCCGGACACCGACGCCGCCGACGTGGACGACCTCAAACAGACCCGCGAATGGAAACCCACGAAAAAGGCCCCGGCGGTGCGCGTGGACGTTGTGGCCGCCTCTGCGGCCCTCATGGACGCAAACATGGACGTGGCCGCCGACACGGTAAACGACCAGGTACACCGCCTCCAGGAACGCCTGGCCGCCGTTTCCAGCACCTACAAGTACGCCGTCATAGATTGCGGCCTCCTGCTGGATATGGCCGTATTAAACGCCCTGGTAGCGGCAGACCTCTGGATCGTTCCTGTTAAGCCCGGCGGGTTTGAGGTGGACGGCCTCCTGCGCGTCCACGAACAGCTGGAGGAACTGCGGCAGCTAAACAACGGCCTGGAACTGTGGGTGCTGCCTGTTATGTTTGGCAAGAGTAACGCCCACAAGGCCGTCATGGCCCATTTACGCACACTGGGCCACCGCGTCACGCTGGCGACGATCCGCCGCTCTGTAATTGCGGAATCCTACACGGCGGCAGCTCTGCCGCTGCCCGTATACAGCCCGCGCTGCGGCGTGGCGAAAGACTACGAGGCCCTGGCCTATGAGGTCATGGCCTGGAATGATGAAAGCGAGGTTAAAGCATGACAGGGCGCAGCATTTTGGACGGGCTGAACACCGCCAGCAAGGCGGGCGTAAAGGCCACACCCTCCGCACGTTTCCGCACAAAGGAAATTGACATTGACAATATCTACCGCAACGTTCTGAACCAGTACAGCCTGGACGACGTGGACAGCCTGGCACGGGCTATCCTGGTAGCGGGCCGCCTCTACCACAACCTGGTCGTAGTCTATGACCCGGCCCTGGACGCGGACTACAGGCTGGTATCTGGTGAGCGCCGCCTCCTGGCCCTCCACAAGCTGGTGGACGGCGGCCACCCGGAGTATAAAACCGTCACCTGCCAGGTGATCCCCAAAGGCAGCCAGGCAGAGGAACGCCTGGCCGTGATCCTGGCAAACACCCAGCGGAACAAAACAGCAGCGGATCGCGTCCAGGAGTACGAGGGCTTAAAACAAGCGCTGGAGGAAATGAGAGCCGCCGGGGTCGATTTTTACGGGCGCGATCTGACCGAGGGCAAGCTCCGCGACCACATGGCCGCGATCATGGACGAGGCCGACGGCACGCTGGCCGCCCTGGAGAAGATAAGCAACAGCCTAACCCCGGAACTGCGCCAGCTCATGGAGGACGGCAAGCTGAACTTTACAACCGCCACCGCTGCGGCGGCCCTCTCCCTGGACGCCCAGGCCCAGCTGGTACAGCAGAACGCCGCACAGGGCGAGGACAAGCCGATCACAAAGCAGGACGTGGCAAAGGCCCGCACCACGTCCGCCCGCGAATACCTACGCTCGAAGTACGCCGCCCGCCCCTGTGAGTGCGACAGCAGCCACAACTGCGACAACGTGGACAACCTGGTAAGTTTTTACCGCGACGGTGCGACGTCCGGCTGCGCTGGCTGCTGCGCCTGGTGCAAGGAGCGCACCAGCTGCCCGAAATGCTGCGCGGAGGTGGCAGCGGGCAGCCAGAGCGACGCAGACACGCCACTGCACGGCGCGCCGGACAGAATCCAGCCGCCTACAAGCCAGACCGCGGAAAGCGCCGCAGAGGACGCGACAGCGGCTGCTGCACCCTTTGCCGACGACGCCCACCCGGAACACGCCGCGACCATGTGCTACTCCTGCCTCCACTGGGACGAGTGCAGCGAGAAATCAGACAGGGTGCTGTCCTGTGACAAATACGAGAACCCCGCCGAAAAGCGCACGCCACTGGCCCCGGCGGGCGAGGTCATGACAACCCAGGCCGACGCCACCCACACGCTGCGCACCGACGAGGAACTGGTAAAAGCCTTATACGCCGCCCTGGGAACGCTGGAATACCAGGGCCAGATCAACGAACTGGAGGCCCGGCGGCTCCGCTCTCTGCTGTCGGCAATGCACCGCCGCTGGATTAACACGGGCTGCTGGAAACCCTACGGCGCAGCAGAGGAACAGGACGAAAAGGAAAGGAGAAAAAGCCAAGATGTCAATAGTTGACATTCACGCCCCGGCGGGCGACGGCTACGGCGTGATTTACGCCGACCCGCCCTGGAGCTACCGCCAGCAGGGCAACGGCGCAGCGGCGCGCCACTATCCCACCATGACGCCGGACGAAATAAAGGCCCTGCCCGTCCAGACCCTGGCCGCCAAAGACTGTGCCCTCTTGATGTGGGCCACGTTCCCGAACCTCCAGCAAGCCCTGGACACGATCCGCGCCTGGGGCTTTGAATACAAAACCCTGGCATTTTGCTGGATAAAGAAAAATAAGAGATCGGGGGGGATTTTTGGGGTTTAGGCAGTTACACCCGCCAAAATGCGGAGGTTTGCCTCCTGGCCGTCAAGGGCCACCCGCGCGTAGTAAGTCACAGCGTACACAGCGTTATACAATCCCCGATCCGGCAACACAGCCAGAAACCGCCAGAGGCGCGGGACAGGATCGTGCAGCTATTTGGCGATCAGCGTCGCCTGGAACTGTTCGCCCGCGAAACCGTGCCAGGCTGGGACGCCTGGGGAAACGAGGTACAAGACCATGACACAGCCCTGTTATAAATGCCCGGATCGCTGCCAGAACTGCCACGCCAGCTGCGGAAAATACGCCGCTTTCCGCGCAGAGCTTGACAAGCGGCGCGAATATAACAAGCAATTCCAGCCCATAGACCCCATGCCCTACTCCCACGAAATGGAGAAGAAAAACCGCCGCAGAAAGTACAAAGGGGGCAACCAATGAACAAACCCACGAATGAGTATATAATGGCTATAAAACCAGAATGGGTGGCGCTGATTGAGAGCAAGGAGAAAACGCTGGAGATCAGACGCACCGCGCCGTACATTTCCCCGCCCGTGTCAGAAAACAACCCCATAGACGTATGGGTGTACGAGACGAAAAGCAACGGCGGGCGCGGCCAGGTCGTGGGCCGTTTCCTCTGCTGCAATATCCGCACCTTTGACGCACACCGCGACGATCTGCTGCTGCGGCGCGCCGCCCGCGTCCCGTGGGAAAAGCTCAAAGAATACCAGGGCGACCACACGCACCTGTACGCCTGGGACATTACCTACTACAAAAAGCTGGCCGCCCCGCTGCCGCTGTCCGCCCTGGGCTGCCATTGCGCGCCGCAAAGCTGGTGCAAGCGAAAGGAGAAAAAGGCATGAAAGAGAAAACCCACTATTTTTACGGAACGATCCACGCAGAACGCGCCACAAATGAGTGGCAACGCAAAAACGCCCTGCCCGCCAGGTATGACACGGCCACCCCGGCGGAACAGGCCAAAATGCGCGAATACTACAACGTGACCGACGACGAGTGCGAGGAAATGCGCAAAATTTACGCCGCTTTTCCGCCGCACCTGGTCGTCACAAAGTCCGGCTGGCAGACCCCGGACGAGTGGCTGGTGGTAGGCTGGACGAAAGAACAGGACGAGGCCGTGCGCGAGGCAATCTGGCTGCTGGAACAGCTGGGCGGGGCCTATGAGGGCTACCGCGAGAAATTCCTGGAGGACTGGGCAAAAGAACAGTATGACCCCTGGGGCTGCTGGACTATCCCGGACTGCCTCATGGAGATTGAGGGCGAAATGGTACGCACCAAAGCCCCGGCGGATCAGCAGGACGTCCCGCCGGACGAGCCGCTGCCGTTTGACGTTGAGGAACTGGAGGGCAAAAACTATGCTGCAAAAAGTGATCGCTCTTGATTTTGACGGCACGCTCTGCGAAAGGGCCTGGCCCGGTATCGGCGCGCCAAAGTGGCCCGTAATCCGCGCCGCCCTGGAGGAACAGAGACAGGGCGCGCTGCTGATCCTCTGGACGACCAGAGAGGGCGAGGCGCTGGACGAGGCCCTGGCCTGGTGCAAGGACGTGGGCCTCAACCTGGACGGCGTGAACACCTCCGCACAATCATGGAAAGACGCCTACCAGAACGACCCGCGCAAGATCGGGGCCACCGAATACTGGGACGACAGGGCCGTGGACGTGGCGATCATTGAAACGCGGCAAATGCTCAAAGAGGAAACACGCCGCCGCCAGGCTGCCTGGAATACGGCAAAGAGAGCCTACCAGGCCGCCCGCTGGCCCTGGCAGCGCTGGCAGCTCAAAAGAGAGGCCCGGCGCGCGTGCTGCGACTACCTGGACGTCTACATAGCCCAGCGCAATGCAGAGGCGCACAAGATCTGCGAGGCCGCCCGCGCAGCCTATGAGAAAGCCTACGCCAAAAGGAGCGCCGAATGATCGAAGCAAACACAATTAACAACATGGATTGTTTGGACGGCCTGGCACAAATGCCGGACGGCTGCGCAAAGCTCATTGTAGCCGACCCGCCCTATTTTATGGGCTTAACCCACAACGGACAGCACGGCCAATTTAATGACCTGGCCGTGGCTAAGCCGTTTTACAGGCAGCTGGCCCAGCAGCTGCGCCGAATCCTCAACGATCACGGCGAATTTTATATTTTTATGGACTGGCGCGGCTGCGCGTTCTACTATCCGATTTTTGCCGAATATCTGCCCGTGAAAAATATGATCGTCTGGGACAAAATGAGCGGCCCCGGAAATTTCTACAATAGCAGCCACGAGTTTATCCTCTACGGCTGTATAGACCCGCAGACAAAAAAACACGCCCGCAACGTCTGGACAGAGCGCGGCTTTACGTCCGGCAGCATACAGACAGACGGCGAGAAAATCCACCCGTCCCAGAAACCCATAGCGCTGATCCAGCGCATTATCACGGACGCCAGCGTGCCGGGTGATCTTGTGGTAGACCCGTTCGCGGGCAGCTGCACAACCGCCGTGGCCTGTATCAGAACGGGCCGCCGTTATGTGTGCTTTGAGGTGTCCGAAACCTACGCAGCAGCAGGCCAGGCCCGCGTGGATAAGCTCCTGACAGAGCGCCAGGCCAGAAACACAAAAAAATGAGCCGCCAGCGCGGCTGAAAGGGCAGCAAATGGAAACATACACCGAAAAGGCATTAAAAGCCATTGCAACGGGCAACGCCCCGGCGGAACAGGCAGCCCTGGAGGCCGTGATCGCGGAGGCCGTGAAAAAGGCAGTAAAAGAGACGCGCCGACAGGATCAACAGCAAGCGCTCCACAATACCGCGCTACTTATGGAGAACTACCGCGCCCTAAAAGGCTACGAGGGCCGCGCCGTGGACAGCGCCGACGCTGCCAGGCTCCAGGGCGCAGAAATCCAGGGCGAGGCGTGGCTCCGCTCTATCCGCAAGAATAAGGCCCGCACCGCCGTTATGCTGGCACACCTGGACGCCGCCCTGGACGAACTGGAAAAAGAAACCCGTCAAAAGGGCCGCGCCTATATGTTCGACGCCTACCGCGCCCGCTACATGGAGGGCTTGACAGCCGAGGAAGTGGCCGAAAAGCTCAACACCGGGAAGAACAGCCCGGCCCGCTGGTGCAAGCAATTAAACGAGCGCCTGGCCGTCCTCCTGTTTGGAGTGGACGGCCTCCGCCGCTGGTAAAGGAGGATCACATGAAAGCCTACCACAAAAAGGATTTACACCGCAGCAAAGACCCGGACAGAATGACCCAGGCCGTGGCCGTCGTGGCTGCCTATCAGGCAATCGAAGAAACCACCGGGACGACAAACGCCCGGCTGAAAGCCCAGGCGATCACCGACACGGGCGCAATCTTGTACGCCCTTGTACCAGTCCACATCAGCCAGCAATGCGTCGAGAAATGGCACGCCCTCCAGCAGCGCGTCGAGGCCGCACAGCAGAAACCCACGGGCCAGGAACTGGAGGCGTGGCACGACGAAGCAGAACAGGAGCACCTGCACCCGCCCAGAAAAACGCAATAAAAAACGCACGAATAACGCACGAATAACGCACGAAAGCAAAGACTACACAAGCCCCGGCGGATACCCATAGAACCAAAAAGCCGACGCTTTGGGTCTATCACAGATAGTCCAAAAGCGCCTACGCGGGAAAGGTTGGGGAAAAACTGGGGTTTTACTGGTGGCCCATCCGTGGTAAGCTGGTAGCGTGGACAAGCAGGAACGCCGGGCAGAAATGCCCGGCGCTTTGTTGTTTGTGCGCCCTCCTATAACAGCGGCCAGGGTGAGCCATAACGCCCTGGCCTATATGTGAGGCGGGGGCCAGAGGAACCAGGAGACGCGGATCATGCTGCTAAAATACTGCCGTTGTGGCGCTATCATACCAGCAGACCGCCAGCGCTGCGCGCGGTGCGAACAGCTGCACCAGAGCCGCCACACGGCATACAATGCCCAGTGTCGCAGCAAAGAAGCCGCAGCCTTTTATGTGTCCAGGGAATGGCGGACAATCCGCCCTGTAATTATATCTATATACGACGGGATAGATATATGGGCGTTTTACGAGTGCGACCGACTGCTGGCCGCCGATGAAGTCCACCACGTCGAAGAACTGGACACGGCCTGGGATCGCCGTCTTGATCCCTTCAACCTGTTTCCTTTGGCCCACGCCTCACATACAGCGATCACGGCTGCATACAAGCGCAGCCCCGCCAGCATGAGGGCGACACAGCGCAAGCTGCTGGAGCTGCGAAAGCGCTACTTTGAGAGCAAGGGGGGCTATGAAAAAGTTTTGGAGCGGGCCGGATTAGTCGCCCCTCCCTAGACTTTGGAGAAAACTCCCCACCAAAAACTCCCCCAAGGGCGCTTTTGCGGGCGTCCATGCAACAAAAACACAAAAAGGAGGCCCCACACATGGCCGGAAAACGACAACCGACGGCCCTTGTGGTGGCGAAAGGCAAGAAGCACTTAACAAAGGCCGAAATCAAAGACCGCGAAAACCGGGAACTGATCGCAGCAGCGGACAATATCGCGCCGCCGTCATGGCTGAAACCAGACCAGAAGAAGCGGTTCAACACCCTGGCTGCAGAACTGCTGAAAATGGGCATTTTCGCAAACGTGGATTGCGAGGCCCTGGGCCGCCTGGTCGTGGCCGAGCAGCAGTATGTGCAGATCACCGAGGAACTGGACAAGCAGCCAATCACCTACAAGCGGAGAATCCCACGAAAGCCGACCCCGGCAGACAACCCGGACGAGATCATAGACGGGTTTATATGGGACGAGGCGCTGATAGTGAACCAGGAACGGAACGACCTGTTGATCCAGCAGGACAGAGCCTGGAAGCAGTGCAGACAAGGCGCTGCGGACTTTGGCCTGTCCGTCGCCCAGCGCTGCCGGATCGTGGCCCCCACCGCCAAGGAGGCCGCCAAAACAAACAAGTTTGAAAAATTCCGAAAGGAAAAGACCCCGGAGGAATGAAAAAGGCCGAAATCAAAGACCGCACAACACAGTATGCCCTGGACGTTTTGGCGGGCCGGATCGTGGCCGGGGAGCTTGTGCGGATGGCTTGCCAGCGCCACCTGGACGATCTGGAGCGCGCCAAGCTGGCCCCGTTCCGCTATTATTTCGACGTGGAAGCCGCAAACGACATACTGGAGTTTGCGGAAACCCTCACAATAGCAGAGGGCGAGGAACAGCAGCGCGTCCACCTCTACCCATTCCAGTGCTTTATCCTGGGCAGCCTCAACGGATGGCGGATCAAAGGAAAGGGCCACAGGCGCTTTAGAACCTCCTATGTGCAGCTGGGCCGCCAGAACGGCAAGAGCTTTCTAAACGGCATACTGGCCGCTTATTATGGCAATTTCACGGCCTACCAGTACCCGCAAATCTACTGCGCGGCCACAAAACAAGACCAGGCCAATATCGTTTTTGGGGAAGTCGTGAAGTTTATCCGCAGCGACGACGACCTGGCCGAGCTTTTCAAAGTCCACGAACATAACCACACGATTGAGTGCTTGCTCACGCACGGCGAAATCAAGGCAATTTCCGGCGACACAAAGAGCCTGGACGGCCACCGCCCCTACCTGGGGATTGTGGACGAATACCACGCCCACCGCACGAACCAGATGTACAAACTACTGGAGGGTGGTATAAAGAAAGTAAAATCCGCCCTTATTTCGGTTATTACTACGGCTGGTTTCGACCAAAAATCGCCCTGTTTTGCCCTGTATGAGCATTGCAAAGCCATTTTGCGCGGTGGGGCGTCCATTGACACACAATTCTGTTATATCGCAGAAATGGACGAAAAGGACGACCTCTGGACGCCGCAAAACTGGCTGAAAGCAAACCCCGCCCTGGCCTACGACCCGGACGCGCTGGAGAATCTGATCCCGATAGCCGACGCAGCCCGCCAGATGGGTGGCGAGGATTTGCGCGATTTTCTGGTAAAGCAGTTAAACAGATGGGTGCAATGGTCGAACCGCGTCTACATCCAGGACATGGAGAAGTGGCGCGCGGGCCGCAGTGACAGAACCCTGGCCGACTTTAAGGGCAGCCGCTGCTTTGTAGGGCTTGACCTGTCCAGCGGCGGCGACTTAACAACCGTCGTTATTCTGATCCCCTATCTGGTGGACGGGGTGCGCAAGTATTTTATCCATAGCCACAGCTTTATCCCGGCGCAGCGCCTCCAGCAGCACGTCCAGAGCGACAACGCACCCTATGACAAATGGGTGGAGGACGGCCTGGTAACAGTAACCCACACAATGGGCGGCATAAAAACCGACTATAAATATATTTTAACCTACCTATCCGTGCTGGTAGACCTCTACGGCCTAAAAATCAGTATGGTGTGCTACGACCCGCACAACGCCAGCGCGTTTCTGTCCGATCTGGAGGCCCAGGGCTGGCCGTGCCTGGATATTATCCAGAGCGCGCGCAGCCTGTCCGACGCAACCGAGGATTTCCGGCTGGAAATCTACGCCGGAAACGTCGAGTATAACCGCGACGACGAGCTGCTGACCTGGAGCGTTGCCAACGCAAAGACCATAGCCAACAACTACGGCGAGACAAAGATCGACAAGGAAATGCAAACCGAGCGAATAGACCCGGTGGACGCCGTGATCGACGCCTGGAAAGTAGCAATGTGCGGCAATGACACCATAACGGGCGACGAGGCGCTGGAGGCGTGGCTGGAAATGTACAACGAACACATAGCAAAAACGGGGACGACAAAATGAACTTTTTCCAATGGCTTATTAAAAGCATGACGGGGTATTTTTCCAGGGCTGCACCGCCTGGCCCGGAACCTCCGCAGCTGCCCGCCGTGGCTGCTGCGCCGGAGGAACAGCCGGAGACGATCACGGCCACGGCCAAGGACGTGCAGCCCGCGCCCCAGGCTGCCAGCAATGGCTGGGAACATCTGGGCAGCACAAAGTTTTTACAATGGCTGGGCCTGGGCAAAGACAAGCCGAAAGCCGTCGAAAATGTAACGTATTTTACCTGTCTCAAGCTGCTGTCTGAAACTATGGCAAAAATGCCGATCAAGGTCTATACCTACGACGCCGACGGCCCGCTGGAGATGAACCCCGCCGACGACAGGCTGGCCTACCTCCTGGACGTGCGGCCAAACCCACTTATGACGCCGACCACGTTCTGGACAGCAGTAGAAAACAACAGGAACCACTACGGCAACGCCTATGTGTATATCCGGCGTAAATTCCTGCGCCAGAAATACGGCGGACAGATTGAGCTGCAAGACCTCTGGATCATGCCGTCCAGCTGCGTGCGCGTCGTAATCGACGACGCGGGCGTATTTGCTGGAGCTGGTCGCCTCTGGTACGTCTACTCTGACCAGTACACCGGGCAGCAATACGTTTTTAGCTCCGACGACGTGCTGCACTTTAAGACCTCCCACACCTTTAACGGCCTGGTGGGCGAAAGCGTCCAGGCGATCCTGGCCTCTACCGTCCAGGGGCAGCAAGCGTCCCAGGATTTTCTCAACGACCTGTACGAGAATGGACTGACCGCCCGCGCCGTGCTGGAATATACGGGCGATCTGTCCGCAGCCGGGCAGAACAAGCTGCGGGAATCTTTCGAGCAAATGGGCAACGGCCCGGCGAACGCTGGCCGCATCCTGCCTGTCCCGCTGGGCTTTAAGCTCACGCCTATGGACATAAAGCTGACCGACGCCCAGTATCTGGAGCTGAAAAAGTACGGCGCGCTGCAACTGGCCGCCGCCTTTGGCATTAAGCCAAACCAGCTGAACGACTACGAGCGCGGCAGCTATGCCAACAGCGAACAGCAGACAATCGCTTTCCAGGTCGAAACCATGCAGTACACGATCAAGCAGTACGAGGAAGAAATGGCCTACAAGCTGCTGGACGGCCCGGCGGATCGCCGCCGCGTGAAGTTTAACGAAAAAGCCCTGCTGCGCACCGACAGCAAAACGCAAATGGAAATCTTGAAAACCGCCGTCGAGGGGTCGATCTACTCCCCCAATGAGGCCCGGCGCTATGTGGACAAGCGCGCCGCGCCTGGAGGCGACAAGCTGCTGGCAAACGGCGGCATGATCGCTCTGGAACAGATGGGCGCACAGTACGGCGTCGATAAAACCGAGAAAGGAGGCACAGAAAATGCCCCGATTTGACTTTACCGCCCGCGACAGGGACGGAAAGCTGAAAAATTACGGCTACCTGGACATGGAAAACCAGGCGGACGGCCCGGCCACAATGACCTTTTACGGCGACATTGTAGCCACCGAGAGCTGGCCGGAGGATCGCGCGCCGCAGCAGATCGCGGACTTTTTGGCGTCGCTCACCCAGGGCCAACAGATCAACCTGTATTTCAACAGCCCCGGCGGCGACGCCTACGCGGGCGTGGCAATGCACAACATTTTGTCCCGCTGGCAGGGCCGCAAGGTGGCCTACGTTGACGCAATCGCCGCCAGCGCGGCCACTATGCCGCTTATGGCGTGCGACGAAATCCACCTGGCAGCGGGCGCGGAGGTCATGATCCACGACCCCTGGGCCTGGACAGCTGGCAACGCAGCAGAGCTGCGAGAGGCTGCGGCCAGGCTGGACAAGGTGGGCGACCACTACGCGGATATTTACGCCACCCACGCGGCGGAGGGCACGACCCGCGACCAACTGCGCGAGGCTATGCACGCGGAAACCTGGCTGGACGGCTCCAACATCGGCCAGTATTTTGACGTGATCGTGGACGAAAAGGCAGCCGCCGCCCCGGCGGCCTCTGCGTCCTACGCACGCTATAAAGCCACGCCGCCCGCGCTGCTGAAAAAGGCAGACGCCACCAGACAGGCCCAGGAGGCCGCAGAAAGCGCCACCGCCAAGCGGGCGGAAAACAACACAGCCGACGCGGCGAAAGCCGCCCAGGCGCAGCAGAGCCGCGCACAGGCCCTGCTGGCCGATCTTTACCTATACGGAACCTAAAAAACAAAGTAAAGGAGTACACCATGAACGAAGAAATGCGCAAGAAACTGGCCGAAATCAACGCCACCAAAGCCGAGGTGCGGCAGCTGATCGCAGACGGCAAACTGGACGAGGCCGAGAGCAAAAAGGCAGAGCTGGACGCCCTCCAGCGCGCCTTTAACCTCCTGCTGTCTATGGAGGACGAGGACGAGGCCGCCGCCAAGGCCCAGGCAAAGAAGAAGCAGGAACTGCACGACGAGAAGCAGCCGCCGCTGACCTTTGCCCGGATCGGCCAGGCCGTCGTCAATGCCCTGGGCGCTGCCGTGAGCCGCCGCAAGATGGATGACACCGACCGCCAGATCATCCAGGATGCCATGAAAGAGAACAGCGACCCGGACGGCGGCCTCACTGTTCCCCAGGACATCCAGACCCGGATCAAGGAGCTGCGCCGCAGTGACGACAACCTGGAGCAGTACGTCAACGTCGAACCCGTCAAGACAATGAGCGGCTCCCGCGTCATTGAGAAAGAAGCCGACACCACCGCCTGGCCGGAAATCGACGAGAACGGCGAGTTTACCGAGGTTGAAACGCCGCAGTTTGCAAAAATCGCCTACAAGATCACCAAAAAGGGCGGCAAAATGCTGTGTTCTCTGGAGCTGCTGGCCGACACCGCCGAGAACATCCTGGCGTACCTGATGAAGTGGATCGCCAAAAAGACCCGCGCAACCCGCAACGCTAAGATTTTGGCGTGCGTGGACAAGATCACCACGGACAAAGAGGTGGCCGTCGCCGACCTGGACAGCTTGAAAGACATTTTCAACGTCATGCTTGATCCGGCCATTACCGTGTCCAGCGGCGTGTGGACGAACCAGGACGGCTTTAACTGGCTGGACAAGCTCAAGGACAAGGACGGCAACTACGTCATGCAGCCCGACCCCACCAACGCAACCCGCACGCTGCTGTTTGGTAAGTACCCTGTCCACAAGCTCTCCAACAAGGTACTGAAAACTGCCGTTGACGCCAGCAAAAACACGAACAAGTACCCGCTGATCTGCGGCGATTTGTCCGAGGCCGTCACCCTGTTTGATCGTGAGTTTATGACGATTGAAAGCTCCAAGGAAGCGGGCAGCGCATGGGACAAAGACCAGCTGGCCGTCAAGGTGCGTGACCGTTTCGACGTCCAGCCCGTGGACACCGCCGCAATCATCAAGGGCCAGATCACCGTCACTGTGGCGGGCTAAGGCAAAGGAGGGCGCAATCGGTGAAAGATGAAACAAAGGGCCTATTGCTGACACTGGCGAAAGCCTACGCCCGCATAGACTACACCGACGACGACGACGCCCTGCTGCCGCTGCTGATTGAGGCAACCGTCCAGAGCCAGGAGGAACTGATCCCCGGCTTTGACGCCGACAACATGACCGCCCGCCAGCGGCTGCTGGCGATTATGACGGTTAAGAACCTCTACGACAACCGGGAGAAGTACGGCACAGCACAGGATCGTCTGCGCGGGGCCGCATCCTCCCTTTTGGTGTCGGAAATGTACGAGGACAAGGAGGCGACGGCCAGTGTATAGGCGCGTGCGTATTTTCGAGTGCGTCAACGGCGACGGCCCGCGCCGCAGCGAAAAAAAGACCCTAATCTGGACGCCCTGGGCAGATGTGCGAGACAACACCGCCCAGACCCGCGACCAGACCCAGGAAAGGCTCCAGGAGGGCGACCTCTCCCTGGAGCTGCGCCGCTGCGAAATGGCCGACACGATCCGCCGCCACCTGTTCCGGCATGACCGCGCCTACCGCGTGGAGCTGGACGGCGACGAGTACGAGGTGAAAACCGCCGATTTTACCCGAAACGACGGCGGCAAAATCCGCTTTACTGCGTCGTTTACGGCATAGTGTCAACAGTTGACACCCAGGAGGACGGCCCATGCAGATACAGCTGGACGGCGCGGCCATCAAGGAGCTGGTAGCAGCCCTGGAAGCGGCAGAGGGCGACGACGCCCGCGCCGCTGTGGACAAGCGTATAGTCAAGCGTGGCGCAGATATTGCAAAGCCGGACATGGCCCGGCGAATACCGCGCGCAGCCGATCACAAAAAATCGGGCAGCGCATGGTCTAAGCCCTCCGGCGGCCCGGCTGCCGACAACGTGCCGCAAGAAAACCCGAAAAAATCCGGCGACAGCTACGCGGCCAAGGTGGGCTGGACGCTGGACGACAGCAGCGAATATTTTTACATGAAATTTGTAAACTGGGGCACGCTGAAAATGCCGCCCCGCGATTTTGTGGAGCCTACCGCCCAGGCCGTGGAACCGCAGCTGCAAAAAATCGCAGAAGAAGAATACCAGGCAGAGCTGGACAAGCGCCTGGGGAGGTTTGAATAATGGACGTTATCACAGCCGCCTACAAGGCCCTGGAGCCTATCACAGAGCGCGGCGTCAAAGTGCAAGAGGGCTGGTACGACGAGCGTTATAAACGCCTCCACGTCACCCTCTGGCCCCTGGCAGAAACGCCGGAGGCACACAGCGACGACGCGCTGGAGATCGAGACAGCCGGGCTACAGGTGACGATTTTCTCCACCGAGGAACAAGAAGCCCTGCGGGAAGAAATCAAGCAGCTGCTGATCGACGCCGGGGCCTCCTACCAGGGAACCGACCAGCAGCAGACCCGGATCGAGGCGGGCGTTTATATCCGCCCGCTGCGTTTTCTCTTTTATGAAGAAAGGAGCCAAAAATGAGCGAACCCAAAACCACGGTGCGCCACCGCTATTGTGGCCTCCGCGACGTATATGTGGCGAAAGTCACCCAGAACGACGCCGAGGGCTACACCGCCGAAACCCCGGTAAAAATGGCCCGCGCGATCAAGGCCAAAATCTCCGACAAATTCACGTCCGAAAAGCTGTACAGCGACGACGGCGTGGAGGATGTGCTCCAGGCGTATGAGGGTACGGACGTGGAGCTGGAAGTCAACACCCTGGCTGCGGCAGATCGCGCCACCTTTTACGGCCAGGCGTACCTCAACGGCTTTTTGCTCAAATCCGCAGAGGATGAAGCGCCGGAGGTGGCCCTGGGCTACCGTGTGCGCCGCTTGAACGGCAAGTTTGATTTTGTTTGGATGTACTGCGGCAGATTTGCCCAGGGCAACGAGGACAACTACGAAACCGAGGCCGCCAGCAAGACCGCACAGACCAACACGGTAAAGGGCGAATTTTACCAGCGCGCCAAGGTGGATAAGGTGAACGGCAAAGACGTACACCTCTACGAGGCGCGCGTGGACGAATCCAACCTGGCAACCGAGGACACCGGGGCCGCCGCTGCGATCAAGGCGTGGTTCAGCAAGGTGCAGGAGTACGCCGCAACGGTAGACGGTTAAGGCATAGGAGGGCGTAAAAATGGCAAAGCGCAGCATTGTGGTAAATCAGAAACAGTATTTCCTGCCGGATCACATCGACACCCAGGCATACCTGGACTACTGCGACGTACAGGACACGCTGGACAGCGTGACGAACTACCGCCGCAAACACTTTGAACAGATGGCCCAGGCCGTCTGTCATGTGTACGGCGACCAGTTTACCCTGGACGACGTGCTGGCCCCTGCATACGGGCTGGAACCGTCGCAAATTCTCACCGAGTTTGCGGCGCTGGAATTTTATGTGATGGAGCGCGTAAACAAGAGCGTGGAGACTATCACGGTAAATTTTACGAAAGAGGCTTGACCCCAGAGGTTGAGCTACAACGCGCGGGAGCTTGCAGCACGGCGGAAAACGTTACAGTGCTGCAAGCCCGCCTTTATTGTGACTATATGCGCCGGATCGAGGCGGCGAAAACCTCCGGCCAGGCAGTACGCGAAAATTTGCAGCTGCTGGCCGAATTTTTCAACACCTCCCGGCGGGTTATATACAGCGAAAGCGTGGACGACCTCCTGCTGGCAGCCAAAACGCTGCATTTTGCTATGCAGCAGATCGTCCTGCCAAAATTTGCGGCTTTGTCGCCAGAGCCGCCGGAACCTATCGAAAAATCAATTTTTGACGACTACGACGCGGAACAGGACGCCCAGGCGGGCTATGTGGACGAAACCGCAGACCGCTGGCTGATCTGCAAGCAGAACGTCGAGGCAGTCACACGCCTGGCGATCCGCGTTCTGCGTGAAAGCTACACAGACGCGCAGCGCGAACCGCTGGGCCGTCTGCTGGAGTACGTCGCCTACGAGATCGAACACACCGAAAAATAGCGAGGTGAGAAAAAATGAGCGCCGGGGCAAACGTCAAGGTATCGGCCAACAGCTCCACATACCAGCAGGCCCTCAAAGCGGCCCGCGACAGCACGAAAGAGCTTGCAAGCCAGTTTAGCCTGGCAAGCACCCAGGCCAAGCTGTTTGGCAGTACAACCGACCAGCTGAAAGCCAAGCAGCAGGAGCTGACCGCGAAAATCAAGGCCCAGAAAGAGATCACGAGCCTACACCACACCGAGGTGGAGCGCTTAACCAAAGTGTTGAGCGACCAGAAAGGCCGCCAGCAGGAGCTGGCGGCCCAGCTGCAAACCACAAAGGCCGCCTACGAGGCAGAAAAAAAGGCCACGGGCGAGAACAGCGACAGCACCCAGGAGCTGGCAAAACAGGTGAAAGATCTGGAAAGCCAACAAAAAAAGCTGGACAGCCAGATCGGCAGTACCGAGGGCAAGCTCCAAAAGGCTACGATAGCCGAAAACAACAGCCAAAAAGCAACCCTGGAGCTGGAGAAAGCGCTGGAGGACACCAACAAAAAGCTGAAAGACGCCGCCCTGGACGAGTTTGCAAAAGGGCTTGACAAGGTAACGGACAAGCTGGAAAAAGCTCAGAAAGCGGCCAACGTCGTGTCCGGCGCTGCCGTGGCCGCTGGCACTGCTGCGGTAGCTGCATGGGACGAGGTAGACAACGGCGCGGACAACGTGATAAAAGCCACGGGCGCGACGGGAGAGGCTGCCGAAGCCCTGGAACAGACCTATAAAAACGTGGCGTCCTCTTTTGCTGCGGACTTTGACACAATAGGCTCCACGCTGGGCGAGGTAAACACCCGCTTCGGCTACACGGACGAGGCCGCCGAGGCTTGCACAACTAAGTTTCTGAAATTTTCGGAAATCACGGGGACCGACGCTGTGCAGGCGGTGCAGCTGGTATCGCGCGCAATGGGCGACGCGGGCATAGAGGCGGACGACTACGGCACGCTGTTGGATCAGCTGGCCGTGGCCGCCCAGGCGTCCGGCATCAGTGTTGACACCCTCACTTCCTACATAACGAAATACGGCGCGCCAATGCGTGCGCTGGGCTTTGATACGGCGTCCTCTATCGCTATTTTCTCCCAGTGGGAAAAATGCGGCGTAAACACCGAGATTGCGTTCTCTGGCATGAAAAAGGCGATCAGCACCTGGAGCGCAGAGGGCAAAGACGCCCGCGTGGAATTTCAGAAAACCCTGGACGAGATCGCGGCCTGTCCAGATATTGCCAGCGCCACAACGAAAGCCATTGAGGTTTTCGGAACTAAGGCTGGCCCAGACCTGGCCGACGCAATCAAGGGCGGGCGCTTTGAATACTCCCAGTTTTTGGACTTGATCGAAAGCAGCGCGGGAACGGTGGAAACCACCTACAACGGCGTGGCCGACAACGCCCAAAACGTGCAGATCGCCATGAACAACTTAAAACTGGCGGGCGCAGAGCTGGGCGACACAATCCAGGAGAGTGCCACCCCAGTTTTGGAGAAAGTAACCGAAATTCTGCGCGACGTGACACAGTGGCTGCAGAACGCCGACGACGACACAAAGCAGAACATAGTCACCGTCGGGCTACTGGCCGCCGCGCTGGCCCCTGCTACTGCTGGCCTCACGGCAATGGTTAAGGGCGTGCGCTCTGGCATTGACGCCTACAAGCTGATCCGCGACGGCATAGGCGCGGCAGCTGGCGCACTGACCGGGGAAACAGCCCAGAAAATCGCAGCCACGGCAGCCACCACGGCGCACACGGTAGCTACAGGCGCGGCCACGGTAGCCCAGAACGGGCTGGCGGCGGCCCAGGGCGCACTAAACGCTGTTATGGCTGCAAATCCTATTCTGTTGGTAGTGGCCGCCCTGGCGGCGCTGGGCGTGGGCCTGGTGCTGGCCTACAATAACTGCGAAGAATTTCGCGCGGGCGTGGACGCGGCCATAGGAAAGGCGAAAGAAGTATTTTCAAATTTTGCCCAGGGCGTGGGCGACGCAATTACAACCGCAAAACAGCACCTGGCCGACCTCAAAGAAAACTGCACCACAAAAATGCAGGAAATCGGCCAGACGATCAGCACGAAATGGAACGAGGCCAAACAGAAAACCACGGAAGCCTGGCAAAACATCCAGCAGACTGTGGGAAACAAGCTCCAGAGCGTGCGCACTGATACCCAGCAGAAACTGGAGAGCGTCAAGCAGACAATGGCAACCGCCCTGCAAAATATGCAGAGCAACACCCAGCAACGCCTGGCAGCGATCCAGCAAGCGTACAGCAGCCACGGCGGCGGCGTGCGCGGCGTGGTAGCGGCCTATATGACGGCGATCCGCCAGAACTACCAGAGCGCCTACGACGCTATAAACAGCATGACCGGGGGCCGCTTTGGCAATATCCTGGACACGATCCGCAGCCGGATGAACTCCGCCCGCGACGCGGTAAGCAGCGCAATAAACCAGATTAAAGGCTTTTTCAATTTTTCGTGGAGCCTACCGCACCTGGCAATGCCGCACCCGCGCGTAAGCGGTAACTTTTCACTTAACCCGCCCAGCGTGCCGTCCTTTAGCATTGACTGGTACGCCACGGGCGGCATTATGAAGAACCCCACCGCCTTTGGCGTCAACGGCTCCCGCCTCATGGTAGGCGGAGAGGCTGGCGCGGAGGCTATCCTCCCTCTGGCCCCGTTCTATGCGCAGCTGGAGCAAATGCTGGACGACAAAGTAACCGCAGCGCTTAAAGCCATGCGTGTTGTGGTCTACGTCGAGAACAAGCTGGACGGCGACGACCTCACCGCAAAAGTGACCCCGCGCGTTTCCTCTGCCCTGGCCGACGAGGCGGAAAGGATCAGATAATGAAAATTAACGGCGAAAACCTGGCCCGCTACCGCACCACGCAGCTGACCGTCGCTTTCGGCCCGCCACAGGACGGCGCGGGCTATGAGTGGCCGGACAATATGCTGGCCCCGATCAGTGACCCGGCGACGCAGAAATGCGGCACTTGCACGGTAGAGCTGGTGATCCGGGGCGACAACCGCAACGAAATAACGCGCACCGCGTCCACGCTGCACGGCCTCTGCCTCCCTGGCCCCGTCGAGCTGGCGCTGGACGGTTACAAAGGCGTTTACAAAGGCTACCTGGTGAGCTTTGAACCAGAGAAAACGATCACGCCGAAAGCCTACAAGGTCAAGATGGTTTTCGAGGGCTGGCTCCAGGACACGCCCGTAAAGCTGGCCTACACGGGCCAGACCCAGGCGACGCTCCACCGCGTCGGCTCCCGCCCGGCGGCGTGCGTCCTCACGATCACGCCACGGGCAGACGTGGCCGCGCTCACTATGACAGGCTGGGGCGTCCATGATCTGGTCGTGAAAAATCTAAAATCCGGGCATAGTGTTGTTATTGACGGCACAACGGGACTAATTACCCAGGACGGGCAAAATAAAGCCCCAGACGTGACGCTCTGGGCGCTGCCCGCTATGGATTGCAAGCAGCGGACAATCACCTGGGACAGCGCAAACTGTGACGTAACGGTGGAATATACACCGCTATGGCTCTAAGAAAGGAGGCGGGCAGCTTTGCTGCTGGAACTGTACGACAGAAACCACAAGAAGCTGGCGAACCTCACGGGGATAAAATCGCCGCACATCAAGCGCACGCTGGAATACGGCGACGAAACCCTGGATTTTTCCTACCCCACCAGCGGCCCCTGGCTGGCCCAGCTCCTGGCGGAGTGCTACATCCGCACGGATCGCCAGGAGTACGTCGTCAAGGCCGTGGAGAAAAGCAGCGCCAGCGCCTGGCGCAAGGTGTCGTGCGCCCTCAACATCGAAGAACTGGAGGGCGCACCGTTTGAAGGCTTTGAAACCGTAGAGCAAACCGTCCAGGCTGCCGCAGAGTTTGCCCTGGAGGGGACGGGCTGGACAGTAGAGGCCGACGCCGACATAACGAAAAAGCGCACGATCCGCAAAGAGGACGACACCACAGCCTGGGAGGTCGTCAAGCAGATCGTAACCACCTACCGCGTGGAGCTGGAGATCGACGCCGTAAACAAGCGGCTGAAATTCCACACCCGGCGGGGCCAGGATCGCGGCGCGTATTTTATCGAACGGCTGAACCTCCGCAGTCTGGGCGTTAAAACGTCCAGCTACGGCTTTTATACCCGGCTGATCCCCATAGGAAAAGACGGGTTGCACCTCTGGCAAGACGGTAAAAACTACATAGAGAACTACCAGTACAGCGACAAGGTTATAACGTCGATATGGCGGGACGAGCGCTACACAGTAACCGCCGCGCTGCTGGAGGACGCCCAGGCGAGACTGGACGAGGCAAGCGCCCCGGCCCGCGCGTATACGGCGGAACTGGTAGACCTGGCCGCCCAAAGCGATAAATACAACGCACTGGCCTACGATCTGGGCGACGCCGTGCTGCTGGTGTCTGAAAAGACCGACGAGCGCGAAAAGCAGCGCATAGTCAAGCTGGACGAATACCCGGACGACCCGCTGGCAAATAAGGCGGAACTCTCCAATGTCAAGCAGACATTCGCCCAGCTGCAAAAGACCGAGGCGGAAATGGCAACCGCCGACGCCGTGGCAATCGCCACAAAGCGAACCAAGAAAGTGCTGAAAGACGACTACCTCACAAAAAAAGAAACAGAGGTAAAGATCAGCGCCCTGGCGGAAAGCATAGAGCTGGAAGTCTCCAAAACCTACATGACCGTTGCAAACGGCCAGGCGGCAATCGACAAGGCCCTGGAGGCTGGCAAGCAGTACACCGACGGCAAGCTGACCGAGTACAGCACAACCGAGGAAACAAAAAGCCTTATTTCTCAATCCGCCGAACAGATCACGCTGGAAGTTTCCAAAACCTACGCGACAACCGCCAGCGTCGAGAAATCACTGGACACCCTCCAGGCCGCCGCAAAATCCGCCCAGGAGACGGCAGACAAGGCCAACAGCGACGCAGCCGACGCCCAGGCCGCCGCCGATAAAGCAGCCGCAGACGCTGCCGCAGCAGCCACAGAGGCAGACAAGGCCAAACAGGCCGCCGCCGACGCGGAGGCCAACGCCGCAGCCGACGCCCAGGAAAAGGCCGACGCGGCCCAGGCCGCCGCCGAAAAAGCCGCAGCAGCCGACGCCCAGGCCAAGGCAGCCGCAGCAGAGGCGGCAGCAAAAAAGGCAGCGGCAGCGGATGCCAAGAAAAAGGCGGATGCAGCCAAAAAGGAGGCACAGGACTACACAGACGGCAAGCTGACAGAGTACAGCACCACCGACGAAATGAAAAGCGCGATCAGCCAGACCGCTGAACAGATCACGCTGGAAGTTTCGGCGCAGCTGTCTGGCCGTAACCTCCTGCAATACCAGAATTTCGAGGATAAAACCATAGGGACAACGCACGCTTCAGCCTCTGGCGGCGTGCTAACTATGGCGTTTTCGGCAAGCGAAACAGCAGTATTTAGCGCCCAGGAAAAAGCCGACACGACACTGTGGAACCTGGCACGCGGAAGGTGCTTGACATTGTCCGGCTACTACAAAGTCATAAAGCCTTTTCAATCAGCCGCGGCGCGTCTGTCTGGAGTGTGGGCGTATAAATCTGGAACACCCCAAACACTGCACTATAACCAGAACGCAGCGCTCAAACTGGACGAGGTGAGCGCCGACTGGATTTACTACGAAAAGACCTACTTCGACGAGCTATTGGACGAAGAACTGTCAAACCTGGGCATGATGTGCGAGATCACACCAACAAAGGCGGAGACAGACGGCAAAATCCAGTGGAAAGACTGGAAGCTGAAAATCTCCACGCCCGTACAAAGCGGCAACATACGTTCAAAGTTTGCAATGGACGCCAGCAGCGTGACAATAGACGCTGGCCGTTTGACCTTTAACAGCAACACGATTGTAATAAATAGCACAAACTTTAAGCTGGACGCCTCCGGCAATGTGACAGCCAAGGGCGTGTTTGAATCCGGCGACGAGCAAAGTGGCGGCTACGCTTGCATAAAAAACGGCACACTAGAACTGAAATATAACGGCGACACAAATCTGTATTTTACTACTACTATTTCTGGCAGCGGCTACGCAAATATGCACCTGTGCGGCCCTGGCGGCCAGGAGGCGGTCGTCCTCCAGGCACGCAAAAACGAGGGCAGCGGCATATTTTTATTTGACAAGGACGCAAACCAAAAAACCTCCATAATGGGCGACGGCAACGCAAGATTTGGCGGAGGCGTGAGCATAGGCGGCGACTTGTCACTACCAGATGATTATAACCATGTCTTATACCTGCGCCGCTCCAAGCTCCAGCCACGCAACGGCCAAAACTCACTTTATTGCGACTGGGTAAACGTGCGTGGCACTGATGGGAACAGCTACTGGGTGCTGGCTGGTTTCGGCAGCTACCGCGGAACTTAAAGGAGGAAAACAACATGAAAATTGGAATCAACCTTGCAGCGGCGACGCTGCGCCAGAACATCCACGACTTGATCCTGTCCAGTAACTGCCCGGCGGTGATCGTCCGCGCCACACTGGAGAACGAACTGCGCGCCGTACAGGAATGGGAGGCCCAGGAGACACAGAAAGAGCGGCAGCAGCTCCAGCAGGAGCTGGCAGCAGAAAAGGAAACCCAGAACACCCAGGCCCCGGCGGATCAGCCGGACGCCGCAACGGAACAGGAGGACTAAATGGCAAAGCTGCCCGTACTTATTACGCGAATTGACATTGACGCCGGGGCCGAGAGAAAAAACTATCTTGTACAAGCTAAGCAGGGCGACAAGGCCACCCGCTTTGTTTCCGTGCTGATCGTCGAGGACGGCAAGGAGTACGCGCCGCCCGCAGACGCTGATCTGATCGCAAATTTCCAGAAACCCGACGGAAAGTTTGCATATAACGCCGCCAAAATCGACGACGGCAACCGCATTTTGGTGGAACTGACAAACCAGGTGCTGGCCGTTCCCGGTGAGGTAGTCTGCGAGGTCGAAATCCGGGCAAAGGATAGCAGCCAGGTTTTGACCTCCTGCACCTTTACTGTGAAAGTAGGCCGCAGCAATCGCAACGAAAACGCGATCCTGTCCTCCAACGAAATGACCGCTTTCGACGCCAAGTGGGCCACGCTGAACTCCAGCATGGAGGAATACGCGACGGCGGAACGCCTCCGCGCTGAAGCTGAACAGAACCGCGCCGCCGCAGAGACTGCGCGCCAGAACGCGGAGACATCCCGCGACAGCAACGAAACCGCCAGAAAGAACGCGGAAACCTCCCGCGCAAGTGCGGAAACCTCCCGCGCAAAGGCAGAAACGGCCCGCCAGACGGCAGAGAGCAAACGGGAAACAAACACCCAGGCGGCGATCAAGAACGCCCAGGATGCCACAAACAAGGCCACAGAGGTCACGAAAAAGGCGGAGGCCGCCCTGGCCGACCAGGCAGAGCTGGAGCAAACCCTGGCGGACTGCAAGACGCTGAAAGGCCAGACCGAAACCGCCGCCAGCGATGCCGCAGCCTCTAAGGCAGCGGCGGAGAAAGCCCAGAAACAGGCGGCAGCAAACCAGAGCGCCGCCCAGGCCGCCAAAGAGAGCGCAGAACAGGCCCAGCAGACAGCAGCCGACAACCAGGCCACAGCAGAGCAGCAAGCCGCGCTGGCGGGCCAGGAGCGCGCCAAGGCGGAGGCGGCAGCAAAGACTGCCGAGAGCTGGACGCCGGACGGCGCGGTGGACGCCGTGTGGGCCGCGCGTTTGGACGGGACGAATACCTCCGAAATTTTCCAGCAGTACGCCGCCGCACTGATTGCCCAGGGTGTAGACATTGACACAATCGTGCGCCGCTGGTTTACCCTGTTATGGGATAACAACACCTACGGCACAAAGCTGTATAAGTTCGCCACCAGCGCCACGCCGGACGGCGAACTGATCCAGGCGTCCGCCGAACTGGGGGCAACGAAACCGGGCACGAACGCCACCGAGGCTGTAGACCCTTATTTCCAGCGCGGCGCGTTCTGGGCTGTGGAAGTGGCCTACGAGATCGAGAACAAGGAACCCGTCGTCAAGGCCGTGGCGGGCGTCAACGGCGTGGATCGTGAGACGCTGCTGTCCGGCAAGTTTGGCATGGTGGGCGTTGCCCAGAAAACAGGCTGGGTGTGCGACACTGCCGACGATGATTATTATTATCACTATTACCGCGCTGCGCCCGCTTATTTCCTGGCAGACGCCAACGCCTACAAGCCGCTGCCGGAGGGCGTGGCGGTAGACGGTAGCCTCCGCCCGTTCGTGATCCACGCTAAATACATGGCGGGCCGTGGTGCAGACGGCAAGCTCACCAGCGCGTCCGGCCTGGCAGTCGTGAACTTTATCAGCATGGACGGCCAGCGCGCAGAGTGGAAGAAACGCGGCGCGGACTACTGCGGCATTTGCGGCTGCGATCTGGCGTTCCGTATGCGTATGTTCTGGGCCAAGTACGGCAAAAAGGGCAACTCCGGCACGCTGGAGGGGTGCAGCGGCTACAACTACCAGTACAAGGCCGCCGTGTCTGAAACTGGCGTGACCCGCGTTATTATGACCGCCGCCCAGGCAGACTCCTACCTGGTGGGCAGCACTGTGTCCGTCGGTGACGTGGGGACGGGAACCTCTACGGATCGCGGCGTTGCCTCTATGCGTGCCAAGGCCGACAAGGTGCGCATTTTGAGTATTGAGGACGTGACCGTGGACGGCACGGCCTACAAGGCACTGAACCTGGACACGGCGACGCCGTTCGACACCGAGAAAGACAAAACCATTGTTTCGACCATGCCCTGGCACAGCGGCAGCTGCGACAATGTGCAGGGCGCGGACGGCAGCCCCACCAGCTGCACGTCCGGCAAGGAGCCTTTTATTATCCAGCTGCTGGAGTGCCAGCCGGGCGGCTATGCAATCAGCGCCGACCAGCTGACCGAGCAGGTGCTGACCGATACCGCCTACACGCATAGGCTGGTATTTTTCCGACAGGCGGCGCAGATTGCTACCTCCATTACAGCCGACGCTGTGCGCTCCCCGATTGTGCTGACGATGCCCACGACCCAGACAGGCCAGTGGATGTACGAGAAAGACGTGGAGATCGACGCAGACGGCAACATGTACCCCGTAGACACCGGATCGGGCGCAAGCTCTACAAACGGCTGCCGGGCTGCCGTCTATGTCACTGCGGTTGGCTCCCGCGTCAATGCGTGGTGGGCCTGGGCTAATTTGAATAACTGGGGCAATTGTGGCCTGTCGGGCGGTAACGCGAACAATTGGACGGGCAACGCGAATTGGAACGGCCTGTGTGGCGCATTTGGTTAAATATTTTTTTATTGCGTTGTACACCGCGCCCGGCGAACAGCCGGGCCTGCGCCGCTACTATGGCGGCGTGAACCATGCGGAAAAATCCGCAAAAATTGAGTGGAACCGGCACGGGGCCAACTGTGAGGAAAAACACGGGCGGCCCCGCGACGCGGAAAGACCGCGCCGGGGGCTAGTAGAATAGGCAAAAGCCGAAACCGAAAGTTCTTGCGCTCAACCAAAAGCAGACAAGGGGGCGGACTATGAAAACCTACTGTAAAAAGATAGACATAACCGACCCTAAACAGATAGAAAATTTCGTTTTCGAGTGTTTCAGCGGGAGGTGGAAAGAAAACGGCTTTATAAATTTACTGATCCGCTACGGCGGCATGACAAAGGCGCAGATACTGGCCGACGCAGAGGCCCAGGACTATAACAGGCTGATACCAGCGACAGCTGGCGTCGCTGCGGAGATCGCGCGCCGGATCAGAGCGCGGCGTCTCAACCTCCGCCCGCTGCGCACATTCCAGCGCCGAGACGGCCTAAGCGGCAAACTGCGCGATCTGTGCCAAGCCACGGCCATGCAGCAATGTATGGACTATGTGGCCGTCGGCGCTATGGCCGACCTATTCCACGCCAAAATCAGCCCATTTCAATGCGCCAGTATACCGGGCCGGGGCCAGGGCTACGGCAAACGCCACCTGGAGAAATGGATAAGACGCGACAAACAGGCGCGCCACGTCCGCAAGGGAGACATAAAGAAGTGCTACGCCAGCCTGTCCCCGGCTAAGGTCATGGAGCTATTGCAGCGCGACGCGCACAAAAATAAAACCCTGCTGTGGTTTGTGGGCGCTCTGCTGGAGACACACAAGGAAGTCACAACCGGGCTGGCGATAGGCTCCTACCTGTCGCAATGGCTATGTAACTACGCGCTGTCCTACCTCTGCCGCTACCTGGAGGGCCTGGAGAAAGTCCGGCGCAAGCGTAACGGCACAGCACAGCGCCAGCGCGTCGTCCGGCATTGCCTGTTTTATATGGACGATTTTGTGATAATCGGAACGCGCGCCGCCGATATGGACAAGGCCATGAAACAGGCCACGATCTGGGCGGCGGAAAACCTGGGGATCACAATAAAGCCGGACTGGGGACAGATAGACCTAAAGGCCGGGGCCGTCGATATAATGGGCTTTGTGGTAGGATATAAGGGTACAAGAATCCGCCGCCGTATATACCGCAGAATCCGGCGGCAATTCCTGCGCGCAGCCCGAAATCTGCAAACCCTGGGCTACATACCACACTGGCGCGCCCGCAAGATAAGCAGCTACAAGGGCTATTTCAAACACACAAATACCAGGACAGCCACACGGCGGCTCGACGCCTGGACGATCTGCAAAGCCGCGCAAAAATCAGTAAGCTATGTGGACAGAAAGACCGCACAGCAAAGAAAGGAGTTAAAAGCAGCATGAAACAGATCGCATATTTCAGCGAGAAGCCGGACACCGTAACCGTCTGCGTACTCCCCACCGGGGCCTCTGACGTGTGGCTGCGCCGCAACATCGTGGAGAAGCAGATCGCGGACACCACCGACGGCGACGCCGTGACCCAGTGGGAGTGCGAGGAAGTCTACGCCCGCCACGGCGAGAAACTGACCCCGGAAATTGTACAGGAGCGCTTCGACGACTACTGGGCCGTGGGTGAGAACTGGCCGGAGGCAAGCCCCGATCAACCCAGCGACCACGAGCGCCTGGTGGCCCTGGAGGCCGCAATGGTCGATATGCTCCTGGGCGGAGGTGACGACGACGATGTATAAATTTATCAAAATGCAGTATCGGCTGCACGCGATCACCGAGGCCCAAGTCTGGCAGATGGCCGACGTGGGCCGGATCACCGAGGCCCAGGCCCAGAAGATCACCGGGAAACCGCGCCCGACCCAGGAAACGAAGCAGGAAACACAGGAGGCATAAATGAAAATTTACGGCATCGACGTGTCCCACCACCAAGGGACGATCAACTGGCAGCGCACGGCCAGCGAACTGCGCCGCGTGAACGGCGGCAACAGCCCCGGCTTTGCGCTCCTGCGCGCGGGCTACTCTGCCCGACACGGCAAGGGCGGCCTGTGGACGGACGGCCAGTTTCTGGCAAACATCCAGGGCTGCGAACAGAACAACATCCCGAAAGGCGTTTATTTCTACTGCTACGATCAGAGCGCGGCTGCAGCCCGCCTGACCGCGCAGCAGGTCGTCAAAATGCTGGCGGGCCACAAGTGGGACTACCCGATCTACTACGATGTGGAATATGAACCGTTTAACAAGTCCTGCGGCAAGGCCACCAACACGGCGATCATCAAGGCCGCGCTGGAAGTCCTGGAGGCGGCGGGCTACTACGCCGCCGTCTATTGCAGCCGGGACTTTTTCCTCAACTACACCAACCTGTCAGCCCTCTCCGGCTTTGATAAATGGGAAGCCGCCTACACGGCCAGCGACACCAGCGCAGTACAGAACGGCCTGTGGCAGTACAGCAGCAAAAACGCGCTGAAAATCGCGGGCTTTGGCAACAGCCTGGACTGTGATGTGTCCTACAAGGACTACCCGGCAATCATGCGCCAGGCGGGGCTGAACGGCTACGCAAAACAGGCAGCCAACACCAACACCCAGACGCCCGCAGCACCTGCTGCAAGCCGCTACCAGTTCTCCCTGGGGCCTGTGTCCAGCGGCGACAAAGAACCCATTGAAATCGCATTGCTGCCGATTGTGCAGCACTTGAAACTGGAAAAGCTGTACAGCTGCCAGGCCGTCGAATAAAAGGAGGACAAGACAATGGCAAAGCGGATCATCGACTACTACAACCTTTTCGTGGGCGCATTTGTGACTATCGCCGCCGCGATCCTGGGCGAACACTGGTATTTGTTCGCCGCGTTCCTGGCCCTCAACGTCGTGGACTGGCTCACGGGCTGGTACAAGGCCAACAAGCAGGGCGTCGAAAGCTCCAAGGTGGGCTTAAAGGGCGCGCTCAAAAAGCTGGGCTACTGGGCCGTCGTGGCCGTGGCCTTTGAGCTGGCGGGCTGCCTCCAGGCTCTTTGTGTTGATATGCTGGGCTTGCAGCTGGATTGGCTCCTGCTGCTGGGCTGGTGGGTGCTGGCCTCTCTGATCGTCAACGAGGCCCGCAGCATTTTGGAGAACCTGGTGGAAATGGGCTACGATGTGCCGGACTTTTTGGTAAAGGGCCTGGCCGTCACCCAGAAACTGATCGAAGCAAAGAACCCCGCCGCCAACCTCACTGACACCGAAAAGGAGGGCTAAACCGTGGCAGCCAAGAAAGAAAACGATCTGATCCAGGCCGCCGTGGCCGCGCGCCTGGCTGGTAAGAACGTGGACGCCGACGACCTGGCCGCACAGCTGCCGGAGGGCGTCGAGGCCGTGCCGGAGTATAGCGTGGAGGACAGCAAAGAGAAACTGCTGGAGATCGCCGCGCAGCTGGGCGTCGAAGTAAAAAAGACGGCCAGCAAGGCACAGATCGTCGCCGCCCTGGACGCGGAGATCGCGGCCCATACCGTAGACGGCGAAACCGCCGACACGCTGCTGGCCCAGAAACAGGCCCAGGACGCCGAGAACGCCGCAGACGATACCGAGGACGCCGAGACGGAAAACGCCGCACAGGACGGCGCACAGCCTGTGCAGGAGGGCGAACCGCTCCACGGCTACGTCGTGACGATCCACCACGGCTATACCAATCTGCGGCGCACACCCGCGATGGACGCCGACAACGTGGCCCAGGTGATCGAGAGCGGCAAGCGCCTGGAAGTGGAGGCCCGCGTCCAGGGCGCGGACGGCCAGCCGTGGTTTAGGCTGCTGTCCGGCCTCTACATTGTGGACGATCCCACCGTAACCTCCTACGGCGAAGTCTGATAAACAACAAAGCCCAGGCCGCGCGCCTGGGCTTTTCTCTGCCTATTTATAACATTATATTAAGCGCACGCACCTGGCGGGCCCACCATCAACAGGTTGTGCCCACCCGCAGCGGCAACTTCCAGCGCGCGGCGGGCCTCCGCCTGGCCGCGCACATCCGCAAAATCGGGGCCAAGCCACTGCCCGGCGGCATCGTATCCTGTGCGGCTGGCGGGGCTGAGCTTTGCCTGCCCCGCCAGGTGGCGGATCACATCCGCAGCGCTGCGGGCGGGGTAAACTGTCAGCTGCTCGGCCACGGCGGCTTCGGCGGCGTTTTCGGCAGGAACAAACAGCTCGGTCACGCCCGCCTTTTGGGCGGCAAGGGCCATGGGCAGGGCACCGGCAATGGGGCGCAGTGTGCCATCCAGCCCAAGCTCACCCAAAAATGCCTGGTGCGGCTCTGGCTGTGGGATGTACTGCTGCGCCGCCAAAATGCCGATGAACACCGGCAGGTCATACAAACTGCCGGTCTTGCGCACATCGGCGGGGGCCAGGTTGACGGTAACATGGCTGGCGGGCCAGGGGCAGTTCAGGTTTTTGATGGCGCTGCGCACCCGCTCACTGCTTTCCTTCACGGCGGAATCCGGCAGGCCCACCATGGCAAATTTGGGCAGACCGCCGCTGATGTGGGTTTCCACGGTAACGGGGTAGCCATCCAGCCCCGTTACCCCCAGGCTGACAACGTGTGCATACATGGCGCAGCCAACTCCTTTTTTTCAACAAATTGCGTACTTTGATTATTTTCAGTATATCCTGTTCCGCCCGCGGCGGCAAGCATATTTTTTGTGCCCAAAATCTGCCTTGACGCTGTAGGGTAAAAAACAGGCAAAGCCCCGGCAAAAGGCCGGAATTCCAGCTTTTTTTGATTGACAACGCAAACTAAAATTGATATATTTAATTTGAACAAGTAAATTTACCCAAAACTTTTACAGGGTAAGAAAGTGATGGTGTCCAAAATGTATAAAGAAATGTACAGCCGTTGGCTTGCTGCCAACCTGGATGACCCCGACCTGAAGCCGGAGCTGGAATCGATTCAGAACGATGACGCTGCCATTCAGGATCGTTTTGCCGTTGCCCTTAAGTTCGGCACTGCCGGTCTGCGCGGTGTGATCGGCGCCGGTACCAACCGCATGAACGTGTATGTTGTGCGCCAGGCTACCCAGGGCCTTGCCAACTGGGTCAAGACCCAGGGCGGCACCCAGACCGTTGCTATCAGCTATGACAGCCGCATCAAGAGCGATGTGTTTGCCAAGGCTGCTGCCGAAGTTCTGGCCGCCAACGGCGTAAAGGTGCGCATTTACAGCGCCCTGATGCCGGTTCCCGCACTGAGCTTTGCTACCCGGTATTATAACTGCAACGCCGGTATCATGGTAACGGCATCCCACAACCCGGCCAAGTACAACGGCTATAAGGCCTACGGCCCCGATGGCTGCCAGATGACCGATGAGGCCGCTGACATCGTGTACGCCGAAATCCAGAAGACCGACATTCTGACCGGCGCCAAAACCATGCCGTTTGCCGAGGGGCTGGAAAAGGGCATCATCGAATACGTTGGCGATGACTGCATCAACGCCCTGTACGAAGCAATCGAAGCCCGCTCCATCCGTCCCGGTATCTGCAAGACCGCCGGCCTGAAGCTGGTTTACAGCCCGCTGAACGGCTCCGGCCTGGTTCCGGTCACCCATGTTCTGCATGACATCGGCATTACCGATATCACCGTTGTGCCGGAACAGGAAAAGCCGGACGGCAATTTCCCCACCTGCCCGTACCCCAACCCCGAAATTTTCGAGGCTCTGCGCCTTGGCCTGGAACTGGCCGAAAAGTCTGGTGCAGACCTGATGCTGGCCACTGACCCCGATGCTGACCGCGTTGGCATTGCCGTTAAGTGCAAGGATGGCAGCTATGAGCTGCTTTCCGGCAACGAAGTCGGCGTTCTGCTGCTGGATTACATCTGCGCGGGCCGCATTGAGCAGGGGACCATGCCCAAAGACCCCGTCATGTGCAAGTCCATCGTGTCCACCCCGCTGGCGGACAAGGTGGCCGAGCATTACGGTGTTGAGTGTCGCAATGTGCTGACCGGCTTTAAGTGGATCGGCGATCAGATCGCCAAGCTGGAAGCTGCTGGTCAGGTTGACCGCTTCATCTTTGGCTTTGAGGAAAGCTATGGCTACCTGGCTGGTCCTTACGTCCGCGATAAGGATGCCATCATCGGCTCTATGCTGATTTGCGAAATGGCTGCTTATTACCGCGCAAAGGGCAGTTCCATCAAGGAAGAGCTGGAGCGCATTTACGCCGAGTATGGCCGCTACCTGAACAAGGTTGACAGCTTTGAGTTCCCGGGCCTGTCCGGCATGGACAAGATGGTGGGCATTATGTCCGGCCTGCGCGAGAACCCGCCCAAGGACTTTGGCGGTGACGCCGTTGTAAAGGTTGTGGACTATAAAAAGCCTGAAGAGACCGGTCTGCCCGCCGCCAACGTGCTGATCTACACCCTGGCATCCGGCTGCACCGTTGTGGTGCGCCCCTCCGGCACCGAGCCGAAGATCAAGACCTACTTTACCACCAAGGGCAAAGACCTGGCCGAAGCCGAAGCCAAGAAAGAAGAACTGGCCGCTGCCGTTAAGCCGCTGCTGGCATAATGTGATTCCATAGGTTTGGCGCTTTTGGGCCGCCTGCTGTAATACGCAGACGGCCTTTTTTGTATGCAGCCCCCTAGCCGCCGCAGTGAGGAAATAACGCGCATTTTCAGGCTCCGCTTGGGGAATCACCCCTCAGTCACCTTCGGCGACAGCTCCCCACGAAGGGGAGCCAAAGGCTTTGCGGAAAATTGTTGCGGCATCTGCTACAAGGCCCCGGAACGGTCAAGACCGTTCCCTACAGAGCATTTTATTGTGTGCGGCCAACCCACAAACACCCAGTAGGGCGGGGGTACCCGACTCCGCCGGAAACTTACCGGAGCAGATACAAAAAACGTGTGATGTACTTTGCCCCACAGTAGGAGACGGCGTCCTCGACGTCCCGGATGGGCATATAAATGATTGCACTTTTGCTGGCAATTTGCCGCCGCAAAAGATTGCCCGCACTACTTGACAAAGCACAAAAACTCTGGTAAAATATTTTAGCAATCGTTCAGAGGGCTGCTCCACACGCACAGGATGGCGTCTGCTGGTAGCCGAAATTCGAAGATTGTGATGAGCACATATATCAAGTATGGCTCCCTTTAGTCATGATCGAGAAAGAGGTGAAATGAAAATGAAGCAGGGTATTCATCCCAACTATGTGGATTGCACCATTACCTGCGCATGCGGCAACGTGATCCATACCCGCGATACCAAGCCGGAGATCCGCGTTGAAGTTTGCAGCAAGTGCCATCCCTTCTACACCGGCAAGCAGAAGCTGGTTGACACCGGCGGACGTGTTGAGCGCTTTAAGCGCCGCTACGCCAACAAGGCTGGCAAGTAATTGCATTAAGGTTTTGTATACCGCAGATGGCAACATCTGCGGTATTTTTTTCAAATACATCATCTTGCATCTCAAAGGAGAACCCCTATGCCGGACTATCAAACGATCCGCGGTATTTCCACCTTTGAATATGAAGAAAAGCGCTCCCGCTTTATTGCTTCCGCTGCGTTTGCCGATACCGAGGAAGCTGCCCTTGCCCACCTGAACCGCATCAAAGCGGCCAACCGCACCGCGCGGCATAATGTGTATGCCTATGTTCTGCGCGAGGGCGGCCGCACCCGCTACAGTGATGACGGCGAACCCGCCAAAACCGCCGGTACCCCCGTGCTGGAAGCCATCGGCCATGCGGGGCTTTCGGATGTGATCGTGGTGGTTACGCGGTACTTTGGCGGAGTTCTGCTGGGTACCGGCGGGCTGGTGCGGGCCTACACCGCGGCGGCATCTGGAGCCTTGCAGCAGGCGGAAATTGTCAGCATGCGGCTGGTGACGGATTGCGCCGTGACCGTGCCATACCCCAAGTTTGAACAGGCCCAGCGGATGATCGCAGCCGCCGGGGCCAAACTGCAGGAACCGGAGTATGCCGACGCTGTGACCCTGCGCTGGCGCATGCCTGCCGGAACCGAAGAAGCCCTGTGCCATGACCTGAGCGAGCTGACCCGCGGCAGTGCCGAAGTGACGATCAGCAAACCACTTTACGCAGCTTTTTGATGCTGCGCAGTCATTTCTGGCAAGAAAGCAGAATTTCCCATGAAATTTTTACATTTCATACAAGTGTTTGGCGGCTTTTTATCGTATTTATAATATAGAGAGCCGTTTTTGGGCATGATATGCCCAACGGGAAACCGGATAGGGGAAAGGAGGCTGCGCCGTGACTGTGCGGGAAGAGACCCAGACAATTGAACGCCTGACCTTAAGCCCTTATGCCGCTTTAAGTGAGCAGAGCTTTGGCCGCCGCACCCCGGAACCGGAAGATGACCTGCGGACCTGCTACCAGCGTGACAGGGACAGAATTTTGCACTGTAAAAGTTTCCGGCGGTTGAAGCAGAAAACACAGGTGTTTCTTTCGCCGGAGGGCGACCACTACCGCACCCGGCTGACCCACACGCTGGAAGTCAGCCAGATTGCCCGAACCATTGCCCGCGCCCTGCGGCTGAATGAGGACCTGACCGAAGCCATTGCCTTGGGGCATGATCTTGGCCACACCCCATACGGCCACGCGGGGGAGCGCGCACTGAACCGGCTGTGCCCCGGCGGGTTTACCCACTACCGCCAAAGCCTGCGGGTGGTGGACTACCTGGAAAAGGACGGCAAGGGCCTGAACCTTTGCTGGGAGGTGCGCAACGGGATTATTACCCACACCAAAGGTGCCTGGGCCCGCACGATGGAAGGCTGTACCGTGCGCTATGCGGACCACATTGCCTTTTTGAACCATGATATTGAGGATGCCGTGGCCGCCGGTGTGCTGAACCCCACTGCCCTGCCGCGGGATGCCGTGCAGGTGCTGGGAGATACCAAATCCCGGCGCATCACCACAATGATCACCGACCTTGTGGCAAACAGCGCAAACTGCAAAAATAGGAAAATGCAGTTTTCCCCCGAAGTGGAGGAGGCATACGGTGTGCTGAAAGACTTTATGTACAGCACGGTGTATGTGGACAAGGATGCCAAGCGCGAAGAGAAAAAAGTGGACAAGATGATCGAAGCGCTGTATGAGCGCCTTTGCGCGGACCCCACGCTGATGCCTAATTTTTATATGCAGGTGGCATATCACCAGGGAATGGACCGTGCCGTGGCGGATTATATTTCCGGCATGAGCGATGAATTTGCTACCCGCCTGTTTGAGGAGCTGTTTGTGCCGCAAAAGTGGCAGGTGCTATAAAATTGGCAGTATGTTAGAGCACTGCCGCCCGCCCCGAAGGGGCGCATATTGTGCTATAAATTATTACGATATATACGCGAAAGGAGGCCCGGAGCCCCATTGATCCCACAGGAATACATACAGGAAGTGGTTGCACGCAATGATATTACCGAAGTAATCGGCCAATATGTGCAGCTGCGTCATCGCGGGCGGACCTATACCGGGCTGTGCCCTTTCCATAACGAGAAAACCCCTTCGTTTACCGTCTACCCGGATACCCAAAGTTTTTACTGCTTTGGCTGCGGTGCGGCGGGGGATGTGATTAACTTTGTGCGCAAAATTTCCAACCTGGGCTATGTGGAAGCTGTTAAACAGCTGGCGGGCCGCGCCGGGATGCCCATGCCGGAGGAGGACGACCAGGAAAGCCGTTCCCGCTCCCGCCTGTTGGAGATCAACCGCAACGCCGCGCGCTATTTTTATGACCAGCTCAACGCCCCAACGCCGGAAGCCGCCATGGCCCGCCGCTACTGGCGCGAAAAACGCGGCCTTTCGGATGCGGCCATCCGCCGGTTTGGCCTGGGCTATGCACCGGAAGATTTTGTCGGCCTTCTGCACTACCTGCGCCACCGCGGCTTTACCGAGCCGGAATTGGAATCCTCCGGCCTTGTCAAGCGTAGCGCCAAGGGCAATCTGTATGATATCTTCCGCCACCGCGTGATGGTGCCCATCATTGATGTGCGGGGCAATATCATTGCGTTCGGCGGGCGCGTGATGGATGATTCCAAGCCGAAATACATCAACTCGCCCGAAACGATGGTCTACCACAAATCCCGCACGCTGTTTGCGCTGAATGTGGCAAAAAAATCAACGTCCAAGCGGTATATCCTCTGCGAAGGGTATATGGACGTCATCTCGATGCACGAAGCCGGGTTTGATACCGCTGTCTGTGCCTGCGGCACGGCTTTGACGCCGGAGCAGGTCAAGCTGCTGACGGAATACGCCGACGAAGTGGTGCTGAGCTATGACTCGGACGAAGCAGGCCAGAAGGCAACGGAGCGTAGTTTGGCGCTGCTTTCCGGTACCAATTTGCAGGTGCGGGTGCTGAACATCCCCGGTGCCAAGGACCCGGATGAATTTATCCGCACCTATGGCCGCGACCGGTTTGAAGCCGTGCTGGAAGGCACCGCAACCCCGCTGGAGTTCAAGCTGGCTAAGGCAGTGAAAAAATATGACCTGCGCAACGATGCCCAGCGTCTGCAATATGTGGATGAAGCCATCGGCATTCTGGCAGGCAGCGCGGTCAGCCCCACGGCGCGGGATGTGTATGCCGGGCGCATTGCGGAGCAGACCGGCATTGATAAAAAGGCTGTGTTGGTCCAGCTGGAAAGCGCCGTGCGCGGGGCCGGGCGCAGGGCGCGCCGCAAAGAGCAGAACGAACTTTCCCGCCAGGGGATTGCGGCGGATATCCGCGTGCCCTATGACCGCGGGGGCGAAGCTGCCCTGGGGGCCGCAAGCGCCGCCCGCCAGCTTGTGGCGGCTATGCTGCAGGATGCCGGCGCCATCCCCTACATCCGGGAGCGGCTGAACCTTGGCATGGTGGTGCTGCCGGAAATGCAGCAGGCAATCAAGGCGATTTACGACTGCGCCGCCCGCGGCCAGCCCGCCAACGCCACGACCCTTTCCCCCTTGTTGGAGGAAAAAGCCTACAGCCAGGTGATGCTGGCCCAGGCCCAAAATGCCGATACCCGACTGACCCGCCGGGATATTGATATGCTGCTGGATCGTTTGCAGACCGCAAACCCCGAAAGCGCCCAGGTGGCAGGCACCACAGACGATGAATTCCGGCAGAAATTTGCCGCCCTTGCCCGCAAAAAAGTGGGCGAACGCCCGCCGGAAGAATAATTTCCACCCGGCCAAAACCATGTTGTTTTATCCCGTTCCAGTAAGATGGGCAGAATAAAAACCAAAGGAGAAACTACTTATGGCAGAAAAGAAAGATTCGATTCGCAACCTGATTGAACAGGGCCGCCGTGCAGGCAAATTGACCAGCACCGAAATCAGTGACGCTATGGAAGAAAGCAGCCGTGTTATTGACGCGGAGCAGATGGAAAAGCTGTATGAAGAGCTGGAAAGCAACGGCATTGAAGTGGTGGATGATGACGCCACTGATATGTCCGCTGTGGCCGATATGGGCGAGGAGGGGATGGATGACTTTGAGGATACCGTTACCTCGGACGGCATTACCATCGATGACCCCGTTAAGGTTTACCTGAAAGAGATCGGCCGCGTGCCCCTGCTGACCCCCGATGAGGAAGTGCAGCTGGCCCTGGATATCCAGAAAGGCGGCAAGGACGGCGAACGCGCCAAGCAGCGCCTGAGCGAAGCCAACCTGCGTCTGGTAGTTTCCATTGCAAAGCGCTATGTGGGCCGCGGCATGCAGTTCCTGGACCTGATCCAGGAAGGTAACCTGGGTCTGATCAAAGCGGTTGAAAAGTTTGACCATACCAAGGGCTTCAAGTTCTCCACCTATGCAACGTGGTGGATCCGCCAGGCCATCACCCGCGCCATTGCGGATCAGGCCCGCACCATCCGTATCCCTGTGCATATGGTGGAAACCATCAACAAGGTCAAAAAGGTTTCCAGCCAACTGCTGCACGAAAACGGCCATGAGCCCAGCGCCGAAGAAATTGCCGAGCGCCTGGATATGCCGGTGGACAAAGTGCGCGAGATTATGCGCGTGGCACAGGAACCCGTCAGCCTCGAAACCCCCATCGGTGAGGAGGAAGATAGCCACTTGGGCGACTTTATCCCCGATGAGGAAGCCCCCGTTCCCGCCGAAGCCGCCAGCCAGACCCTGTTGAAAGAGCAGCTGGCCGATGTGCTGAAAACCCTGACCCCGCGTGAAGAAAAGGTCCTGCGCCTGCGCTTTGGCCTGGAAGATGGCCGCCCCCGCACGCTGGAAGAGGTGGGCAAGGAGTTCAACGTTACCCGTGAACGTATCCGCCAGATCGAAGCAAAAGCCCTGCGCAAGCTGCGCCACCCCAGCCGCAGCAAAAAGCTGCGCGACTTCCTGGATTGATGCCGTGACTCTTATATAGAATAGAAATAGCAAATTAAAATCATCTGCACCCGTACTGCTGTTTGCCCGGCGGTGCGGGTGTATTTTTGTGTGCAGCAGGCATAAATGACAAAGCCACAGCATACGATTACCCTGATGATATAGGGGAGGGGATAACGATGTGTGGAACTGCCGGACAGATCAGCGCGGACCCAAATAAGATTGCAGCCAACTACCCAGCTTACTGCCGAATGCAGAAAAGCCTTGCACGCCGCGGGCCGGACCAGCGGGGAATGTACCTGCACGGCCATGCGGCGCTGATCCATGCGCGGCTGGCTGTGGTGGATCTGGAAAACGGCTGCCAGCCCATGGTGCTGGATCAGGGCGGGGAGAAATACATTCTGGTGTACAACGGCGAGCTGTACAACACGCCGGAGCTGCACGCCCAGCTTGCGGCTCTGGGCCATCGCTTTGTAAGCCATTCCGATACTGAGGTTTTGTTACATGCTTTTGCCCAGTGGGGGCCGGACTGTCTGGAAAAGCTGAACGGTATTTTTGCATTTGCTGTGTGGCAGCAGCGGGCGCAAAAGCTCTTTCTGGCGCGGGACCGCATCGGGGTCAAGCCGCTGTTCTATGCCCTGCGCGGGGACAGCCTGATCTTTGCTTCCGAGCTGAAAACGCTGCTCTGCCACCCGGAGATCCCGCCGCAGGTGGATGCCCATGGGCTGGCCGATGTGCTGCTGCTCGGCCCCGGCCGCACGCCGGGGTGCGGGGTGTTCCGCAATGTGCAGGAATTGAAGCCCGGCTGCTGCGCAGAATACACTGTGCCACAGGTTGGTGCGCCGCGCCTCACCGTGCGCCGCTACTGGCAGCTGACCGACCACGAACACCCCGATGATTTTACCCACACCGCAGCCAAAGTGCGGGACCTGGTGATGGATGCCGTCACGCGGCAGCTGGTATCGGATGTGCCGGTGGCAACCTTCCTTTCCGGCGGGCTGGATTCCAGCCTGATTTCGGCAATCGCGGATTCCCACTTTACGGCGCGGGGCAAAACGCTGCAGACTTTCTCGGTCGGTTATCAGGATAACAAAAAGTACTTCCACGCCACCCATTTCCAGCCCAGCCCGGATGCGCCGTATATCCGCACCATGAACCAGTTCTTGAACGCGCAGCATACCTGGGTAACGCTGGACAGCGAAGCACTGGCCGCCGCCCTGCTGGAAGCGGTGGACGCCCGCGACCTGCCCGGTATGGCGGATGTGGACTCCTCGCTGCTGCTGTTCTGCCGTGAGATCCGTAAAACAGCCACCGTGGCACTTTCCGGCGAGTGCGCGGACGAGATATTTGGCGGTTACCCCTGGTACAGGGATAAGACCGTGCGGGAGCGGTATGGCTTCCCTTGGGCACAGAGCACGGCATACAGGGTCAGCTTTTTTAAGCCGGAGGTGTTCGGCGGCATTGACCCGGCGGCGTATATTGATGAAGGCTACCGCGCCACGCTGGAGCAAACTTCTATCCGCCCCGGTCTGGATCCCCTGGAACAACGGATGCGCCAGATGTTTGCCCTGAACTTTAACTGGTTTATGCAGACCCTTTTGGACCGCAAGGACCGAATGAGTATGTACAGCGGGCTGGAAGTGCGCGTGCCGTTCTGCGATTACCGCATTGCGGAATACCTGTACAGCGTGCCGTGGGAATATAAGGATTACGAGGGCCACGAAAAAGGCCTGCTGCGCCAGGCGATGCAGGGCGTGCTGCCCACGGAAGTGTTGTGGCGAAAAAAGAGCCCCTACCCTAAAACATGGAATCCGGCGTATTTGAACGCTGTCAGCGCCATGCTGCGCAGTGCGATGCAGGACCCGGATGCCCCGCTGCTGCGTATTGCCAAGAGGGCAGCGCTGGAACAGCTGTTGACCGCTGCCGAGACTGCGACCCCCTGGTATGGCCAGCTGATGACTACCCCGCAGACCATTGCCTGGTTTGTGCAGCTGAATTACTGGCTGCAAAAATACCGGGTGGAGCTGGTGTAAATACCCGTGTGGCGGGCCCGGCATCAAACGCATAACACCAAAAACAGACGAGTGCCCACCCTGCACACGGATAACGGCGGGAAGGGCACTTTTTGTTTGCAAAGCGTAAAAACCGGGAAAATGCAGAAAAAACGCAGGCTGCAACCCATACAAAAAACACACAAGGTAATTGGGCATTGTGCCAATTAGCGGCATTTCAAGGATTTGTCAAGTGGCAAAAGAAATGTAAAAATAGCACTTTGCCAAAAGAAATGTGACACGCAGCCGGGCGTTCAATTGCCTGATAAAAAAACACGCAAAATGCCAAAAGAGCCCTTGACAATCAGCTTTTTGGCTGGTATACTGGCATAGTATCACAAAATGGAATAGAGCGCCCTAAAGGAATTTTGATTTTTTCGCGTTTTTTCAAACTTTGTTAAAAACGACGAATGTTCCAAGAAAATCATTGCTTCGGCGGAGCGCTTTTGCCAAAAACAAATCTGAACGGAATAGGAGTGGTCGCATTTTATGGTAAAGGTCAAGCCCGTACAAAACGGTCGAACCTCCAGAATGAGCTTTTCCCGCATCAACGAAGTGATTGGCATGCCCAACCTCATCGAGATCCAGAAAAACTCTTATAACTGGTTCCTGGACGAGGGCCTGCGCGAAGTGTTCCACGACATTGACGCGATCGAGGATTACACCGGGAATCTCTCGCTGGAATTTGTCGATTACCGTCTGGACAAGCACCCCAAATATACCATTAAAGAATGTAAAGAGCGTGACGCAACGTATGCTGCGCCGCTTTATGTCACTGCGCGCCTGTTGAACAAAAGCACCGGCGAAGTGAAGGAACAAGAAATTTTCATGGGCGATTTCCCGCTCATGACGGATTCCGGCACTTTCATCTCCAACGGTGCAGAACGTGTTATCGTCAGCCAGCTGGTTCGTTCGCCCGGCGTGTTCTATGCTTCCAGCAAGGACCGTACCGGCAAGGACCTTTTCACCGCAACCATGAACCCCAACCGCGGCGCATGGCTGGAATACGAAACCGATTCTTCCGATGTATATTATGTGCGCATTGATAAAAACCGCAAGCTGCCGGTTACTACCTTCCTGCGCGCACTGGGCCTTGGCACCGATGAGCAGATCCGCCAGTACTTCGGCGATTCTGAACCCAAAATCAACGCCACCCTGGAAAAGGATATCACCCATTCCACAGAGGAAGCCCTGCTGGAGTGCTACCGCAAGCTGCGCCCCGGCGAGCCGCCGACGGTGGAAAGTTCCCGCAGCCACATCAACCTGCTGTTCTTTGATCCGCGCCGTTACGACCTGGCTCGTTTTGGCCGCTTCAAGATGAACAACAAGCTGTGCCTGTTCCGCCGTATTGCGGGCTATAAGACTGCCGAGGACATCATTGCCCCGCTGACCGGCGAACTGCTGGCCGCCAAGGGCGAGCGCATCAACCACGAAAAGGCTGTTGAAATTGATAACGCCGGTGTTTCCCGCGTTACTGTTATCGTGGAGCGCAAGGGCCAGGATCCGGTCAATGTGATCGTGTTCTCCAACGGCTGTGTCGATGCCCAGAGTTTCTTCAGCTTTGACGTGAAGGAATGCGGCATCAATGAGCGCGCTTCCTTCGCCGAAATCCGTAAGATTCTGGATGCTACCTCCGATCCGGAAGAGCAGAAAGAACTGCTGACCAAGAATCATGATAAGCTCATCAGCCGCACCGTTACCGTTGACGATATCTTTGCTTCTGTCAACTACCTGCTGGGCCTTGACCATGGCATCGGCGTGACCGATGAAATCGACCACTTGGGCAACCGCCGCGTGCGCAGCGTTGGCGAATTGCTGCAGAACCAGTTCCGCATCGGCTTTGCCCGTATGGAGCGCGTTGTGCGCGAGCGCATGACCCTGCAGAACCAGGAATCCGGCGAGATCACCCCGCAGAGCCTGGTCAACATCCGCCCGGTCGTGGCTGCCATCCGTGAGTTCATCGGTTCCAGCCCACTGTCTCAGTTCATGGACCAGAACAACCCGCTGTCTGAGCTGACCCATAAGCGCCGTCTGTCCGCTTTGGGCCCCGGCGGTCTGTCCCGTGACCGCGCAGGCTTCGAAGTCCGCGACGTTCATTATACCCACTATGGCCGTCTGTGCCCGATTGAGACGCCCGAAGGTTCCAACATCGGTCTGATCTCCTATCTGGCATCTTTCGCCAAGATCAACAAGTACGGCTTCATTGAGGCACCTTACCGCCGCGTGGATAAAGAAACCGGCGTTGTTACCGATGAAGTTGTTTATATGCCCGCCGACGTTGAAGATGAATACATCGTGGCACAGGCCAACGAACCGCTGGACGAGAACAACCGCTTTGTCCGTTCCCGCGTTTCCGGCCGTCATCGCAACGACATTCAGGAATTTGCCCGTGAACAGGTCGATTTCATGGATGTCTCTCCGCGAATGATGGTTTCTGTGGCTACTGCCTGCATTCCCTTCCTGGAAAACGATGACTGTAACCGTGCTCTGATGGGCTCCAACATGCAGCGTCAGGCTGTGCCTCTGATGGTTACCCAGCGCTCTCTGGTTGCTACCGGCATGGAATACAAGGCTGCTACCGACTCCGGTGTCTGCGTGCTGGCTGCCCATGACGGCACCGTTGAAAGCGTTGACGCAGATAAGATCGTTGTCCGTCTGGAAGATGGCTCCGCCGATACCTATGAACTGATTAAGTTTATGCGCTCCAACCAGGGAACCTGCGTCAACCAGCGCCCCGCCGTCTATGTGGGCGATGTTGTCAAGAAGGGCGACGTTCTGGCTGACGGCCCCGCCACCAAGGACGGCGAGATCTCTCTGGGCAAGAACGCTCTGATCGGCTTCATGACCTGGGAAGGCTACAACTATGAGGACGCTGTTCTGCTGAACGAAAAGCTGGTCCGCGAGGATATCTACACCTCTATCCACATTGAGGAGTACGAGAGCGAAGCCCGCGATACCAAGCTGGGACCTGAAGAGGTGACCCGTGATATCCCCAACGTCGGCGATGATTCCCTGAAGGATCTGGACGACCGCGGCATTATCCGCATCGGCGCCGAAGTCAAGACCGGCGATATTCTGGTTGGTAAGGTTACCCCGAAGGGTGAAACCGAACTGACCGCCGAAGAGCGCCTGCTGCGCGCCATCTTTGGCGAAAAGGCACGGGAAGTACGTGATACCTCCCTGCGCGTTCCCCACGGTGCTTACGGCATTGTTGTGGATGTTAAGGTCTTTACCCCCGAAAACTCTGACGAGCTGCAGCCCGGCGTGCGCACCTGCGTGCGCGTCTATATCGCCCAGAAGCGTAAGATCAGCGTTGGCGATAAGATGGCAGGCCGTCACGGCAACAAGGGCGTTGTTTCCCGCATTCTGCCGCAGGAGGACATGCCCTTCCTGCCTGACGGTACCCCGCTGGATATCGTGCTGAACCCCCTGGGCGTTCCTTCCCGTATGAACATCGGTCAGGTGCTGGAAGTCAACCTTGGCTATGTTGCCAAGGCCCTTGGCTGGCATGTGCAGACCCCCGTGTTCGATGGCGCGCACGAATCCGATATCCGTGACTGCCTGGCCGAAGCCCGCGATAAGTGGCATGGCGACCATGCACCGGAATATCCCACCAAGCTGCCCCGCCTGATGGGCGATAAGGGCCACATCATCGATTTCAGCAAGATCGACCTGACCGATGATGGCAAGACCACCGTTTACGATGGCCGTACCGGCGAAAAGTTCCCCTCCAAGGTTACTGTCGGTTATATGTACTACCTCAAGCTGCATCACCTGGTTGATGATAAGATCCATGCCCGTTCCACCGGCCCGTACTCTCTGGTTACCCAGCAGCCTTTGGGCGGCAAGGCCCAGTTCGGCGGCCAGCGTTTCGGCGAAATGGAAGTTTGGGCTCTGGAAGCTTATGGCGCGGCTTACACCCTGCAGGAAATCCTGACTGTCAAGTCTGACGACGTTGTGGGCCGTGTCAAGACCTACGAAGCAATCGTCAAGGGCGAAGATGTGCCGAATCCGGGCATCCCCGAAAGCTTCCGCGTTATGCTGAAAGAACTGCAGAGCCTTGGCCTGGATATTGTTGTTCAGGATAAGGAAGGCAACGCTGTTGATATGCGTCAGGAATATGACGATGACGATGCCAACTTTGACAACAGCGATATCGGTGATAACGTTCTGCTGGAAAGCGAGCTGCAGGATGATTACAGTGTCAAGGATGCCGATGAAGGCTTTGACGACGACCTGGGCGATGAGGAGCCGGATGAAGCTTCTCTGGCACAGATCGAAGCCGACAATGGCGACGACCTGTTCGACGGTGAATGATCGGAATGCTGTTTACGTCACGATTAAATGAGAGGGTTCGCTGAATGGAAAATAAAGAGTTCGATTCTATCAAGATCGGCCTTGCTTCTCCCGACCAGATCCGTGCCTGGAGCTATGGCGAGGTCAAGAAACCTGAAACCATCAACTACCGCACCCTGAAGCCGGAGCGCGACGGCCTGTTCTGCGAGCGCATTTTTGGACCTACCAAGGACTGGGAATGCCACTGCGGCAAGTATAAGCGCATCCGCTATAAGGGCAAGATCTGCGATAAGTGCGGTGTCGAAGTTACCCGCGCTAAGGTCCGCCGCGAGCGCATGGGCCACATTGAGCTGGCTGCACCCGTTTCGCACATCTGGTATTTCAAGGGCATTCCCAGCCGCATTGGCCTGATGCTGGACATCGGCCCCCGCCAGCTGGACAAGGTGCTCTACTTTGCAAACTATATCGTTACCGATCCCGGCTTTACTCCGCTGGAGAAAAAGCAGCTCCTGACTGAACGCGAGTACAAGGAGATGCGGGAAAAGTACGAGGATACCTTTGAAGCCGGCATGGGCGCCGAAGCCGTCCAGAAGCTGCTGGCTGAGATCGACCTGGAAGCTCTGTCCGCAGAGCTGCATGAGGAACTGGAAAAGGCTACCGGCCAGAAGCGCGTCCGCCTGTTGAAACGCCTGGAGTGCGTTGATGCATTCCGCCTGTCCGGCCAGCGCCCGGAGTGGATGATCCTGAACGTTGTTCCGGTCATTCCGCCGGATATCCGCCCCATGGTCCAGCTGGATGGCGGCCGCTTTGCGACTTCCGACCTGAACGATCTGTACCGTCGCGTGATCAACCGCAACAACCGTCTGAAGCGCCTGCTGGAGCTGGGCGCTCCCGACATCATCGTGCGCAACGAAAAGCGCATGCTGCAGGAAGCAGTTGACGCCCTGATCGATAACGGCCGCCGCGGCCGCCCGGTCACTGGCCCCAACAACCGCGCCCTCAAGAGCCTTTCCGATATGCTGAAGGGCAAGCAGGGCCGCTTCCGCCAGAACCTGCTGGGCAAACGTGTTGACTACTCTGGCCGTTCCGTTATCGTTGTCGGCCCTGAGCTGAAGATGTACCAGTGCGGTCTGCCCAAAGAGATGGCTCTGGAGCTGTTCAAGCCCTTCGTTATGAAGGACCTGGTCCAGAAGGGCATTGCCTCCAACATCAAGGCTGCCCGTAAAAAGGTCGAGCGTGCTTCCACCGAGGTGTGGGACTCTCTCGAAACCGTCATCAAGGGCCATCCCGTTCTGCTGAACCGTGCACCTACCCTGCACCGCCTGGGCATTCAGGCATTTGAGCCCGTTCTGGTCGAAGGCCACGCCATCAAGCTGCACCCGCTGGTCTGCACCCCCTTCAACGCTGACTTCGACGGCGACCAGATGGCTGTCCATCTGCCGCTGTCCACCGAAGCACAGCGCGAAGCCAAGATGCTGATGCTGGCTTCCGGCAACCTGCTGAAGCCGTCTGACGGCGAACCCGTCACCGTGCCCACGCAGGATATGATCCTGGGCTCTTACTACCTGACCATGGTCAACCCCGAAGACCCCGGCCACGACAAGGTGTTCCGCGATGAGGACGAAGCCCTGATGGCTTACGCCGAGCATATCGTCACCCTGCAGGCTCCCGTTAAGGTGCGCCGCACCATGGACTTTGGCAACGGCCCCGAAACCGCCCTTGTCACCACCACTGTCGGCAAGATCATCTTCAACACCCCCATCCCGCAGGATCTGGGCTATGTGGATCGCACCGACCCCGAACATAAGTTCGATTACGAAGTCGATTTCCAGGTCACCAAGAAGAAGCTGCCCGACATCATCAGCCGCTGCCTGACAAAGCATGGCACCAAGCGCTGCGCTATCATGCTGGACCACATCAAGGCACAGGGCTATAAGTATTCCACCCTTTCCGCCATCACCGTTGCCGTGCCTGACGCTATCATCCCCGAAGAGAAGCCGGAGATCCTGGCTGCGGCTGACAAGAAGGTTGAAAAGGTCATGAAGAACTTCAACCGTGGTCTTATCTCTGATGAAGAGCGCTATAAGAACACCGTTGAGATCTGGCAGGCAGCTACCGAGGAAGTTTCCAACGCTCTGTCTACCAACCTGAAGACCCACCACCAGCGCAACCCCATCTATATGATGTCCGACTCTGGTGCTCGTGGTTCTATGGACCAGATCAAGCAGCTGGCCGGCATGCGCGGCCTGCTGGCTAACACCGCAGGTAAAACCCTGGAAATGCCTATCCGTGCAAACTACCGCGAAGGCCTGAACATCTTGGAGTACTTCATCTCTTCTCGAGGCGCTCGTAAAGGTTTGACCGATACCGCACTGCGTACTGCTGACTCTGGCTACCTGACCCGCCGTCTGGTTGACGTTTCTCAGGAAGTCATCATCCGCGAGGAAGACTGCCACGCTACCGAGGGTATCCTCGTCAGTGAGATCAGCGAAGGCAACGCTACCATCGAAAGCTTCTCCGAGCGTCTGATTGGCCGTTATGCTCTGCATGACGTGATGGATCCCAAGACCGGCGAACTCATTGTGTCCAAGGACAAGATGATGGATATGTTCGACGCTGAAAAGATCAAAGCTGCCGGTATTACCGAGCTGGAGATCCGCAGCGTGATGACCTGCCGTGCTCACGTTGGCGTCTGTGCCCGCTGCTACGGCTCCAACATGTCCAACGGCCAGTGCGTTAAGGTCGGTGAATCCGTCGGTATCATTGCGGCACAGTCCATCGGCGAACCCGGTACTCAGCTGACCATGCGTACCTTCCATACTGGCGGTATCGCATCTGCTGAAGATATTACTCAGGGTCTTCCGCGTGTTGAAGAACTGTTCGAGAGCCGCCGCCCGAAGGCAATGGCTATCATGTCCGAGATCGCCGGTACCGTCCATATTGACGATACCAAGAAGAGCCGCCACGTTGAAGTGACCGGTGTTGACGATAACGGCGCACCGGTTACCAAGAGCTACCTGATCCCGTTCGGCCACCGCCTGAAGGTGATGGAAGGCGATGTGCTCGTCAAGGGCGCACTGTTGACCGAAGGCCATGCTTATCCGCAGGATATCCTGGCTGTCAAGGGCCGCATTGCTACCCAGAACTACCTGATCAGCGAAGTCCAGAAGGTTTACCGTCTGCAGGGCGTTGAAATCAACGATAAGCATATCGAAGTTATCGTCCGCCAGATGATGCGTAAGGTTCGCATTGACGATGCAGGTTCCAGCGAGTTCATCATGGGCAGCGTTGTCAACCGCCGCGATGTGATGATCGAGAACGAGAAGATTCAGGAACGCATTGATGCAGGCGAAACCGACCTGAAGCTGGTCCAGGCCAGTCAGATCCTGCTTGGTATCACCAAGTCCAGCCTGGCAACCGACAGCTTCCTGTCCGCTGCATCCTTCCAGGAAACCACCCGCGTTCTGACCGAAGCCGCCATCAAGGGCAAGGTTGACCCGCTGGCCGGTCTGAAGGAGAACGTCATCATCGGTAAGCTGATCCCCGCCGGAACCGGTTTGCCGGAGGTTGAAGAAGAGCTGGCTCGCGCCGAGGAAATCCGCGATGCCGAGGGCAGCGCTTACGACCACGCTGAAAAGTAAGACTTTTTATATCTGATAAGCTTAGCCTGACAATAAAACATAACATCCCCCACAGCATTCTCCGCACGGGCAACTGCGAACGGAAAGGGTACTGTGGGGGATTTTTTATGCTGCTTTGCGGGGAATGAAACTGCTTATTGCGGAAAAGTGGCAGAAAAGTGATACAAAGTTGCTTGAAAATAGTAGTACAGCTGTGCTATGCTGGCCCCAAAGAAAGGGGGATAGCACCATGACATTGGGAGAGAAAATTGCATCCGCCCGGAAAGAAAAAGGCATGACCCAGGAAATGCTGGCAGAAAAATTGGGCGTAACACGGCAGGCTGTGGCAAGGTGGGAAACAGGGAAAGCTCTGCCCGGCACAGCCAACCTGTTTATGCTGCGGCAGCTGCTGGGAATTCCGTTGGAAGCAGCGGATATGGAAGCGACTGATTTAGAAGGGACAACGGGAACGGAAAAATCGGGAACATTAGCAAACACAGAAAAAGCAGAAAGCCTGACAGCAAAGCAGAAGTGGATGCTGCTTGCGGCAGCGGCAATTCTGCTGTGGTTTGCTCTGCAATTTGTTGGGCTTGGCGCGGCAGTGGGGCTTCTGCTGCTCTTGCTGATTCTAATGATTGTGCTCTTTTTGATAGCAATAGGGAAAAGCGGTATTGTGGCGGCTGCAAAATCAACAGGCAAAAGAATGTTGTATCTGATAGCGGCAATGCTGCTGGCACTCGTTCTATGGAGCGTTGCTTTTGTGGCATCAGCAAACTACCAAAGCAAGGCCATCTGGAGTATGCCGCAGGAGGAATGGCAGAGCTACCCCGAGGTTGCTGCATGGATGCAGCACTGCGAAACAATGGGAAATGGTGTTTATATGCAGCGGGTGGACCTGCCTTACGACCAGGGGAATACAACCGCATATCTTGTCTGCCGCAAGGGCGTGACCAATGAACAGGCGGGAAAAATCACCCCCAATCCACTGCGGCTGCGCTTCTGGGTTACTTATCAGGCAGGGGAGAGCGAGCCCATGCTGGATGTGCTGACGTTCTGCGGAAATAAAGACTATCAGGTGTTTTTCAGAATCAGGAAAGATCAGTCTGATTGTATCTTTACGACAAATGAAAGTGAAGCGTTGGCAGGAGAAGTAAGAAGCCTGCTGGAAAGCCGGGCAAATGACAAATAAAGAAAGTTAGAGAAATGAGCCTGTGCAGGAACCGTGCATAAACACTGTTTCTGCGCAGGCTTTTTGTTAAGGCAATACCGCATAATTCTAAGTGCCGATACGGCGAGCGAGGTGCGGCAG
>ENA-ORTV01000279-ORTV01000279.1-human-gut-metagenome-genome-assembly--contig:-NODE-279-length-64383-cov-4.233071_pt1 | contig 64383 bp, 64 predicted proteins | sample MGYA00241915_ERZ509194 | MGnify/ENA primary metagenome ERZ509194 (study PRJEB26280, sample SAMEA2338810) | human gut metagenome | biome: human gut; feature: human-associated habitat; material: faeces... | reverse complement strand
ATTCGAACGCATGACCTACCGCTTAGAAGGCGGTTGCTCTATCCAGCTGAGCTACCAGGGCTTGGATCCAGAGGGTTTAGACAAGCGTTTGGTTTTTGGGGTACCTGTATAATCCCTCATACGTTTTATGCTATCATAAAAAAAAATTTTGGCAAGAAGTTTTTTACAATTTATTTTATAATATAACTTCTTCTTTTTTGTCATATTCTTTTGTAAACGCATATTTATAAAGCATTACAAAGAACAAAATAAACATTATTACAATAAAGACATTCACGGATACCGGAAAGACTTTAAAATCTTGAAAAATATTTGCCCAATCATTTTTTTCTGGCCAAATATATGCGATTACAAATGGCAGTGCACTGATTTGCCAGAATAGTTTTGGCAGAATTCTTTTGCCGAATGTTATTCCTGTTAAGAATATTATTGAGTATATATAACAAAGGATTGTCAAAATATCCCAGCTTGTAGTGCCTGCAAAATCAGTGAATGCTTCATAAAGGTTGGCTATAAAATATGGAATATAAAAACAAATTAATGAAAATAATGCAAATATGTTGAAAAAACGGTTGTTGGCTTCAGTGTAGAAGCTGTAATTTTTGTACAATCTATAAAAAGCAAAATATACAGGTGAAAGAACAATAAAGAATAAGATTGTACAAATTATAAATGTTAAAAGAGCAGCTATTTGTTCTGTTGTAGTGTTTCTTACTGATTCATTATTAAGCATTATAGCCATAGGAGTTAATATGTTTGTTAGAACTAATGCAGCGAGCGATATATTTATGAATTTTTTTGAGCAGGTTTTTAGTTTAGCAGCAAGCGTATAAAACAGTGCGAATACGCTAAACCCGAAAATAAATACACCTATTGTTATTAATCCTAACGTTTCGGAAATATTTAGTGATGAATTTGTACTTTCACCCATTGCAAATTTTAAATTTATTCCAAACAAGGCAAGTGAGTATAATGCAAAAACAAATTTCCAAAACATAATATTTCTCCTAAATTCGAATAAATTTTATCATTTTAATTCATATTAAGCAATCCACTTAAAAAATGATATTATTTTTTACAACTGTTTTTGTTTAATATATAATTTTCTTATAACGTATTAAATAAAAGGAAATATAGATTATGCTAACCGGAAACCAAGTAAGAAAATTATATCTTGACTATTTTAAAGATAAACATCAACATACAATTGTAGAAAGTTCAAGTCTTGTACCTGATAATCCGACCGTATTGTTAACAACTGCGGGAATGCTTCAATTTTTACCTATATTTTTGGGTATTACAAAATCGCCTTACAATCCTGCCCGTGCAACTTCTTGCCAAAAATGCGCAAGAGCGGGCGGTAAAGACAGTGATATTGAAAATGTAGGAAGAACACCTCGCCACCACACATTCTTTGAAATGCTGGGTAATTTCTCATTTGGCGACTATTATAAAAAAGAAATCATTCCCTGGGCTTGGGAATTTGTTACAGAAGTTTTGAAACTTGATAAGGACAGACTTTGGATTACAATTTTCGAAACAGATGATGAAGCTTACGAAATTTGGAGAAGCGTAGGAGTTCCTGCAGAGCGTATTAAGCGCAAAGGCAAAAAGGATAACTTTTGGGGCCCTCCGGGAGCATCAGGTTCTTGCGGACCTTGCTCTGAAATCCATTATGATTTAGGCGAAGACTTAAAATGTTCTGACGATTGCGGGATTGATACCTGTGAATGCGACAGATGGGTTGAAATTTGGAATCTTGTGTTTACAGAATTGTATCAGGATGAAGAGGGCAACCAATCTCCGCTTGAAAGTAAAAATGTTGATACAGGTATGGGCTTGGAACGTATTACAATGGTTTGTCAGGGTGTTCGTTCAACTTTTGAAACAGACTTGTTAAAACCAATTATGGATAAAGTTTCCGAGATGAGCGGAGTTCCTTATAAAAAATCTGAAAAAACTGATGTTTCTTTAAGAATTATCACAGACCACGCTAGATGTGTAACTTTCTTAATTTCTGACGGTGTAATTCCCGGTAATGAAGGAAGAAGTTATGTTTTGAGAATGATTTTAAGACGTGCGTTACGTCACGGAAAAATTCTCGGAATGGACTTGCCGTTCTTGTATAAGCTTGTTGATACTGTTGTTGAACATTACGGCGAAGCATATCCTGATTTGGTTAAGAATAAGGCAAAAATTATTGATACGATTAAAAAAGAAGAAGAACGTTTTGCAAAAACTCTTGACCGAGGCTACAAAATGCTTGACGAATTCATTGCAGATAAGAAAGATATTGACGGTGAAAGTGCGTTTAGACTGTATGATACCTTTGGCTTCCCGTTTGAATTGACACGTGAAATCGCTGAAGAAAACGGTTTGAAAGTCGATGAAGAAGGCTATAAAACTGCAATGCAGGAGCAAAAAGACAGAGCAAAAGCTGCAACTGCAAAAATCAGTGTTACAGGTGATATTAAATACGCTAAAGTTGAAGATGAAGTAGGTTCTACTGAGTTTGTTGGATATACAGAAAACGAATGTGATGCAAAAATTCTTGCAACAATAGAGGGTGACGGATACGTTGATATTGTATTGGATAAAACACCTTTCTATGCAGAATGCGGCGGTCAGACAGGTGACAGCGGATATATTGAAAATGAAAGTTTGAAAGCTGAAGTTTTGACAACTTTCAAGGTTAATAAGCTTTTTGTTCACCGTTCAAAAGTTATTAACGGCGAGATTACTATCGGAGAAAAAGTTCACGCTAAAATTGATGTTGAAAGACGTGAAGAAATAAGACTTCACCACTCATCAGCCCACCTGTTACAGGCAGCTTTGACAAAAGTTTTGGGTGATGAAGTGCATCAGGCTGGTTCTCAGGTTGAAGAAAACAGAATGCGTTTTGACTTTACGTTTTCACGAGCAATGACACCTGATGAAATTTTTAAAACAGAAGATATTGTTAACTCATGGATTTCTCAAGGTTTGGATGTTACAACTCAGGAGATGGATATTGAACAGGCAAAGCTTACAGGAGCTGTTGCGCTGTTTGGTGAAAAATACGAAGATGTTGTAAGAGTTGTTTCTATGGGAACACCAACACACTGTATTTCAAAAGAATTTTGTGCAGGTACACATGCGAGAAATACAAGAGATTTGCGTTTGTTCAAAATAGTTTCTGAAGGCGCGATTTCAGCAGGTACAAGACGTATTGAGGTCGTTGTTTCAAAAGCAGCATTTGAATTTATGAATGCGAAAGTTAAAGAAATGGACAAATTGTCATTGATGTTTAAGGTTCATTATGATGAAGTAATGGAGCGTGTTGAAAAGTTACAGGAAGAAAACAAAGAGCTTCAAAAACATCTTGCAAACGCTCAGGAAGAAAATGCAAGAGCGAAATTCTCAACATTCTTGTCGCGTGCAGAGGATATTGATGGCGGTAAATTGTTTATTTCTAAGATAGAAGAATTTGACTCTAAGGCTGTAAAAGCGGGTGTTGAACTTCTTGCTAAGAAGCTTGGAGAAAGCATCATTGTTCTTGTTTCAGGCAATATGGTAATCGCAAGTGTAACTGACGGATTTATCAAAAAAGGTTACAATGCGGGAAAAATTGTCGGTGAAATCGCAAGAGCTACCGGTGCAAACGGCGGCGGACGTCCAAACTTTGCACAGGGCGGAGTTAAGGACAAATCACAACTGACAGAAATACTTGCAAAAGTAGAAGAAGAATTAAAGTCAGTGAAAGTTTAGTTGAGGAATAAGCATGACAATATTGAAAATAGAACGATTAGCGCACAACAAATTTCTTCCCGAATATAAAACCGAAGGCGCGGCAGGCATGGATTTGTGCGCGGCTATATCAGAACCTGTTACATTAAAGCCGCTTGAAAGAGCGTTAATTCCAACAGGATTAAAAATCGAACTTGAACACGGATATGAAGCTCAAATCAGACCGCGCTCGGGATTGTCAATTAAACACGGTATTACTCTCATAAACTGTGTCGGTACAATCGATGAGGATTACAGGGGTGAGGTTTGCGTGCCTGTTGTTAATCTTTCTAATGAAACTTATTCAATTCAGCCGGATGAAAGAATTGCGCAAATGATTATTGCAAGAGTTGAACAGGCTGAAATTAAAGTTGCTGTCGAGCTTACTGAAACTTTTCGCGGAGATGGCGGATTCGGTTCTACCGGAAAATGAAATACTTAAAATATTCTCTGCCTTTATTGTTTATTCTTGCTGTTGAACTTTTGGTAAGGTTCAGCCATAATTCTATTTGTTTGTGGAAGATTTTAACAGGACATGAATGCTGGGGATGTGGAATTACAAGAGCATTTGATGCGTTATTTCATTTGCAGTTTCAAAAAGCATTTGAGCTTAACCATTTTATAATTCTTGTTGCTCCTTTAATGTTATATTTATGGTTCAAACTAATATTATTAGATGATACGAAATCATAAAGACTTTGGTAATATTTTTGTGTTAACAAAATGAAAGGATGATTATATGTCAAATGAAGGAACAGGAATGGTTGGTAACAAATCCTATACAGCTGCTTTATTATTGTCGTTTTTCTTAGGCGGTTTTGGTATTCACAGATTTTACACAGGCTATATCGGATTAGGTATTTTGCAGCTTTTGACAGCAGGCGGATGCGGAATCTGGGCGTTAATTGACTTTGTAAGCATTTGTTTTGGCAAATATAAAGATGCACAAGGTAACGAATTGGCTGATTACAATCCTCAGCTTGGAAAAATTATGTTTGGTGTATGGGTAGTATTATTTATATTAGGTGTTATTTATAATATCAGTGTTACATCAGCTATTTTAAATTCTGCACATTAATATAAATTCTTATAAAAAAAAGAACCTTAGAAATAAGGTTCTTTTTTTACACTTTTTTTAATTAATATTCACGAGAAAAAGAGAGGAAAATAATCTTTTATTTTTTGCCTTTGAAAACTGATATATCTGATAAATCTTTTAAGGCAAAATTGGTATTTACATCGAAAATTGCGTTAGGATTTTGATTTTCTGCATTTTTAAGTTTTGTCCAATAGTCAGGATCCAGCTGCGGGCGTCCTTTAGGTAATTCACTATTAAATTCAACCATACATATATTCCTTTGCTTATTATTCTTAACGTCAAACAAGAAAAAAACTTTAGGATTTCTCTGTTTTTATTAAGAATTTGTTACACTCGTTTTATTGTTAATAACATATCATTAGGTATATAAAAATCTTTTACTCCGTAATTTGCATTAATGAATAAAAATTCCAAAACTTCTCCTGGTTCAACACCAAGATTTTCAAAAGGAATGCTTATATCTACAACCTTGTCATACACAGCTTTAATTTCTTTTGATGAAGTAACTGCCCACAGATTATTAGGAATTGCTTTTACCAATCTTACAAGATTAATTTCACCGTCATAAATTGAAATTTGCATTTCATTATGGAATTTTTCTTTTGAAATCGGCAAAAGGCTTTCAGTTTTTTGAATAATTCTTATTGGAGAAAGCGACTGCTTACGGCTTTGATTTCTCATATAAACGTACATCTGATTTACTCTTTTAGACATTGAAGGAGTATCTTTCAGATATTCGTTAATATAAAATCTCAAGTATAAATTGTCTTTGTCATATCCAAAGCAGATTTTGTCATAAAATTTGTCTTCTTTAAGCACAGGTCCGTCAGGGATTTTGATGCAGCCTGCATTCAACCAGTTTTCATCATCTTTTTCTTTCCCGTCCATAACAGGTGTAAATTCGCCTTTTGGATATCTGGAAGGTTTTGTAATAGCTGAAAGTAAAGGCGTGTCAAGATATTGCGGCACTTCAAGCCCTAAGAATAAATAAATATTTTTCAAATGTTCTCTAAATATATAATCAAAAATATTATCCCGGCCTGAATCGTTTGGCTCGCCGTACCACCAGAACCAGTCGCTGCCTTCACATATAAACAGCTCGCGTCTTGCTGCTTCAATGTTAGGGTTTAGCGGATTTTGTTTTACGTAAGCTGAAAAATCATCGCGAACTTGTTTTAAATATGTCCAGGCAAGGTTTTTTAAAGGTTCGTCAATCCACAACTTAAAGTTTCTGTTAACCCATGAGCCTGAACTGATTTTATTCAATGGTTTTTGTATGTCTTTATCAAGATAATCACTGATGAGAACAGTTTCCAGGCTCGGGTCATTTTCAATTAACGAATAAATTGTTGATAAGAAAGTTGAGCCGTCAGCTGTGTAATTTTCCCAACAGTTTTCACCATCCATAGCAATCGTAATTAAATGGTTTTCATCGGGTGAAGAAAGCAGTTTGCTTTGTGCAACTTTAATTCTGTCATACAAGTCGTTTGCAGCACTTTCTGCAGGGTGGTTCGGGTATTCAAAACCGATAAGGTTAGGAATAACTGAATCTCTAAATATTATATTTACTCCGTCATCTTTGTATTTATAAGATTTTAACAGGTGATACGGATCTTCAAGGTAGCCTCTGAAATCTCTTACAAATTCAAAATTTATTGAATTGGATAAAATACCCTCATCGGAAATAGTCCAGTCAACACCGAGTTCTTTAAGCAGTCCCAATTCTTTGCTGCTTATACAATGTTCGGAAGGCCAGATGCCTCTTGGACGTTTTCCGAAAATATTTTCCATTCTGTCAAGTGCCATTTCAGTCTGCATTTTGGCATCAAGTTCCATTTTTAGATTTGTAGGCAAATCATTTTCAGAAGATTTTTTAATACTTTTAATGTCGAGTAAAATAGGTAAAATAGGATGATAGTAAGGACTGGTTGTAATTTCAATTCTTCCTTCATCAGAGAATTTTTTGTATGTAGGTATAATTTTTCTTATTATATCTCTTTGGATATCAATAATTTTTATTCTGTCTTCTGTTGTATAATTTTTTCCTTTTTTAATAAGTTTTTTAAGTTCAGGATAGATGTTTTTGTAAATAGGATCAAACCAGGCAAGGTTGAACAAAGCCATTAAGTCAGAATATTCCTGATTTGAAAACATATTAATATCGTTTTCGGGATTCAGCTGGTATTTTTGATAAAGCCTGTTGTATTCTTCAGAGGGAAGAATCATCGAATGAAAATTTGCATCAAAAAAATTGTTGATAATAAATTCTTTATCATCAGCAGTTAAATCTTCAACATCGGTTATGGTTAATCTGGAATGAATGTCGTGCAAATCGTTTTCGCCATAATCTATTAACGAATCCAATAGAACCGGAACAAGATTAAAGTTTAATTTAATCTTAGGAAATTTTTCCAAAATTAAAACCATATCTAGATAATCTTTTACGGCATGCAGTCTTACCCAGGGCATTAAATAATCACCTGTGGGTGTTAATTGGTAAACAGGCTGGTGCATGTGCCAGTAGAATGCTATTGATAGTTTTTTTGTTTGGCTCATCATAAATTTTTATACCACGCTGCTATTCCTAAAATTATTATATCATTGAAATTCCAAAAATGGAAACAATTTACATATGCAAATTTATGTTATAATCCTTTTATGAAAATATTATTCATAACAGATTTGTATCCTGTTAAGGAAGATGAAAAAACAACTCCAAGAACTCTTTATGATTTTGTTCAGGGTTTTAGAAAATCAGGACATGAAGTTAAGGTTTTAAAACCTAATTTTATTTTGAATTCTTTTCTTCGCGGTAAACCCTTTTATAAAACAGGTCAATACAATGATGTTTATAACGTGAATTATTTTCTGCCTTTTGTAAATGTAAAACTGCCCGAACAATTGAAGAATTTCACCCCTGATATTGTATTGGCTCACATGCCTTCCGGAATTTTGTTTGCAGAAAAACTCTCGCTTCCTTTTGTTGCGGGAATACATAATTCTGACTTGGAAGTCTTAACAAACCCTCTGTATTCTTTTTATTTTAAAAACAGGCTGAAAGCTGCATTATATAAGGCAAAAGCAATTGCCTGCCGTTCTGAAGTTATCAGGCAAAAACTTATAAAGCTTTTTCCTGATTTAGAAGAAAAAACTTTTTCTGCCCCTTCAGGTATTGACAAAAGTTTAATCGCAGATTTTAATAAAGCTCATTTACATTCGCCCGTCAAAGTTTTGACGTGTGCAAATTTTAAAAAAAGAAAAAATATTGATAAAGTCATTGAGGCTTGCAAGGGGCTTGAAATCTTTGAGCTGACTGTGATAGGTGATGGCAGAGAAGATAAAAATTTAAAAAAAATTGATAAAAGTGTAAAATTTACGGGAAGACTTACTAATGATAAAGTTCTTGAAAAAATGCGCGATAGTGATGTTTTTGTCCTGCCGAGTGTTAATGAAACCTTTGGTATGGTTTACTTAGAAGCTATGTCACAAGGCTGTATTACAATCTGCACAAAAGATGACGGAATTTCAGGGATTATAAAAGACGGAGAAAACGGTTTTTTGACACTTCCTATTTCAACAGAAATCAGAAAAATACTCCTTAATATAAAAAACATGGATGATGACACCTTGAATACATTGCGCTACAATAGTTTCCATACTATTAAAAAGTTCACTTCAGAGGTTTGTTGTGAGCAGTATTTGCAACAATTGCTTAAGATTTTGTAATGATTTGACAACATTAGAGCATGTTTTTGGTAGTATTAATGAGTTGGTTTTTACCCTCAATTATATAAGAAGGAAATATTTAATGAACAAATTTTTAATCGTACTTTTGACACTTTTATTTAACATTCAGCAGGCTCAGGCATTTAGTATCGATGCTTTTATGGACAAAAAGGTTGCACCTGTTTCCGATGCTATTGCAGCTGTTATTTTTCACCCGATAAATGTGTTTGGTACGGATGTTCCGATTATTATTTTCTGGATTTTATTTGCAGGTTTATTCTTTACTTTTTATTTAAGAGGTATTGCTGTATGGGGGTTTAAGCACGCTGTTGATTTAGTATTCAAACCTAAAAAAACAGAAGACGGTTCAGGTGAAGTTTCATCTTTTCAGGCTTTGATGACAGCGTTGTCAGGTACAATCGGTCTTGGAAGTATTGCCGGTGTAGCAATTGCTATTTCAATGGGCGGACCGGGTGCTGCATTTTGGATTATCGTAGGTGCATTGTTAGGTATGTCGCTGAAATTCGTTGAAGCTGCACTTGCCGTAAAATACAGAAGATTTAACCTTGACGGTACAATTTCAGGCGGACCGATGCACTATATGGCACACGGTTTAACAAGAAAAAAATTAAGATGGTTAGGACAGCCTCTTTCTGTTATGTTTGCAATCCTTTGTATTTGCGGAGGTATTACAGGCGGTAATATGATTCAAATCAATCAGGCTGCAAACCAGTTTGTTAATGTAGCAGGCGGTGTTGACGGACCTTTGCATAACTTTCACTGGGTTATAGGTCTGGTTATGGCTGTTGTTGTGGGTATGATTGTTATCGGCGGTATTAAAAGTATCGTAAAAGTTACTGAAAAAATTGTTCCTCTAAAAATATTTGTATATTTATTTTCAGCATTGGCTGTTATTGTTTGTAATTTTAAATTAATTCCTCATGCCGCTTGGGTAATAGTAAAAGAAGCTTTTCAGCCCGAATCTATTTATGGCGGTATGTTTGTTGCGATGATTATGGGTTTAAGACGTTCAGTTCAATCAAATGAAGCAGGTACAGGTTCTGCTCCTATTGCTTATGCGACAGTAAAAACAGATGAACCCCTTTCACAAGGTTTTGTTTCTTTGTTGGAACCGTTTTTAACAGGCTTTATGTGTACTTTAACAGCATTTGCTATCGTAATTACAGGTGTTTATAAAGACCACATAGGACATACATCAGGTATTGAAATGACATCTGAAGCTATTTCTTCAGTAATGCCTTTCTTCCCTAAATTATTGGCTTGTATTGTTCTTTTATATGCTTTATCAACATTAATTTCCTGGGCATATTACGGTCAAAAATCCTGGAACTTCCTGTTCGGTGAAGGAAAGAAAAGAACATTGACATTCCAGTTTATATACTGTTCATTTATTGTAATCGGTTCTGTTTTAAACGTAACATCAGTTATTAATATTACAGATGCTATGATGATTGCAATGTCTATTCCAAACATTATTGCGATGTATATTTTAGCCCCTGAAATCAAAAAAGATTTGGCTGATTACTGCAGATTGCACCAGTTGGGCAAATGGGTTAATCGTGATTGGTTAAAACCTGTTCCTGTAAAAGCAGAAACAGAGGAAGATGAGGTTTTATGTCAGATCAACAAATTATCATAACAGTTTCAGGTGTCGATAAAGTAGGAATTGTATCTAAAGTTTCAACGGTTCTGGCAGAATACGGCGTTAATATTGAAGATATAAAACAAACTTTGATGCAGGGACATTTTGTAATGTTTATGCTCGGCAATATTGAAAAATCAAAATACACTTTCAAAGAAATTAAAGAAGCTTTAACCAATACAGGTGAAGAACTCGGAATGGAAATCTGGGTTCAAAGAAAAGATATTTTTGATAAAATGCATAATGTGTAATTACAGAATAAATTTTTCTTTGAGTTCAATAATTTTTTCGTAAGATTTTTCGATATTTTCTTTTAATTCATTATCAGTTTGAGCTTTTTTTGCCAGAGTTTCAATTATATTAACTGTTTCGGGTTTTGAATCTCTGTATATAAACATATTAAGACCTGCTCTTATTCCCATTTCACAAGCCTCAACAGGACCAAATTTTGCAACTCCCTTCATTATCATATCATCAGAAATTGCAACTCCTTTAAAACCGAGTATATTTCTTAAATATGAGATTGCATTTTTGCTTAATGATGTAGGAATAACGTCTTTTTCAAAGCAGGTGCAGTGAAGATGCGCAACCATAACTGTTTCAATATTTTCAGCGCAGGAAGCAAAAGGTTTAATATGAATTTTTTCCATTTCTCCAAGCGGCAAATTGATTTGAGGTAACGTTAAATGACTGTCAGCATTGGCATCTCCGTGTCCGGGAAAATGTTTTACACATGGTATAATTCCATTTTCACGGTAAGTTTGAGATACAATCTTTTCACCCGTAATTACATCTTCTGCGTTATTTGAAAAAGCCCGCTCGCCTATAATAGGGTTGTCAGGGTTCGTGTTAACATCAATGCACGGTGCAAAGTTCATATTTATTCCGTAACTTTTTAACTCGCAAGCAATTTCTTTGGTTTGATTGCGAAGAAATTCTTCCCCTTTTTCATAAGCGTATTTTGCCGATAAATATTTTTTTCCGTGATGAATATTTTCTGTGCGTTCAACTCTGCCGCCTTCCTGATCAATTGAAAGAAACGGCGTAATTATAGATGCTTGCTTAATATCACTGATAAGCTGTTTAAACTGTTCCGGAGTGTGAATATCTTTTGAAAAAAATATCATTCCGCCAAGCCCGTTTTTAAGAGCATTTTTATAGCAGTCCCCGTCAGTTCCGAGAATAAACATTTGATACAATTTTGTTTTGATATCCATTACAAAACCTTTTCAGCAAGCGGGTATAAATCTTTTAATCTTCCGCTTTCAATAACTTCTTCAATTTTTTTCAACACTTCTTGTGAATCTTTTTCGCTTAATGCTTTAAATGATTTTGGAATAACAATATCATTTGTTGTTTTAGCTTCAACAAAACCTTTGTTTTCTTTTAAGAATACTCTGTATGCATCAAGAATATTTGTGCTTGCGGTATCAATAGAGAAATTCTGCCCTGTATAGTATTTAACATCTTTTTTAAGCTGTTCAATATAATTTGTTATAAAATCAACTTCTGATAGGGTTTCATCTTCCGAATATTCTCCGCCGTAGCAGATGTTATTTAAAATTTCTTTGTTATCAAACTTTTTTATACACATAGCCCATAGAATACATCCGAGATAAAATCCCAGATAGTTTTCTAAAAGACTTAAAATTTTCGGATAAAACATTTTAAACTGCTGTTTTTTTTGAGCAAAATTTTTATATCTTCCAAGAGTATTGTAAACATATTCTATGTTTGGTGTAAAAGCAGAAATATGTTGTATAAAACCAGGATCAAATTGTACGCCGTCTGTGAAATCTGTCATTTTTTCTCCTTTTTATTAAAGCATTTCATATTTGATTTTCTTCTTATTGCTCTTTAAGACTTTTTCCTGAAATTCTTTATCATACTGCAACCTGTATCCGTTGGCAAAAGCTTTTACAACAGCATTCGAAAAAGTTCTTTTTGTGCTCCAGTAAGCTGTGTGTGCAACAAAACAAGGTCGTTTGCTCCAAACACTGGAATTATCATAAATAAATCCTTTCGGATCTTTTATTTCAATATCGGCAAGTTTTTCCATTTCATCAATGGTCAGATTTCTGGTTGAAGGGAAGCCGAGCGGATCTTCACGGTAATTAACCGTAATAAAGAAAAGTCCTTTTTCAATAATATACTTCATCATTAATTTGTTATAGTAATTAAGCTCATATTCAGGATCAGCAAGATCTGAATAGAATAATACAAGAGGACTTGCAAAATTCACAACACCTTTTAAGGAATCAGCAGGGGCGCAAGCTGTTTTTGTAGCTTCTTTAAGCTTTAAATAGCTATCTTCCAATGAGTCATCTACATTTCTGAACACAAGATGACCGCTTTGAGAAACTATTCCGACCTCTGCTTTTGATAAAGCTGAAATACAAGTGTTATCCAAAGGATGCTCTTTGACAAACTGACGCATATTGCTGCTTACATTAATAGTATTAAAAAGATTTTCCAAATTTATATATGGAAGTTTATTAAACATATATTCATAAGTTATAAAGCTTCCGGCAGAATAGCCGTATAGTATTGTTTTATTACCTTTGGAAGCTTCAGTTTTAACAACATCATTAAGTTCATCCAATATAGGAAGCATATTATGTTGTTTTTGCACCCAAATTGCGTCGTGTAAATATGAAGCCAATACAGAGCGGACTTCATAAGCAATTGTAGGACTGAAAGCTTTTGTTAAGTCAAGCTGGCTGTGAACAAATTCCAAATCTCTCTGGCTTTTATCTCCCCAAAAGAAGATAACGGGTTCTTTATTAATTCTGTAATGTTCTTTATCCATAAAGACTTTTTTTATTTGTTTGTTTTTTTCAAACTTTCTTTTCATTACAGGGTGTAACTTTTGAACTCCGTCAAGAAACCAGTTTCGCATTTTAGCATCGTTGTTGTTTGAACCGTTAATATATACAAAACTTACGCCTGAATCAGCTAAGCAGGCATTTTGAAATAGGATTGCACTGAATAATAACAAAATAATCTTTTTCATAGGAATATGATAGCATAAATTATACTCATGGGCTATTTTATTTTCTTTATTTTTTTTGGTAAAATGTGAGCGAAAAGGAGTAATTATATGAAAAAGATTTTGGTCATCTTATGCTTAACTGCATTTGTAGTTTTTCTGGGTTACACTTATGCATCTGCTAAATGCCTTATAGCAGGCAGGGGATGCTGTTCTAGCCATGGCGGTGTATGCGGCTGCGCAGGAGGTCGTTCGAAATGCTGTGACGGAACTTTAAGTCCGTCTTGTCAATGTTTTAAAGATGATGTTAAAGGCGGTTTAGAATTATAAAGCAAAAAAGCCGATTATATTAATCGGCTTTTTTAAATATTTATTTAGTTTAATTAATCGTGTTCTGCTGCTATAAATTTGTAAGCATAAGCTGCAATTGCTCCTCCTGCAAGGTTTGCAAGAATAGTAATCCAAACAAGATTAAATTTTGCTGCTTTCATAATTAGAAGTCCTAATGCAACAGCAGGGTTAAATGCTCCAAGACAAGTTCCTAATGTTGCAAAGATAGCAGTTGCAAGTGTGCCTCCGATTGCAAGTCCGTAAAAAGAATTACCTTCAGTAGATTTTGATGTTGCAGTACTCAGAACAACAAAACATAATGCAAACGTGAATAATAATTCACATATAATCATTGCAGGAATACTGAAATTAATTTCATCCGAATACGGCGGTACCGCTACTAAATAGAGCACAACTCCGGCTGCTGCCGCTGCCCCTAAGATTTGTGCTATGGCATAAGGGATAAACTGTTTCCAGCTTAATGCTCCTTTAATACAAGCTGCAAAAGAAACAGCAGGGTTGTAATGGCCTCCTGAAATTCTTCCGCCTGCATAAACCATTACCATAAGTGCCAACCCTATTGCTATTGGAGGGATTGAGCCTCGTCCGTTAGGAAATATTGAACATCCGATTGTTAAGAATAAAAAGAATGTTCCGATAAATTCCATAAGGTATTTTCTAAATAGTTCTTTCATATAAATCTCCTTTTTCGGTAAAAATTCTAACATATATAAAAAGTTTATGCAATTAATCTTCATACTAATATCAAATATTTTATGGTATAAATATTTTATGTTTTATTTTAGCGAAATTAACGGAAAAAGAATTTTAAAAAGCAGTCTGCTGGATGGTTTGAACCACTTTTTTACAACGAGAGAAAGCGTTATAAAAACAAAAGAACTTGATTTTGAAAAGGTTGTTCTTGAAAATAAAAAAGACATTTGTAAATTTTTAGGAATTGAAGAGGTGAATTTAATTCATCCGTCACAAACTCATACATCAAATGTTGATGTTGCAAAAGCAGGTATGTCGTCTTATCCTGATACCGACGGTCTTATTTTAACCAATAAACAGCAGGCGGTGTTTTTGAACTTTGCTGATTGCACACCTGTAATAATTTATGACAGCAAAAAACACATCGGGGCGGTTTCGCATGCAGGGTGGAGAGGAACTGCGGGCATGATTGCTTCCAAGACCGTTCAAAAAATGGTTGATGAATACGCCTCAAATCCTAAGGATTTGAAAGCCGCAATCGGTCCTGCAATATCTTTCTGTTGTTACAATGTAGGAGAAGATGTGTACAGAAAGCTTTCTGCATCCGTGAAAGATTTTGACGGATTGTCAGAGATACGTCAGGGTGATATTTTTGTTGATTTAAAAGGGATTAACAAAAGACAGCTCGTTGAAGCGGGGCTTGATGAAAATAATATTGATGTATGCCCATATTGCACTGTTTGCAATAACAATTTGTTCTTTTCTTACAGGAAAGAGAATGCAACTACAAACAGACACAGCGCGGTTATAAAGTTATAAAATTTCTGAGTATTTCATGACCGTATTCTGTAAGAATAGCTTCAGGATGAAATTGTACGCCGTAAACGGGTAAGGTTGTATGCTCTATTGCCATAATGGTTTTGTCTTTTGTGCGCGCCGTAACCTTTAATTCATCGGTTAAATCTTCAACAACAAGAGAATGATATCTGGTTGCATTAAGGCCTTGTTTTAAGCCTTTAAATATTTTACAGGTTTCGTCAAAATAAATTTCAGAGGTTTTTCCATGTGTCGGAGCTTGTGATTTTGTGACTTTGCCGCCGAAAAATTTTGCTATGCACTGATGCCCCAGACAAATCCCTAAGATTTTTTTTGTTTTATAAAATTCTTTTATAACATCCATAGAAATTCCTGCTGTGTCAGGATTTCCCGCTCCGGGTGAAATGATAATCCTTTGAAAATCAATATTTTTTAATTCATTGATTGTTATTTTGTCGTTTTCAAATACTTTAGGCTCAACTCCGAGTTCTTTAAGATATTGAACAATGTTGTAGGTAAATGAATCGTAATTATCTATCAAAATCATAATTTTACCTCAACAATCTTTCGCACTGAGTTTATGCAGTAGATTTTTTCTGCTTTATAAAGGTCGGATTTGTATAAAATTTTTTCGGTGACATTTTTCATTGATTGCCTGAAAATCCCGTTAAGTAAACCGCATTTTGCTGGCGGTGTAAAGAGTTTTCCGTTAATTTCCAGAATTATATTGCTTCTTGAACCTTCCGTGAGCTCGCCTTTTTCGTTGAGAAATATTTCGTCAAAAACTTCTCCTCTTGCTATTTTTTGCATGCTGTCAAAATAGTATGGGCGGTAAGTTGTTTTGTGGTATAAAAAATCGTTTTTGCTGTTTACAATAATAGGAGAAATTGTTATTTTGTTTGTTTTGCAGGGATGTAGTTCTTTATACTCCTGCTTTATTGTGCCGTCTTTGCTCAACAACAATCTTACTATTCCGTCATTTTCAGGTTTAAGACGTGGCTTTGTAAAGTTAAACCCGTAATGTCTTGCAGAATTTTCCATCCTTTTAAAATGTTCTGCTTCAAATAAAAGTTTGCCGTTTTCTACAAGTATGGTTTCGATTATTTGAAATTCTTCGTTAAGAAATTTTGTCTTTGTCAAAGTTTCTTCCCACTCGTCTTGAATGTCGGAATCCCAAACGATTGCACCGCCTGCTCTGTATCTGAAATTTGTTTCGTTGTTGGATTTTTGCAAAATTCTAATCGGCACGCTGAAAATAGTTTCTTCCGGTGAAATTATTCCGATAGCTCCGCAGTAGATATCGCGCGAACCTTTTTCTACTCTGTCAATAATTTTCATCGTACTGATTTTCGGTGCGCCTGTAATCGAGCCGCAAGGAAATATTGCCTTAAAGATTTCATAAAGTGACACATCTTCTTTCAAGTCTGCTTCTATTTGTGAAGTCATTTGGTGAAGTGTTTTGTGAGTTTCAATTTCAAAGAGTTTTGAAACTTTTACGGAACCTGTTTTTGCAATTTTTCCTAAATCGTTTCGCAAAAGGTCTACAATCATAACATTTTCGGCGCGGTTTTTTTCATCGTTTTGCAAGAATTTTTTAAGTCTTTCATCCTCATCTTTGGACTTTCCGCGCTTGATTGTTCCTTTCATAGGTTTTGTAACAATGTGTTTATTTTTTAGAGTAAAAAATAACTCGGGCGAGAATGAAAGTACGGTATCAAATTCATTTTTCAGATAAAAATTATACGGAGTTTTTTGTTTTTTCAAAAGATACCGGTAAAGTTCAAAATCATCTCCGTCAAACGGAATTTCAAACTCGTAAGTGTAATTAACCTCATAGGTGTTGCCTTGAGAAATTTCGTCTTTAATCTCTATAATCGCTTTTGAATATTCGTCAAAACTTACACAGGGCTTAGGGTTCAGTATAAAACTTTTTTCTGATTTCGGCAGGAATTCTTCGTAATTTTCAAACACCTCAAAATACAAAAGCGGAAGGTCTGAATTTTGTTTTGAGAACGCTTCATATCTCAGATAACCTGCCAGATAATATTTTTTTCCGAGTTCTTCTATCTCGCAAAAAGCTTTTTTCAATTCATCTTTTGAAAACGCTTTTATTGTCTTTATTGAATTTGTAAATAATTTATCTGAAAATATTATCATAACTTGAGTATAACAAAATTTTTGTTATAATTAAACAGGAGGTTATGATGAAAAAACAAATTATTTTAGGAATGCTTTTATCATTTATTGTTCTTCCTGCATTTGCGGAGGAAGAAATTCATATAAATCAAAACTCAATGAAAAGTTTTTCGGGAACATACCAAACCGCGCGTCCAAAATATCCTCCATTATCTGCTGCTGATGAAGTTATGAAAAATGAAATGAGCGCTGAGTCTGATTCAAAGGTAGACAAGGCAAAAATGCCAATGCAGATGAACGCTTTTACTCAAAACTATGACAGCTCAAACAGTATGATGATGATGCAGAATGTTATGCCTAATATGATGGGATATTAATACCGGGTCAGATTTTTTTTAGTCCAGTTTAAAAGTTTTTCAAAATAAAAATCAGGGTTAACACTGAAATCGAGGGACTTCATGTTTATGCATATAGTCAGCATTTCTCTGTCTTCACCTTGCAAAAGCTCAAGTAATTCCTGTTTTGTTTCAATATATTTGTAATTGTCTATATAATATTCGGTTTGAAGTATGTAAAAGACGTTTTTATATCCCTGTTTTAAAGTTTCAATCAAATTGTTTTCAAATAAATAACTGTGGCTGAGCATGTGATAAAGGTTAGCAATATTTGTTTGAACGGCCGGAATTGCATCGGTTCGTTTAATCAGCGGCACAAAATCTTTAAATTCTCCGTATAATGAAACGGTATCATTAAACAGCTGAAAAAGTTCATATTTAGGCCAGTGATATATTTCATCCAATCCTGATACAAAACCGCATGCTTTTTCTTTAAACGGCATGGATTGAATTATCTTGTGATAGCTTTGCAAATCGTTTAACTGTATTTTATCTAATATGACGATTACGTCTACATCGCTGGTATCAGTAGCTTCATTACGTTTGTAGCTTCCTTGCAGACCGATAAATTTGATTCTTCCCTCAAAAGTATCAAACAATTTTTTTGTTAATTCGCCAAGCCATTCTTCAAGATTAAATTCCATAAACACCTCTTTTGGATTATACATTAAAGAAATCATAAAAATGATAAAATTGGTATGGGTATTTTGATGTAAGTTTTTCAAGAAATTTTACATACTGCTGTTCTAATTCCTCAAGCTTTTCTTGACGTTTTCCGATAAATTCGAATTTTTGAATATGAATAGCATATTTGTCATGTTTTTCTTTGGTGCAGGCAATAAAATATATTGGTGCTCCCATTAACATACCAAACTTAAATGCTCCTATCGGAAAATTAACTTTTCTGCCGAGAAAATCTGTTTGAAATACAGCATTGTCATTGTTCGGTGCAATCCTGTCGCCTGCCATAAAAATTATTTCACCGCTATCAAGTTTATCTTTTAGTTCAATTGAGGTTGTCAAATCAATTTCTTCAACAGGGTAAGTTACAATTGGATTGTCAGAAGAAATTTTGTCAATAAAGCTTTTGAAAATTTTGCACTGTTTTGCTTCCAGAAACAAATTAACTTTTATATCTTCAATAACAGTGCCTGACCTGAAAAAAGTACGCATTGCGTTGATATTTCCAAGATGTGAACAGAGAAAATATATCCCTTTTTTATCAAGCAAATCTTTATATAACATTTCTCTTTGGGCTTCATCAGCAAAGTAAATATTTTTGAACGGAAAGTTATCCGTAAACATTTCCATTTTATCAACCAGAGCGTAAGCGTAGCTTAAGAAATGCTTGAATGTATCTTTTGCTGCAGCTTTGCCTGCTGCAACTTTAAGATATTTTTCGGAACATTTTCTGATTTTTGGTGCTCCTAAAAATGCAAAAAGGGTTACAAAAAAAACAATAAACTTAACGGCATTTTTCCCAGCGAGTTTATAAATATACCACAGGAGCATTAATCTTTTGTGCCCTGCCGCCTGTTCTTTAACTTCATACCATTTTAACATTTTGTGCCTGCAACCTCTAAAAGTGTATAATCGTGAACGCCGACATTTTCATATTTTTCCTGAAGTTTCAGCCCTGCTTTTTCGATGAGTTCAAGCATTCTTTTTTCCGAGTACATTTTGCTTTTACCGTTTGCCATGCAGGTAAAATAGAGTGAAATATGTACAAGTGAATACGTTGCACCGTCAAAAATCTGCTTGTCCGTAAACGGCTCAAGAATATAAATCCTTGTGTCATCAGACATTGAATTTTTAATGTTTGATAAAATTGTTATAATCTGTTCTTCCGAGAAACAATCCAAAAACTGGCTCATAAATACAGCGCCTGAAATTTTCGGAAACCTTGATGATTTATCAAGTACATCTATTCCGTAAAAATTCAGCCTGTCATTTTTAAGATTTTTCTTTGCTGCTTCTATATTTTCAGGCAAATCTATCATATTTACCGTGCAGTCGGGATTAAAATCAAGACAGGCACGCTCGAATTTTCCTGTGTTACCGCCGATATCAAAAATTTGAGGTGTTGGTTTTTGGAAAATAATTTTCAAAGCTTCTTCAAAGCATCTGTCGGAATAAAAATGGTCAAATTCAAACCAGCTTTTTTTCATTTTTTCAGGCAGAATTTGAAGTATATTATAGATTGTTTGATGCTCCCCGATAAATTTCTTCAATCCTTTGGGTTCTTCGTCTTTAAATGATTGCGTAAGCTCTGATGCGCCTAAATAGCATACATCTTTTACAAAATTAAAATTCACTTTTGTCATTTCGTTATTCAAAAAAGCATCGGCAACGGCTGTGTTCGTGTATATATTATCGTTTTTGGAGATTATACCTGCACACAATGCTGTTTCTAAAAGCGTTTCAGCCGTATATTTTGATATTTTGCAGTGTTCAATAATTTTTTCCACAGTTGACGGATTGTTTTGCAGGTAATTTAAAATTCCTAATTCAAGCATTGATGCCACAGCCTGAAATGTGAAAGGTGCAAAGGCTATTTTTTGAGCATCGGCAAGTGCTTTAACCTGCGGTGATACGTTTCTTTTAATTCTTCTATACTTCATAAAAAAATTATATCATCTATCTTTTATGCATACAAGGCTGAAAATATATGAGAACAAAAGCCCTATTGCAAGAATAATTCCAAGTGAACTGATTAGCTTGAAGCCTGTCAATGCAAGCAGTGTGAATGAGAAAACACTTGTCAGGCATGAAATTAATACTGCATCTGCGGATTTTTTAGCTCCGCCGAATCTGAAAACAGAGTAATCCAAACCGAAACCTATAATTAAGAACACTGCTATGATGTGGAAAAGATTTACCGGTTGGTTAAAAATTCCTAAAAGTCCCAGTGAAACTCCCCCTGCCAGTATTGACGGGAGAACAATTTTACCCGCTGATTTGAAATCATATATTTTAGCCAGCAGCAGATAAAGTATCGCAAAAATCGGAAGTAAAAGACTTAAACAAATTATTCTGCATTTTTTTATTTGAGAAGAGATGTCTTTTTGGAAATTTATTACTCTGCTTCCGTTAATTTCTCCTCCTTCATATCCGAATGCAGCAACTATTGACGTGTTTTCATTAATTAAAAAATTATTTTTTAAAGCTTCAAATTTGATATTGTAATTAAGAGGGTAAGGAGTTAAAGCTTCATCAATAACTTCTCTGCGTTTATCAGACGGCAAAAATACTGCATAATCGTTAAGTCTTTTCAGGTATAATTCTTTTTTCAGATTTTGGACTGATTTTTGTCTTTTTAAAGAAGGAAGATATTTGCTTAGCGACTGGAATTCAATATTATCTTTGCTTAATTCGTAAGTAATACTTTCTTCTTTTTCTAAAAGTTCTTGAAGATTTTTGCCTTCGATAACAAAAATTGACATCATTTCATTTGATTTTATCAATTCGCTTTGAAGTTTTTCTGCATTTAAAAGATGTTTCGGCGGTACATACATGTTTTTAATATTGTCATCAAAATGAATTCTAAATAAGCCGACAGCAATTATAATTCCTGCTGCAATCAGGATTGGTTTATTAAATTTTTCAGGGATAGAAAAATGTTTTATATGCGCAGGATTATATATATTTGTACAGAATAGAGGATAAAACAGGATTACAAAAAGATAAACCGTTGCTAATCCGGTAACCGTGAATACTGCAATTTGTTTCAATAAAATAAAGTTAGAAAACAGCATTACAACAAATGCACTTGCAGTTGTCAAAAGACTTACGCTTAAACTTTTAAATATTTCTTTTATGACTTCATCGCAAGATGTGTCTTTTTCATGGGAAACAAAAAAGTGCAGTGTGTAATCAACGCAAATACCGATTAATGTTGTTGAAAATACAAATGTTAAAATATGAACTGTCGGAAATATTAATGAGGTTACAAGAAAACCTGCCCATATACCTGCCCCGATTGTTACGGCTATTGGAAGAAGCGGTTTTAATGACCTGAAATAAAAATAAATAAGTCCGATTATAAAAAGTGAGGATAAAATACAAATTAAATTTATTTCTCCGGCAGATTTAGTGCTTGCATAATACGAATGCACAGGAGTTCCTGTCAAATAAATTTTGACATCTTTTGTGCTCAACTCTTTTTGGAGAATAACAAGCCGTTTCACCTCTTCATTCATAATGCTTGGCGAAAGCGCAGTGTCACCGTCAACATTCAGCATTATAAGACTGTAATACTTATCATTTAACTGTATAGGTGTAAAATTTGAGATATCATGCGTTGTGCTCAATGACATTACGTAATCTGTTAACAGAAGAAACGGATCGTCATCAATAGAACCAATAGGCTGCATTATCGGATTGTAAAGCAGCTCTAACGCGTTGTGCTCAATTTGTTCGTAATTCTTTTCTCTTAAAAGTCTTTCGCTTTTAGTTGACAGCAATCCGTAATGATGCCTTTCATAATTTTCTATTATCCCTTTTATATCGGCATCAGATGTTTTCATTTTTGTTTGGTCTATTTGTCCGTAATAATTTTTAGCTGTTGTTTCAGCAGTTTCTGCGCTGTCACTTTCCACAATTACATTAATTTTAGCGGAAAACTTTGTACTTAAATCTACAATTACTTTTTCGTTATTTGAAAAAATAGCTTTTAAAATATTTGTTTCGGTTTTAGGACGATGAAATATAATCAGCATTGAAAGAAATGCCAATATAACAACAAAAAATATTCTTGATATTTTGATTAATTTGTTCCGCATTTAAAGGAAATATCCGTAGTTCCGTTCTTTACTGTGGAAATTTTTATCTGCTTAATATCGACCTGACCGTTTACAATTATGGTATTTATCTGTGTAGAAGCAGGAGAATTTTCTTTAGGTTTTAATCCTACTGTCCAGATATTATTCTTCTTCATGTAATATAAATCGAAATTTTTATCAAGGTATGAGTAATTTTTATTGGAAATCGCCATTATCACTTCATTCATCTGTTTGTTTTGGGCAGATGTGTAAGAAACAGTTGATTTTATAGGGTATTCTGTTTCAAAGATTGCCCCTTTGCTTTTGATGAATTTAAAATTTCCGCCTGATTTTAAAGATGTTGTGCCGATAGTTTTTTCCTGAGTGAAAGTGCAGACTGCATCTTTCAGTGAAGGCATATTTTTTGCTATGTTTTTACTTGTTTCGGGATGTGAAAAAACGTTTTCCATTGCAAAACATATATTCGCACAAAGTATTACTATTAAAGTTAATATCCAAATTTTAAACTTCATATTCCCTCAATTTTTCGATAAATCTTTCAGGCGCTGCGTAAGCACTTTCGCGTGTTTTTATGTCAACGCAGATTTGCATACTTTTTGCCTTAAAAATTTTTTCGTTTGTTTCTGCATCAAAAATTTCATACTTAATATTTAATGCAGGTTCGACTTCCAAAATTTCCGTTACAATTTTAAGTTTTTGTGCAAAAGTCGAAGGCTTAATGAATTTCAAATCCATCGTTGCAACCGGATAGGCAAAACCGTCTGATTTCATATCGTCATAAGTGTAACCGATTTTTGAAAGCAAATCGCATCTTGATACTTCAAGGTATTTGATGTAATTCCCGTGCCAGACAACATTCATCGGATCTAAATCGTAAAAAGGCACTTCTATAAAAGTTTCTGCACTAATTTTTTTCATAGCACTATTATAAAACAAAAGAGCCTGAAGAAAAAGTTATATCACCGTTTGTAAACATAAAATCTATTGATTTTTCTTTACGTTTTAAAGTCAAAGTTACCTTTGTATCGGGTTTTATGACAGATGAGAACTTAATTTTTTTAACGGTTTCAGGTACAAAATCCAAATTAAAAACATCTTTTATAAATTCTTTTGCAAAGAAAAGCTGAACAACACCGGGTAAAATCGGAAAATCCGTAAAATGACCTTTAAAAAAGTTGCTTGATAAAGGAAATACCAGCTTAAATTCAGCAAAATCGCTGTTTATCGAGAAATCAATTATATTGGGGTATGTGATATTTGTGTTAAATATTTCCGTAATTCTTTCTCTGTTTATCTTACCGCGTTCGGTTACAGGCAAATCATGCAAAAATCTCCACTTCTTACAAAGTGAGGCTTTACCTGACATTTTTAATAATTTAATTAATTCAAGTTTTCCTTTTTCTTCTAAAAATTTTTTTCCTTTTGCAGTGAGAACAGCAGCCGCGCAAAGTTTGTTATCAAGCTTTAGGCAGTAAGATTTTTCTACAAATTCTGATGCATTTAGAATGTTTTCCACCTCTGAAAGTGACACACGTTTCTCCTGAATTTTTACAATTCTGTCATTGCGTTTTTTTACAACAAAACCGTTTTGCAAAAATTCAATTTCATCGTTTAAAGTTAATTCCGCCTCATCAAAATATGGTGATTTAATAGTGTTATTTTTATACGTTACGTTTTCAAAAAACTTTAAATTATCACGCGCACACTGCCTGTAAGCAATAACGCCTGCTTCGGTGCTTCCGTAAATTTCTGTTACGCCAAGTGAAATTTTTTCTAAATATTCAAAAACATCATCAGCAAGCTTTGCCCCTGCACTTATTATCATCTGCGGTTTATGTTTGAAAGTAAAATTGTATTTGGCAAGCTTTTCTAAAAATGAAGGGGTGGAAACAAACACATATTTCTCATAATCTTTTATGTCCTCAGGATACAAAACTCTTTCCTCATCAACCTTGCACCCCAATACTTTAGGAAGCACTACGGTAAAAGTTGTTCCGTACATAAAATCAGGTGTTACTGTTGATACAAATACCGTATCAGGCGAAAATTTGAAAAATTCAGCCAAATCTTGTCCTTCAGCAAGCACACACTCGTAGCTCTTTTTTATGATTTTAGGCTCACCGGAAGAACCCGATGTATGAAAGGTATATTGTTTATTTTCTGACATGTTTTGCTCTCAAAGTAATTCTTACGATATATTCTACCCCGAACAGCAAACCGATTGCAATATATGAAATACAGCCGTTATATAGTATCCAGATTTTTGCAGGCAAAAATACGGTTAAAATCGAAATTGAAAGGTTTATAAATAAAAATATGCACCAGACGTATGTAAGGTTTCGTGTGTAATTCCTTGAAAAATCCGTTAATTCGCCATCCATTTTTTTTGCAATTTTTTGTATCACGGTTTCTTTGCAAAATAAAGATGAAAAAAACACTATAAAAATAAAAGAATTTGTAATAACAGGATAGAATTTTAGAACATAAATACGGCTGTAATGAAAAAATACAATAACAAATATTGTAATTAAAAAAGGAATTAAACGTTTAAGCTTTTTTAATTTTTCAATCATAACAATTCTTCAACAGCAAGAACTACATCATTAATGGTTCTAATTTGTTTGAAGTTTTCCGGAGGGATTTTCTTTTGTGTAAAAAATCCTTGCAATTTTACAGCCAAATCAACAGCATCAATGCTGTCGAGTTCCAAATCCTCAAACAAGTTTGTTTCTGCCTGAATTTTTTCTTCTTCTATTTCAAAGTCTTCAACCAGAATGCTTTTTAATTTATCAAAAATTTCATCACGTGTATATTTTTTCACTGTATTAATCCTTATTGCGGCTTCGAACATAGTCGGCTATTGTTTTTACGGAATAAAAATGTTTTTTGTTTTCTTCTTTGTTTTCGCTCAAATCAATGTGGTATTTTTTCTTTAACGCCATACCAAGTTCAAGTGCATCAATAGAGTCAAGTCCCAGTCCGCTGATGAAAAGCGGTTCTTCATCCTTAATATCATCGATGGTTATATCCTCTAATTCGAGGGACTCAATAATTAGAGTTTTTATTTCTTTTTCCAAGCACATTCTCAATCACCTTTTAATAATTTTATAACCCAATCAGGTAGTAAAGTCAAATTTGATGCGCTCTGAAATTACTTTTCTTAACTTAATTTCAGATGTCTCAAAGAACTGCTCCTGCTTGATTTCAGGCTTAACCTCAATAGTGTAATTGATAACTTTTTTACCTGCATCATAAATCGGTTTATTTTTTTGCAAAAACGGATAATCGCATTCTATTTTTACAGGAAGAATATCAGCGCCCGATGCTATCTGCAAAAGGGCAGGACCTTTGTGCAGGCTTACATTTTTAATGTCTGTTGTTCTTGTGCCTGTCGGGAAAATGATTATGTTATATTCGTCTTTTAAAGCTGATACGCATTCCTCTTTAAACGTATCAATATCAATGTTGTTGGGTATATAAACATTTTTTATAATATTTTTTAGGAATATGTTATTTAGCAGTTCCTTTTTAGCAAGGCACAATGAGTTTTCAAACAATCCGATTAAAATAACAATATCAATCAGGCTCGGATGAGTTGCAACAATTATTTTCCCTTTTACATTTTTAAAATTTTCAACTTTTATGTTAATAATTCTTATAAAAATTAAAAATCCGGTAAAAAATTTCCATAATTTATGTATAATTCTGCAAAAAAACTCTCTTTTTCTATTATTTTTCAAAAAAATACATCCGATAGGTAAAAATACAAAACTAAGTATTAGAGAACCGATACCAAAAATAAAAAAAGCCATTATAACAAGAAAACCGCGTAAAACTCTCATTATTCAGCCCTCGTCATAATGTATAGAGGACAAATGTAGTCAGCGCCTTTTAAAAAATCGGAAAAATTGTTTGCAGGCAGCCTTTTATCATTAGGAATGATTTTCACTTTTGTTGAACTTTCAACCCTTTCAGGTCCGATTAAAAGTGAAATACTTTCGTATCTGTCAACGGATTCGGCATAGCAGAAAAGAGTTTTGGTTTTGTTTAATGCAGCATCCAAAAGCCCTGATGAAAAAGAGTTTTCGCCCGCAGCAACAGAGTTGTATTTGTTGTGAATGTTTTCAAGAAGTGAAAAAAGTCCGATTGTGGAATTGTGCACGGAGAAACTAAAACCTGTCGGTGAAATTTCGTTTTCTTCAATCTGTTGTTTAATGAGTTTTACAACACGTTCAAGCTCGCCGTAGCGTGAAGCGTAAACAAGGTCTGTGTTTTTGTCACCGTCATAAACTTCAAGCATTGTGCTCATTGCGATTTTCCCCGCAGGAGAAAGCTTGCGTCTTGTCATCATTGGAATAGAGGACAAATCTATATTTTCACCTTGCGAAAAGGCGTGTTTGTAAATAAAAAATTCCACACTATTCATGTTAATATATTATCATGGACGAGATTGTAATTACAAATGCTGTTGGAATATGTGCAGACGGACTTTCTGAGGATAATAGTGTTGTCAGGGGAAAATCATTTTATTTTGGCAAAATTGATAAAGAATTCCCCGTAATTGATGATGAAAAATACAATCTGCGCTGTAACAGGATTTTGAAATATTTAGCAGACAAAATGGATTTGTCAGGATATGAAAAAGACGATATAGCAGTTGTAATAGGTACTACAAACTCGGGGATTGAAGAATTTGAAACCTCTGATAATAAGCATCATGCAGAACTTGGAAATCCTGCTGAATTTTTGCAGAAGTATTTGGGGTTAAACAATTATGCAGCAAGTGTTTCTACTGCCTGCACATCAGGGATAAAGGCGTTTGCTGCTGCGCGCAGACTTCTTGAAAACGATGTTTGTAAAGCAGTAATCGCAGGCGGCATTGATACTCTTGCAAGTATGCCGATTTACGGATTTGATGCGCTTGAGGTTTTATCACATGAAAAAACGAACCCTTTTTCCAAGAACCGTTCAGGAATATGTATTGGCGAAGCAGGTGCTTTGTTTCTGCTTGAAAAAAACAAAGACGGAATAAAGATTATGGGTATAGGCGAAACATCAGATGCGTACCATTCTGCAACCCCTGACCCTCAAGGTGTTCAGGCTGCTGAGGCTATTCGAATTGCGCTGGAGGATGCAGGTCTGGTGCCAAAAGACATTGACTACATAAACCTGCATGGAACAGGTACAGTCTCAAATGATTTAATGGAAGCAAATGCGGTGTATAAAGTTTTTGGTTCAGGTGTTCCTGCAAGTTCGACAAAGCCTGTTACAGGGCACTGTCTGGGAGCTGCTGCAAGCATTGAAACTTTTATCTGTTATGAAATTTTGAAGGGTTTGAGAGGTATTCCCGAACATATTTATGACGGCGAATATGACGAAAGCCTGCCAAAAATTAATCTTGCAGGTAAAAATCTTCCTTCAAATGATGTGAAGGTGTGTATGTGTAACGCGTTTGGCTTTGGCGGAACAAACGCAGTTTTGGTTTTGGGGAAATGATATGGAAAAAGATTTGTCAAAAATTTTGCCGCACGATAAACCGATGATTTTGATTGACGAACTTCTTGAAGTTAGTCTTGAAAGTCACTACGCAAAGGCATCTGTTACAATAAATGAAGATAAAATATTTTTTAATAAAGAGATTAACGGGATTTCTCCTCTTGCGGGAATAGAGTTTATGGCGCAGACAATCGGGTGTTACGCCTATTTCAAAGCAGGAGAAAATATTCCTAAAATAGGCTTTCTTCTCGGCACAAGGCTTTATGAAAACAGTCTTGAAAAATTTGAAAACGGCAAAACTTATACTTTAACCGCTAAAGAAATATACGATGATAACGAACTTGTTTCGTTTGAGTGTTTAATTTATAATGGAAATGAGGAAGCTGCAAGAGCAGTAGTCAACGCGTTTCAGCCGCAGAATGCAAAGGATTTTATCAGATGAAAAAAGTACTTGTCACAGGTTCAAGCAGAGGTATAGGAAAAGAAATTGCGCTTTATCTTGCTAAAAGCGGGTACGATATTGACGTTCATTATGCGCATAACGAGCAAAAAGCAATTGAAACTGCGGATGAAATCAGGGCGCTAGGGCATGATGCGCAAATTCTTAAATTTGATATTAAAAACAGGGAAGAATGTGCGAAAGTTCTTGCCGATAAATTGTATTACGGAGTTGTGCTTAACGCAGGAATTGCCAGAGATAATGTTTTTCCCGCGCTTGAAGATGATGAGTGGGATGATGTTATTGATACGAATTTGACAGGGTTTTATAATGTTTTGAAACCACTTGTAATGCCTATGATTTCAAACAGGGTTAAGGGAAGAATAATCACAATGTCATCTGTTTCGGGTATTTCAGGTAACAGAGGGCAGGTTAACTACTCTGCTTCAAAGGCAGGTATTATCGGTGCAACAAAATCTCTTGCTCTGGAGCTTGCAAAACGCGGGATTACCGTAAACTGTATTGCTCCGGGTGTTATAGATACCGAGATGATAAAAGATGTTCCGCTTGATGAGGTTAAGAAATTAATCCCGATGAAGCGTGTCGGGCAGGCAAAAGAGGTTGCAAGCCTTGCAAACTACTTAATGAGCGAGGATGCATCTTATATTACGGGGCAGGTAATCTCTGTTAACGGAGGGCTTTATCTGTGAAGCGTGTAGTTGTTACGGGTATGTCGCTTGCAAGTCCGCTGGGCTGTGATATTCAAACTGTTTTTGATAATATGCAAAAACTCAAAAACTGTGTTGAATACGATAAATCGCTTGATGAATACGATAAATTAAACACCCGTTTATGTGCACGCGTAAAGGGTTTTGAAATTCCCTCAACTTATAACAGAAAAGTTTTAAGAACAATGGGACCTGTTTCAGTAATGTCTGTTCGTACATCAGAATTAGCTTTGGAGGATGCCGGGCTTTTGGGTGATGATATTATCACAGGCGGAGATTGCGGTGTAAGCTACGGCTCGTCATCAGGTTCGCTCGATGCAATCATTGACTTCTACGGAATGCAGGTGGATAAAGAGGTTAAGGGCTTAAATTCAGGCTCTTATATAAAAATGATGCCTCAGACAACTGCCGTAAATATTTCTTTGTATTTTAAAACAACAGGCAGACTAATCCCTACATCAACTGCCTGCACATCAGGCGCTATGGGTATAGGCTATGCTTATGAAGCTATAAAAAACGGTTATCAAACAGTAATGATAGCAGGCGGAGCAGAAGAACTCCACCCGACACAGATTGCGATTTTTGATACGCTTTACGCTACAAGTTTAAAAAATAACACGCCTGAACTTACACCTTCGCCTTTTGACAAAAACCGTGACGGCTTAGTTATAGGTGAGGGCGCAGGAACACTGGTTTTGGAAGAATATGAACATGCGAAAAAACGCGGTGCGAAAATTTACGCGGAAATCATAGGATTTGGAACAAGCACTGACGGAACACATATTACAAACCCTAATTACAAAACAATGGGAAAAGCTCTTGAACTTTCATTGAAGGATGCAAATATTTCTCCCGATGAAATCGGCTACATAAGCGCTCACGGTACGGGAACTTATGCAGGTGACATCGCGGAAACTAAAGCAACAGAAGAAATATTCAAACGCCCTGTACCTGTAAGTTCGTTAAAAAGCTACACAGGACATACACTAGGTGCTTGCGGTTCGATTGAGGCGATTGCTGCAATTGATATGATGCATAGAAAATGGTTTAACCCTACATTAAACCTTAATGAAGTTGACAATGAATGCGGAAAGCTTGATTATATAAAAAATCAGGGACGTGAAATTGATACAAACATTGTTATGTCAAACAACTTTGCTTTCGGCGGAATAAATACTTCTATAATTTTTAAAAAGATTTAGTTTTTGGTTTTTTAATGAACACAAGCATCGGGATTAGCAGGAATGTTGCAAATGCAAACCATCTGAAAGTATCTATATATGCCCACAGATGCGATTGCTGTACGAGCTGTGAATAAATTTGACTTTGTGCCATAGCATGAGAGGTTGCGGCATCTGTCATTGTAGAAAAAGTGCTTGCCATAGCTCCTACTCTTTCTACAAAAATGCTGTTTGTTTCATGCAGGTGATTAGTCATCATATTCTGATGAACCTGTGCATACCTTGCAACCATTGTAGTTGCAACAGATGTGCCGATAGCGCCGCCTATGTTTTTAAGCAGGTTTTGCAAGCCTGTGGCGTTTGTCATATTCTCGTTTTTGGTTGTTGAGCAGGACAACGGGATTAGTGGTGTAAGAGCCATAAATAATCCGGAACCGTATAAAATATTCGGCAAGGCAATTGTCGAAAGATTTATCTGAAGATTTATCATTCCGAAAAATACGCTTCCTAACCCGAGGAGGATTAACCCAATCATAACAATACGTCTGTCACCGAGTTTTTTAGATAATGTAAGGTATAATGCAACGCCGATGAAACTTCCCACCCCGCGTGAACCCATTGAAAGTCCGCTCAAATACGCTGTATATCCGAGTAGTTTTTGAAGCATAGACGGCAAAAGCGCCGCAGAGGATAAAAATACTCCCATTAATATTACCTGTACCAGAGTGCCGAAAAAGTATGTTCTGTCTTTTAAAACACTCAAGTCAATAAGCGCTTCCTTGTTTTTTGCCTGAGAAATAAAGAACATAATTGCGCATATAACAGATATCGCCGTCATCCAGCAAATCCATGTTGATCCAAACCAATCGGCATCGTTTCCTTTATCAAGCACAATCTGTAATGTTACAAGCCAGCCTGATAACAATGCCATTCCTTTATAATCGAATTTAACGTTCTTTTGTTTTTTTGCATAAGGCGGATCCTGGAGCAGGTTTTTGGCAAGAAAGACACACAAAAATCCGAGCGGAATGTTTATTAAATAAATCCAAGGCCAAGACCAGTTTTCAGTAATCCATCCTCCTAAAACAGGACCGATTAACGGGGCAAAAATGACAGCTATACCGAATATTGCCATAGATTTTGGTCTGTCTTGCGGAGGGAAACTCTCAAGCATTATAGATTGTCCTAATGGCAAAAGCCCGCCTCCTCCAAGACCTTGCAAAAATCTTGAAAGGACTATCATAACCATTGAATTTGATACTGCACACAAAAATGATGAAAATGTGAAAATAATCGTACAGATTATAAAGTAATTTTTTCTGCCAAAGAACTTAGAAGCAGAACTTACAAGAGGGATTGCAATACCGCTGGCTATCAGGTAGCTTGTAAGAACCCACGTTGATTCGTTTAAACTCACGGACATTGAACCTGCAATGTATGTTAAAGCTACGTTTGAGATGGTTTCGTCTAATACAAACATAAATATTGCAAGCATTACGGGGACAATCATTAACCAGGGGTTAATCGAGGGGTGCCATTCTTCTCTTAAATCATTTTCACTCATAATTTATTTCCATTGCTTATTTTATAGTAAATAAAAAACCTTTGCAAATACAAATTATGGTTTTTAAGTCTTATTTTTTTGTTGTAATATATAAGAAATAAAGGATATAAAATGGATTTAGAAAAACTTATAAAAGTCGGCAGAGGTGAAGAACCTGCTGATTTAGTAATAAAAAACGGCAGACTTGTTAATGTTTTATCGGAAGAAATTTATGAAACTGATATTGCAATCGTTGATGACACAATTGCGGGAATTTCTAAAGGTTACAAAGGCAAAGAAGAAATTGACGTAAAAGGTGCTTATGTATCACCGTCTTTTATTGACGGTCACGTGCATTTGGAAAGTTCAATGCTTATGCCGTCAGAATTTGCAAAAATGGTAGTTCCTTCCGCAACCACAACGGTTATTGCAGACCCGCACGAAATTTCAAATGTTATGGGCTTACAGGGTATAAGTTTTATGAGAGAAGCCACTAAAAATCTTCCTCTTGATGTTTATATGATGCTTCCTTCTTGTGTCCCTGCAACAGATTTGGAAACCTCAGGGGTGGAGCTTAACAGTTATGACTTAGCTTTGCTTATTGATGCTCCCTGGGTTTTAGGGATTGCGGAAATGATGAATTTTCCGGGTGTCGTGAATTGTGACAACAGTGTTTTAAGCAAAATTCAGCTGGGGACCGCTAAATGTAAACGGGTGGACGGGCATGCACCGCATTTGAGCGGAAAAGATTTGGATGCGTACGTTGCTTCAGGTGTTGCATCTGACCATGAATGCACAACTTGTGAGGAAGCTGTTGAAAAGCTAAGGCTTGGTATGCATCTTATGATTAGAGAAGCAACAGGGGCAAGAGATTTAGAACCTTTGATACCTGTTTTAAAAGAATATAATACAAGAAAATGTATGTTTGTAACAGATGACAGACACCCGAAACATTTGACTAAACACATATCAAGAATGGTTAAAAAAGCAGTAAGACTCGGGGTTAATCCTATAAAAGCTATTCAGATGGCAAGTATTAACACCGCTGAATATTTTAAACTTGCAAATCTTGGCGCGGTTGCTCCGGGGTACAAAGCTGATATTGCAGTGTTTAATGATTTAGAAATGTTTGAGCCTGAAATGGTGTTTAAAAACGGTAAACTTGCTGCAAAAAACGGCAAAATGATTATTGATACAACAGAGTTTAAAACTCCTGCATTAAGGGGCTCAGTAAACATAAAATATTTAAATATGGAAGACATACAGATTTCTGCACCTGACAGAAAAGAAGAAATTAATGTAATAAATGTTATTCCAAAGCAGCTTATAACAAAAAAATCCATCGAGAAAGCAAAAATTGTTAACGGTCTTGCCGTGTCTGATGTAGATAATGATATTTTAAAAATAGCTGTTATAGAACGTCATAAGGCAACAGGAAATATCGGCTTGGGCTTTGTTAAAGGCTTTGGGCTAAAATCAGGCGCCATAGCCTCAACTGTTGCACATGACAGCCATAATATGATTGTAATCGGTACAAACGATGATGATATGTATTATGCAGCAGTAGAACTCGTTAAATCTCAGGGCGGAAAGATTATTGTTGAAAACGGAAAAACATTGGCACATCTTCCGCTTCCGATTGCAGGGCTTATGTCTGACAAACCTGTTGAAGAAGTTCAAAAGAAAATTTGCGAACTTGAACAGGCAGCTAAACAAATCGGATGCACAATGTCTGATCCGTTTATGAGTATGGCGTTTTTATCATTATCAGTTATTCCTGAACTAAAAATTACTGATAAAGGCTTGATTGATGTAAATAAATTTGAAGTAACCGATATGTTTATTTAATTATTTACTGTTATTGTGTTTTTCAAATCGACCGTCACATTCCGTGCCGCAGAATATGCACTTACCGTCAACCAGATTGTAACCCAAAAGCTCATAGCCGTTTCTTATAATAATAGGATTATGACAGTTTTTGCAATATGTGCTTGATGTTTCCTGATTAGATAAATTCCCTGTATATACATATTTAAGCCCTGAATTAACGGCAATTTTATAAGCATTCAAAAGTGTAGAAAAATCGGTTGATTTTTTATCCGTAAATTTGTAACTGGGGAAAAATGAACTAAAATGTAACGGTACAGTATTTCCCAAATTATTAATTATCCATTCGCATTCGGAATTTATCTCATCTTCGGAATCATTTTCGCCTTCAATAAGCATAGTTGTTAATTCAAGCCAGCAATTTGTTTCATTCCTTACAAATTTTATTGTATCAAGTACCGGTTGAAGATGTGCCAAACAGTTCTTTTTGTAAAATTCTTCGCTGAAACCTTTTAAATCTATGTTTGCAGCATCCATATGCTTAAAAAATTCTTTTGCAGGCTCGGGATTTATATAACCTGAAGTTACTGCAATGGTTTTTATTCCATTTAGTCTGCATAACTTTGCTGTATCAACAGCGTATTCTAAAAATATAATCGGATCATTATAAGTAAATGCAACACTTTTACAGTTATATTTCTTTGCTATTTGCAAAATTTCTTCAGGTGATGTGCTGTTTAAAAGTTGTGAATCGCTTTTGTTTTTTGTGGTTTGCCAATTTTGACAATATTGACAGCCCATATTACATCCTAAGGTTCCAAACGATAAAACAGAACTTGTCGGGAAAAAATGATAAAGTGGTTTTTTCTCAATAGGGTCAATAGCAAGTCCTGTGTTATAGCCGTAAGAAGTTAAAACAATTTCGCCGTTTTCATTTTTTCTGACATGACAAAAACCTTCCTGACCATTGCTTAATTTGCAGTTTCTCGGACAGACAGTGCATTGTACACGATTATCATTTAATACGTTTTGGTATTTCATCAATGTTATTATACAATTCAGTAATTAAAATTGTTACACCCTGTTGATTTCTTAAAGGATTACATTTTTAATAATTCAAGAATAGCAAAATAGTGAAGTACAGCACCTAATATGACAAAAATATGCCAAATACTGTGCATATATTTTTTCTTAATTAAATAGAATACACTTCCTAATGAATATACAGCTCCGCCTCCAAGCAGTAACCAGACAACCTGATGAGATTTAGTGTTCCAAATTTTATAAATTAGGAAAATCATTAGCCAACCCATCATTAAATACAAGACAGTTGATAAATATTTAAATTTTAAAGTTATGCAGGAATAAATTATTCCGCTGAGCGCAATGTACCAAATCATTGCAAGTATTGCAATCGAATGAGGGAAAGGCAAAACAAGCAATAAAATAGGTGTGTATGTGCCTGCTATTAGAAGAAAAATTGCGCTGTGATCAATTTTTCGAAAAACTCTTTTTGCAGTTTCATTAACCATAGCATGATAAAGTGTAGAAGATTGAAACAGGATAAACAGTGTAGCTCCGAAAATAGCTGTTGTAGAAGCCTCTAATGCGTTTCTGGATGCTGCTGCAAGCATAACTATACCATAAATTGACAACAATGCACCGATTGCATGAGTTGAGGCATTAACAAATTCTTCCCCTTTTGTATATCTGGTCAGTTCGGACATGTTTCTCCTTTTTCATTCTTAAATCTGTATAATTAATTTATTTTTTTCTATCATAAAAACAGATAATTGTAAACATATTAAATACAATAAAAAAATTATAAAGTAATTTTTGATGAATTTATAATTTCTCGTGATAAAGTATACTGTTTTGGCAGTCCTAAAGATATATCTTTTGTTTTTTTATATTTATTTGAATAATTTAACTGCAATTCAGTAGGGCAAATAGCGGGATCAGAAAATAAGTAAAACTTTCCGTTAATATCTAAAAGTCCTGAAATTCTTTTTAATTTGCTGTCATCATTATTTAAAAATGCTTCTTGAATGTTTTCTGCATCATTTATTTTACGCTTAGAATCATCAAAACCTTCATAAAACCTGCTCATTCTTCCTTTTGGAGTAGCCCCGTATATTTTTGAAAACATTAAGTCCCATTTTTTAATATTGTCTATAATATCTTCTTTAGTATTCACATATTTCTTATTGTATTGCAAATCATTAACATATAATTTAACAAGTTTTTCCATAATTAATTTGTTTATAACAACCTGGTTTTCAATTCCAAAATTTTGAGCTTCTTCAGATATACCTTTATCATTCATATTTGCAACACGAACAGATAATTTAGTTTTGTCGATTATAGGTGAAAACGTAAATAGTACATTTGCCATGCGTTCAGCATATTCATTTACCTTTTGTAAAGCTTTTTGCGGGTTACCAAGTTTTTGAGCCTCAATTGCTTCTTGCATTTTTTGATGAAAAGGGTTTACGGAAATATTTATTTGATAAATTTCATTTGCGTTTTTATCATCTTTAAAATATTTTATAATTTTTTCTGCACGTTTTTGAGATTTTTTATCATCAGGCTCCCAGCCGTGTGTATCGAAAGTTCCAGGTTTTCCTGTTGCCATATATTGTATATGGTTGAGTTCGGCACAATTATATTCTTTGCCATTGGCATCAGTTAAATAACAATCAATGCTGTCAGAATCAAAAAACAGAATTATATCTTCATTGTCATACTTTTTGTTAGGTGCAACAATATTAAATCCCAGCCTATTGTTTAACTGTTTAATATCGGAGATTAGTTGGGAAAAATCTTCAAAAGAAGCTTTGCTTGCTTGATATTTAGTATTTTTTAAAGGAGTATCACTTTCAAATAAACAATGGGCACAATGATTGTTGCAGCCCCTTTTAACAGTTATAACTTCAATGTTTTTTAATATTAATGCAATTTCTTTTATATTTAATCCTTCAAAGGTTTTTAACCCTTCTTGTATTCCGTCTAATTTCTCGAGATTAAGATTGTATATATTTGTATCCTTAGAAATATTTACAGTATTAAGATATTTTTTGGCATTATAAAATTTATCACTTTTTTTTGTTTGTGATGATTTAAAAGTTATACCGGAAGTATAGTAATATACATTGTTCAATTTGTCTTGTTGTTGATTTTGTGTATTATTTACTTTTTTTGTCCGGTTTAAATTTTTGTTATATGAGATTATAGGATTAAAGTTAACAGACAACATAAATTATATAAAACTTATAAAAATTTATTTTGCTTAATTGAACAAACTAATGTATCTTTATGTCAATTTTTTTCGCAGTTGTTCAAGAAATAATTTGGCAGGTCTTGAAAATACTTGGTTTTTCTTCCATACAACAGTTATACCTACTTCCAGCTTCGGGTTCAAAGGTCTGAAACAAAGAGAAGTATTTGCAGTTGTATTAATTAATTTATCAAGTCCCATTGCATAACCTATTCTATCTTCTGTCATTATTGCAGCGTTATAAATAAGGTTATAAGTACCTGCAATGTTTAGATTTTCAAAATTGTTTCCAAACCAGTTTAAAAATACGTTATTTTCGTCAGTTTTTCTTATTGCCTGACGTGAAATTATTAACGGCAGCTCCATTAAATCTTCTATTTTTATACTTTTCTTATCAGCTAAAGGATCATCTTTTCTTAGCAATAATCCCCAAGTATCTTTTTCGCCCAAATCAATGTAATCATATTTTTCAAGGTTAAAAGGCTGTATTAAAACACAAAAATCCAAAAGTCCTTTATCTAATCTTTCAACTAAATCACCGCTATCACCTGACACAATATGAAATTTAATCTTCGGGTAATCTTTTTTTAATGTTTTCATTATATCAGTAATCAATTTTATGGATTTTGTTTCACCTGAACCAATAAATATATCACCCATAACTTCATCTTTGAATGATGTAAACTCGGTTTCGGTTTTGTCTACAAGGTCAATAATCTCTTGCGCTCTTTTTCTTAGAATTATTCCCTCAGGAGTTAAAGATACACTATGATTTCCTCTGATAAACAATTTTTGTCCCAGCTCTTTTTCAAGTTCCTGCAATTGTCTTGACAGTGTCGGCTGTGTTAAATGCATTGAATTGGCAGCTTTTGTTATGTTTCCAATCTCAGATACAGTTAAAAAATATTTTAATACCCTAATTTCCATAATTTTATAATATTTTTAAGTGAAATACATGTCAAGCATTTCAACTAATGCAATATAAGTATTTGTTATTTCACGATTTATCGTAAATAATATTTTATATGATACGATAAAAAGTTCAATCGTTCCAAAAGGAGGTAATATGAAATTTATAACTACTTTATTAATTACGTTACTGTTAATAATAGGAGCAAATAATATGGCTAAAGCAAAAAATAATGATTGGGATAAGGTCTTCCACAAAAGTGACAAAGTGAATGTAGAAAAAGTACATTTTAAAAACAGATTTGGAATAACTTTAACAGGTGATTTATATACCCCGAAAAATATTAAAAAAGGTGAAAAGTATTCTGCAATAGCAATTTCAGGTCCTTTTGGAGCTGTAAAAGAACAGGCTTCAGGTCTTTATGCTCAGACTTTGGCTGAAAGAGGATTTATAACATTAGCATTTGATCCCAGCTACACTGGAGAAAGCAGCGGACAGCCGCGTAATATAGCTTCTCCTGACATAAATACGGAAGACTTTAGTGCAGCTGTTGATTTTTTATCTAATCAGCAAAATGTTAATCCGGACAAGATTGGGATATTAGGAATATGCGGATTTGGCGGATTTGCATTAAATGCTGCATCGATAGATACAAGAATAAAAGCAACAGTAACATCTACAATGTATGATATGACTCGTGTAAGTGCAAAAGGTTATAATGATGTAATGGATGAAAATGCGCGCTATAATTTAAAGCAAACTCTAAACAAGCAAAGAACAGAAGATTTTAAAAATGGTACTTATGCGAAAGCTTCAGGGCTTCCTGAAAAATTAACAGGTGAAGAACCACAGTTTATAAAGGATTATTTTAATTACTATAAAACCAAACAAGGTTTTCATGCTCGTTCTATCAACTCAAACGGCAATTGGAATATGACATCTTCACTTTCATTAATTAATTTGCCGATTTTGGCATATAGTGATGAAATCAAAAGTGCAGTCTTAATAATACATGGGGAAAATGCTCACAGCAGATATTTTTCAGAAGATGCATTTAAAAATCTAAAAGGCGATAATAAAGAACTTTTAATAATTAAAAATGCAAATCATACAGATTTATATTACAACAATGATTTAATTCCATTTGAAAAAATAGAAAACTTTTATAAAAAATATTTATAGTTACGGTATAATATTAGCTGGCTTATCAAGCCTGTTAGGATATCGTTATTTTGATAAGAAAGACTTGCAAAAGAAACAATCTGATGTTTCGTTGTAATAATGTTGGTAACTAAGACTCATGCTATTGAGTCTTGGTCCCTTTAAAATAGAATTTTGACCACTATGAATTAAATTCTAATACAATGAATTTATATATATAAATTGGACTCAGGATGGACAAGAATAATTTATAATATTTGTGGTATAATACAACCATTCAAATGTCATGTTTATTGAATTTATAAATATTATTTTAAAATAAAGGTAGCTCATAATGAAAAAGAATTTAATACTATTTCTAATAATGTTGTGTTTGCAACTAAACGTTATTGCCAAACAAGTACCTAGCCTTTATGTTGTAAAAGATGCTGATACAAGTTCTTATTTAAATACATTGGCACACAAACTTTTAAATATGACCATCAAAGACAATGTATTATATGACAACGGGCAATCATTTAGTTACATAAAATTATATCAAGATGGTAAAAATTTAAATGTTTTTACAGTAGTTGAAGATAACAAAAGTGCTGATTATGAAGCTTTGCTAAAATCATTTGAATATAAGACATATAAACTAAATGACATAGACTTAACTAAGACTTATTTTAATGAGTACAAACAATTTATTTATACTAACAACATACCCTTAAAAGTTACAAATAATAATAAATATAATCCATATTCTAAAGAATTGAAAAATAAAGTTATTAGAACAACTACTTATAATGAAAACGGATTAGAATTTACTACGAATAAATTGGAGTTGCGAACCAAAATAAAGAAATATGCATACGGTTACGAAATTGTTATTACAAACAATACTGGTAAAAACCTGGTCTTAAAATCAGTAAATACCGGTGATTTTATAGGATTAACAGAAATTGCAAAAAAAGGTATGAAACTCACCGGGACTGATTTTATACCTATTTATGGAGTTGTTGCGGGTGCTAAAGCAGATTTAGAGAAGAATAGATTTACCAGACCGTTTCCAACTGATTATCAACTTGCACAGAATAGTAGTGTAAGAATTTTGGGTCTGGCAGATACTCTTGTTGAACCAATTATTGACTTCATATTTACTATTGATGGAAAGGAACAAAAGATACAGCTGCACACATATAAATAATGAGGAAAGTTATGAAAAAATTTTTATTTTTAACAATTGCACTATTGATAACTAATAACGTGTTTGCATATGAAGTTACTAAAAATGAAGAATATTATAAATCACAGATACAGAACCAAAGGCTGTTATACAATGTAATTGGCTTAGTTAATGCTATACAAAAAGGAAACAATGAAGCATTAGAATTGTTTATGAAAGCAGGTTTTAGTGCAAATGAATCTTCTATGGGAACGCCGCTTACTATGTTTGCACTCTATGCTAAAAATTATGAGGCATTAGACATACTTTTAAATTATGGAGCTGATCCGGAACAAACAATTCCACCTTTTTATGTAACGGCAAAAGGACAGAATTTATTATCATACTCTATTATAAGGAAAAGTTCTTCTTCTGTAGAAAGCTTAATTAAGCATAAAGTAGATGTTAACAAGAAATACAATGGTTATACTCCTCTTAATTTAGCAATATCTAAGAAACAAACAAGAATTGTAGAATTACTGCTCAAGGCAGGTGCAAAACCGGATGAAAAAACATTAAAAGCAGTGAATAAGTCTAAAGATGAGTATTTAAAAGATTTGTTCACAGAATATATAGGTAATAGTGAGAAATAAGATTAAAAACTGCATGCTAATATTATTCTGTTTATATAGCTTATTTTTTGTATTAGGTAGCGTATTAGCACCAATTATGGCACATTATGAATATTATGAAATTTCAGCTAAGTTGACGTCGACTTATATGTTTTCTTGCCACCAACAACCTGACAGAAGTTTCTGGCTAATGGGCTATCCTATTGCTCTATGTTGTAGATGTTTAGGATTTTATATTGGAGTTAGTATTTCAAGTATAATAGCAATTTTTCATAAAAAAAATTTAAAATTAAATTATATAATGCCAATTTTAATACTTGTCATAATCGACTTATTTAGTAATTATATATTAAAACACAGCACACATAATAATATTCGTTTTTGTGTCGGAGTAATGATGGGAATATTATTTATTGCTTTAATTTGTTACATATTTAACTATAAGAAAGGGAAGAAAATCTATGAGAATTAAGAAACTAACAAGTATAGCACTTATACTTTCATTTTTATCACTATCAATTGCTCCATTATCAGCTGCGACACCGAACGAACAACTATCATTACAAGAATTTATAAAAACAACTGAAGAGATTAATGCATCATATACATATCCGTCTATGAAGTTATCGGCTAATACTGCAGGCAAATATGTATTACCAGCTCATACACCTATTATGATAAGATGTGAAGAAACTATTACTACTAAAGGTGTTGTAAGCGGTACTACTGTTAATTTTTCAGTACTAAATGATGTTAAAGATAACAATGGAGTAATTTTAGTAAAAGCTGGAAGTCCTGTAACTGCTCAGATTTCTTTTACCAAAGATAAAGGAATGATTGGAAAATCTGGTCAATTAACTGTTACTGATTTCCATACAACAGCTGTTGATGGTACCTATGTCCCATTGTCCGGTAGTGTTTCTGCTAGTCCAGATGATAAAATGACACTTTCTATTGTTCTAAGCGTTCTTATATGTCCATTATTTTTATTGATGAAGGGTGATGACGCAAGATTGCCGGCAGGAACAACTAAAACAGCATACACAGTAGTTGAAATCCCTATAAAAGCAGATCGACTATAATCTTATAAAGGTACAATAAAACAAATTCTCTTAAAATTCCGAAAGCCAGCACAGTGCGGGGAAAATAATACTAAAAAAGAGACCTATTAAGGTCTCTAAAATTTATTGGTGGTCATTATGGGAATGCAATCGAACCCTAGAAATAAAATTAAAGGCGTTTTGATTGAAATGTTTAAAAATTATTCTGAAATTGATTTTAATTCTATAAAAATTTATTCTGATGTTTAATATCTATTTATTTTGTTCAATTTTTATTTTATGATTTTTATATGAAAAAAAATTACAACCAGTGTAAGTATTGCTGATGAAGAAATGTCTGAAGAAGAAAAGAAATTAAGGGTTGCGCAATTTTTTGCTTTAGTTGCAAAATGGAAAGCAAAAGAGAAGTTAGAAAAAGAATTCGATGACCAATAATAAACCAGAAGTTTTATACAAATATACAACATTTGAAGTTGGGATGAAAATTCTTGAAACACAAACTATAAGATTTAGCAATCCTAAAACTTTTAATGACCCTTATGATTGCAATATGCCAGTAATTTTTAAAAACTTGCAAAAGTTAAATAAGGATTTTTTTATACAACTAAATAATCAAGTTCGAGAATATATAGATTTAAAAACGGACATAATTGCAAAACTTGATTATGAATTAGAAAATTTAAGTAATTTTGATAATACTGCAACTATTAACGCCAATGATTATTTGAATAGTATTTTAAAACCTTTTAAAGAAGATATGCGAATATTATCCACCTCAAAGGTAAATAATAATTTATTGATGTGGGGACATTATGCCAATAATCATACTGGCATAGTGATTGGGTTCAATACTGATCACAAATTTTTCAAGAACCCCCAAAAAATTAAATATAGTGAAAACAACGAATTTCCAAGACTTAAAAATGCTTTGATTAACGATATTCTTCTAAAAAAGAAAACTAGCGTTGAAGAATTAAAAACATATTTTCATACAAAAAGTGCAGATTGGAATTATGAAAAGGAGTATAGGTTTGAATTTTCTGTAAACAATTTGCACAAAGAATTTATTTCTTTTCCTGATTATATTAAACTGTACCCTAAATTTTTTGAAGAAATAAAAAATAAAAATGATTATATACATCCATATATAATACCGCAATGTGTAGATAGCATTTATATCGGATTAAATGCAAATATTGTTGATGAAAGTAAAATTATAAACTTGGCAAAAAATAAATACCCTGATACTAAAATATATAAAGCCGATTTATCAAAAAAAGAATTTAGAATTGAATTCAATCCAATAAATTAAAACAAGATGATGGGAGTCGAACACATAAAACTCTTATGTTATAAGGGTCTTGATGTTTCATGAAAAAATTTAAAAATATGAATAAAAATATCGAACTCTAAAAATCCACTCTGTTAAAGGGGTTTCAAGGTTAGAATAAAAAAAACTGGTGCGAACGGTCCTGTGAGCTAAAGGCTCTGTTCAGATTCCCTGATAACTTGTTTTGCTGCGAAATTTTTAAATTTTGCAGAGAATTGATGATATTGCGGCAAATTTTACCACATCGATACTAGCATAATAGATTAAATTCCCTAAACGGGGAAACAGGGAATTTGCAGGGAAATATAAATCTACAATTTATTAGCACTTGTCAATAATAGATAACTGATTATTTTTATAATAATATTTCTATAAATGTTGGGTATGAATTCTTAATTGTACAGAAAACATAAACAGGTGTTAAATGACAAAGAAAGAAATACTAAAAATTTCAAATATTGAATTGCCGATTGAAGAAGCTAAACGCCAGGCGATATCCTCAATTACGGGTTATGTTTATCAGTTTCATCAGGCAACATCTGAATGGATAAAATTAGAAGACAACGAAGAATTGTATTTAGAAATAGCTGAAGATCATGCAAAAATTATTAAAGATAAGTTGACTAAAAAAAGTACTTTGATAGCAACTCAGGTAAAAAACACTTTTGAATCAGGTCCAATTACTTTAAATTCGCTTGATGTGCAAAATTGCATTCAGAAATTATTTATTTACAAACAAAAAAATCCAGATAAAAATATTCGTTTCTGTTTCCTAACAACATCTGAAATTAGTAAAGAAAAAAATAACAAATTACAAAACGGCGAAAAAGGAATCTATATTTGGAATAATGTAAATGATGACAATATTCACGATTTACGTAGTTTTTTATTAAAATCCTCCTTTAATGATGATTTTTCTGATTTTATTCAAAATTCATCAAATGATGTATTAAAGGATTTTATTCAAAGTTTGACATTTCTTTATGAAATGCCTAACATTTCAGAAATTGAAACTTTTAATAAAAAAATGTTATGCGATAGACGTGATTTGGTTAGCTCAACTCTGGAAGCGGCAGAACAAGCATATATTCATTTAGTATATGAAGTTATAGATACAATTGTTAATTCTAATGATAGAAAACTAACAAAAGAAGATTTCGTTGCTTGTTTTCGTAAAGCAACATCTATTCCTTTAGGTTCACAAATAGTAGAAGATATACTTAAAGAGAAAAACTGCGAAAAATATATACAAATGGACGACCAACAATTAAGAACAATAGCAGAAAGATTGCTTAACAATTCACTTCCTTCTGATCTGTCATTAATGTTTACAAATGTTTCAATTGATGTACATAATGCTCATAAAAAATTAATGGAGTGTGAAAGATACTTAACTGAATATAATGATAAAGAAAATGAAACAAGTACACGGTGTTTGTCATACAAAATATTAAATGAAAAAAGTAAAAAAAATATATATTATGCTGATCCAGGTAGTGGTAAAACCTATACTTTATGGAATATAGCAAAGAAGTTATTAGACGAAGGTGATATAATACCCTTATTTTTGCCAATAGGGAATTTAAATACTTGGGATGAAGTTTTATCTATTTTATCAAGTATTTGTCCTGAAATAGATCCTAAAATTATAATAAATCAACCTAGAATATGTTTGTGCTTAGACGGTTGGTCAGAATTTGCTACAGGACAGTATTTTTCTGAACGCACAAAGGCTACTATTTCTTTAGCTAATGCCTATGTTATTGCAAACGCACGTTATGCGGATTCTTCAGATACTATTTTTCGTAGATGGAAACTTGAAAATATTGAGCAGTCAACGGTGATAGATGTACTTAAAACAAGTAATATTTTTGCTAAAGATGATGTTTTGAATTTTTTGCAAACCCCGTTAGCTCTTTTGTTATTTATCTTTTTAGGTGGTGGTACCTCAATCGGAGAATTGTTACATAAATTTCATAATCATATTACACATAACAACTTTCCGGAAAATTTTCAATATATATTATGTGATTCAATAAGTTCAATGATTTTATCCGGAGACCTAAATTATTTAAATTTTGAAACTGAATTAAAAAAATGTGCTCATAATACAAAAATTTTTGAACCTTTAAAATTACTGAAACAATTAGGAACAATAAAAGAGAGAAATGGAAAAATATTACCTATACATGATCTCTACTGGAGTTGGTTGGGTGGTATTGGCCTTTTTCAAAATGACAAGTTAGAAGAATGTATTAATAATTTAAAAACACGTGAGAGCATAGAGTTGGCTTTAGATTCAGGAGAAAAAACCACACAGAATATAATTGATAAAATTGTGCCTATCGATATCTATCTTGCCACAAAGTTAGATAAACAAAATATATCAGTAAATGTTGATGTGCAAATTGAAAAAATGCTTAAAGATAGACGACTAGCTGTTCGTTACAGAGCCGCAATTTCGGTTATTTCCTGTGGAAGAAGTAAATACATTGAAAAATCTTTATACACAATAAGTGAAATGTATAAAAATAAAATTTATGCAAAAGAATTAAAGAATTTATTTAGACCAGATATACTTTTCCCGTTTAAAGAAGAATTAACAAAATGGGCTGGTTCCCCTGGAACATCACTAATGCTTGATGCAATAATCGAAACAGGTAATCAGGATTGGTTGCCCTGGTTAGAAGTAATCTTTAAAAAAGAAGGAGTGAATAAATCCCAAGTTATTGCTGCAGCCATAGCTAGTGCAGGTTATATTCCAATATGGTGCCATCAATATCTATTCGAGTTTATTAAAAATGCAGCTTGCAAATTACAAGATATAAAACGCAGAGGGGAAATCAGAGATTTAGTCAAATGGCTATTTGAAAACTATGAAAATATTGTTATACCTAGTTCAAGCCAATGGTGCCATATTAACGAATATATAGCAGCTTGTGGTTCAGAGGAAGATTTTAAACAATTGTTAATACGTTTTCCTAAGTTGAATAAGACGGCACAAGAATTAATAGAATATGCTATCGTTAAACGTGGCGAGCCTTGGATTGGTAGATTCCAAAAACTTGCTTTTTCTAAAACCCAAAGTCGTCATCATCACAGCCTTCAAGAGGTTTTTTCAAAAGAAATAGAGGATGCTATTGCAAGGCAATGGATTGAAAATGGCTATGTAAATGAAGGTTGGCGAGTTCTAGTTAGCCGGCATCAAAACGATATTGTTCCAGAGTTAATAAAAAAACTACCCGAATCATTTAGCGATCAACACTATATCCCTACATTAAGTGCTATGAAGTATTTAGATAATGCCCCAGATACACTGATTAATGAAATATATTCACGCTTTAGAGGAACTATGCAACCAATGGCTACCGAAGATGCTTTAATTGCTATAAGTAGAGTTAAACCAGGTGGTGTAGCATCCCTTGTAAGATGGATTGTAGATACACCCTCTTTGCTACCAGCCTATCACTTATATAAAGTTCTAAAAATGTATTTGGTGTGGTCTGAAGAATTCAAAATGGAGCTTATGCTAAAAACACAAAATGGTAATGAGTTTACATTTATTGACCATATTGTATATTCAGCTTTCCACTATCATAAAGATGATCATTTATTTGCTGAAATTATTTCCTATAAACCTGAGTTTGCAGTCAAACTTGTTTTATCTGAATACAAAAAAAATGATAAAAAATCAAAAGAAATTTTGAGTAAGCTAAAACCATTTAATAATTTTAACTATGAACTATTTCATCGAATGATATCAAGTAAATTGCTTGCACCATTAATACCTTCATTATTCTCGGAAGTTTTAAATGCCCTTCCAGTTGACATCTTACAAAAGCTAATCGATTCCAAATACATTAAATTTGAAAATATTTTATGGCAGCTAAGTAATACTAGTAATGTTGACCACAAAAAAATTCATATTCAACTTTTAAAGAAGATTATTAAAGACGATATAAATATTCACTACTTTTCTTATGTAGGTAATATGCTTCGCTCATATTCACGAGAAGAAATATTTGATATTTTAAATACAATATACAAACCTCAAAGTGATAATTTCTTATTTTTTGTTCAAGAATTAGAAAATATTCGTCAAGAACGCTTAATAAACGAGAATGGTGGTTTTTATAAAGATAAAAATTGTTTTAGGCTTTGTAGTTTTTTCAAAAAATTATTTAGGTAAATCACCAAATCAAAGATTATATAATATCCATTATCATATTTTTTATTTTGTTGTATTCGTCTATATCTAAATTATCAGGATTAAACTCTCTATATTTCTTCCGAATTATTTTATTTGCATCTGTATTATTTTTTAAAAATTGGATTAGGTTTGATTTAATTTGTTCATTAATGATTAAAAGAAATTTTAAATTAAAATTTCGATAATTAAATTTTTCCATATCGAAAATAAAATCAAAAAAGTGAGAAATTCCTAAAAACTCTTTAAAATTTTCCCTGTTAATAATCAAATTATGGTTTATCAAATTAGCAATTCTATCAAGTGAATTCATAACCTTAGCTCTATCTTTTTCTTTAGTAATTTCATCCGCTATTTTTTCAAATACTTTATTTTCGCATATCATACTTGGCTCAATAACTCCATTCATACATCCGTGGTAATAAAAATAAATTTTAAAATTACTATTTATAAGATTAATTAAATGTAATTTTATTTTCTTTCGAATTGTCGCATTAAAGACACTATACAGTGGTAGCATTTTGTATAAAATCTTCCCATTAAAATCAAATTTTAGTAATTTTTCAATATAATCAACCAGGAGCATATTGGATTCTGAATGTAGATATAATTTAGCGTGTTTAGTTTTTAATGTTTTTATTAAAAAGAATAGAAAACTTTCTTCATCATAACTATGTTGATTCTTTCCGGATTTTTTATAAGTCAATTGTTTTAATTCAAATATAATAAGTCTCTTTATATCTTCAATTGTAATAATATTTACATTTTTTTCTATTAAGTTTTCAATATATCTATATTCTTTGTAGTTATTGATAAAACTATTAATTACGTATTTAAGTTCTTGTTTAGTTAGAGTTAATTTTGAAAATATAAGCAAGAAATTGTTATAATAATGTAAAAGTTCATTGTTATTTGTACCAATGCTTTTTATTGATTCAACCAAATTTGTAAATGAATTTATAATTTTCTTTTTAGTTACTTTTTCATCTTCTAAATTTATCTTTTCAATATGATATTTATTTAATAATCGTGATAATTCATCAGGTTTTATGTGTTTGACCATTATAAAAATATCATTGTCGTAATCGAATGACTTTTTATCTTTTATACAATAACTTTTTAGGGTTGCGTCAATATATATGTAAAAAATGTTTTTACATATATCGACACCAATTTTCTCTCGTGCATTAAACAACATATAATTGTTTTGTATAAATATATAAAATTCGTTAAATATATTGCATAAGTGCATATAGTCAAGACAATCAAAACAACCCGGCATTTTTAAATAGGAGTTTTGGATTCTAGAATCTCTTTCAGATAGCAATATAAATATATTAAAGAAAAAATTATAATTCTGTAAGTCTTTGAAAAGTATGCTATATTGGGTCGGTAAAATTTTATCAACAAGTTTTTTAATATTAATTTTCGATTTTTTATCTAGGATTAATTTAACTTCTTTATTTACTTCGTTATTATATTTCGAAGAATATAGAATATTATTTAATGACAAGTCATTAGCAATTATAAGTTTATTAATTTCGGCTATTGCATAAATTACATAATGATTTAAGTCTTGAGCCTTATACGATACACTTTCTAATTCTTTGTATGCTTCAACATCTCTTCCTATAGAAAACAAGATATATGTTTTTTTCAACACATCAACATGATTTTTTGAGTAATCTTTATCATCATATATTTCATTCAATAATTTGTTATAATCAAAAGTAAGTATGTCTTCTGAAATACAAAGCTTTTGGAATTCAGGAATGCGAAATGTTGTAGGTCTTCTCATTTTTTTTAGTAAAAGATTGTTATGACTTATCATCTCAATTCCACAAATATTAAATATTTTTATAAGTTTTTTTGTTACATTTAAATATTTATCATTGGATCTTAATTCTAAAATCAACTTTTTAAAGTCACTATTTTGAGAGTAAACTGTGTAGCTTCCAATATATTTTTCGGTCATTATTTCTATATCAATGTTTAAAAATTTTGAAAAAATTAGATAAGGAACGAAATTAAAAGGTTCTAGTATTGATAGCTTGTTATAAAAGTATTCAATAATATTACTTTTATTTTCGTAATTTTTTATGAATGTAAGGAATTTGTATAATTGCTTCGCTTTATTATTCTTTAATATAGATACACTTTGTTTATTTAAATTTTTTTTAATTTCAGACTCAAAGTCAGAATATTTTAATTTAAAAATTCCTTTTGGCAATAAATTTTTTTCTTCGTTCTTACTTGATGTTTGATTTTTTTTGTTAGTTTTATCTATATCAATTAAAAAAGCAGAAGTACAATCTTCTCCCAAAATTTCATAAATCCAATTAAATATTTGTCTGACATTTGGATCACTAATTGAATAACCAACAAATAGTATTACATGTGTTGAAAAAAGACCTTTAATGTAAGTTTCTGTTAAAATAAAATTTTTTGAATAATTTTTATAATCATCTTCTTTTAATACAAAATTCCCAAGTGGTATATCACCGTGCATTTTTATTATCATTTTATTGTTATTTGTTTTTGGAAAATCTTTGTCTTGCTTTACAATTGAAAAAAATTCTTTCTGTTTTTTGGCAGAATCTTCAATTAAAGAATCATAATTTGTTGTAATGATATATTGTGGATTCAAATCAAAAAGCAAGTCATTTATCATATTTGGTTTTGCTTTATCAAGTTGTAAAATAGATTTTATTTTGTTAATATATGATTCTTTTCCAAATTTATTAAAATAAAGTTGTGGAATTTTTAGCATTTCTTCAAATGTATAATTATTTTTGTTCTTGATGCATAAATCTTTCGATAATTCTTTTATTAAATCTTTCCATGATGGAATTCCTGAATTAATAGACACACCAGAACCTACAAATAAAATTAGTTTATTACTTGTAATTGCATTTTGTATTATATTTATATAATTAAATAATACCTTTTTCATAAAAAGAGTCTGCTCGAATACATTATAAGACAAATATTCGTAGAAATATTCTTATTTAAGAATGAAAAAATTTTGATTTACTAAAAAATCAAATTTCATAGTAAATTTTGAATGATAAATTCAACTGTGCTAAAATCAACTTATGCGTGCGTATTATTCAAATGAAGTATCGAATTTTTTAAAAGCTCCTGATGATGAAATCCTTGGTCAGTTGCTGATTAATCACGTTTTTTCTAATGATCAGGAACAAAAACGTGCTTGGGCTGAGCAGATTCAGGTACTGAAATTTGCACTTAATAATTTTTCAGAGGGAGCAATTTACTTTGAATTTTCGATTCCGAGAATGGGAAAACGAGCTGATAATATTTTAATATTGAATGGCTTTATATATATTCTTGAATTTAAGGTTTATTCAAAAACTTATGATAGTTTTGCTGTGGAACAAGCAGTCGATTATGCACTGGATTTAAAAAACTTTCACCAAGGAAGCCACGATAAAACAATAATTCCAATATTGGTCGCCACTGAGGCGCCGGATGTAGATAATGAAATAAATTTTGATTCAGACGGGATTGCAAATTGCATTAAAGCAAACAAAAATAACCTCGGGCATATAATTGGTCAAATCAGCCAGCTGCACGCCCATATTCAATTTGATACAAATGAATGGATAAACTCGCCATACAAGCCAACTCCCACAATAGTTGAAGCTGCACAAGCACTATATTCAAATCATTCTGTTGAGGACATTACTAGAAACGATGCTGGTGCAATCAATTTGTCGCGTACGACAAAAGCTATAGAAGAAATAATAAAACACAGCAAAAGCAATAATCAAAAATCGATTTGCTTTGTGACAGGTGTTCCTGGAGCTGGTAAAACATTGGCTGGATTAAATATAGCAACTCAATCAATGAATTATGAAAAAGACGAACATGCAGTATTTTTATCTGGAAATGGCCCTTTAGTAAAAGTGCTTCGTGAGGCTTTGATTAGAGACAAAGCGAAAAAAGACAATCTTTCAAAGAAAAAGGTTGAGCACCAAGTCCATGCATTTATTCAAAATATTCATCATTTTAGAGATGAGTATTTTCAAGACAATAATACTCCTGTTGAAAAAGTCATAATTTTTGATGAAGCACAAAGGGCTTGGGATAAAGAACAGGCAAGCAAATTTATGAACAAGAAAAACAAAGCTAAAGACTTTGATTATTCTGAACCGGAATTTTTGATTAATGTCATGAATCGGCACAAAGATTGGTGCGTAATAATTTGCTTGATTGGAAACGGTCAAGAAATAAACACTGGCGAGGCAGGTTTGCCGGAATGGTTTAGATGTTTGGAAGAACGTTTTTCTGATTGGAACATTTACTGTTCGCCTGAAATGTCTAGCCATAATAGTCCGAAGATTAATCACAACGAAGATTTACACCTAAGCGTTTGCGTTAGATCTTTTAGAAGCGAATTGGTTGCGGAATTTATTCATAATGTTGTGGAAAATAATCCAAGCAAAGCTAACACAATTTATGAAAAAATAAATCAGGATTATCCTATATTTTTAACCAGGGACCTTAATGAAGCCAAGTCTTGGATAAAACAACATACAAAAGGGACTCAAAGAGCTGGAATTTTAGCATCTTCAAATGGAATTAGACTCCGCCCAGAAGGGATACACGTAAAATCTGATGTGGATTGCGTTAACTGGTTTTTGAACCCAAAGGAAGATGTGAGATCATCTTGTTATCTTGAAGAAACCGCTACAGAATTCGAAGTGCAAGGCTTAGAGCTTGATTGGGCGATAGTTTGTTGGGATGCAAACTATAGACGTGAGAATGATAATTGGGCGCATTACTCTTTCAAAGGAACAAAATGGCAAAATATAAATAAAGACGAGGATAAAACCCATCTAAAAAACGCCTATAGAGTGCTCTTGACTCGTGCAAGGCAGGGTATGATTATTTTTGTACCAAAAGGCTCTGATGAAGATAAAACTCGCTCATCGGAATTTTATGATGCTATTTATGAATATTTAAAGAATTGTGGTATTACTGAAATAAATACAATACCATCAGATTCCTTCAACGTATCTTCAGTCTAAAATTTCAATTTCTACTCAAAAAAATCTTACTTTTGATTAAATATTTTATGATTTTACTTAGAACAAATTCCATTTTACAAATTATTCAACACATCAGAAAGGTATTGTTTATAATAATTTTTCAATTCGACTGGCTTTTTGATTTGAACTTTACCACCCCATTTGAAAAGCTCATGGCAAATAGCATATTTACCGCCTGATGTGAATTTTACCTGAACATTTCCGTTATCAAGCTGTTTCATCTTCTGTGTCGGGTGAAAATGATAATTCATAACATCTTCAGCTACTGATTTATCAAATTTCAATGTAATATTTAACGGTTCTTCTTGGTAAATCGAAAATGATTTATTGCAATATTCTTGCAAATTAAAATTCTCATCTTTTTCAAAATAATCATTCATTACTACCAAATCGCTTATTTTATCTACCTTGTAAAGCCTTAAATCTTTTACATATTCATTAAATCCGACAAGATAATATTTGTCAGAAATAATTACACCATACGGATTTAAAGTAATTATGCGGTTACCTTTTTCTGTCGGGTAGTTAAACTGAACTTTTTTAAATGCAAGCATTGCATTCCGAAGTTTTTCCAATACTAAAGGTTCAACTTTTGCTCTAGAGTATTGACGTACTGCAAAGCCTTCTGATTCCAATATCGCAGAAATATCTGTATCAAGTGATTGTAAATTCTTTTGAGGTGTTAGAGCTTTAACCTTTGCTATAAGTTCTTCAAGTTGTTTTTGCCTGTTTTCATCATTCGACAGCCCTTTTAAGTATTCAAGGTTCGCAAAATCATCTGCACTAAAGGAAATTAAAGAATTCATCGCACCTTTAACAAACCGCCAGCGTTTTTTCTTGTCAGATGTTGGGACTTCTTCAACTTTTTCAGGAAATAAGTCAAACAATAAAGATTTCATGCGTTCTGCGGACCTGCGCGAACATTCAAAATGTTCGGCAATATCATCTATAGTCAAACCGCAGTAACTATTCTGAAACATCATTGCAAGTTCTATTATTTCTTCTGCTTTGTTTAATCTTGACATATTTTTTCCCTCAAAGGTTCTAAATAAAAATATATTAACTCTAAATCCCGCACTGCTTTTTCTGTCAGTTCTTTTACAGAGAATTCAGAAACATCTGGTTTTTTATACAAATACATTTCTTTATCATAACTATAGCCATTCCAATTGCAGTTATCTTCCTGATTAAACAACCAAGAGTAGTTGTCTGTTAAATACTTAAATCCCGAGATTTTATTTTCTTTATCCAATCTGCCGTTTTTGGGTGCAGTAATTCCACATTGTTTTTTGTGCAACCCTGCATAATATCGATACTCTTTACCCCATAAACTAATACCTAAAAAACATAAATCTTGCCGTTTGTTTTCGTCCTTGTCCCAAGCACCCGAGAAATAAAACAAAATATCACTATATACATTTAAATCTCTACCACAATCAACATTTACAGCATCTAATGAATCAGAATAAATAAAATTATTAAGAATCCATCTTGTTAGCTTTATTATAAATGCTCTTTCAAATGTTTTTGCAAAATTTATAGCTTTTAGTTTTGCTTGAATTTCTTTATCTTTAATAATTTTCCATAAATCACCAATTTTATCATTTGCATTAATATCTATGCTATGTAAAAGTTGATTTAATAAGCCTAGAAGTTCAAGGTAAGATTGAATTAAAATCCGGTCATTATTTTCTATTTCTGTTAATTTCTTTTCAAAACATTCTAACATTTTTTCATACAAAAAATCATATGAAAATAGTTCGTCATAACCGCTTGAAAATAATGGAGAAAAATAGCTCACCAAAATAGTTTTTGCAACTTGGTTTAAAAACTTTTTATTATATCTCTCTAGTTGTTTTTTATCGGGTAAGGATTTTAATTTGTTTTCTATAATTATAGACTTATCGCCAATTTTTAAGCATAAATCGGTATTTTTATATTCCCTAAGAACTTCTATTTTATCTTTCCTGTTGTAATTAGAATAGAAAACAGGTGTAAAAATTTGTGGATATTTTCTCAACATCCAAGCCCAAAAGTTTGTATGAAACAATTCTCTTGAGGCTAAAGAAATGTTAAACATTGCATTATTTGTTAATCTGTTTAATATATCTAAAATTGAGAATTTATCCAATTTTTACACCTATTTTTAAAAATTTTTCTATAATTATATAATACGACACAACTATGTCAAATTGTGTCGCATTAATAAACTTATATATTAGTTGCTAATTCTTTAAGTAGCGGTATAAAACATGTCTCATCGATTTTCTTTTTTAAGAAGTCTTTTATTTGTTCTAACTCATCAAAGCTGTAAAATTCTGATTCTGTAATTACTAACGCATTATAGTAGCACCAAGTATTTTCTTTTTCACTATCTACAAGTTTTCTATTTAGTTTTTGCTCTAATTTAGCAATAATTTCCTTTCTTTGTACTTCAAAGCCATTTTTTGCAGGAACAACATTTATACAGAACGAATATCCTTTTGTTCCTTTTTCAAGTTGTAATAAAACTAAATCAGTTCCGTATTCACTGTTACCACATTGCAAAGTTCCATAATTTTTAAATGATTTAATGCTAAACATGCCGTTCTTGTTCAAAGATATTAAGTCATTGTCATAAATTTCAGCAACATGTTCCATTATTACGTTTGATATATTAGTGCAACTAATAATCATATCAATTGCATTTCTGTTTTTTCTATATATTCTTCTACATAAATCCACAATTTCTTTATCTATTTTACCCATAATGTTCCTTTCAACCATATTTTTATAATCTTCGATAAATGTCCTAACATTATCACTCATAAGAACACCATTTTGTTTTAAAAGTTTATTTATAGCTGTACAAATAGTTCCGTAGTCAATACGAATATAATTTTTATATAGCTGCGTACAATCATAATCTGTTTTTGGAGTTAGAAAAATGAATAATTTGTGTTTATACTTGCTATAGCGTTCATGTGAATTAATATATGCCTCATAATCTTCCAATTGGTTACACCCCTCGTCAGACCAGACTTTGTTTTCAATAACGCAAACGAATTCTTTTTGTATGCTTTCAATAAAAATATCAATTCTTCGACCTTTATCAGTCATTTTTTCAAGAGTAACTGTAACATCTCCAAAATCGTCCAAAATTAAGTCGGAAATGTCGATGTTAATAGAACTATTTTGAGCGACACCTCTTACTGCCTCTTTTAAAAGCTCTTTTAAGAAAAAGTCGTACATCAAATGACTTCCGTTTGGGTCTAAAAGCCAACCTAAAAAATTTGAATGTCGTATTTCTGCATTTTCCAACTTGAGTACATTAAAAACATTGAATTGATTTAGTTTAGCTATTAAATCATATAACTCATCACATAGTAGAAATTTACTAATATATCTTTTTAATTCTTCTAAATCTTCTGATAGTAATAGATTTTCAAGCTGTTTTTGTTGTTCTAACGTGTTTGCCATGCTAAACTCCTTATAATTTTGCCCTCGGGGTTATATACCACGATTTAAATGAACCTTTGTACAGAGCTTCAATCTTGGCTTTCGCTTCTGCTGTGTGTCTTGCCATAACTTCAACCGTTATAGGGTTACTATAGGTTGTTACATAAATTTTTCCGTAGAATTTTTCTTCCATAACTACTCCTTTCTTTTTTATAACAGTCTAACACATTACCACGTCAAAACATGTCGTAACAAATTTTATAACTAGACCGTAAGTCTATACTAGACCAAGAGTATTATAGCACAATATTTATATGGGGAAAGATAATTGCAAAAATCAGAACGTGGTAAAATCAAAGACAGAATACGGCTTAGAGAGAAAAAGACAAATAAGTTCAAAGATTTTCCGCTATCAAACAGCACAAAATCAGCACTGAAAGAATATTTAAAGACAAGAGAATACAACGAAAATGAGCCTTTATTCATATCAAGAAAGAATAAAGGCTTTTTACTGCGGCAGCAGGCCTATAAAATCATTAATGATGTTGCAAAATCTGTCGGAATATAAGAAAAAATCGGCACTCACACATTAAGAAAGACTTTTGGATATCACACATACAACAACGGCTATGATATAGCCTTAATCCAAAAACTTTTCAACCACTCATCACCCAGTGTAACTTTGCGTTATATCGGAATTACACAAGACGAAATGGATAATGTCTATTTGAGTTTGGATTTGTAGTATCTATGTCCTATTTTGACATAGGTCAATGTAATAATTGTAAGAAAGGAGGATTACAATGATACTCTGTTAAATCTTTTGCCTGTAATCATCTCCATCAAGAGTTATCAATATAACATTTTCAGCAATTCTGCTTTGAATTGCTTTACCTTTTTCTTTGTAGTGAGCCGTCATGTTTTTCATCGAATTTTCAGTTGTAATAATAGTGGGCTTTTGTGTTTCATATCGAATATTTATAATCTGGTAAATTGTTTGGCATACCCATTCCGAATTCTTTTCCTTACCTATATCATCAATAATTAATAGTTCAGTATCCGTATATGCCCTTATATATTTAGGAATATTCATTCGTTCTTTTAAATCAGATATCATTGACACTACATTGATAAATTTCGTTGGAACACCCTGCTCTATAGCATAATGAGCAATTGCACAAGCTAAATGGGTTTTACCGGTTCCAACTTTTCCCAAACCTTCAATAACAAGATTAGTACCAAAGGCTAAATGAGCATAAATATTTTCTGCATAATCTTCAGCTGCTAGTTTTGCTGATTTGGTGATTTTATCAAAAGTGTTAAAATTACTAAAATTTTTGTCAATAAAACGTTTATGGATATTTGATTTTTTCAATAACAATACGGATTCTTGTTTTAGCCTTATTTTTTCACAAAATTTATCAACCTTTTCTAAGTTTTTAGTTTTATCCCAGAGTTCATCAGCTTCCGCTTTAGCTAAATAATTATCATAAATAGCTCTATAATTACTAGATAAAACAAATAAATCTGCACAAGGTAATTTATTTTTCATAGTTTTCTACTCCACAGCCTTAAAGTTATACAATGGTTTTAGGTGGTCTACTATTTCTGCTGTTGGTTCAATCGCTTTGATTACTTCACCACAATTCTTATAAGCCATAGGTGATTCATCAAGTGTAGAGATTGATACACAGCTTGAATAAACATTTTTCATTTGTGCTTTGTAATCTTTCATACTTAATTGTTCTTTAGCCTGTGTCCTTGATAATGCCCTGCCAGCACCATGAGGAGCAGAATTATTCCAGTCAGGATTTTCTTTACCTATGCAAATTAAAGAACCGTCAGTCATATTAAGCGGTATCAAGACCTTTTCACCTTTGTAACAAGAAATGGCACCTTTTCTGATTATTTCGTCATTTCCTATATAATTATGAATAGTTTCAAATTCATCCTCGGACTTCCACCCCATGTTTTTCAGAATTTCATGAGCCATAATCAATCGGTTATAATGAGCATATTCACTACAAACTTTTGCACACTGGAGATAATCTTCCGCAAATTTACCTGTTAAGAATGATAAATTTTTCAATTCCCCCTCACCGTAGCAATTTTGCTCTATTGCTATTTTTTGAAAATGTATTGCAAGTTTTTTGCCAAAATTTCTTGAACCGCTATGTAGAATTAGATAAGTTCCTGTTGTACCTTTTTCAATAGAAATAAAATGATTACCGCCGCCTAAACTCCCTATTTTACGCAAATCCCTGCTGCTCTTTTCGTGAAAATAATCAGTTAAAATCCGCTTTACATTTTCAGAAAGTTCATCAGGCACAAGTTCGCTTACTTCTTTTCTGCAATCTTGACCGCTTGGCACATTATCCCTGATAATTTTGTCTAATTTTTGCAAAATCATTCAACGTTTTTGATTTTTTTAGTTTTACCGCAAGCATTCCGCAGGATTGGTCAACACCAATTATATTTGGAATTATTTCACCACCCTTTGGCATTTCAGCAGTAAAACCTATTGTACACCCTTTTCCTTTGTGGCAGTCCGGCATTATTCTGATTTTGCAATCTTTAAAAATCGGATGATTACAAATCGCAAGCGTTTGTGCTGTTACATCCAAATCCTCAATCTCTGTAAAAATCTTTGCTGATGTATATTTGCCTTGTATTTCGTACATATTATTTCCTCAATTTCATTTTTCTAACAATTTGAGCAACAGTTCTTTCATCAGTATGCAATCTCTGTGCAACTGCTTTAATGTTAAAATGACATTCACCCCATATTTGTTTAAATTCTGCATTGGTAACAGCCGTACCCTCACAGCGGCAATTTGCAGGGATTTTATCTTTTATTGTGTAACCCATTGATTCAATAAAAGTTTTAAACTTGCCGAAATCAGTCCATTCACCTGATTTTCCAGTCCACTCCTTTGATTCAGACTTATAAAAATCAGATATGTATTTCATTATCATTTGCATATTTCCGCTAAATACAACTTTGTTTGCTCGTATTAAGTATTTCATTTCGTATTTTCTTTTTATTTTTATTATTACTTATACCTATGTCAGAATAAGACGTAGCATATATTAACTCTAAAGTCAGATATATAGTCACATGTAAAAAATATCGTAACAAACCAACAAGAAACTCCCATAAAGGGAGTTTCTTGTACAACTTTGGAAACTGATTTTGAAAACGAGATATTTTGTACGCCATTTTACAAAAATCCAGTTTTGTCATATCTGAAGTATTTTGAGAAGATGTTTTTAGTATCGCTTCAGCTATAGTTTCAAGTGAGCAACCATATTGCTTGCCGCTAACAATATCAATTAATTGGGTTAAAGCATCCACCTGATCGTCATGTTTTCCATTTGGAAAGGCATTGATTTCAGATTTAAATTCATCCAACCAAGCAGCCTCTTTGGGCAACAATACTCTTTCAGAGGCTATAAATAACGAGGCATTATTTGCTCGGGTAATTTTGTCTTCCTTGGGTCGGTATTTTATGGGATAAAAAATCTTTGTTTTTTGAACGAATTGGATGATGTGCATACTAATAGAGCTATCTTCGATTATAAGATGATTTGAACCAAATTTGAGGTACATTTCCTGTATTTTTTCTACCAGCGAAAGCATTTCACATTTATATCTTCGTACGTCAAGAATATAAAGAAGATTATCTTTATATCTCGCCGTTATGCAAACAGAATAATCATTGTCTTTTCCGTCTTTTAAGGCAATATCCCAACTCTGAAAAATTGTTCCTCCTGAAGGTACATTGTCAAAAAATTTAAAATCATCAAAGTTTATGACATTACCTTTTGCAGGTATCGGATTTTGCTGATATTGTGCCGAAAAATTGTAATTAGTCATCAACTTTCTTTGATTTTCAAGAGTCTCCAATGGTTCCAAATCCGGATTTAGGGCTCCACTCGCCTTACGTCCAACAATTTTACCATCCGAAAGTTCAAAAAGTTCATCGTTTTCGGCAATAGCTGGAAGTGATAAAATCTCCCATCCATTTTGTTTAAATAAATGACCGGTTAAATCATCAATATGCAAACGTTGCATAACAACTATAATCACACCATTGACTTTATCATTTAATCTCGAAATCAAAGTATTATCATACCAACTATTTACGTTTTCTCTTTTAACTTCAGATAAGGCATTATCAGCTTTAATAGGATCATCAATAATAATCCAATTCCCGCCAAAACCTGTCAAAGTTCCTTCAACAGATGTTGCAAATCTACATCCGTTAGCTGTGGTTACAAATAAGCTTTCTGTATTTTTATCCCCTAAACGTGTATTAAAAGTAGATTTATAAAAATCGGTTTCCATAAGATTTCGGGTTTTTCGAGATAATTCAGTTGCAAGAGTTTGAGCATAACTTGCACATATAATCCTTGCTGCCGGATGATGTCCTAAAATAAATGCAGGTAAACAAATTGAAGCACAATGAGATTTTAAATTTCTTGGCGGTATATTTATTATTAATCGTTTAATTTTGCCATTTACGCATTGTTGGAGTTTATCGCAAATAAGTTCTAAATGCCAATTTCCTCTGAACTCTTGTGAGCTATCTATTTCATAAAATGCTTTTCGTATAAATGCGTAAAAATCATTTCGACAGATAGCATTTAAAATTGCCCTATTATTCATTATTTAATCTCCTTTTTATATAATCTTCCAAAATTTGAGCATCTTGAGGTGTTAATTCTTCTTCCATAGCATCTTTTACAATTGTTTCACCTGCCAGAATCGGTGTCAGAAGTTTTATTGCGGAAACCTTGCCACTAAGTGAATCGGCTATTAATCTTTTTGCCAATGCTCGTTTTTTCGTAATTTTCTTTAATTTTCCGTTTTCCTGAATAGTGATAACTTCGCTCATTTCTTCTAAAACATCTTCTGCAAAGTTATTATTCTTTTTAGGTCGTCCTTTCGGATTCCCAGATTGTCCCGGTTTAAATTGATGTTCACGAGGCGGGCGTCCATAGCCCACCTCGTAATTTTTCAAATCCTTATTTGACATCATAAGCCTCCTTATTTTCTACAAGTTCAGGTGTTTTGCCGGTAAGATGTTCCCAACGGTACAAAATGACATCACAATATTTTGGCTCAAGTTCAATAATTCTGGCTTTTCGTTTTGTTCGTTCGGCAGCGACTAAAGTGGAACCGGATCCCCCGAAAGAATCAAGCACAATACCACCAATTGCAGAACAATCTAAAAGAGCATCTATGATCATTGAAACTGGTTTAACTGTTGGATGTAGCTTAACAAGAGTTTTTGCCTGTGGATTAGTGGCATGCATACCTTTATACTTCCAAACATTTGTTCGGTATCTTCCATGTACACCAAGTTCCACATTATTAATATGAGGTTTTATTCCGTTTTTGAATACAAAAATAAATTCGTGCTGCGAGCGGTATAAAGACCCCATGCCACCCGTACCCTTATCCCAAACACAAATATTTTTAAGTGAAGAATAAACCTGGTTACCTGCGGTAACAATTTCTTCAATATGACGCCAATCCATGCATTGATAATGGATAGAACCGTCAATAGAATATTTTGTCTGTAAACTCATCGCATGTTTGAGAAAATCAATAAATTCGCTTTTCTCCATTTCGCCGGAGGCAAGTTTGAATTCCTCATGCTGTTTTTGTTTGGTCACATTTCCTTTAATTTTGACATTATAAGGCGGATCCGTGAAAACAACCTGGGCTCGCTCATTATGCAAAAGTTTTTCGTAACTGGTTTCCTCTAACGAATTTCCACAATAAAGTAAATGTTCTCCAAGTTTCCATAAATCGCCTTTATTAACCCGTTTTGGTATATCAATTACATTTTTCAAAAATTCCGTATCAGGATCCGCCTTGGAAGCATCTTTGACCGTGTTAAGAGTTTCTAAATTTAGTATTAAATCAAGTTGAGGGATGTCAAAACCTGTAACAGTTGCATCAAATCCCAGTTCAGTATCAAGCTTCATTAGAAAATCTAATTCAATTTTCAAGATTTCATTATCCCAACCAGCTTCTTCCGCCAGTCTGTTATCAGCAATAATGTAGGCTCTTATTTGTTCTTGACTCATATGACTTAGACAAATAGTCGGGATTTCAGTTAATCCTAATTCTCTTGCTGCTAATACTCGTCCGTGTCCTGCTACAATAAAGTTTTCGGTATCTACGAGAACCGGATTATTAAATCCGAGTTTTTCAATACTCTGTGCAATTTTGTGTAACTGTTTCTTGCTATGCGTCCTTGAATTCTTAGGGTTAAGTTTTAACTCCGTTGGATTTTGATAGCAGATCTTTAATGTGTTCGTTTGTTCTGTCATTATTTTTCTCCTTTTATTTTGGGTACGGATTACAAAATGTATCCGTATAAAAATTAGGAAAATTTTTCCAACATGATGAGTGAAAATTTTTAAAAACCGAAAAGGGTTGCTATGAGTATATTTGATACAAATTGTGTCAATGGACTTGATGTTTCAAGAAAGAAGAGTGACTAATGTATTCAAGAGGTATTGATTACATGACGTTAAATATTTTTGAAAAAAGAATTAAAACCTGGGAAGAACAATATGGTTCTTTATCACCGGAAATTCAACGTAAAATTGACAAATTAGTTGAACACTATGATAAAACTCAAATGGTTGAAAAAGAGAATAAGTTTCTGCCAATTACTGATGGGACAAAGTTGGTTCGGGAGTTTAGGGGTAAAAGATATTCTGTGACGGTTGTTCCAAACGGTTTTGAGTATAACGGTAAAAAATACAAAAGCTTATCTGCAATAGCTAATGAAATTACAGGTACCCGTTGGAATGGTAAAAAGTTTTTCGGGATAGGTTAATGAAGAAAATCAGATGTGCAATTTATACCAGAAAATCAACAGAAGAAGGACTTGAGCAAGATTTTAACTCACTTGATGCTCAACGCGAAGCTTGTGAGGCTTATATAAAATCACAAATGCACGAGGGGTGGGTTCTTCTTGATAAACAATACAATGATGGAGGTTATTCCGGCGGGACAATGGATAGGCCTGCATTCAAAGAACTTTTGAAAGATATAGAAAACGATGAAGTAGATATCGTTGTCGTTTACAAAGTAGACAGATTGACTCGTTCGCTTATGGATTTTTCAAAAATTATTGATGTGTTTGACAGGCATGAAACCTCATTTGTCTCAATAACTCAACAATTCAATACAACAACTTCAATGGGAAGATTGACATTGAATATCCTATTGTCTTTCGCTCAATTTGAACGTGAAGTTACTGGCGAAAGAATTAGAGATAAAATTTCTGCCTCCAAAAAGAAAGGCATGTGGATGGGTGGTAAAGTCCCACTCGGTTATTTAAAAGAAGATAAAAAACTTATTATCCATAAAGAAGATTCACGAAAAGTACAAATGCTTTTTGAAAAATACTTAGAACTAAAAAGTGTTCCAAAATTAATGCAATATCTTAAAGAACATGAGATTAAAACAAAAACTGACAAATATTTTTCAAAAGGTCAATTATATCATTTGCTTGCGAATAAGATTTATATCGGAAAAATAACTCACAAAGACAAAGTTTATGATGGAGAACATGAAGCTATTATTACTGATGAAATTTTTGAAAGAGTTCAAAAACTTTTGTATGAAAATAAAGTTGATAAAACTTGCGGAGCTAAATGTTCTTCCAATTCGCTTCTTGCAGGTTTAATCTATGATGATTTAGGTAATAAAATGACACCTAGCCATAGCAATAGTCACAAACGTAGGTATAGATATTATGTAAGCACAGCATTGAAAAATTACAAAAGCAGTAATGCAGGTTCTGTTTCAAAAATACCTGCAGGTGAAATTGAAAAATTTGTAGTTGAAACTACCAAAGAATTTTTACAAAATAAAGAACAAATTCAAAATATTGTCTCAGATTATAAAATCAGTAAACAAAATAAATTGATTTATACAGCACAAAATATTCGAAATTATTCTGAACCGAAACTTATAAGAACACTTGTTTATAAAATTGTAGTTTCTAAAAATTCAATTAAAATTACATACAATAAAAATTCTTTAATAAATGCTTTAAATGCATTATCTAATAATCAAGAAATTGTAATGCCAAATAAAAACGAAGAAATATTTCCGATTACAATTTCAAAAAACATAAAATTCATACAGCGGTCACGAAATGATAATATTATAATTTTGAATACAAAAGAAAACGATAGTCCCGAGCCAAATCCTTATCTAGTGAACGCAATAGTAAAAAGTTATTATTACCACAAACAAATCCAAGAAGGTAAGACAATAGAAGATTTGCAAAATGAAGAAGGTTTAATGGATTCAAAATATATTCGTAATATCCTAAATCTAAAATACATTTCACCAGAACTAACAGAACAAATTTTTAACGGAACGCAGCCGAAAAATTTAAGTTTGCAAAGATTAATAACAAAATATTGTTAAAAAAATTAAAATTTAATTAAGAATTTAAATATAAATTTATTAATAATTTACAA
>ENA-ORTV01000273-ORTV01000273.1-human-gut-metagenome-genome-assembly--contig:-NODE-273-length-64483-cov-8.194838_pt1 | contig 64483 bp, 46 predicted proteins | sample MGYA00241915_ERZ509194 | MGnify/ENA primary metagenome ERZ509194 (study PRJEB26280, sample SAMEA2338810) | human gut metagenome | biome: human gut; feature: human-associated habitat; material: faeces... | reverse complement strand
AATTCCCGAGAACGATATTTTGTATAACGACAATATGGATCAGAATCCCGGTTATCAAAGCAAATAAATTTTAATAGAAGACAATTATGAAAATAAGTAAATTTATATATGCGGCTGTTGTAGGAGGGGTGTTAGCTTCGTGCCAATCGGTGGATACTCCTATGTTCAGCGATAAAGATGCATTCGTGGCTTTTGACAGTAAGTCCACTTCCATAGCCGAGAATGCCGGTAGCGAGGTTAAAATACCCGTTTCGTTGGTCGCTTCCAAAGGGCTCGACGTGTCGGTGGGTTTTGAAATCGATACGACTGCCTATGCCGGTAAAAACGCTGCGAAAGAGGGCGTGAATTACCGTTTGAAAAATACGTCGAATACTTTGTCGTTTACCGCTGACGGCGAGATGGTTGCTTACATATTGATCGAACCTATCGATAACGACGACTATAATGGCGATGTGTGTTTCGATATCAAACTTTCTGCTCCCGAAGGCTGTAATTTAGGTGCGAACTACACGACTACCGTCACGATCAGCGATGACGATCACCCGTTGGCTGCTGCCGGAATCTTGGGTAAATATAATGCATCGGGAGCTAATCCGTTTGAAGGTGGAATGCAAAATTGGACTTGCGAAGTCGTGAAAGACGCAGACTATGTAGATCGAGTTTGGTTTACGCAGATCGTTCCGGCGGCGAATGGCGCGACTTATAAATCGGTAATGGGTACGGTAAGTGCCGATTTCAGGTCGATAACGATTAACGCCGGTCAGGATTTGGGTACTGCTGGTGAGTATACTTTGAGTCTCGATTTCAATGGCGCAAGCTCGGCAACGGCTCAGGTTTCTAATGGAACCATTTCCATAAATACCTATGTGTTCGCGGCGATTGTGGAACAAACGGGCTATGCTGCAAGCGGTGCACAAACCGTCACTATGAAAAAAGTTGAAGAATAATAAAATTATAGAGCAATGAAAAAATATATTATAGGATTATTCTCTGCAATCTGCCTCATGGGGGCAGGTTGCACCGAATTCGAGGACTTTACGCCGGTGGATATGGGCGAAGGTCCTGCCGTAACGGTGACGGCTGAGAAAACAGCCGTGGATGCTTTCAAGGTAACCATTACTCCGGCAGAGGGAACCGTATATTATTCTTATATTGTAACCGACGAGGCGATGACTGTCGACCCCGACCAGTTGTTGCAAGCGAAATACGAAGGCTCTACATTGGTGAAAGCTGCCGAAAAACCCAGCGTGAGCGGTACGCTTTCTAACCAGAATTTAGGGGCTACGTACTATGTATATGCTGTGGCATCCAATGACAAAGGCGTTTGCGGGGCTGTGGCTTCGGCATCTGTCGAATTGCCCGACGAAGAGGCTCCTTATTTGGTGAACGTTCCCGACGGTAATAAATATAAAGCTACGAACGGCGGACGCAGTGTCGTTTTGACTTTCAACGAGACCGTTGTTCGAGGAAGCGGTGCTATCACCTACGATGTGACGAAGGGTAACCTTACCTCTTATGCCAGCGGTACGATCGAGAGTGTCGCTATCAATAATGAGTCTGTTACGATTACTTTGCCCGAAAGTGTAGTGTTCGACGAGAACGAAGCCGTATCGTATGTATTCCTCGATTTTGCCGAGGGTGCTTTCGCTGATGCCGGCGGAAATGTGTCTGCTGCATTGGTTGGTGGCGTCGATGAAGAAACTCAAACCGTTGCAGCTCCTTATTGGGAGTATACCGCTGCACAAGAAAGTGATTTTACAGGTACATTCGGATTCTTGTTCTATCAATATGATCTTCAAACACAACAACCCGGAAGTACACCAATGGGATTCGATACTGAGTTTTCATTAAAACATGCAAATAATCCTGATACTCTTGTAATAGACCATTTCTATTTTAAGGATGGGTATCCCAATCAACTGGAAGCCGAAGTGACCGATAATGGTTTTAGAATTGCTGATTTACAAATTATGGGAGTTATGCAGGTAGAAACTAATGTCGGAATGGTTAACGCTATTTTCACTTTCGCAGGACTTCCAGAGAGTGAAACCGATAATTTTGAATATGTAAACTTCGCTGAAAATGCACAAGGCGACGAGGTTGTATATGCGCAAGATCGTTGGTGTGGACTTTATTGCTTTAATGCCGATGCCGACCCCAGTGACAGCAATTTTAGCTTAGGGTGGTATGATTTGTGGAATGCATCTCTCTTCTTTAAAGGATCTGTTCAAGCCGCAGCCGCAAATACTAATATCCCGTCGTCGATAAAGTTGTTGAAAAACGAGATGAAATTGTCGGAAATGAAACCGTTGTCTGCAACAGAAAAACTTCATATGCAGTCCCTTATCAGACAAAATCTTAAAATGAAAAGTATTCGTTGATCCTTTTAAGGATAGAGTTATTGAGCAGCCGGTCTTTTAGAGACCGGCTGCTTTGTTATTGTCAGTACCGAGTCTGTCGTTGTGGAGTAAATCTGCGGAAGCTGGATTTAGTCGAAATCTTGTGCCTTCTCGTGACGAGAAACTTTTCGTATTTTCTTGTGAAATTTGTATATCCTTTCGTAAATAAAGGACTCTGAATAGCCGAGACATCGGGAGATGTTTCTTATAGAATCTCCGTGTATGTATTTTTTAACAATAGACTGATCGATTTCGCCGAGTGAATAGAATATTTTTGTAAAATGTTCTATATCAATCATGTTCGCTGAACAAATCCATTCCCGGATTGTTCTTAATAATCTAAGCCGTAAGAAAGAATATTTTGTCATCGCTTTTTATATAAAAAAGCCTCCGACCCTGATGAGTGAGTAATTGATACTGTAAATGGACTCCTAATGCAAATCGCTATTTGCATCATCATGGACCGGAGGCTATATAAAACCTCCTCTCGTGGTATATCTGTTCGATACCACCGCGAGTCCATTTACGGTATCAACACAAATATAAGCATATTTTTAATTAGTTTATAGTGATTTCTTAATTATTTATCGATTTTGTAATAAATAATTTTTATCTATCTTGTATTCAGATTGATAGATATTATAAAGATGCAACATAAATTTATCCTTATTTACTTATTCCTCTTTTAGACATCGACTCTTTTTTTATTCTTTTCTAACCCCTCCGTCCTTGCGGACACCTCCCCTATATTTTGCTGCGCAAAACACAGAGGAGGAGGGTTGAGAAGTAGTCTTTTCTTCCTATTGTTTTGTAGCGTCCCGCAATGCTGCTAGGCACGGCAGGGGGAGAGGATTGGTACTTGATTTTGTTGCTGCCGATGTTTTATTAACCCCTCCGTCCTTCGCCTCCCCTATATTTTGCGTTGCAAAACACCCCGTAATGCTGCGGGTCACGGCAAGGGGAGAGGATTGAAAATGGGATTTCTCTGTTTTAACTCTCTTGCCCTGTTGGGCGTTTCCCTATATATTGTTACGGAAATATTGGGGGAGTGGGGGTAATTCTGCTTTTGTTATGAGGGTATTGCCGTGTAAAGAAAATAAATACTTCATTTTGTCGGATAAAAAACATAGAAAATGTTAAATTGTTGCAGAATATATTCGGATTGCCTATTTTTGTCAGTCAATACAAAGATATATTTGTAAAACGAAACCAAAAACCGATTATGAAATATAGATTATTGTTATTAGTGGCAGTGCTTTTCTCATGGATAGGTGGGAATTATGCGGCGGTAGTGCCCGAAAGCACGGCGGTAGAGACAGCCAATATGCTGTTGAGTCAACGGGGCGGCGTTATGTTTAAAGGCGGTAAAGCCCAAGTAGAAACCGTATTTCAAGGAAATGAGCCGATGTATTATATCATTCGGTTTGAAAAAGGTGGGTGGGCTTTGATTTCGGCCGAAGATACCGTAGATCCCTTATTGGGATATTCATTCGATAGCGAGTATGTTTCGGAAGGTCAACCGGAATGGATAAAAGGTTGGTTGAAAGAATATACCGACCAAATAAAAATAGCTCGTCAAACCCCGGCTCTCCAACGTCATTATCGTTGGGCGGGCGATCTCGTAAGCCGTGCGACAGAGGATAGAATCGATCCGCTGATAACAGTAGCATGGAATCAAGATTCACCTTACAATAGTCTTTGTCCTCAAATGTCCGGCGGTCCGGGCGGTCGAGCCTACGTCGGTTGCGTGGCCGTAGCTATGGGGCAGGCTCTGACCGTAGTGCGGTATCCGTTGCGGGGACAGGGAACGAAATCCTATACATCGACGAATGCCGGCTTTTTGTCGGTCAATTTCGACAACGAACCCGATTATGATTGGGATGCGATTTTATCGGGAGCCAATAATTATAGCGAGGTAGCCAGATTGTTGTACCATTGCGGGGTGTTGATCGATATGGAATACGGTGCAGACGGTTCAGGAGCCATAACACAAAATATCCCGGGGTATTTCAGACACTATTACGGTTTCCCGGAGACATGTACGACCTATTCTCGCGACATAGATTATGCCGGAAAGGACAATGAATGGCACGAGCTTATTCAAAGCGAGTTGAAACGAGGTCGTGCGGTCATCTATGCCGGTAACGAAGGGAATCAAGTGGGACACTGTTTTAACCTCGACGGCTGGGACGGATTTACCAGTTACCATGTAAATTGGGGCTGGGGAGGTGTAAATAATGGATTTTATACGTTAGATAACTTAGGAGACCATGTACAAGGGTCCTATCCCGATAACCACAGAGTGGTCGTAGGGGTGGCTCCGAAATCGGAAACTCCGTATGACATACGCCTGAGCACGACTCGCGTGAAAATAGGAACTCCGGCGGGAGTCGCAGTCGCCGATGTCACGGTATTGAGCGACATGCCTGATGCCGAATATGAATTCGAACTGAAAGGAATGATGCAATTCGGCGGTACTTATGCCGAACCGAGTTACGAAGTCCGTGACGGTAAGCTCTATACGACAAAGTTGATCGAGGATAAAGCCGTTCACAAAACTGTTTATATCAAGGCGATTCATAAAGAAAGCCGTAATTCTTATGAAAAGAAATTCGATTTGCAGCTTTCGACTTCGGGTATCGACGAAGTGCTTGCCGAAGATGTTAAAATTTATCCGGTTCCTGCCACCGATGTACTTACGATAGAAGTACCTTATGCCGAAGGCAAATATGCTATCTATAACGTGGCGGGTATGGCGTTGCAAAGCGGTGAGATTGACGATAACGTGACGACTGTCGATGTCTCGAATCTTTCGAAAGGCAGCTATATGTTGCAATACTCTACGTCGCAGGGAGTCGTGGTAAAATCGTTTATCGTGAAATAATTTGTATGATTAGCCATAGTGTGGAAACGCCTCGGGGAACCGGGGCGTTTTTTTAATCCCTTGCGTCTTTACCGCCCGATAAAGGCGGGTATTTTCCCGTGCTTTTGATTTCTTTCTCAACCCCTCTATCTTTTTAACCCCCTACGGGCACTCCCCCTATATTCCTTGTAGGAACACAGGGGGAGAGGATTGAAAAGTGGTCTTTTTCCCTATGCTGTTTTGTAGCGTCTCGTAAGGCTGCGGGGCACGGCAGGGGAGGAGTGTGATACCCGGTTTGTTGTTGTCGCTGTTTTTCAACCCCTCCGTCCTTCGGACACCTCCCCTATATTTTGCTGTGCAAAACACAGAGGAGGAGGGGATACTTGATTCTGTTGCTGTCGCTGTTTTTTAACCCCTCTATCTTTTTAACCCCCTACGGGCACTCCCCCTATATGGCTGTGCCACACAGGGGGAGAGGATTGAAAAGTGGTCTTTTTCCCTATGCTGTTTTTGCGCCCCGCAATGCTGCTGGGCACGGCAGGGGGGAGGTTAAAATATCTTTCCGATAGTGGAATGTGAATCCTCTGCTGTTTTAAGGATTGGCTTTGCCAAGAGGATAATTTCGTGGGATTATTTGGAGAGCCGTGTAACTATTTATAATTTTGTGACATAGTTTATCTGGAATGGCAAAAAAAGAAAATACCGATAGGTGGTTTATCTGTATCTCTCGTTTGTGGGTGGTAGCGTTTGTCGCTTTTCCTTTGTTGTGGAGTGCGTGTTCGGGGCCTAAGAACGAAGTGGTGAAGGGATTCGAAGATGCCGCGGAAGTTCCTACGTTGCGTACACTCGATGTCATGACTCTTATTTCGGATTCGGGTGTGACGAGGTATCGTATCAATGCTCCCGAATGGTTGATGTATGAGAACGCCCAAGAGCCATACTGGTATTTCCCTCGGGGATTGCATGTGGAGAAGTTCGATTCTGTTTTCGCTACCGAGGCCCTTATTCAGGGTGATACGGCTATTTATTTTAAGAACAAACAGTTGTGGCGGCTCGACCGGAATGTGCGTATAGAGAATACGAAAGAAGAGGTTTTTCTTACGTCTCAAATCTTTTGGGATCAGCGTAAACGGGAGATTTACTCCGATTCGTTCATTCATATAGAAACTCCGGACGAAGTCATCGAGGGGTATGGGTTTACGTCTAACGAACAGATGACCCGGTATAAAATCCGTCGTACCAGCGGTATATTCCCTATCAAGCGGGATTCTGTCCCTCCCGATTCGGCGAAGGTCGATAGTGTCGCCGTTCCTAAACAAGCGATAAAGCCATGAATTGGATTTTGATTATTATCATAGCGTTGCTTTTCTCGGCCTTTTTTTCGGGTATGGAGATTGCTTTCGTGTCGTCGAATAAAGTGCGGGTTGAACTGGATATGAAACAGCAGGGCATGATGTCGAAGATATTGGGGCTGTTTTATGGAAACGAGGAGCAGTTTATCTCGACCATGCTGGTGGGCAATAATATAGCTTTGGTTATTTACGGTATGGGCATGGCGGCTCTTTTGGAGCCGGTCATAGCTTTGGTGTGGAATCAGGAGGCTTTTGTCGTTTTGATGCAGACGTTGCTGTCCACTTTGTTAATTTTGTTCGTGGGTGAATTTTTGCCCAAGACGATTTTCCGTGTTAACCCGAATGCGACGATGCGTTTTTTCTCTCCTTTCGTGTGGTTGCTTTATGTCGTTTTATATCCGATTTCGAAGTTTACGTCTGTCGTTTCCAAATGCGTGATGAGACTGGGGGGAGTGAAGATCGCACATCAACCTTATGGAGCCCTGATGAGCAAGATAGAACTTGACTCGTTTATCCAGAAAAGTATAGAAGAATCTGATTCGGGCGAACCGGTGGAGCCGGAGATGAAAATATTCCAAAATGCTCTCGACTTTTCGAATATTCATTTACGGGATTGCATGATACCCCGTACCGAACTTGTGGCTGTGGATATTGACGAGGTTACGGTGGAGGAGTTGTTACAAACGTTCATCAGTACCGGCATATCCAAAGTGGTGGTTTATCGCGAGAATATCGATAATATTCTGGGATATATCCATGCATCGGAGATGTTTCGTCGGCACGAAGATTGGAAAAAGAGTATTCGCCCGGCTGTTTTCGCTCCCGAGAGCATGTTGGCCAATAAGTTGATGCGCACTTTGATGCAACAGAAGAAAAGTTTGGCTATTGTGGTCGATGAGTTCGGGGGAACTGCCGGACTGGTAACTCTCGAAGATTTGGTCGAGGAAATATTCGGAGACATCGAGGACGAACATGATACTCAAAATCTTGTCGCCCGTAAAGTGAGCGACGACGAATTCGAGTTTTCGGGACGTATGGAAATCGAGCGAATCAACGAGGAGTTCGGATTGGATATTCCCGAATCGGACGATTATCTCACGATCGCCGGGTATATCTTGTATCATTATCAGACATTGCCGAGGCTCGGAGAGACCGTGGAAATAGGGAATTACCGGTTTACTATTTTACAACGAAAAGCTACGAAAATAGAACTTGTACGCATGAAAATAGAGAAATAAGAGATTTTTTTGTACTTTCGCTGCCGATATAAATCCAAATTTTTGTATCTTCGTGCCCTTAGTAAAAGAGGATAAAAAATAATAAAATATAAAACTAAAATTCATTCAAAGTAACAAATGGCTACGTTAAACAAAATCAGAAGTAAAGCCGGCCTGCTCGTGGTGATTATAGGGGTCGCCTTGCTCGCTTTTATCGTAGGGGACTTCCTGAATTCGGGACATACCTTCTACGCCATGAATCAAAACAAAGTCGCTGTCGTGAACGGGACGAATATCGGAGTCGAAGAATTTCAAGAACGTGTAAAGGTACGTACAGATGAATTACAACAAATGTATGGACAACGCGGAATGACTTTGCCCGAAGGGTATGTTTCCCGTATCAATCAAGAGGTTTATGACCAGATGGTGAATGAAATATTGTTGAGCGAGGAACTTGAAGAACTGGGAATCGTTGTCAGCAAAGAAGAACTTGCCGACTTGCTAAGCGGTGACAATATATCTCCGCAAGTGCGCCAGTATTTTACGAATCCTCAAACCGGAGAGTTCGACCGTCAAGGTTTGCTTAATTTTATGCAGGTGGTTCTCGATCCGGAATCTCATGGATACAATACACCGGAGTTGCTCGCGCAAATAGAGCCTCAACGCCAAATGTGGCTCAGACTCGAACAGGAGGTTAAACAAAATCGTGCCGTTCAGAAATTCGCCAATTTATTGAATCGTGCGATTATGCCGAATAAGCTGGATCTTGAAAATTCGTTCGAAGATAATAAAACTTCGGCCAATATAGCTTATGCTTTACAACCGTATACATCGATTGCCGATTCGACGATCGCTGTAAGCGACAGTGAGCTTAAAGCCGAATACAACAAGATGAAGTCGTTTTATAAAACACCCGAACGTCGTTCGATCAAATACATCACGGTAAATATCGTACCCAGTGAGGCCGATTATGCCAAAGCTAAGGAAAAGGCAGAAATGAACGAATCGGTATTCGCTACGACGGACGATGTGGTAGCTTTTATCGCCAATAATTCCGATGAGTCTTATGACGATTCTTTCGTGGCTATTTCGTCGATGCCCGAAAAAATGAAAAAATTTGCACAAACGGCCAGTGTAAATGAATCGTCTCCGATGGAATTCGAAAACGATACTTATACGATGTATCGTTTGATGGATACGAAGGTCGCCCCGGATTCTATCAAAGTTCGTTTGCTTTCGTTTCAACCCCGTTCGACAGAGATCGATAGCGTTTTAAATGTGTTGAATCATGGAGGAAGTTTCGCCGAACTTGCCCCGAAATACAACGGGAATGATGAAATTTGGTTAATGGAGAATATGGCTTCCAGTGTGGGAAGACCTTTCATCAACAAAGTATTTAGCGAGAATGGAAACGGTTATTTCAAGGCCGAGAGCTTGGGCGGGGAACACATTGTACAAATATTGTCGCGTACGGCTCCGGTGAAAAAAGCCAAAGTAGCGGCTTATGTTTTGGCTGTCAATCCCAGTACAGAAACTCATACCGCTCTTTATAACCAGTTGTCTTCTTATAGTGCAGCCAATAATAATGCAGAGAAATTCAATACGGGGGCAAAAGAGGCCGGATATACGGTTAACAGCTATGAATGCAGTGCCGAAGATTATTCATTACCCGGAATCAATGATGCCCGTCAAGCCATTCGTTGGGCGTTTAATACCGACAAAGGCGAGGTTTCGGAAATCTTTACGCTCGATAACTCGTTCGTGGTTGCTGCTCTTGACAACATTACAAAAGAAGGATATGCTCCTCTGGAACAAGTGAAAGATATATTGGCTATGCAGATTCGTAACGATAAGAAAGCCGAGAAGATTATCGGTGACTTGAAATCGAAGAATCTCAATTCTTTGGCCGGATATGCCGAGGCTATGAAGGCACAAGTGGATAGCGCCAAGTTCGTGTCTTTCTCTTCCCCGTCTATCGCAGGTGTCGGTTACGAACCGGTGTTGAGCGGTTTGGCTCCCGTTTCGGAGAATGGAAAGCTCGTAGGTCCAGTGAAGGGATCGAGAGGGGTGTATGTGTTTACGGTTACGGACAAAACCGTTTCGGAACAACCGTTCGATGCCCAGACAGAAACTCAGAAGATTCAGCAGAATTACGGCTATCTCATCAATAGTCGCTTGATGGAAGTTCTTCGGGATAAAGCGGAAATAGAAAATACGATGATTCGTTTCTTCTAATAAACGGATTTTTTGATAAACACAGAGTGCGTATATCGTGGCTGTCGGCTCGATACACGCACTTTGCATTTGTGTTGTAGAATCTCTCGATAGTCATGGAAAAGGAACATTTGTTGGGAAAAACGTTAGAGGAGTTACAGACGGTAGCCGAGGAGAACGGACTGCCTCGTTTCGCGGCGAAACAGATAGCTTCGTGGCTTTATGAAAAGCGTATAGATCATATTGCGGGCATGTCGAACCTTTCGTTGAAGCATCGGGAGTTATTGTCGCAGCGCTATGATATAGGCCGGGAGGCTCCGGTTCAGTCTCTTCGTTCTACCGATGGAACGATAAAATATCTTTTTCGGGTAGGAGGCGATGATTTTGTGGAAACGGTTTATATTCCCGATCGCGACAGGTCTACTTTGTGTGTGTCGTCGCAGGTGGGCTGCAAGATGAATTGTAGTTTTTGCATGACCGGAAAACAGGGTTTTAAGCGTAGCTTGTCTTCTGCCGAAATAATTAATCAGATTCTTTCGGTGGAGTATAGCGATAAACTGACGAATCTGGTATTTATGGGTATGGGGGAACCGTTTGATAATCTCGACGAGGTGATGAGGGCTCTGTCTGTTCTTACATCGGAATGGGGTTTTGCATGGAGTCCGAAGCGAATCACCGTGTCTACGATAGGCCATTTGAACGGCATACGTCGTTTTCTCGATGAGAGCCGATGCCATTTGGCCGTGAGTCTTCACTCTCCTTTCCCGGAGGAGCGTTTGCGAATTATGCCTGTGGAGAAAGCATTCCCGATGACCGATGTCTTGGATTTATTGCGTCGGCGCGACTTTTCTCACCAACGTAGGCTTTCTTTCGAATATATTTTGTTTAACGGGTACAATGATAGTTTGGATCATGCCGATGCATTGGCTCGTTTGTTGAAAGGTATGGATTGTCGGGTGAACCTGATACGGTTTCACGCTATCCCGGGGGTAACTCTTAAAAGTACCGATATGCAATCGATGGAGGCTTTTCGGGATCGATTGAATAATCGTGGAGTCGTGGCGACTATACGGGCTTCGAGAGGAGAAGATATATTTGCGGCTTGCGGTATGTTGTCTACGGCCGAGAAAAACAAGAAATAGAATCGGGGTTTTAAATAGTTCTTATATCCGGCAGGGTATATCGTGGATTTTTGTTACCTTAGTGAGCTCAAATTAGGTCGGTGATCGTATGCCGAGAAAATTAAGTTATAAAGATTTGGAGTTATGGAATGTAAAATAAAAGTGGGGATTACCCAGGGTGACATCAATGGAGTAGGGTATGAGGTTATCCTCAAAACATTGTCCGACCCACATATCGTGGAGCTTTGTACACCTGTCGTCTATGGTTCGGCTAAGGTTGCCGCCTATCACCGGAAGGCTCTCGATATTCCGGCTGTTAATTTTAATATTATTAGCGATGCATCGGCAGCCGATGAAAATAAAGTGAATTTGATTACTTGTGTCGACGACGATGTGAAAGTGGAAATAGGAAAGGCTACGGCAATAGGAGGGGAGGCTGCTTATGCCGCTCTTGAACGAGCTGCTGCCGATATGGAAGCTGGTTCGATAGACGTATTGTTGACGGCTCCCATAAACAAACATGCCATACAGTCCGATAAGTTTGATTTTCCCGGACATACCGAGTATCTTGAACGTCGCTTGGGGAACGGACAAAAGGCGTTGATGATATTGTTGAACGATACTTTACGGGTCGCTTTGGTTTCGGGGCATGTGCCTGTTTCGAAAGTCTCGTCTGTTGTTACGAAGGAAACCATTCTTGAAAAGTTGCAAATTTTTGAACAGTCGTTGAGGCAGGATTTTTGTGTGGTAAAGCCTCGGATTGCCGTGTTGGCGTTAAACCCTCATGCCGGAGACGACGGACTTTTGGGAACAGAAGAGATTGAAATCATAAAGCCAGCCATTCAAGAGGCCAATGCCAAAGGAATGCTTTGTTTTGGCCCTTATCCGGCCGATGGCTTTTTCGGAACCGGACATTATCGTCAATTCGACGGTGTGTTGGCTATGTATCACGATCAAGGATTGGCGCCTTTCAAGGCGATAGCGATGGAAGACGGGGTGAATTATACGGCCGGATTACCGGTAGTTCGTACTTCTCCCGATCATGGTACGGCATACGACATAGCCGGACAGAACCGAGCCGACGAGCAGTCGTTCCGTCACGCTCTTTATTTGGCGATAGATGTATTCCGTAATCGTTCTTTTTATAAAGAAATAACAGCGTCTCCGTTAAGGAAGCAGTATTTCGATAAAAGCGGGGATAAGGAGGTGCTCGACCTGACGTCCGATACCGATAAAGGTGAATGAGTCGTTTTCTTGGAAGAAGAAAAAAGGGTTTGTGTCGAGCATCGTTTTTGAGTGTGGAAATGAATAACGAATAAAAAAAACAGAGATATAAAATGGGAAAAGTACTTATTATCGGAGCCGGAGGAGTAGGAACGGTGGTGGCGCATAAAATAGCGCAGAATCCCGATGTGTTTACCGAAATCGTTTTGGCAAGTCGCACGCAGTCCAAGTGTGATGCCATAGCCGATGCCATTGGCGGCAATCGTATCGTGACCGACCGTGTCGATGCCGACAAGGTTGAGGATTTAGTGGCATTGTTCAAAAAGCATAAGCCCGATATCGTTGTCAATGTGGCTTTGCCTTATCAGGACTTGACGATTATGGATGCCTGTTTGCATTGCGGTGTCAATTATCTCGATACCGCCAACTATGAGCCTCTCGACGAAGCTAAATACGAATATAAATGGCAGTGGGCTTATCGGGAACGTTTTGAGCAAGCCGGGTTGACGGCTATTCTCGGTTGCGGATTCGATCCGGGTGTGAGCGGGGTTTATACGGCCTATGCGGCGAAACATTATTTCAAAGAGATGCAATATCTCGATATTGTCGATTGCAATGCCGGTAATCATGGTATGGCATTCGCTACCAATTTCAATCCCGAAATCAATATCCGGGAAGTAACCCAAAAAGGTAAGTATTACGAGAACGGAAAATGGATCGAGACAGAGCCGCACGAGATTCATCGTCCTCTCACTTATCCTAATATAGGCCCCAAAGAATCCTATTTGATTTATCACGAGGAGTTGGAATCGCTGGTTAAAAATTATCCTACGATTAAACGTGCTCGTTTTTGGATGACTTTCGGGCAGGAGTACCTCACTCATTTGCGTGTGATTCAGAATATCGGTATGGCGCGTATCGATCCTATTATGTACAACGGAGTAGAGATCGTACCTATCCAGTTCCTTAAAGCCGTTTTGCCCAATCCGGGAGACCTCGGTAAGAATTACACGGGAGAGACCTCTATCGGTTGTCGCATTCGGGGTATTGGAAAAGATGGAAAGGAACTTACTTATTATGTGTATAATAATTGCAGCCATCATGCTGCCTATCTCGAAACCGGAGCACAGGGTGTGAGCTATACCACGGGCGTTCCTGCTATGATCGGAGCCATGATGTTTCTCACCGGCAAGTGGAAAAAACCGGGCGTTTATAACGTAGAGGAATTCGATCCCGATCCTTTCATGGAACAGCTCAACAAACAAGGTCTGCCGTGGCACGAAGTGTTCAATGGGGATATAGAGTTGTAATTATAGTAAATAAAGACTTTTTTGGATAGGGCTGTCTGTACAACGGATAGTCCTATTTTTTGAGAAAAAGGTTTGTGTTTTGTTTAGGCATACCAACCTTTGCTCTTTTTATCTAAGTCGGTTGCATATTATCTACGGTTCAGTCGATAATTAGAGGGGATTGTCCTTGTATATTCCAGCCCCTCACCGAAGAAACGGCCGAAAGTATTAACCTCCTCCTCTGCGCACGAATGTGCGATAGGGGAGGTGGCACGAAGTGACGGAGGGGTTGAAAGGCTGTTCAAAATGTCTCCTTTAATCTTTTTCCTCTACTCATCGCAGATTCAATCTTTTCGTTTTTCTGTTTCTGTTTTAACCCCCTCGCCCTGAGGGCACTCCCCCTATATCGTTGCGCCACACCCCGCAATGCTGCGGGATACGGCAGGGGGAGAGGTTGCGATTTGATTTTATTGCTGTTGCTGTCGCAGTTTTTTAACCCCTCCGTTCTTCGGACACCTCCCCTATATTTTGCTGTGCACAACACAGGGGAGGAGGATTGCAACGCAGTCTTTTTCCCTATATTGTTTTGTAGCGCCCCGCAATGCTGCGGGACACGGCAGGGGGAGAGATTGCGATTTGATTTTGTTGCTGTTACTGTCGCTGTTTTTTAACCCCTCCGTTCTTCGGACACCTCCCCTATATTTTACGTTGCAAAACACAGGGGAGGAGGATTGAAAAGCAGCCTTTTTCCCTATATTGTTTTGTAGCGCCCCGTAATGCTACGGGGCACAGCAGGGGAGAGGGTAAATGCTAAATATTTCATTTTATCTAACGTTATCCTCAAAAATTTCTAAGCTATTAATCTTAACCCCTCTCCTCAGAAATGGGTGTTTCTTCGGGGGCTCCCCTGTGTTGCGTCAGCAATATAAGGGAGACGTGTAATCGCTAAAATTCAAGTCTGTCCCCACGAATTTTCTACTGAATCTTATTTACTTCCAGATGCTTCGTGGAAATTAATCGCTCTATTCTTGGGATTGCCTGTCGTTATTTCGGTTACAGGGGATTGCCTATGTTGTTGATAAACCCGCTATTTCTTTCGTTTTTCCTATTGGATTAGCGGACGATAGTGTTAAATAAATACAAAAAGAAAGAAGAGTGATGTTATTCTGAAATGATATCTTATATATTTGTATTAACAAAATTGTTAGACTAAATTATTAAACTATATTGTTAATACAAAATATGAAAAAGAAAGATACCGAATCGGAGATTTTGAAAGCGGCCGAGCAAGAGTTTATGTTGAAGGGATTCGATGGGGCAAAGACTACTTCGATCGCGCATGCAGCTGGCGTGACACACGCCATGTTGCATTATTATTTCAGAACGAAGGAACAGTTGTTCGAGCGTATTCTTACAGAAAAAGTACAATTGATGAGCGAGTCGGTTCTGGCTGCTTTCGGTCAACCGGGATTGCCTCTCTTGGAGCGGCTGAAAGACGGAGTTACCTGTCATTTTGATTTCATTGCCGCTAATCCGCAATTACCTCGTTTTATCGTAAACGAGGTTTTTAGCCGTCCTGAACGATATAAACTTATGAGCGATAAAATCGTGAAAGTGGCAGATTGTTTGATGAAGGGTATTCAGCAGGAGTTGGACGAGTTGCATGCGCAGGGAAAGGTAGAATGGGTCGATGTCCGAATGTTATTGTTGGATATTATTTCTCTTAATGTTTTTCCGTTTATTGCCTATCCGATTATAGAGCCTATATTGGGAGATATTGCTGCCGATCGGAATCGCTTTTTTGAATTGCGTAAGGCTGAGAATATTGAAATGATTATGCGTCGTATAAAAAAATAATGAATTATGAAGCGAGTTGTTATTTTGTGTGTATGGCTGTTCTCGGTAGTTGCCGGGCATGCTCAACTTTCGCTCGACGAATGCCGGCGACTTGCCCGGGAAAATTATCCAGAAATTCGTCAGTACGATTTGGTTCACCAAACCGAACAGTATAACCTTTCTAATGCTGCGAGGGCATGGATACCGCAGCTTGCTTTTTCCGCTCAGGCTACTTGGCAGACCGATGCGCCTAACTTCCCGAAGGAACTGACCGGTATGTTGGCTCAGCAAGGTCTGGAAATTCCGGGATTGAGAAAAGACCAATATAAAGTGGCATTGGAATTGAACCAAACGATTTGGGACGGGGGCAAGTCTGTTGCCGACAAGCGTATAGCCAGAGCAGAGGCCGCCGAACAGAAAACGATGACAGATGTCGATCTTTACGAACTGGAAGGCCGGGTGGACGATCTCTATTTCGGAATCCTTTTGCTCGACGAGCGCATAGCTCAAACGAATTTGACACTGAATCTTCTACGGAGTAATTTGGAAAAAGTCCGGGCGTTGCAGAGGAACGGGGTGGCGATGCAGTCCGATGCCGATGTTTTGGAGGCCGAGTTGCTTTCGGTAGGACAGCAGCTCATTCAGTTCGAGTCTTCTTGCGATAGTTATCGTCGTATGTTAGGCATATTCATCGGACAAAAGGTGGGCGATCGAAAGTTGCAGCATCCCAGTGCCGTACAGCCCCTGTCGGGAGAATCGGCACGTCCCGAGTTGGCTATGTTCGCAGCGAAGATAGACAGGCTTACGGCGCAAGAAAAGATGGTAAAATCGTCGTCTATGCCCCGCTTGGGATTTTTTGCTCAGGGATATTATGGTTATCCGGGATTGGACTATATGCAGAGTATGATGAATAACGATTGGAGTTGGAATGCTATGCTCGGCGTGAAATTGTCTTGGAATTTCGGAGCTTATTATACACAGAAAAATAATTTAAATAAATTGCGTACTTCTCGGCAGCAGGTCGAAGTTCAGCGAGATGTATTCCTTTTTAATATGAATTTGCAGGCGGCTCAGGAGAATGGGGATATCGCGCGTTTACGCAAGGCGATTGCCGATGACGACCGTATCGTGGCTCTTCGTCGGTCGGTACGCGAGGCGGCCGAGTCTAAATTGCGGAACGGAATTATAGATACCCATGACTTGTTGTCGAAGATTACCGACGAATCCACGGCCTCTATGGCTCGCAGCATGCGTGAAATAGAATTGCTGAAAGCAATTTATGAATATAAACATACCATTAATCGATAAATACAGCGTAAAATGAAAAGGATAGCAGTTTATAGCGCCATGACTGTCGTGCTGGCAGCTTGTGGCAACGGTGGAGATTTTGATGCAACAGGAACGTTCGAGGCAACCGAAGTTCTCGTGTCGGCCGAAGCGGCGGGCCGTATTCTCAGCTTCGATGTCGAGGAAGGCGATACTCTTTCGGCAGGGAAACAGGTAGGTGCGATAGATACCGTACAGCTTTATTTACAGAAGTTGCAATTGGAGCGTCAGCGGGCTTCGGTGCATAGTAACCGTCCTGATATTTCCAAGCAAGCAGCGGCTTTGAGGGGACAAATCGCCCAACAGGAGACAGAACGTCGCCGAGTGGAAAATTTGTTGAAAGACGGGGCGGCCACTACGAAGCAGTTGGACGATATTAATGCGTCTCTTCGGGTTTTGAACGGGCAGTTGGATGCTTTGCTCTCGACCTTGAAAAACAATACGTCGTCGATCGATGAAAATGCATCGGCTATTGATTTGCAAATAGCTCAGGTCGAAGACCGTCTTTCCAAATGTCGTATCGTTTCTCCTATCGACGGTTCGGTATTGGTGAAGTATAGCGAGGCCGGGGAGTTGGCTGCGACCGGTAAGCCTTTGATGAAGGTCGCCGATATGGACCGATTGTATTTGCGGGCTTATTTCACATCGGATCAGTTGTCCGATTTGAGCGTGGGGCAGGAGGTTACCGTCGTTGCCGATTTCGGGGGAGATAAGCAGAGAGAATATCCGGGTCGCATTACATGGATTGCATCGGAGAGCGAGTTCACACCCAAGTCGATTCAGACCCGTGATACCCGAGCCAACCTCGTTTATGCGGTGAAAATCGCGGTCGAGAACGACGGCCTGTTAAAAATAGGCCTTTACGGAGAGGTGCGTCTTCATCAATAACAACTTAAAACAAATAGGGAGATGGCTGTACGGAATGTCATAGAAATACGAGGATTGACCAAGCGGTACGGTTCGCTCACGGCAATCGAAAATATAACGTTCGAGGTGAGGCGGGGGGAGTTGTTCGGTTTGATAGGTCCCGATGGAGCCGGCAAGACCACGCTTTTTCGTCTGCTTGCGACGTTGCTGAATCCCGACGATGGAGTGGCGACAGTAGATGGATTCGATATTGTCGGGCAATATAAAGAAATCCGAAAACGGGTGGGATATATGCCGGGGCGTTTTTCGCTTTATCCCGATCTGTCGGTTGAGGAAAATCTTGAATTTTTTGCAGCCCTGTTCGGGGTAGGAGTGAAAGATAATTATGATTTGATCGCTCCTATTTACACTCAAATAGAACCGTTTCGAAAACGGCGTGCAGGGAAATTGTCGGGTGGCATGAAGCAGAAATTGGCTTTGTGCTGTGCTTTGATTCACCGTCCGTCGGTGTTATTTCTCGATGAGCCTACGACCGGGGTCGATGCCGTTTCCCGAAGTGAATTTTGGGATATGTTGTCGGAGTTGAAAAGCAAAGGTATTTCGATTCTTGTTTCTACGCCTTATATGGACGAGGCTTGTCGTTGCGACCGTATAGCCTTGTGCAATAACGGAAAAATTCTGGGGATAGATACTCCTGCCGGTATTACGGAGCGGTTCGATGAACCTTTGTATGCGTTATCGGGAGACAATATGTACGGATTACTCGTCGAGGCTCGTAGGATAAAAGGCGTGAAGGAATGTTACCCGTTCGGTGAGTCTCATCATTTAGTTGCCGATAGTATGTTCGATTCCGATGAGTTTGTGACTCATTTGAACGGACAAGGTTTTCATAATGTTTCGATTCGTCCGGTCGAACCCGGAATCGAAGATGTTTTTATAAAATTGATGCAGCATGAATGATATAATTATATCGGTTAGGGATTTGTGTAAATGTTTCGGCGATTTTGTCGCGGTCGACCATATAACGTTCGATGTGAAACGAGGGGAGATATTCGGTTTTTTAGGCGCTAATGGAGCCGGTAAGACCACAGCCATGCGTATGCTTTGCGGGTTGAGTTATCCGACATCGGGTCGCGGAATGGTTGCCGGGTACGATGTGATGACGCAGGGAGAGGAGATAAAGAAGCATATCGGTTATATGAGTCAAAAATTTTCGTTGTACGATGACTTGACCGTTCGCGAGAATATCCGTCTGTATGCCGGAATTTATGGGCTGAGCCGTTACCAAATGCTTCGCCGGACGGTGGAGATGTTGAATCGATTGCATTTCCGATCGGAAATTGATACGCTAGTAGGTTCTCTTCCCTTAGGCTGGAAACAGAAGTTGGCTTTTTCCATTGCGACTTTGCATCGCCCGGAGGTGGTTTTTCTCGACGAACCCACGGGAGGAGTGGACCCGGTTACCCGTCGTCAATTTTGGGAGATGATTTATGAAGCCGCTTCCGGGGGAACAACTGTTTTTGTAACTACGCACTATATGGATGAAGCGGAATATTGTTCGAGGGTATCTATCATGGTCGATGGAAAAGTAAAGGCTTTGGGTTCTCCGGCCGAATTGAAGAAACAATATGCTGTCGGGTCGATGGACGAAGTTTTCAGGATTTTGGCTCGCAGCGCTAAACGGGGAGAATAGATATGGGAGGATTTTTGTCATTTGTCAAAAAGGAGGCTTTGCATATTTTACGGGATAAACGCACGATGTTGATCGTGCTGTTGCTCCCTATCGTGCAGATTCTTTTGTTTGGTTTCGCTATATCGACCGAAATGAATAATATCGATTTTGCCGTAGTGGCTCCCAATCGTACGGAAACTATTCGACAGCAAATCGAGCGTATGGAAGCCAATCCGTATTTTACATTCAAAGGATATATTTCTCAGGCTGAGATCGACGATGTTTTGCGGAAAGGCGATGTTACCGCGGTGGTGGTTTTTTCTGAGGATTATGATCGGTTGGTAACGAATGCCGGGATTGAGGGAGTCTCAGAGGCGGCGGTGCAGTTTATTCTCGATGCGTCGAACCCCAATAATGCAGGTACAGGTTTAGGATATTTGCAAAGTTCTTTTCAGTCGGGAATTTCCGTTGCGTCGGTCGCTCCGGCGACACGGGTGTTGTACAACCCGCAGATGAAGAGCTCTTACAATTTCGTGCCGGGAATCATGGGATTGATTTTTATTTTGATTTGTGCCATGATGACTTCTGTATCTATCGTGAGGGAAAAAGAGACCGGTACGATGGAGGTATTGTTGGTGTCGCCGGTGCGACCGATATGGATCATTTTTGCCAAGATGATTCCTTATTTTTTGCTTTCGTGCGTGAATCTTGTCGTTATTCTGGTATTGGCACGATATGTCCTCGGAGTACCGATGTCGGGTTCGATGGTTGGTTTAGTAGGGCTTTCTTTACTCTATTTGGTGCTTTCACTGGCATTAGGATTGTTTATTTCTACAATGGCTAATACGCAGGTTACGGCAATGCTCATTTCGGGTATGGTACTGATGTTGCCTATTATAATGTTGTCGGGAATGTTGTTTCCGGTGGAGAATATGCCCGGCATTTTACAGGCATTGTCGTGTATCGTGCCGGCTCGTTGGTATATCGATGCCGTGCGAAAACTGATGATAGGGGGCATGCCGTTCGCCGAAGTATGGCAGCAAGCCTGTATTCTCTTTGCCATGACGGCTGTTCTGGTGGGTGTCGCCCTTAAAAAGTTTAACGATAAACTCGAATAACGATGAAAACATTGTTTGTTTTATTAGATAAAGAGATACGACAATTTTTTCGGAATGCGTTCTTGCCGAAGTTGGTGATTGTTTTCCCTGTAATGGTGATATTGATTATTCCGTGGGTAACAACGATGGATGTGCGGCATATAGGCGTTTCGGTGGTCGATAATGATCATTCGGAGACTTCCCGGCGGATTATCCAGAAAATAGAGGCTTCGGACTATTTTAATTTGAGAGGCGTTACCGAAAGTTATGACGACTCGTTCGCTTTGTTGGAAGGGGGTGAGGCCGATGTGATACTGACTATCCCGAACGATTTCGAACTTTCGTTAATTGGTGATTCGCCCAAGCGGATAGGGATAGACGTGAATGGTATAAACGCTATGAAAGGGGGACTTGGCTCACAGTATATGGTACAGCTCGTCATGCAGACTTTCGGCGAATTACAGCAAGAGAAATCGGTCGTTGTATCTCCCGATTTGTTTACGGTGCAGAATCGGTATAATCCTACTCTCGATTATAAACATTTCATGATACCGGCATTGATGATTATGTTGCTGGTAATGATTTGCGGTTTTTTACCGGCTTTGAATCTCGTAAGCGAGAAAGAAATAGGTACTATCGAGCAAATCAATGTTACTCCGGTTAGTCGTTTATCGTTTACATTGGCTAAGTTGATACCCTATTGGATTATCGGTTTTCTTGTATTGACCGTCGCTATGGTGTTGGCATGGTTGGTTTACGGGCTTTCGCCCGAAGGTTCTCCCGGCTCCATTTATCTGGCGGCTTTGCTTTTTGTGTTTACGATGTCGGGTATGGGGGTGACAATCGCTAATAACTCGTCGACCATGCAGCAGACCATGTTTGTCATGTTCTTTTTCGTGATGATTTTTATTTTGATGAGCGGATTGTTCACTCCGATAGAATCTATGCCGACATGGGCGCAATGGATTACATACATTTTGCCGCCTCGTTATTTTGTCGAGGTGATGCGTTCGGTTTATCTGAAAGGAACGATGTTTATCGAATTATGGCCTAATTACGTGGCATTAGCCGTCTTTGCCGTTTTGTTCAATAGTATGGCGGCATTGACGTATAAAAAGCAGGCTTGATTTGGTATAAGATTTTGTCGAATTTAGCTTGGAATTTTTTTACTGAGTTAAAGAATAATTTTTTTCTGTTTTTTATGATGTAATAGAGGATATAAATGAGTCCTCTATTACATCTGTCTTATGGGTTTAATAAGATTATGCTATTTACTTATCTTTGTTAGACCCTGTTTGCATGGCATCATTCAGTAACTCGATGTTATCGTTGGTCGTTTTTTTCCAATCGGTCGATTCCATTGTGCTGATGAATGAGGCGCATGATGAAAACAATAATGTTGTGGTAACAATGAACAAGAATGTCATTGTTGAATTTGATCTGAAATTTTTAACTTTCATACTCGCTTTTTTATTATTGTGCTCTTGCAGAAATAACCCTTCTTTTTTGATATACTTTGCATTTTTTACCCTTGTATTCTCCCGGACCTTGATATGTTCCAGAAGAAGAACATGTCGATGAGCATTGACTTATAGCCTTTTCCTCGGCTTCATGGGGCGTTTCGGCATAAAAGGAGAATTTATTACTACTTGTGCCTGCTGGTTTTTCTCCCATGTAACTACCGTTACTATCATCGTAATATTCATATATTATTTCGTATGTAACGGTAACTTTATAATTTTTTCCTGCATAAGTTATACCTATTCCTAGTATTAGAAACAGAATTAAAAATAAATTTTTCATAATAGTAAAATGTAAAAATTCCTACTCGTTTTTATTATCGGCCTTTCGGAATACTCCGTTGTTTGAGTGCCAGAAATCGTGGGTTAGATACGTACACAAAAAAAGCGTGGCACTTTTTAACATATCTTGCTATCTAAGGTGTTTGGCGAAACCTAGGCAAACAAGATAATACAAAAAGCCCACGCTACACGTGAGCATTTCACCTATTATCCTTCTTTGCCTTTTAAGTCGCCAAACTTTTAGATAGGAAGAATATAGCTAAAACGCTTTTTTCAATATGTTTTTATAGTGTATGTATCGGATTCTTTATATAATCATAGGCAATATTTTTTATCATCACATGCAAATATAACAATATTTTTGAAATAGGGGAATATTTTATTGACCAAATGGTTATAGAGGATTTGTTAAATTGTGAGTTAATCATTTCGATTGATGGATTTATTTGTTAGTATATATTAACTTTTATGTGTATATAATCTGCTTATGTCCGGTTCTATATTTGTATCGCTTAAAGATAGAGCGGAAAGAGAATGGAAATGAGTTTACCGGATTATAACGGGACACGGCCGATTTTCATGCCTTCGTCAGAGAAAAAATAGGTAATTGTCTATTTGGTTTTGATGGAAGGAGAGAGAAAAAGTGGTATATTTGTGTAATGAACAAAGGCAAGTGTGTGCGGTATAGATAGGACGGTTTTGTCGCTGTTTTCTTGTACACTATTTTTGTAAACTAATAGAATATAGTATGGCATTGAAACGAGGAGATAAAGCGCCCGAGATATTGGGTGTAGATCAGACTGGTAAGGAGATTCGGCTAAGTGATTTTGCCGGAAGTAAATTGATACTTTATTTTTATCCGAAAGACAATACGCCCGGGTGTACTGCCGAAGCATGCAGCTTGCGGGATCATTACGCCGAATTACAAGCATCGGGCTATGCCGTGATAGGCGTGAGCAAGGACGGCGAGGCATCTCATCGCAAGTTTATCGAGAAGCAGTCTTTGCCGTTTTCTCTTATAGCCGATACCGAGTGTAAATTGAACGAGGCCTTCGGTGTGTGGCGGGAGAAAAAGATGGCCGGTCGTACTTATATGGGAACGGTGCGGACTACTTTTATAATAGATGAGAACGGTGTGATCACCGATATTATAGAAAAGGTGGATACAAAGAATCATGCTTCACAAATTTTGAAAAATAAATAAAAATATATCGTTATGGAAGAACAACAAGAAACTGCCGGCAAACGAGTGCCGGTTTCGTCTGAGAAATTAAAGGCTTTACAAGCGGCCATGGACAAGATAGAAAAGAGTTATGGCCGAGGTGCTATTATGAAACTGGGAGATGACTCGGTAGAGGAAGTCGCTGTGATACCCACTGGTTCCATCGCTTTGAATGCGGCGTTGGGAGTAGGAGGTTATCCGAGAGGCCGTGTCATCGAGATTTATGGACCGGAGTCGTCTGGTAAAACGACTTTGGCCATACATGCCATTGCAGAGGCTCAAAAAGCGGGTGGTATTGCGGCTATTATCGATGCCGAGCATGCGTTCGATCGCTTTTATGCCGAAAAGTTGGGTGTCGATGTGGAGAATCTGTGGATTTCGCAGCCCGACAGTGGAGAGCAGGCGTTGGAGATTGCAGACCAGTTGATTCGTTCATCGGCTGTCGATATAGTCGTTATCGACTCGGTTGCCGCTTTAACTCCTAAGGCTGAGTTGGAAGGAGATATGGGTGACTCGAAAATGGGTTTGCAAGCCCGGTTGATGTCACAGGCGTTGCGTAAACTCACGGCGACGATCAGCAAGACAAACACGACCTGTATTTTTATCAACCAGTTGCGCGATAAAATCGGGGTCATGTTTGGAAATCCCGAAACGACGACGGGAGGTAATGCCTTGAAATTCTATGCTTCCGTGCGTCTCGATATACGTCGGGTCAGTCAGTTAAAAGATGGTGATGAGGTTATCGGTAACCAGACTCGTGTGAAAGTGGTGAAGAATAAAGTCGCACCACCTTTCCGCAAAGCCGAGTTTGACATCATGTTTGGCGAAGGGATTTCCCGTGCAGGAGAGATTATCGATTTGGGAGTCGATAAAGGTATTATCAAGAAGAGCGGCTCTTGGTTCAGTTACGGGGATACTAAACTTGGGCAAGGTCGTGATGCCGCCAAGAAATGTATAGAGGATAACCCCGAATTGGCCGATGAATTGGAAGCCGCTATAATGGAGGCCTTGAAACCTGTAAAATAAATATATTGGGTAGCCTAAAAGAAAAAGAGCCGAATTTTTTCGGCTCTTTTTCTTTTTATAATGTCGGGTTAAGATAGATTGGAGTTTTCGGCACAGTAGGAAATCAGAGGGGATTGTGCTATCCAATCTTTTAACCCCTCTCCTCAGAAACTATTGTTTCTTCGGTGTCTCCCCTATATTGCTGGCGCAACACAGGGGAGAAGTTTAAAATCTATCCTTATGCAGAAATGAGAAATATCATTTTTAATCTTCTCCCTATGTGGCGAAGCCAGGTAGGGGGAATGGTTGAGATTTGATTTTGTTGCTGTTACTGTCGCTGTTTTTTAACCCCTCCGTCACTACGTGCCACCTCCCCTATATTTTGCTGCGCAAAACACAGAGGAGGAGGGTGAGATGTATTTCTCTTTCGCTTCTATTCCGATTTTATACGTGCCACCCTGTAATGTTACGGGGCACGGCAATGGAGGAGCTTAAAAATGTTCGAAGTGGATTTCACCCTCCTCCTTGCTGAGCCTCATAGCCTTACAGGGTGTTTGTTGTCAAGTAAGATATAGGGCGGGTGTCGAGTAGTAAAGGAGGGGTTGATTTTTGTCAAAAATCTATTCGGCTGCTTGTTTAACCACTCGCCGAGGGAACCGGAATGTGCTTGTCGGCATGACATCGCTAAAATTCATGTCTATCCCACCGATTTTCTACTGAGCCGAATTTTCTAATAGCATTGCAGCTCGAATTGAATTTGACTGAAATCTCGCCTTTCCAAGTCTCGTTGCCGGATATAAAAGTAAAGGCTTCCGCAGTCCCCGAACGGTATATCTACCTCTTCTTCCTCGATACAGTTGAGTTGCAGAAGTAAAATCCATTCGCGGGCAGACTTTTTGCTATATGTCTGTTGTTTCTCCTCTTGCGCTCTCGATTCGCATGCTTCGGCTATACCGTTTTGAATGAGTGAGGCGTATCCCAAGATACGTCCGGCCGATTCCATGTGGGGATATCCCCATTTCCCTAATTTTCGTTCTATGATATCCCAATCGGTATATGCGGTGTTGTCATCGCCTGTCATACCGACATAATCTTCCCAATCGGGAGCACAAGTATGTGCTGTGAATTTGAGCGCCATTTCGGGAAGCCTGTGTTCTTCCGGGAGATTGTCGGGGAAATCGGTCGGTACTAATTCGGAAATGGGGGTAGGGGTGTATAATAGTTTTGCTCCCTTACTATTTCTCCACGGTTGATTCGTGAGATCATAAAAGAGATAGAACATGCCTTCGTGTGGAAGGAGATTGTCTGTGTCGTAAACCGATAGTTCTTCGCAAGATAGTTGCAGGAAAAACGGAAGAACGATGTGTTCGCCGTATTCATCGGTGTAGTGAGGCCATTCGAATTTTTTCGGTAAGGCCGGTTTTCCCCCGAATTTAGATTGTACGGGGGCTGCTTTTCTTTTTTCAAAGTCGAAAAAGATTCCGTTACGAACAAGTGCCTGTATTTGCTCTTTGAGCTTTGCTTCGGTTTCTATCTCCGAAGGTTTTTCATCGTTTCGGTTATGTCGGAAAAGATGCCAGAATGGTTTTGTGTCGTCCATGGTAAAAGTAAAATTTCGATTTGTAAAAAAATGCCCGAACACATTACGTTCGGGCTTGATATATGAAAATTTATAAAAGTCTTTTCATATTTTAGTTTGCAGGAGCTTCTTGAACAGGAGCCTCTTGTGTCGGTGTTGCATTATTTCCGGTAGCAGGCGTTTCAAATCCGGGAAGAGCTGCCGGTGCTTCGGTATTTACAATGTCTTTAATTTCCGATACGGAAGATTGCTGCCCGTTGTGAGAAACGAATACGGTAGCTATGCTCAGAACCATGATAACAATAGCAAGAGTCCATGTCGCTTTTTCCACAAAGTCGGTTGTTTTCCGAACTCCCATGATTTGATTCGATGATGCGAAGTTAGAAGCAAGACCTCCTCCTTTTGATTTCTGAACCAATACAATACCTATCATCAGCAATGATGCCAAGATGATAAAAACGGTTAATACTACTGACATTTTTTATTATTCTGTTTTTATGTTAATAATCAATTTTTCCAAAAATCTTATTTGGTCTGCAAAGTAAATATTTTTTTCTGGATATTTCAAACTTAATTTTTTAATTATTTGCAATGCTTTCTCATATCGTCTTTGTTTGATATAGATTTTTGCTAAACTTTCCGTGAAGAAAGTGTCGTCGTTGCTGCTTTCGGAGGAGGCGGATTGTTCTGTATTCTCTTGATCGCGACCGGTTGTTTTCGGTAGAACGGCAGGAGATGGATTTGTCTCGTGCTCGTGAACCGGCGTTGTGGCTAAATTGGCCTGTTCTTCTTTTTGCAGGTTGCTTATATAGTCCGATTGAGCGAGTATATTGCCTGAAATAATTCGGTCGAGGCTTTCTTCTTCATTACCTCGTTTTTGCTCTTTACGGTATGTTCCCAAAAACAGATCGATCGCTTGCATGGTGCTGTCGGTTCGGGGAGCTTTCGGATAGAGGTCGGCGAAAGATTCTCCTTCGACTCCGAGAATGGTCTCTAAGTGCGCATGAGGACTGGCGTAAATCAGAGCCTGTTGTATGCGCTTCTCGTCGGGCATGGCTCCCGGTGTGAATTTCAGATAGAGAAGTTGCGGGATACTGAAATAGGGATAATCCGCGGCCATTTGGTCGGCATCGGATTTCGAGATTGTTTCATCGCCAATCCCGTTTAGAAGGTTTCGTATTTGTTCCCGGGTTATCATAGTGTTACCAGTTGGCTACCGTCGCGTTGAAAATTTGATCTACCAGCTCGTCTGTGATTTGTTGGATAAGTTCATCTTGCACATCGGTTAACATTCGGTCGCTGGAAAAGTCCTTATACCCGGAGAATGTTTGGTCTATGTCATACTGAGGGTCTTTGGTGTTGGTGAATCTTACCCTTACAGAAATAGTCAGGCGCGTTTGCGATGCGTATGCGTTTTCTGTTACGGCTTGCGGGGTGAGGTCATAGTTCGTGATTTCTCCTTCCAATTGCAGGTCTCCTCCGCTGCTAACCATTTGTAATCGTGTTTGCCGAGTATAAGCATTTTTCAATGAATTGGTGAACAACTCTTCCAATGGAGGGTAAACCAATGCCGCTTTAATGGGAAAGTTTGCTACCGATATGGTCTTGGTCGTTTCGTAATTGATCGAAGCTCCGTTGAATTTATAAGAGATACTGCATGACGACAGTATGACGAGTAATATAGTCGTTAAACGTTTCATTGTCGTGCGGCTCTATTCTAAGTTATATTCTTTAATTTTACGATAAAGAGTCCTTTCGGATATTTTTAATTCTTCGGCTGTTTTTTTCCGTTTTCCGTGATTACGTAATAATGCCTTTTTGATGGTCTCTTTTTCCGTATCTTCGAGTGTCGTAGGTTGTTCCTCGATATATTCGGGTTCGTTGGGTATTATTTCTCCTACGGTGTCTTCTATGGCCGTTCGTTTGGCGGACGGGACATGTACCGGAACAGATGGTACGATAGGAGTAAGAGCCATCGATTGTGCGACAGGAACCGGTTGGGGCGTTTGAGCGTAAGGAGTTTGTCCCTGAATTTTCTCCCTCGTCAGTTCTTCTACTTTCGTATGTAAGTCTGCCAGCTCTTTTTGCATTTCGAACAGCGTCTTGTAGAGCATTTTTCTTTCTTTCTCGAAGAAGGAGTGCTCTTGTTCGTTCGAGGTAGCGCGAGCCGGTAATTTTTCGATATTATATTGGGGCAGATAGTTTTGCAACGTTGCTCCGTCTACGTCTCGGTTCGTTTCGAAAATAGAGATTTGTTCGGTGATATTTTTTAGCTGCCTTACATTTCCCGGCCAACGGTAGTTGAGCAGTACGGTGCGTGCATCTTCCGTCAGTTGGATTACGGGCATTCGGTAACGCTCAGCAAAGTCCGTAGAAAATTTACGGAATAATAGGAGAATATCCTCAGACCGTTCTCTCAATGGGGGAATTTCGATGTGTATCGTGCTGAGCCTGTAATACAAATCTTCCCTGAATTTTCCTTCCGAAACGGCTTTTACCATGTCCAAGTTGGTCGCAGCGACGATTCTTACATTGGTTTTCAAAACAGTGGAAGAACCGACTTTTAGAAATTCTCCGCTTTCGAGTACGCGCAATAATCGAGCCTGAGTCGTGAGGGGTAATTCGCCGACTTCGTCTAAGAAAATTGTTCCTCCGTCGGCTTCTTCGAAATAACCTTTTCGTGCAGATAATGCGCCAGTAAAAGCTCCTTTTTCATGCCCGAACAATTCGGAATCTATGGTTCCTTCGGGTATCGCTCCGCAGTTTACGGCAATATATTTTCCATGCTTTCGGGAACTGTTGGCATGTATAATCTGTGGAAAGAACTCTTTTCCCGCACCGCTTTCTCCGGTAATAAGCACAGCCAAATCGATAGGTGCGATTTGTAGAGCTCTTGTAATGGCTCGAATCAGACCCGGAGCATTTCCTATAATGCCGAATCGTTGTTTGGTTTGCTGTATTTCTGCCGGAATCATCTGTTTTCTAATAAAAATGTATTTACAAACATAGCGAAAAGTAAATGCAGAACGAAATGAATAGATTCGTTTTCCAAACTGAACCGATGCTATTTCTGCATTTTATGCAAAGATACATATTTTTCTATTTGTCGGGCAAAGCGATAATGTGATTTATCGGCGAGATTTTATCGGTATCGAGACTTATTTGAACTTTTTAAGAGAATTGTAATTCTTTTATTACTTTGGGAATAGGATAGAATTTCTTTTTACTTTAAAATTCATTATTCCGAATATGGTATGGAAATTCTCGTGAAAATATATCGAAAGACATCAAGATTTTCATAATTTTGTTTTTGATTGATATCATTCTATGAAATCGTTTGTGAAATTTAGAGAGAGGAATATATTTGTATATGGCTAGTTATTTAGATTACAGAGGTTAATCTAACCGACACCGGGAAGAGATATTTAGGATATCGGAATCGGGATAATAAAACCATTGAGGAAACTCGCTGTCGCCGTATTTTATTTTTGAATTTTTGTTTTGTATGAGAAGACGCTTGCTTTATATTTATCTCTTATTAATCGCAGGTATTATAGCGTGTGAGACAGTTATTGTCGAAGCGGCTCCCAATTTTTATTTCAAACAATTATCCCAACAAGATGGGCTTTCTCAAAATTTTGTGCGTTCTATCATGCTCGACCACGATGGTTTTCTGTGGGTTGGGACGAAGTCGGGGATAAGTCGTTTCGATTATCACGAGTTTAAGAATTATTCGTCTGTTCCCGATTCAGCCGCTTCTTTACCGGGCAATTTAGTTCATTTCATTGTTGAGGATGCCCGTCATAATATTTGGATTTCGACCGATAAGGGTGTATGTGTTTATCAGCGGGAAAGCGACGATTTCAAGACTGTTCTTTGGAGGCAGAAGGCTTTGCAGGCTCATTCTTATTTGTTGACTGACGATGCTCTTTTTTTGGGAGGAAGGGGAGTAATATACCGATGGGATTATCACCGGGCTGTCATGGATACGGTTCCTGTTCGGTGGAAAGATAAGTCATACGCGTTTTTCAATCACATGATACCGTGGTCGGAGCATTGCTGGGTATTATCGTCGAGATGGAACGGATTGTGGCTATTGGACTGCCGTACAGGGGAAATAGAACGACCGACGTTCTGTAAGGAGAAAGAGATCATGTCGGTCAAAGTCGATACCCAGGGAGATTTGTGGATTTCTCCCTATGGCAAGGGGCTCGACCGGTATATCGACGGCGGTAGAAAACAAAAGCATTACGATGTGTCGAACTCAGATCTAACCAATAATGTGATTCTCGATATAGAAGAGCGGGACGGTTCTTTATGGCTGGCTACCGATGGCGGTGGAATCAGTATCCTGAACTTGAAAGACGAGACTTTTTCCAATATTCGATATACGCCCGGCAATATCTATTCATTTCCGTATAGTTCGGTATTTTGTTTATATAAGGACAGGGACGACAATATGTGGGCTGGAACGATACGAGGTGGATTATTCGGCATCAAAGAGGTACATATGAGAACGTATCGCGATGTTTCTCCGGGCAATCATTACGGCATGAGCGATAAAACGGCGTTGTGCTTATATGAAGATGAGGACGGAATTATCTGGGTCGGGACCGATGGCGGGGGACTGAACCGTTTGGAGCCAAAGAGCAATAGATTTACCCACTATCCCAATACTTACGGATATAAAGTTGCCTCGATAACCCGTTATAACGAGCGAGAATTATTGATGTATTTTTTTTCCAAAGGGTTATATTTGTTCGATAAACGTACGGGTAATTTAAGGCCTTTTACTTTATTGAACGATAGGCGTAACGAGGAGATTATACATTCGGGCATATCGGTCAATGTCGATTATTTCGATACCGATAAAATCCATTTATTTGCGGACAAGATATATACTTATGATAAATCGACGGGCTCTTTTACCATTGCGCATGTTGCCGATTCGTCTCGGTATTACGGTACGGTTCAGCGGTTTTATTCCGATAAGGATATTACCTATCTTTTTGGCCGCAATTATATCTTGCGGCTCGACCATGCGAAGAATGCTGCGGTGTGTCTCTTTGCTTTCGGTTCAAAAGCGGTCATCAATGCGGCTTGTAGGGACGACGAAGGAAACTTTTGGATAGGGACCGACAAAGGGCTGTTCCACTACGATGTGAATACCCAAGCGTTGAACGAAATAAAAACGAATATGTTTAGGGAGGTGACTTCGGTTGCCTATGCCAATCAATATCTGTGGTTAGGCGCCGACGGTCTGCTTTTCCGATATTCCATAGGCGAGGATAAATTTTTTATTTACGGCGAATCCGACGGCGCTATACCTAACGAATATTTGCATAAATCTACTTTGGTAACTCGGGACGGAGCTCACATTTATATGGGCGGTGTAACCGGACTTTTACATATCGATCGGGAAATATACAAGGAGTACAATTCCCTCTCTCCTTCGTCGGTCGAGTTGTCTGATGTTGTTCTCGATGGAAAATCGGTGATGAACAAAATGGGCGATACAGACCGGAGCTTGCGTGTTGCATGGAATTATACTTCGCTCACTTTGAAGACGATGGTACGGGAGAAGGATATTTTCAGGAAGAAGATGTTCCGGTTCAACATCGAAGGCCTCGGTCGATCGGAAATAGAAACTTACGACCATACTCTGACTTTATATACTTTGCCGGCAGGTACATATAGGGTAATGGCTTCGTGTAGTACGGAAGACGGCGGTTGGAGCCAATCCCGGTGCATATTACAGATAGAGGTTGTTCCACCGTGGTGGAAATCGTTTTGGTTTATCGCTCTCGTGGTGATTGTAGCGGCCGGTTTGTGCTATTTGATGATAAGTTACACTGTAAAAAGAAAAAATTCCCGGTTGCAGCTCGAAATGAAAGAGAGGGAACGTAAAGTGTATGAAGATAAGGTAAGGTTCTTGATCAACGTTAGTCATGAACTTCGAACACCTTTAACTTTGATTTATGCTCCGTTAAAGCGACTTTTAAAGAGCGGCACTGTCGATGATACGCTGAAAACACAGTTAATGCAGATTTTCAAACAGGCCCGTCGTATGCGCAATATCATCAATATGGTACTTGATATGCGGCGTATGGAGGTGGGATATGAAGCATTGCATTTGGCTCCTTATTCATTGAATGAGTGGGTAAGGGCTGTCATCGGGGATTTTTCGGAAGAGTTCGAGTCCAAGAAAATAATGCTTCTTTTCAATCCCGATGAGACGATAGATAAAATCTCTTTCGATAGAGAGAAATGCGAGATCGTATTGTCCAACCTGTTGATGAATGCATTTAAATTCAGTGAGGAAGGAACTGTGGTAACGGTCATCACCGAACGTAGAGAAAGTTGTGTGCGCATTTCTGTCAAGGATCACGGAATAGGATTGAACGAGAATGACCTATCCCATTTATTCACTCGGTTCTATCAGGGAGATCATCGGTTGAGCGGCAGCGGTATAGGTCTGTCTTATTCTAAGACTCTGCTGGTATTGCATGGCGGGGAAATAGGCGCATACAATAACGAAGACAAAGGAGCCACGTTTTGGTTTGAGTTACCGTTGGCATATAACGACGAAGATGTCGCATGTGCTCCGGGTATGTATTTGAACGATATAGGATATGCAACCGATATGCCGGAGACAACCGTTCCCGAAAAAGATTTTCCTCTCCAAGATTATTCTATTCTCATTATCGATGACGAGATGGATATACGTTCTTTTATTAAAACTTCATTTTCCAGTGTTTTTAAACAAATTTATACGGCCGATGACGGAGTGAACGGTTTGCATGTCGTTCATCAGTGCCAACCCGATTTGGTGATTTGCGATATTATGATGCCCCACATGGACGGATTCGAATTTTGTCGTTTGTTGAAGAGCGATATTCAAATCAGTCATATCCCGGTTATCTTGCTCACTGCAAGGGATAACCCCGATAGCCTCGCAGCCGGATATAAATTGGGCGCAGACTTTTATCTTGCCAAGCCATTCGATGACGATGTGCTCTTGACAGTTATACGCAATTTGTTATGGAATAGGGAACAAATAAAAAACTATTATCGCGATGCCGTACAGGTTTCTATCATGCCTAAAAACCAGACATTCAGTAATGCTGACGAACAATTTTTGTTGAAATTGAATAAGCTGGTGTTGGATAATATAGATAACTCCGATTTAGATGTGAAGTATTTAACGGTCGAAATGGGCATGAGCAGAGCTTCTTTGTATAACAAAGTGAAGGCATTGACAGGTTTAGGCGTGAACGATTTAATCAATCGCATAAGAATCGAACAAGCCATGAGATTGCTTACCGATACCGATATCCCGATCGCAGAGGTATCGGAGCGTATCGGGTTTTCCAATGCTCGTTATTTCAGCACCTGCTTCAAGCAATTTACATCGATGACTCCTCGGGAGTACCGAGAGCAGAAAAGGAACGAGCCATCGGCTTAATTTCAAACGTTTTGTTTTTTCTCAATAGCCTGTTATACTTGTTTTAGACGATTTCGAAAATGATTTAGACAATTTCGAACATGCCTTTGTTGGGGGTGATTTTATATTTGCATTCGTGAAAGCAAATTATTTTATTGTTTAATTTCTTAATTCTTGTATGTATGAAAACGAAAGCATTACTTATTTCGACTTTATGTTTGCTGGGTGCTAATTATTCATGGGCTGCCGATGAAGATGTTACTCCCGGTCATTTGAAATTTGCCGATCAAACGGTCGGTTCGTATGAATTTGTTCATTATTCTTCGCAGGGAGCCAATCCTGTTTCACCTTATCCTACCGAGAAGTTGAAAGAGGAGGGTACTGTCGTGTTGACCGGAGGTCAAGTTAAAAATGAAGATGCCAGTGTGGCCGGCTTTAATAAAGGGTGTCACATCGTTGCTTCGGATTATGGAAATATGTTGTTGATAAAAGGGGACGGTAGTGCCGAAGAACCCACATTGTCAGCCGCTGATGCTTTGGCCGGGTATATAAACGTCAGTATGTTTACACAAATAGATTTCCCGGTTAATACTCCGGTACGTTTCCATTTCGTGTCGAAAGTAGTAGGAGATCCTATAACTGCGGATTATAAGATTTCTGTTTGGAATTTCGGAGGGGCAACGACCAATGTACCACTCCCCGAAACTACTACTTACAGTTCGATCGATACGAAATGGTGGCCGATATATGCCGATTTGAATATTGCCGGAATTACAGGCGACGATAGGATTCCTTTGCGGATACGGTACAATATTCCCGGAGGACACTTGGGCAATCGAGCCATTTATATCGCAACGATACAATTTACGGCTAATCCGAGCGGAGAATGTCCTGAGTTCGATCCTGTGAATTTCGATGGTTGGGATACCCCGAATGGATCACCTGCTACTGGTATTGACGCGATAGGTGAAACCAACGGATTCGTGGCATGGGATAGTCAGTATATCTATTTGAACGATATAGACTTCGGGACCGAGGTATTTATCTATTCGTTGAACGGTGCATTGGTGAAAACCGTGAAGGTAACCGATTCGTTCGTGGAAGTTCCGATGTCTCGCGGTGCTTATGTGGTGAAATATGGAAACAAAGCATCGAAAGTCGTGCTTTAATGACTTATAAATGAGACCTATAAAACCGAGGATAAATTTCCTCGGCTTTATTTTTCTTTGTTTTGTTATACTCTTAAATAAAATATGCATGAAAACGAGGATTCTTTTGCTTATTCTTTTCAGTTCGTTTTTTTATGGTTCGCTGTTTTCACAGACTACAAATTTTGCGTTACGTTTCAATGGTGACGGAAAAGTCGATTGCGGAACTATATCGGACTTAAATAATTTGGATCTTTATTCGGTTCAGTGTTTGGTGAATCCGTCCGAATGGGTGGAAAATGCTTATGTTTTTAAACGAGGAAACGGAGACGAAGAATGTTCTTTACGGTTCGGAACCTCGGGGCAGTTGATTTATAAAACAGCGACACAAGAATTTATCGTAGCGAACGATTTGCCGATAGGTTCGTGGACGCAACTTACCATTTCGGCATTTGCCAATGGAATCGATGTGTGGACTAATGGTGAGAAAAAGTGGATTGCCAATACCGGTGGAGCAGTTATTCCTGAGACATCGGAGCCATTTGTCATAGGAGAAAACTTTAAAGGACGTATCGACGAATTCCGTTTCTGGAAAACGGAGATGCCGGGAGCTGAACCCGAGAACCTGATGTTCCGTAATACGGTGAACAAATTCCACCCGAAATATGACGATCTTCTGTTCTATTACAAGTTTGACCAAGACCAGTGCGAAGATATTGTGGACTATAAATTGGCACATCATGGCGAACCCACGAATGTGACGCGTGAAGCCGTTATCGATAACGATTACTTTAAATATAGAGTGGTAACGGGTTATTCTTCTTTCGTGCGTCATTGTGACCGTTTGCAGATAGATAGGGATATGCATTTGATGACTAATGATTTGATATTTCTCGATGCACAAGTGTCGGGCTATACCGGAGCAGTGACGATGACTTACCCCGATAATCAAGGTGTGCTGTCCAATGCTTCGTATGTGGCCGAATATGAAGGGCGAAACGGAGTTCTTCATTTGAATGGCGAAGGCGCCGGCATGAATGTGAGTGAAGAAGTTTTGCAGAATACCGGCGGGCTTCCAGCAATGAATTACGCTACTATCGAGGCTTGGATTTCTATTGAAGAATGGCGAACGGGGGCAGCGATTTTTAATAAGAGCGATGAATCCAATCAGTTTTCCATAAAATTGGGCGATGAGTCGAAGAAGGAATTGTTGGTAGGAATCAACGGTTATACGTATAATTTTGAGAATGCGCTCACTGCCGCAGGTTGGGAACATATTGCCGTGTCTATCGTTTCGACGACCGGTCGGGCTATATCCCGTATTCGGCTGTTTACCGATAGCGGAGCAAGTCAAACTTATGCCGATGACATTACGACGATACCCGACGAAGACGATTTTACATTTATGAATACTTCGGCCGATGCCGTTATTGGGGAGAATTTCAAAGGATACATCGACGAAGTAGCGGTTTGGGGAAATGCCCGGACAAGTGCCCAGATAGCACAGGATGCCGCCGGAACGTCTGGCGACCTCACTTTTCCCAGCGGTGGCGACGGAGCTATTTATTTGTTGTCGTATTGGCAATTCAATGATGCGGATAGCCCCGGGAAAAACACTCGGAGCTGGAAAGAACTGTTGTCGCAGATTAGGAAAATGTATGATGGTTACAGGGGCTTCAAGATACGTTTGGGTTTGATCTCTTCCGACAGTGAGAACGGGAACAAGGTGTGGCCTTCGCATATTTCGGATGCTGCATGGCGCGAACGATTGGCTGCGGACGTCGCCGAGTTGCTGCCTTATTGCGACGGTATAGATGTCGATTTCGAGTGGTTGTATAGCGGCGATTCGAGGTGGACTTCGGGATATGGCCCGATGGTAGAGGCTTTGCGTGCTGTTATTCCCGAGGATAAAGTGTTCAGTGTTTCGTTGCATCCGGTAGCTTATTTTCTGCCTACGAAGTGGATCGATATGCCCGATTATTATACCTTCCAGATTTATGGGCCTCAGGTGACTTGGTTTGCGTATGACAATTATGTTTCGGCGTATAATAAGTTTGTGTCGTGGGGATTTCCGAAAGAAAAAATAGGTATGTCTTATCCTACTACGGCGACGACAGGAAGCAACGTTACAGGATATAAAAATATTGTAGCTGCCAATCCCGATTTGTCTACCGATGCGAATACGGCGACTATGTCGGGGTCCTCTTATACTTTTAATGGTGTCGATTGCGTAAAGGACAAGATGAACTTCATTCTCGAACAGAATAGCGGTACGGTCATGTATTTTGACATGGGGAACGATGTGGCAGTTTCCGACCCGTTGAGTTTGATTCGTGCTGCGAACTCGGTTATTTCGGCCAATGTAGATACACTAATCATTCGGACAGACGGGGTGTCTTCACTGCCGGTTTTATCGAAAGAGGGAAAAAAAAAGACCAATCTCATTTGTAATGACCGGTCGGGGGAAATAGTAGTGCTTTCGACATCGGATGCCGATTTATCGCAGATCGCTTTTTTCTCGGCTTCGGGTGTCCTTTTTCGGGACGAAAGAATTTCGGGAAAGCAATATACCATATCGACCGATCGTTTTTCTCCGGGTGTGTATATCGCTCGGGTGAGGTCGTCGGAAGGAGTAGATGTTTTTAAGTTCAGGATTAAATAAGTATCTTAAAATATAATTACATGAAAATAAAGGATATGATTAGACAGGCTTTGTCTGTTGTAATTGTCATGCTGTCGGGCATGCAAATTGCATACGCACAAAGTATAACCGTTCAGGGTAATGTCCGTGACGATGTTGAACCATTGATGGGCGTTACTGTACAGGCGAAAGGTACGACAAAAGCTGTGGCAACCGATTTGGACGGAAATTATACGATTTCTGTACCGGATAAGAATGCTGTACTCGTGTTTTCTTACGTGGGTTATCAGAAACAAGAAGTTAAGGTAGGTGATAAGACCGTTGTCAATGTGGTTCTGCAAGGCGATGCCCAGTTGCTGGACGAGGTGGTCGTAGTGGGTTACGGTAGTGTCAAGAAAAGCGATGTGACGGGAGCTATCGCATCGATACGTCCCGATGAGATGGACGCTTCGAAGAGCGTGACTCTCGATAACTTGTTACAAGGTAAAGTTGCCGGTTTGGTGGTAGGGGCTACCAACACGACTCCGGGAGCCGCTACCTCTATAACGATTCGTGGAGCCAGTTCGTTACGTGGCGATAACCAACCGTTATATGTAATCGATAATATTCCTCAGGCCTCTACGGGAGAGTTCGCCGCTTCCGCATTCGGCGATGACGATTATCAAACCGCGGCCGATCCGTTGAGCAGTTTGAATCCTGCGGATATAGAGAGTATTGAAATTTTGAAAGATGCCTCGGCCACGGCGATATATGGGTCGAGGGGTGCTAATGGTGTCATATTGATTACGACTAAAAAAGGAAAGAGCGGTAAACCTCGCATAAACGTGAATGCTAACTTTACTGTTGCGAATGCCACTCGATTGTACGATATGTTGAATTTGAGCGATTATGCCGATTACCGGAATGCTCAGTCTGGTCCCGACGATCGCCAGTTCTTCAAATCGGGGAACGAGGTGCGTTATATTTTCTCGGGTGGAAAATACGATGAGACCGACCCTACTTCGTATCGCATATTGCAGGAACGGGATTGGCAGCGTGAGATTTATCGTACGGCTTTCTCACAGAATTATTCGGTCTCGGTGAACGGTGGTTCCGACAAGGTACGTTATTTTGTGTCGGCTTCTTTCAAAGATATCAACGGTATTGTAAAACAGACTGGTTTACAACAGGGGGACTTACGTGCGAATTTGTCGATGGACTTGTCGAAGACCGTATCGGTGGATTTGTCGTTAAGCGGGTCGTTGAAAAAGAACGATATGATGTCGGGTAGCAATGCCAACGGTGGAGCACAAGGATCGGTATCGGTAACCGCTATTACTTCCCAACCGTTTGAGTATCCCGCCGACGACCCTTCGTTGAGTGGTACGAACGGTATGGAGAAGAGGATCACTGTATTCAGTTGGTTGAATGATTATGACGACCAAACGACTGAGAACGCCTTTCGTGCTTCGATGGACTTGAAGTGGAAAATATGGAAAGGCCTCACATATAATCTTCGTGCAGGTGGCAATTTGAGGGACGAATATCGTGCCCGTTGGTTCGGCACGGAGACTTTCCGGGGGAATAACGATAAAGGTTCTTTGGGTATCACCGATTTGAGCCAAAACAATATCACTGTCGAGAATATGTTGAATTATCATCATACGTTCGACCGTATTCTCGATTTAGATGTAACCGGGGCTGTTACTTATGACGATTACAATTATCTGAATAAGAGAACACAGGGCCGTCAGTTCTCCAATATGAGTTTCGGTATAGACGGATTGCACATGGCCGAACGCATATCTTACCTCGAACCCGTACAAAGAGACTATCAGTTACTCTCTTATCTGGGACGCGTGAACATGTCGTTCCTCGAAGGTCGTTATCTGGCGACGGCATCGTTTCGTGCCGATGGTTCGAGTCGTTTCGCCCGTGGACATCGTTGGGCATATTTCCCTTCTTTTTCATTGGCATGGCGTATGGAACAGGAAGATTTTATAAAGGATAATGTGCATTGGCTCGACCAGTTTAAGGTGAGAGTGGGATATGGACAGACCGGAAACTCGGCTATCGATCCGTATAGTAGTTTCTCGAATTATAGTCAAATTATAGACTATGCTAATGCTGTGGGTGACAAGGTTCTCGCTATGGCTGTCGATAAATTACAGAACGAGGGTTTGACTTGGGAAACGACCGAGTCGTGGAATGTCGGTGTGGATTTCGGGGTATTGAAAAACAGGTTGAGAGGTTCGTTCGACTTTTATAATAAAGAGACGAGAGACCTGCTCATTTCCAGAGTATTGCCTCCTTCGGCCGGTTTCCCGAGCATTTATTATAATTCGGGGAATTTGTTGAACCGAGGTATCGAGTTCAGTCTCGAAGCCGATATTATCCAAACGAAAGACTTTACATGGACGTTCGGGGGAAATATCGGAAAAAATAACCCGAAGATCAATAGTCTGGGTGTTTCGAGAGGTAATTTCGGTGTGTATGAGAATATATTGGCTTATGAAGGAAACTCGTTGGGTAACCACTTCGGGAATGCACACTTGTTCTGGGTAGGACATGAGCCGGGGCTATTCTTGGGTTATCAAACCGATGGAATCGTTCAGGAAGAAGATTTGCCGGCCAATGGCGGTTCGTATAATGTAACGCAAGATTTAAGTACGGGTGGAGCGCCTCAGGCTGGTGATATTAAAATCATAGACCAGAACGGAGACGGTGTGATCAATACCGATGACCGTGTGATTATCGGTAACCCGAATCCCGATTTTACCTACGGTTTTCAAACTCGTTTTACTTGGCGCGGTCTGAGTCTTTCGGCTCAATTTAATGGAGTGCACGGGAAGGATATGATCAATACCAATATTCGTTATCAAGCAATCCCGAACCGTACGGGTGGCAACTTGCGAACCGAGGCTTGGGTAGGCGCGTGGACTGCCGAAAACCGTTCGAACGCTTATCCGAGAGTAAATTATACATTGCCTACACCGGCTGTATTGGATCGCTATGTAGAGGATGCCAGTTTCTTGCGTTGTACCGATATTACCCTTTCGTATAATTTACCGAAGGCGGTAATGAAAAAGATCGGGTTTAATTCGATCAATATTTTCGGATCGGTTAAAAATGCTTTTATTATAACCGATTACAGTGGTTACGATCCAGAGGTTAACTCTTTTGCATTCGATGGTTTACGTCCGGGAGTGGATATGAGTTCGTTCCCTCATGCTCGGTCGTTTATATTTGGTTTGAATGTTTCATTTTAATATATAGTAATTTATGAAATCGCTAAAATATATAATTGTCTTGGGAATAGTGACGGGTGTTACTTTCTCTTCTTGTGAAGACTGGCTCGACGAGAATCCCAAGTACTCTGTGGATAATACCGTTATATTCGATTCGGAAGAGACTGCTAAGCAGGCTTTGGATGCTTGTTATGGCTATTTGACGACACAAGACTGTTTCGGACAGGGTGTTTATGAAATGTCAGTGGGGTCATCGGGGCTCTCGTGGTCGCAGACAAATGGTTCGGAACCGGACCGTTACGCTTCGTTGAATGCCACTACGGCCGGCGATGCCGTGCTGTGGGCTTGGCGAGGATTGTACAAAGCTATCCAAGAATGTAATACTTTCATCGTGAATATGAATAAGGGTTCGTTGAGTGAAGATCTGAAAGAAAACTACACGGCGCAGGCTTCGTTTATTCGTGGGTTGTGTTATTACTATCTTTCTATGATGTGGGGTGATGTTCCTTTGCGGATCGAACCGTCGGCCCATGATGCGATTTCGGAACCGAAATCGTCTTTTATCGATGTTGTCGGCCAGATTTTCATCGATTGGAAGTATGCGTATGACAATTTGCCGGAGAATGGCGAACACGTTGACGGATATATCGATAAGTTGGGAGTTGCCGCTTATTTGGCCAAACTGAATTGGATGCTTTCGTGTAATCCCGATTTGGCCGACCGCAAAGCCGATTATTTAGAAGATGCTAAATTCTGGTGCGATTTGGTTTATGGAAAGTATTCATTGCAGAGCCGTTATTCCGATCTTTTTGTAAACCATGTGCAGAATTCGCCGGAATCTATCTTCCAGTTGAATTTTACTACTTCGTCGGATTATTCTTGGAATAGATTGAATTGGATTTTTGCTGCCGACAATGCATCGCCGGGTACGGCTTATCAGCGTATCCGTTCGACCAAAGCATTTCACGATCTGTTCCGTGGAACTTATCCGGGGGATCCTCGGTATGATGCTACGTTTTTGACTCGGTGGTACGATGTGAAAAACGGCAGTTCTTATCACTTGATAAGTGATTCGGTATATACTTATCCATATAAGACGTATAAGACCAAATCGACGAGCCGCGTAGCAGATGCTGTTGCTTATATCCCGTATGACCAAATGGACGATCCTACTAACCCTACCGTAGAGGAATTGACGGTTTTGCAGGAACAGTTTTACACCGAGAATACGACGACCGGCGAAAAGAACGTTGTCAATTTGGTGGGACAGTTTGCGACGTCGGTGGGTGATCATGCCGGGTGGCCTTTGTGGAAAAAACAGATCGATTTTAATTGTCAAGCGCAACAGAGCAACAACAATATCATATTGTACCGTTATGCCGACTTTTTGTTGCTAATGGCCGATGTGTATAACGAATTAGATGAAACGGATAGAGCGGCCAATCTGGTAAATGAGGTTTTGAGAAGGGCGCGTACTTCGGTTTCGCCAGAAGCCTCGCAACCGGTTGACTTCCCCAGTGGATTGTCCAAAGACCAAATGCGTAAGAAAATATTTTATGAACGGTTGTTTGAGTTGGCTGCCGAGCCCGAGATGTATTTCGATATACGTCGAGGGGGAACGGAGACTTTGAAAATGGCATTGGAAATCGTGAACCGTCATGATATAACTTACGAGCATTGTGAAGGAGAGGCTCAACACAACAATCCGGATCAAAGGTTTAGAGATCGTTATTTCGGGGAGGATGCGACGTTCTATGGAAAAGTGAGCGACGAGAGTTTCTTGAAAAAGAATCTGCATTTACCGATTCCTCATTCCGAGTTAAGTGCTAACGACGGATTGTCGGCCGCAGACCAAAACTTCGGATATTGATATACCGTATAAATAATGAATGACTCGGTTTTTCCGGGCATTCATTATTTTACAAAGTGTTTTGTGGAATACTTTCGTACACGATTCGATGTGTCGTAAATTGTATTCCTGTGCTATATTGTGTCATATAAAATTATATAATATTATACCGTTGCTTATGAAATCGATCAGTCCTAATTTCTTTTACACGGCGGCCTCTTTTGCTGTATTGGGTGGTCTCGTTTCTTGTCAGAGTAGACAGAAACCATTGAATATCGTTTATATTATGACCGACGATCATACGTCTCAGATGATGAGTTGTTATGATACACGGTATATAGAGACTCCTAATCTCGACCGCATAGCGAAAGATGGAGTGAGGTTTACCAACAGTTTTGTTTCTAACTCGCTCAGCGGGCCGAGCCGGGCTTGTATGTTGACCGGGAAGTTCAGTCATAAAAACGGGTTTACCGATAATACGACCTGTAAATTTGATGGAACTCAGCAGACCATGCCGAAACTGTTGCAGCAGGCTGGTTATCAAACCGCTATTGTCGGGAAATGGCATTTGGAAACATTGCCTACGGGATTCGACTTTTGGGAAATTCTGCCGGGTCAAGGCGATTATTATAATCCCGATTTTATTACGCAGACAAATGATACCGTGAATAAAAGGGGATATGTGACCAATATCATCACAGACGAGAGTCTCGATTGGTTACAAAACAAGAGGGATAGAAGTAAACCTTTCTGTCTTTTTATCCATCATAAAGCAATACACCGCAATTGGATGGCCGATACTTGCGATTTGAATTTATATGAAGATAAGGAGTTTACTTATCCCGAAAATTTCTTCGATACTTATGATGGTCGTTTGGCTGCCGCTTCGCAAGAAATGAGTATTGCAAAGGATATGGATTTGATTTACGATTTGAAAATGCAGCGATCTGATAAAGAAACTCCTTTAAAATCGTTATACGAACAATTTTATGGGCGTATGGATTCGGCCCAGAAAGCTGTATGGGATAAATTTTATACTCCTATTATCGATAAATTTTATAAAGATGATTTGAAGGGTGAAGACTTGGTACGTTGGAAATACCAACGTTATATGCGGGATTATGCTAAGACGGTGAAGTCATTGGACGACAATGTGGGAAAGGTACTTGACTACTTGGAAAAGGAAGGATTGCTTGATAATACGCTTGTCGTATATACTTCGGATCAAGGGTTCTATATGGGAGAGCATGGGTGGTTCGATAAACGCTTCATGTATGAAGAGTCAATGCGTACTCCTTTGATTATGCGTCTTCCAGAAGGTTTTGATAAGCGAGGATACATTCCTCAATTGGTGCAGAATATAGATTATGCTCCGACATTCCTCGAACTGGCGGGTGTTTCTGTTCCTTCCGATATACAGGGTGTGTCGTTGCTCCCGTTGCTAAAAGGAGAGTCGCCTGCCGATTGGAGAACTTCTCTGTATTATCACTTCTATGAATATCCGGCAGAGCATGCGGTAAAACGTCATTACGGCGTTAGGACCGATAGGTATAAATTGATACATTTCTATAACGATATAGATGTGTGGGAGTTGTATGATTTGCAAAACGACCCGATGGAGATGCACAATATTTTCGGACAAGAGGGAACCGAGCAGGTTACAGCCGATTTGATGAAAGAGTTGAAGCGACTGCAAGTCCAGTATGACGATCCTGTTTTGAAAGAATTTCCTATTGGTGAATGAATAAAACGGTGAATGGTTGATATGAAGATAAGAAAAGCGTTAGTCTTAGGCTCTTTTTGGTTTTGTGCATCTTTTTGTATAGGAGCTCCGGTCGCAAATACCTTTTTACCTGTGGTTCCGGTTCCAGCAGAGTATTCGGTAGGAGAGGGATATTTCTATTTCAATGCCGATATGAAGTTCGGGGTTGAAAATGAATCTCAGTTACGTATGGTATCCGACTTTGTAACTCTATTGGGGCGGCAGACCGGTTTTATACCTAGCATTATGATCGGTTCCGAAACGGCCGATGTACGATTGAAAACAGTTACGTCTTTGCCCGATGAGGCATATAATTTGATCGTTACCTCGGAAAAAATTCTAATAGAATCTGCGGGCGATGCCGGATTCTTTTATGCTTTACAATCGCTACGCCAACTATTGCCGGCAGGTGTGGTAGAGGGCAAGAAGCAGAATAGAACGATGGAGTATAAAATCCCTGTGATGACTGTTAACGATCGTCCTCGGTTCGGTTATCGGGGGCTTATGATAGATGTATCGCGGTATTTCATGCCTAAGCACAATTTATTGAAGATTATAGATGCAGCTTCGTTTTTGAAAATAAATAAGATACATTTGCATTTGGTCGATGATAACGGTTGGCGATTGGAGATAAAAAAATATCCGCGATTGACGCAAGTGGGAGCTTGGCGGGTGAAACGCGACGAGCCTTTTCCAAATCGTAGGAATCAAGAGGAAGGCGAACCTGTCTCTGTCGGAGGGTATTATACTCAGGACGATATGAGAGAGATTATTCGATTTGCCGCATTACGGCAAATCGAGATTATTCCCGAAATAGAGATGCCGGCTCATACGAACTCTTCATTGGCTGCTTATCCTGAATTGGCATGCCCGGTCGTAGATCGTTTTATCGGTGTGTTGCCCGGTATCGGTGGTAAAAATTCAGAGATCGTTTATTGTGCCGGTAATGACAGTGTCTTTTCGTTTCTGGAAGATGTAATTGACGAAGTGTCGGAACTGTTTCCTTCCAAGTATATTCATTTGGGGGGAGACGAAGCCTCGAAGGTAAATTGGGCGAAGTGTCCGAAATGTCGGGCTCGCATGGAGGCCGAGCATATAGAACATACCGAGGAGTTGCAGAGCTATTTCATGACTCGTATGAGCAATTATGTAAGGAGCAAGGGTAAAGAAGTGATGGGCTGGGACGAATTAACGAACAGCACATTGCCCGAAGGTGCGATTATTTATGGTTGGCAAGGTTTTGGAAAAGCGGCGTTGAAAGCTGCCGCACAAGGGCATCGGTTCATTATGACACCTGCTAGGATTCTTTACTTTATCCGCTATCAGGGGCCTCAGTGGTTTGAGCCTTTGACCTATTTCGGAAATAATACATTAAAAGACGTATATACTTATGAGCCGGTTCAAGAGGAATGGAACCCTATTTATGAGGACTTGTTGATGGGGGTACAGGCATCTATGTGGACAGAATTTTGTAATTCTCCCGATGATGTGGAATATCAGTTATTCCCTCGGTTATTGGCGTTGTCTGACATCGCTTGGGCAAAAAAAGGGACAAAAGACTGGCCCGATTTTTTGAAAAGGATCGATAAGGTTTTGCCTCATATCGAGGCAATGGATATTACTTGTGCCCGCTCGATGTACAATATAGATCATAAGGTTACCCCAAAGGGGAAAAAGTTGATGGTGGAGCTTTCGTGTATTAGGCCTGATGTAGAAATCCGATATACCGAAGATGGAACGGAACCTATCGCATCGTCGAGTCTTTACGCTTCTCCCTTGACGGTAAAGAGTACGACCTGTATAAAAGCCGCGACTTTCATGAACGGAGAGAAAATGGGGGAGACTTTGCTCCTGGATTTACAGTGGAACAAGGCTACGGGAAAAGAGGTATTGGCTTCGAATGAAAAACGATATGTGTTGACCAATGGTATTAGAGGCAGTTTGCGTCATACCGATTTCGAATGGGCCGGGTGGTATGACGAAGATGCATCGTTTGTTCTGGATATGGGAAAAAGGACTCCGGTGAAAGAAGTTCGTATAGGGTGTATCACTAACTCTGGAATGGCCGTTCATAAACCTTCGCTAATTCGGTTATCTGTATCGAACAATAAAAAAACATTCGTTCCGGTAGGAGAGATTACTTTTTCTCAGGAGGATATTTTTAAGAATCGTACAGCCGTGGAAGATGCCGTTTTCAGTGGGTTGGATTTGAATGCCCGATATTTGAAGCTCGAAATGGAAAATCCCGGACTTTGTCCCATCGGAGATATACGTGAAGATCAGAAGATATGGATGTATTTCGATGAGTTGATTGTAAATTAAAATAATTAATACTTTTTTCTCCGGTTGTAAATAAATGGCCTGTTCGAGGGAAAGTGTAAAAAAATATGTTTATTTTAGTAGAAAAATAGATATGAAATCGATACCGTTGATATTACCGTTAATGGCACTCCCAATTTCGGGACAAGCCGAAAAGAGAGGGAACGTGGAGATGCCGCAATGTCCGAATGTCGTGTTCATCTATGCCGATGATATAGGCTATGGCGATTTAAGTTGTAATGGATCTAAGACGATAAATACTCCGAACGTGCAACGCATGGCTACCGAGGGAGTGAGATTTACTAATGCTCATAGTGCTGCGGCTACCAGCACACCTTCCCGTTATGCGATGTTGACCGGCGAATATGCATGGCGTAGGGAAGGTACGGGTATTGCCGATGGGGATGCGGGAATGATTATCCGTCCCGAACGATACACGTTGGCCGATATGTTCCGAGATGCCGGATATGCTACCGGGGTTGTCGGTAAGTGGCATTTGGGGCTCGGAGATGAAAAAGGGACACAAGACTGGAATCAACGGTTGTCGCCGAATCCTGCCGATATAGGATTTGATTATTCTTATATTATGGCCGCTACGGGCGATCGAGTCCCTTGTGTATTCGTAGAGAATGGGGCGGTTGTAAATCTTGATCCGGAAGATCCTATTTATGTCAGTTATAAGCAGAATTTTCCGGGAGAACCTACGGGGAAAAAGAATCCTGATTTATTGGTTATGCATCCTTCGCATGGTCATAACCAGAGTATCGTCAATGGCATTTCTCGTATTGGATATATGAAGGGCGGAAAATCTGCGTTGTGGAAAGACGACCAAATTGCCGATGAGCTTACAAACAAAGCTGTTTCGTTTATCGAGAATCATAAGGACGAACCTTTCTTTCTCTATTTTGCCACGCAGGATGCACATGTTCCCCGTGTACCTAATGAACGCTTTGCCGGGAAATCGGGTATGGGGCCGAGAGGAGATGTCTTGTTGCAGTTCGATTGGAGTGTGGGTGAGATTTTATCGGCTTTGAAGAAAAACGGATTAGATAAAAATACAATTATTATCTTGTCGAGCGATAACGGCCCGGTTGTAGACGACGGATATAAAGACCAGGCTGTGGAGCTATTGGGAGAACATAAACCCGGAGGGCCTTTCAGGGGTGGTAAATATAGTTCTTATGAGGCGGGGACCAGAGTCCCTTGTATTCTTCGCTGGGTAGACACAGTGAAGCCGACCGTTTCGGATGCGTTGGTATGCCAAATTGATTGGTTCGCTTCGTTTGCCTCGTTGTTGGGAACCGATTTACCCGAGGGGGCTGCTCCTGATAGTGAGAATTATTTAGATACGTGGTTGGGAAAAGAAGCCGAGGGGCGTCCTTATTTGGTTGAACAGAATGCACAAAATAATTTATCGATTACTTCCGGCGAATGGAAGTATATAGAACCCGGAAAAGGAGAGCCATTCAATAAAAATGTCGGTATTGAAACAGGTAATAGTTCTCTTCCCCAGTTGTACAATTTGCATAAGGACTTGGGAGAGCGGAAAAATGTAGCCGAACAATATCCCGATGTCGTCGAAGAATTAGCAGCGAGATTATTGGAAATAAAAGACGGGCGAGTTGCTCTTCCGCTTAAATGATAACGGAAAAAATTTGTTGAAATATATCCATTTTAAGAATAAGATGATGAAAAATAATATCCTGTTTTTGATTTGTATGTTGTTGTGCCCGTTGGGAAAGACTTTCGCTAGGGTAGAGACACCGGAGTGGCAGAGCCAATATGCCATAGGCTTGAATAAATTGGCTCCTCATGCTTATGTTTGGCCGTATAAAGAGGGGGATATAAACAGCGTGCGGGCACAAGACTATGAACAGTCTCCTTATTATATGAGCTTGAACGGCACGTGGAAATTCAATTGGGTACGGAATCCCGATAAGCGTCCGGTGAATTTTTACCGTCCCGACTTTTATACCGGTGGCTGGAATGATATACAGGTTCCGGGGAACTGGGAATGCCAGAATTATGGTATCCCTATATATGTGAATGAGACATACGAGTTTGACGATCCGATGTTTCATTTTAAGAAAAATCCTCCTTTTGTTCCCTATGAGGATAATGAGGTCGGTTCTTATCGCCGTACATTCGTTTTGCCTGAATCTTGGATAGGACGTCGTATCGTCTTGTGTTTCGAGGGTGTTACTTCTTTTTATTATGTGTGGCTCAATGGGGAGCTTTTGGGATATAATCAGGATTCCAAAACCCCGGCTGAGTGGGATATTACTAATAAGGTGAAACAGGGTGAGAATACACTCGCTGTCGAAGTTTATCGTTGGAGTGCGGGGGCGTATCTCGAATGTCAGGATATGTGGAGATTGAGTGGAATCGAACGCGATGTTTATCTGTATAGCACTCCCGAAGAGTATATTGCCGATTATAAAGTAGTTTCTCCATTGGATAAAAATTTGTATAAAGATGGGGAGTTCTCTTTGGACGTGCATATAGGTGGTTTGAAAGGCCGACACGGCATAACGGTTCATTATGGATTATTCGATGCCGATCATCGAATGGTCGCACAGGACGGCGGTTCTCCGGTGCGAGACAGTATCGTATCGTTTGATGCGATTATTCCTGATGTTAAACCGTGGAATGCCGAGCAGCCTTATCTCTATACGTTGGTTGTCGATTTGAAAGACGAGCAGGGGCAAGTAATAGAAACGACGGGGTGTCCCGTGGGTTTTAAAACCTCTGAGATTAAGAATGGTCGTTTTTGTATCAATGGAGTCCCTGTGTTGGTAAAAGGAGTGAATCGACACGAGTTCTCAGAACAGGGCCGTACGGTTAGTAAAGAGTTGATGTTGAAAGATATACAACTGATGAAGCAAAATAATATCAATACAGTGCGTTGTGCCCATTATCCTAATCATTCCTATTGGTATCAGTTGTGCGATCGGTATGGTCTTTATGTTATAGACGAGGCGAATATCGAATCTCATGGAATGGGGTACGGTCCGGCGACTTTGGCTAAGGATACATCGTGGTTGAGTGCACACATGGACCGCACCCGCCGTATGTATGAGCGGACAAAGAATAATCCTTCGGTTACGATTTGGTCGTTGGGTAATGAAGCCGGCAACGGAATTAATTTTGAGAAAACTTACGAGTGGCTGAAATCGGTGGAGACTAACCGTCCGGTACAATATGAACGGGCAGAACAAAATTTCAATACCGATATTTATTGCCGTATGTATCGTAGTATAGACGAGATAAAGGCTTATCTTGCACAACCGGATATTTATCGCCCCTTCATTCTTTGTGAATATGCTCACGCTATGGGTAACAGCGTGGGGGGATTGAAAGATTATTGGGACGTTTTCGAGTCAGAACCGATGGCTCAGGGCGGTTGTATTTGGGATTGGGTGGATCAATCTTTCCGAGAGGTAGATTCCGACGGTCGGTGGTATTGGAGCTACGGAGGGGATTATGGTCCCGAGGGTGTCCCTTCTTTTGGTAGTTTTTGTTGTAATGGGTTGGTAAATGCTGTCCGGGAACCACATCCTCATTTGTTTGCTGTGAAAAAAGTATATCAATATATCAAATCTCGTTTGATAGATAACGAGAATTTGACGGTTACGGTCAAGAATTGGTATGACTTTACCGATTTGAAAAATTATACTTTGCATTGGAATGTGACCGCCGATAACGGGAACATATTGGCTCAGGGAGAGGTGATAACGGCTTGTGCCCCGCACGAGACGGTAGAGATTGTTCTTGGGAAAGTGAAACTGCCTCGTGATGTGAAGGAGGCCTATCTGAATCTTAGTTGGACTCCTAATCAAGCCTCGGCTTTTATGGACACGAATTATGAAGTGGCATATGACCAGTTTGTCCTTCTTGCCAATTCCAAATATGAAGCAAAAATAGATTTACCGTCAGGTACAAAATTAGAAAGAGACGGATATACGTGGTTTAACGATAAAGTATCAGCTACGGTTTCTCCTGAGACAGGTGCATTGATTTCATATAAATATCGAGGTGAAGAATGGCTTTCACAACCGGTGGAACTGTCGCTATATCGACCCTTGACCGAGAATGACAAAAAAGACAAACATGGAGGCATGCTTTGGAAGAAAGCGGGGTTGGATAAAATTTCCCAGAAAGTGACATCGATAAAGCCCTCTAAGAATGGTTTTACGGTCGATGTTTCTGTTCTCAACGCAAAAGACAATGAGATAGGAACCGGGAGCTTTGTTTATACATTGGATCGGAAGGGTATGTTAAAGATAAATACTGTCTTTACTCCCGATACAGCTATCGTGAAGTCATTGCCTCGGGTGGGATTGACATTCCGTATGCCTGTGGCGAATTGTTGCGATGTGACCTATTTAGGTCGGGGTGATTTTGAGAACTATGTAGATAGGGTTGCCGGGAAGATAGGAATTTATGAGACTTCGCCTTTCGCTATGTTTCATTATTATGTGATGCCCCAGTCTACCGGTAATCGCATAGATACCCGTTGGCTGGCGTTAACCGGAGAAAAGGGTAGTGGCTGGAAAATAATTTCTGACAAACCGTTCCAGTTCAGCGTATTACCTTACTCGGATATAAACATCGAAGCTGCTACACATATCAATGACCTGAATTTTGACGGTGAAGTGACAGTACATGTGGATGCTGCACAAACTGGGGTAGGAACTGCGACTTGCGGACCGGGTGTGCTGCCTGTCTATTGGCTGCCGTTAGAATCCTATGAGTTTGATTTTACTTTTATCCCGGTAAAGGAATAAATTCGGATAGGTTTTGAACGGGGCGAAATCGGGAGCCGTATGATTATAGCTCCTTTTTATAAGTAGAGATTTTGCCACGACAGAAGAAAAGGAATCCGTTTTAGTGTAAAAATCACTAAAACGGATTCCTTTGTAAATTTATAGTTATTATCGTTTTTTCAATTTATAGGTTTCTTGCTTTAAGAATTTCTCCAATTCTTTAATGGTGGGATATTGAGCTAACGTTTCGGGGGAAATGGCGTCTCCCACAGAGATGCGTATAGTTTTGTGTTCTTTTTTGAATACTTCGGCAGGTAATCGCATGGCGCACATTTTCCAACTGAATATCCTTAATATCGTATAAAATAGCGAGTTATGTCCATGAAAGAAAATGGGGACGACGGGTTTCTTTAATTGCTGAATCAATCTGATTATACTGGATTGCCATTCTCTATCTTCAATGCGAAGGTCCCATCTTAGTTTGGAGACAGCCCCGGCGGGGAAAAAGCCGAGAGGATGTCCGTTTTTAGCTTGAAGTAGAGCTTCTTTTATTCCATTGAGGGAGACTTTTCGTCTGTCTGGATTGGAGTAAGGGTCTACGGCAATGAAATTGTCGGACATGGCTTCGACATGATTCAATATCCAATTGACCATGACTTTGTAATCGGGGCGGCGATTGGCAAGTAGTTTAATGAGAATAACGCCATCGAGCGCTCCGAACGGGTGATTCGAGACTGTGATGAAAGCACCTTCGGGTAAGTTATCGAGTTTCTCTTCGTGGTCGATTTGGCAAGTGATGTCCAAATCGTCTATAATAGAATTGCAAAATGCTGCTCCCCGATAATCGCAGGAGCGATCGTACAAAGCATTGATCTCGTTGATTTTGCAAAGGTTGAAAAGGTATTTGAGAATCTTGGTTCCACTTTCGCTTTTGAACTGGGGTGCAATGTCTTGTAAATCGGATATATTTAATACGTATCTTTTCATTTTTGAGCTTGTGTCGGTTAAATCGAAAAGTGCAAAAATACAAATAACTGGCAGAATTTTACGGTTGATAGTGAAATTTTATTCAAATAAGGGTTTATATAGAGAGCGCATAGCTGATACTCATGTAAATGAGCATACCTATAATGTCATTGGTGATGGTGATAAAAGGCCCTGTGGCTATGGCTGGGTCTATTTTGAATCGTTCGAGGGTTAAAGGGACGAGAGTCCCGAAAATGGAGGCAAAAATCACTACGGCAAACAAGGAAAGCGATACGGATACCGTAGTCGCTATATTGTCGAGGAAAAACCAGTTGTAAACGAATACGAGTAGGGATATCATGCAGGCGTTGATCAAGGCTACACCTAATTCTTTGAATAATTGTTTTCCCGCTGTTTTTAAATCTAATTTACCGTTTGCTAAACCTTGTACTACGATGGCCGATGATTGTATTCCCACATTTCCTCCCGTACCGCCGATCAGCGGTATGAAGAGTGCTGTGGCCGGATTTTTAGCGATGTTCGATTCAAAATTTCCTAAGATTACCGAGTTTGCCAACCCTCCGACCATACCGATGAGCAGCCACGGTAGCCGGGCTGCCGTTTGAGTGAAAACAGTGTCGTTCGATTCTACGTCTTGGGACAAACCCGATGCCAATTGATATTCACGTTCCGATTGTTCACGAACTTCGTCCATGATGTCGTCGACCGTAATCTGCCCTACCAAACGTCCGATGCTGTCTATCACCGGTACGGCTACCAAGTCGTATTTTTCGAAAGTCATAGCTACGTCATTGATAGGAGTATCGGTCTTTACCGATACAGGGTCTTTACGCATGACGTGCTTTATCTTTGAGGCAGAGGGATTGGTAATCATTTTTTTTAGGGGGAAAACTCCTTTCAATCTGTCGTCATCGTCCACTACATAGACATAATAAAGCTGCCCTAGCTCTTCTGCTTGTATCCGCATTTGTTTGACGCATTCGGGCATACTCCAATTTTCGTTTACGACAACCATTTCTGTACCCATGAGACCACCGGCGGTGTCTTCATCGTATTTCAACAAGTCAACGATGTCTCCGGCTTGTTCTACGTCGTCGATGTGGGAGAGGATCTCTTCCTGAGCGTCTTCGTCCATTTCCCGAATGAGGTCCACGGCATCGTCGGAATCCATGTAGTCGATAAACTGTTTGGCGATGACTTCGCTTGGCAGTTGTTTCAACATTTTTTCCCGATCGTCTTCATCTAGTTCGAGAAGTACATCTGCCGCTTTTTCCCCGTCCAAAAGCATGTAGATATACTCTGCTTCATCGAGGTTCAACTGTTGATATAGTTCCGCTATATCGGCCGGGTGCAAATCTTTCAGTAATTCACGGGCTTTGTCTTTTTCGTCGTTTTTAATGATTTGCTGAACATTTTGGATATATTCGGGTGTAAATTTATCCATGTTTTTCCCTCCTTATACTTTGAGACCGGAATGTCGTTTTCGTAAATATTCCGGTAGATTATTCATTTTATAATGTAACTTTCCAATAGATTTGTCAAATCTATGAATTGTTTGACCGATAGCCGTTCGGGGCGTTCGTTGAAAATCGGTTCTGCCAATATTTTACAATCTTGTCCGACCATACTTTTTAATGAGTTCCGCATGGTTTTTCGTCTTTGATTGAATGCGGTTTTTACGATTCGTTTGAATAGAGGTTCGTTACAACCTAATTGCCGGACTTGGTTTCGTGTCATTTTGATGACTGCCGATTTGACTTTCGGTGGGGGATTGAATACGTGTTCGGGGACTGTGAATAAATATTCTATTTCATACCAAGCTTGCAGCAATACACTCAAAATACCGTAAGTTTTACTGCCCGGAGGGGCTGCCATTCGTTCGGCGACTTCTTTTTGAATCATGCCGCTGCAACAAGGTATATGATCTTTGTATTCGAGTACTTTGAAAAATATTTGACTGGATATATTGTAGGGATAGTTTCCTATAACGCAGAAATTTCCGAAGAACAACTTCGATAAATCGAGTTTTAGAAAATCTTCTTCTAAAATGTGTCCTTTCAATTCGGGGAAATTTTCTTGTAAATATTCGATCGATTCATGGTCGAGTTCGACGACTGTCAAATCGTGTCCTTTGGATAGAAGATATTGAGTTAAGACTCCCATGCCGGGGCCTACTTCAAGTATGGGAGTATTTTTGTAATTGTCGAGCGTATCGGCAATGGCTTGTGCGATATTCAAATCGATGAGAAAGTGCTGCCCTAACGATTTTTTAGGTCTAACTATGTAGCTCATGAAGGGTTCGTTTCAGTTGTCAGTCAATAAATTTTTTCTCACAGAGATTTTTCATACCTCTGCCAGCTACAAAGTTGAAGATAAACCTTTATCTTTGCAACCTACAAAAGTATAACAAATTTTTAAAACGGGAAAATTGAAAAGGATAATACGGGATATTGTAAAATATCTGCTTCCTCTGCTTTGTGGTGTGTGGTTGTTTTGGTATGTCTACCAGAAATTGGATATGAATACCATTTTTCAAATCCTCAAATCAGATGTGAATTATTTTTGGATTATCCTATCTATGGTTATTGCAGCATTCAGCCATATTGCCCGTGCGTTTCGCTGGCGTTTGCAGTTGCGAGCGTTGAATATAACCCCGTCGATGCGGGTTTTGATAAACGCTATTTTCGGCACGTATGCCATGAATCTGTTGTTTCCCCGGTTGGGAGAGGTTTGGCGTTGCGGTTATGTGGCCCAGCGAGAAAAGGCATCATTTACGAAAGTATTGGGATCTATGGTTTCCGATCGTCTCTCCGATACGATAATGCTCGCAATGCTTACGTTTGCGGTATTCATGATTCAAATGAAGCCGTTCCGTCAATTTTTGAATGAGAATCCTTCTATCGAAACAGGGGTGATGAATGTATTGACTTCGGTGTGGCTCTATGTTGGAATCTTTGTATGTATTGTCGCTGTCGTTTGGTTTTTCTATACGAACAGTCGGAGCAAGATTGTATTGAAGATAAAGAATTTTATGGCCAACATCTGGGACGGTTTTGCCTCGATTATTACGATGAGAGGGAAATTTTGGTTCGTATTCTATACCCTGTTTATTTGGTTCTGTTATTTTATGCAACTGTATGTCTGCATATTCGCTTTCCCCGGTATGGAAGATTTGACGGTCTCGGCGGTCTTGCTGCTTTATGTATTGGGTAGTTTGGGTATGTTGCTTCCCGTACAGGGTGGAATCGGGCCGTGGCATTTTGCTGTGATTGCCGGATTGTCCTATTATGGCATAACCGGTAACGAGGCGGGGGCATTTGCTTTTGTGGCACATGGCTCTCAAATGGTACTAATCGTTCTGATAGGTATATATGCCTTTATTTCGATGGCGTGTGACAAAAAGAAACCAAAGGGTGAAAGGATTATGGCAGAGGTCATGACTGAACTTCCAAAGTCGGATCGCCCTTAAAAATATTATTGGTAAATAAAATTTTCACTATGGACAACAAAATCACTTCTCTTCAACCGCAGGCAGTATGGAAATATTTCAATGCGATTTGTCAAGTACCTCGTCCGTCGGGGCATCTCGATAAAATCACCGAGTATATAATGGGTGTAGGTCGTTCTTTGGGATTGGAGACCATTTTGGATAAGGCCGGGAATGTCATTATTCGTAAACCTGCCACACCCGGCATGGAAAACCGCAAGCCGGTTATTCTTCAAGGACACATGGATATGGTTCCTCAGGCGAATAAATCGGTGAACCATAATTTCGAGACCGATCCGATTCTTCCTCGTATCGACGGTGAATGGGTGAGCGCTACCGAAACGACATTGGGAGCTGATAATGGTATAGGTATTTCTTCGATTTTGGCGATTCTCGAATCGAAAGAGATACAGCATGGACCTATCGAAGCTTTGTTTACTAACGACGAGGAGACCGGTATGTATGGAGCCATAGGGCTTGAACCGGGTGAGCTGCAAGGTGAAATATTATTGAATACCGACTCGGAGCAAGATGGCGAATTGTATATGAGCTGTGCCGGAGGGGTAGATGTAAATGTCGAATTTAAATACAAAGAGGAGGCTTATACTCCGGTTGCCGGTGAAATAGCTTTGAAATTGACTTTGGGCGGATTGCATGGCGGTCATTCGGGTGTGGATATTCATTTGGGAAGAATGAATGCTAACAAGGAGATGTTCAGGTTTTTGAAAGAGGCTGTATCGGAGTATGGAGCTCGTTTGGCTCATTATAACGGAGGAACATTGCGAAACGCCATACCGCGTGAAGCAGAGGCTGTGGTGACTATTTTATCAGAAGATAAAACCGATTTCATGGCCGCTGTCGATGAGTTTTTCTCCACTTTGAGACGGGAGTATGGTTTTATTGAAGATGGATTGGTTTTTAAAGCCGAGGAGATTTCACTTCCGAAAACTCTTTTGCCGGAAGAAATACAAGACGATCTTATCAATGCCGTTGTCGCTTGTCATAATGGCGTGTATCGTATGATTCCGGATGCCCCAGAGGTGGTAGAAACATCGTCCAATCTTTCTATTGTGCGTACTTCGGAGGGGCTTGTCGAAATACAGATTTTGGTGCGGAGTTCCAGTGAAACCATGAAAATGGCTTTGGCATCGGAATTGGAGAGTACTTTTGCTTTGGCAGGAGCCAGAGTGGAGTTTGATGGTGCATATCCCGGCTGGGAACCTAATTTTAAATCGGATATATTGAACCTGATGAAAAAAATATATCCGCAAGTTACCGGAAAAGAGGCCGACGTAAAAATGATGCATGCCGGATTGGAGTGTGGTATTATCGGAGCTAATTATCCGGGATTGGATATGATTTCCTTTGGTCCTACTATTAAGCACCCTCACTCACCGAATGAAAAAGTTAAGATTTCTACGGTCGAGACTTTCTGGAAGTTGTTGGTGGCAGTCCTTGAAAATATTCCGGAAAAAGATTAAATACAATATTCGTTAAAAGCCGTCGATATGGAAAGCGGTATCGACGGCTTTTTTGTTTGTTGTATATGTCGTATATAAAAATGTTATCTTTGTGTGGAAAATGAGAGCCTTCCAGTAAGTTTTCCGCTGGTGTGAAAACGGGGCGTGCGTTCGTTGTTCGACAAAGTGTTTTTGTAATTGGATAGGAAGATACTTTTTGAAAAGTAGGATAATTTGAGTAAATTTTGAAAAATATAAATGAGATGGATAGTCATGTAAATCAAAATGAATCGAGTAACCAAGTCTCTGGCAAGGTGCGTCGATCATTCCGTCGTTTCATTCGGGTTGCCATTGTATTGCTCCTATTGGTTGGGGGAGCTTTTTTTTATGTACGTTATTATTTTGTCTTTGGATCGGGGGTAAAAGCCGGTACTTTGAATTATGTCGTAAAAAAAGGATATGTATTCAAAACCTATGAGGGAATTCTCATTATGGAAGGTTTTCGCACCGAGAGCCGGGGAACGTTACAGTCCAATCAATTTGTCTTTTCTGTGGATAATGCCAATTTGGCAGATTCTCTCATGCGATTGAGCGGCCGTCATGTGGAGCTGAAATATAACGAATATCTTGGAGCTTTGCCCTGGCGTGGATATAGCAATTTTATAGTAGAAGAGATTTTATCTGTAAAGTAGAAAATAGATAATAAACTTATTATCTATTTCTCTTTTATATCTTCAAAATCTATATATTCTCCTTCGTCGTCTTGGATAACCTTTTTGTTCTTTTTCGTATGGGTGTACCATGTGGTACGCCCTTTGTTGTTTTGTCCCTGTTGTCCTTGTTGAAAGGGATTCCTAACGCTGTTTTTCTTTCCGAAGAAGAACCGGAGGATAAGTTGAAATATACCTATAATGGGTACTATGAAGATAATAAAAGCTATGATGAGGAGCAGTCCAAGAGCATGCATAATTGATACTTGTTAAGTTTATGTATGGTAGAACAAAAACCGTTCCGTTTTTGTTGTTAATGCTTCTTGGCTGTCAACAGCGATAATATTATATACAAGCCTATTGTTGCGGCGAGGCCTGCCAGTCCGAAAAAGATAAGGAAAATTGCGGCAGCGATTAAAATCAAGTAACGAAGATAATTTTCTTTTAACTTCAAGTTCTTGAATTTTAGAGAAAACATGGGAATCTCCGAAATCAATAGGAAAGAGAAGAGAATGACTAAGCAGACGATAGCGTATCCACAGGCTTTGTCCTCTATTTGTAAGCCGGCTTGACATATTCCTATCCAAAAAAGAGCGTTGGCAGGGACGGGCAACCCGATGAACGAGGTTGTCTGACGAGTATCGATATTGAATTTCGCTAAACGGAGTGCGGAGAAAACAGGAATGAGCAATGCGCTTAATGCCCACCAGATTTGATAGGAATCGTTTATTCCATGAAAGACACTGTCGTATAGCATGAAATGCATGGCCATGAATCCCGGAGCAAGCCCGAAGCTGATAAGATCGGCGAGTGAATCCAATTCTTTTCCCATCGGAGAGTAAGCATGGAGCAAACGTGCCGCCATACCGTCTAAAAAGTCGAATAATGCGGATAACCCTATGCATAAAGCAACTATGTCGTATTCTCCTTTGTATGCGAAAAGACAGGCAAAACACCCTGAAAGGAGATTGAGACAAGTAATACTATTAGGGATATTTTTTGTAATGGCATTCATGAGAGCTTTATTTTAGACGGGCTATTTCGGTGAGGTCGCCTATTGTTTTATCGTGTAGAGCTACTTTAATATCGCAATCGAGCGGAAGGTACAAATCTACGCGTGAACCGAATTTTATAAAGCCCATGTGTTCGTCGATGTCACAGGTATCACCGACTTCGGCGTAAGTTACAATGCGACGCGCCACTGCACCGGCAATTTGTCTGACTAAGATTTCCTCACCATTTTCAGCCTTAATGACTACTGTGGATCTTTCGTTGTCTGTGCTTGATTTAGGTAAATAGGCTGCCATAAAACGGCCTTGTTGATGACTTACATGGATTACTTTTCCGGCAACGGGAAACCAGTTGGCATGTACGTTGAATATATTCATAAAGATAGAAACTTGCATACGTTTGTCATGAAAGTATTCATCTTCGAGAACTTCTTCAAGAACGACTACGACACCGTCTGCCGGTGCGACTATGGCATTTTTTGGATTACCTTTGAAATGCCGTTTGGGAGACCGGAAAAAATTAACTACCAGAAAGAAAAATATAATGGAGGCGGCGTGGATTAGATAAGCCAGCCATGTTATTTTTATCCATAGATAAACCGGCAAATTCAAAAGAGCCAGAATGATAAAAAGAATAAGTAATATGTTTTTCCCTTCTCGGTGTATTTTCATTTTCATCTTTTAACTCGATTTAGAAGTAGCGAACAAAGGTAATAGTTATTTACGGAAAGACAAAAACAAGGACTCTTTTTTGTATGATTGGGAAAGTGAATGAGAATTATAGACCAGTTCATAATTAATTTTATAGTTATAAGTTTGTAAATGTCGATATTTTTTATTTATATTGCGTAATCATGAAAAACAAGAGATTATGGATATCGGGCGAATAGCTCATGGGGGCGTATATATTTATCGGGGGGAATTAGATTTCATGGCGAGGACAATATTGGATTCTCCTCACATGGAAACCGGAGGTAATTTGTTGGGCTATTGGACGCCGAACGGAGATGCCGTAATCATGTATGTATTGGGTCCCGGTAGAAGGTCGGTCTGTCGTTTTACCAGTTTTATACAAGATGCCGATTATTTGCAGTTGCATGCCGATAGATTATTCGAAGAGTACCATCTCTCCCATATCGGTGTGTGGCATTCGCATCATGGTTTGGGATTGTCGTATCCGAGCGGAGGCGATGTGCAATCGATACAAGAGGGTATGCTGGCAGACGGGCTGTCGCGGTGTATATTGGCTATTGGAATTTGCGATAGGGCAGGGGCCTCTGTCAATGCTTTTTCTTTTGTATGCACAGGTGAAGGGGTAAAGATGAACTTAGTGCCGTGGAATGTGGTGCAAGGAGACGGTTCGGTAAGGAGTCGTTATGATACGGCTTATCGGGATTCTGTGATAATGCCGCAGGTCAAAGAGGCTGTGTATCATGAGTTGAATATGATTCCGGTACAACAGATGCCGCCGGAGAATGGCGTGACGTTCGATACCGGTTTTTGGTTGAATAATAAAGAAAACCGTTTGCAGTTGAAGCGTATCGTCTCTTATATACAGTCGAAATATTCCGCTGTGAAACTGTTGAAAGTAGATGACATGACTATTGAAATCAGATTCGATATACCTCGTCGGTCTTCTTGGAGGATTGTTTTCGATAAAGATTTTCCGAGTCGGGCGCCTTACGTTGTCCGGTATGAGGCGGGAGAAACTACTTCTTGGAGCTTGGGGGCATTGGGAAAAAACGGTACACCTCACTGGCTTTCGTCGTTTTCAGAGATGGGACAATCGGTTATTAACAGTTTAAAATATTTATCGATATGACTTATGACAGATATCAAATAGAATTAGGTGTATTGCAAAATTCGACGATAAAATCGAAACAGTACAAATTTATGGATATGGACACGCCGTATCCGTATTTGGCGGTCGCCATTCAGACTAATTCTCTACGATGCTACGTGGTGAAAATAGACCTTTCGGACAATTATCCCTATAATATACCGAAGGTTTTTATTACGAGTCCTAAACCCTTGTTGACGCGTTCCGGCGGTAGTATGCTGCAAGCCAGTCACAGTATGCATACGCTTACCGGAGAAAACGGCTGTGTGAGGGTTTGTCATTACGGTTATGAGGATTGGGCTCCGAATCGAATAACTTTGTATCAGATTATTATTAAGGTTCGCATTTGGCTCGAAATGTATGAATGTCATCTGAAAACGGGAAAGACGCTCGATGAATTTTTGAAAGGGGCAAATTATTGATCTATTAAAGAATATAACTAACTATGGGACTATTTGGAAAAAAACAAACTGACGATTGTGAAGATTTGGGTGAAGCTCTGGCTCAAACCAACAGTGGACGTAGAGAAGTAGAATTGGTTATCGGAGACGATGGAGAACTGGAAGCGATGACTCCCGATGAAGCGGAAAAAAGCGGAAAGGAAAAAGTGGGCACGACAATAGGAACCAAACCTTATTATAATGATAAAGAATAAGGTGCTATGGAACCGATAGTGTACATTTATCAGGATCATTTGCAGGATTTTTGGAATAGCGGGCAATCACAATGTTTCGGCGCTGCTTTTGAGTGGAAAGGCGAACAGGTTTACCATGTCTACATCAAGTATCCGCAGGTGGCTCCGACAGGATATTCCATGCCTTGTCTCTTTCGGGTAGTCGATACTGACGATTATGGAAAGGCCGAAGATGTGGCTTTGTCTGTTTATGCATCGATGCCGGAAGAGGCAAAACGAGTTCCGGTCGTTATTGTTTGCATTCATGTCGAAGACACGAAAGTCAGCTCTCGTGCTTTTATTGTCGATGACGGAAGAATCATCGAGGCGGTTGTGAAATATGTGCCTCGCAAGAGTGAGCTTTATACTCGCAGTAAAGGGCTACTCGAAGTGGGAGCGTTGGAGTCGAAAAAGGTCCTTATCGTAGGGTTAGGCAGCGGTGGCGCACCTATTGCCGTCGAGTTGGCGAAAGCCGGTGTAGGGCATTTTATACTGATGGATTTCGATCGTATAGAATTGCACAATATCGCTCGTCATATCTGTGGGGTGAACGAATTGGGACGGCTCAAAGTAAATGCCGTGAAAGATGCCATATTATTGAAAAACCCGTATGCGCAAGTAGAGACCTACGATATCGATATGAATAAGCAGCTTGATATTCTTGAAAAATGTGTGGCAGAATCGGATCTTACCATAGTTGCGACGGACGAGTATGCGAGCAGATATAACATCAATGCCCGTTTGGTGAAATTGGGTAAAGTGGGATTGTTTGGCAGGGCTGTCACTCGCGCCGAGGGTGGCGATATATTACGCGTAAGACCGGGTGGACCGTGTTATGCCTGCTTGACGGGGAATCCTATTTATCATCAGAATGACGAGATTACCGATGTGCGTCGGGCCAGAGAGTTGGGAGTTATACCGGCATATGTGTCGGACGAGGATGCTCATGCGATGGTTCAGGTGGGATTATCGACCGATATCGCACCGATTAACAATATGATGGTAAAATTGGCATTGAACGAGCTATCTCGTGGAATCGAGTGCGGCATATCTTCGCTGATAGAAGAGTTGACCTATGATTATTATATTTGGGCCAATCGTCGGGATTTCCAATTTGCCAACTGGGCTCCATTCAATCGGAATCCGAATAGACATTTGACGATACTCCGTTGGTATGGAGTAAAATTGAAAAAAGATTCCGAGTGCTTGGAGTGTAGATAGTTTTTGGGGCTATGGGCGATCGTATCATTACGTTGCGTAACGGGACTCGTGTGAATATGTCGACCGGTGAAATCATTTCACAGGGCAGGCCGCGATATCCTCACCGGCCGAGGCGTTCGTTTTGGCGAAGGGTAGGCGATGGCTTTTCTCGATTTTTCGGTTTTGTTTGGTCGGTGTTGGCATTTATTTTATCGGCTGTGGTTTTCATATGGAAGGCTATGGGGTATATCATTTTGTATGGAGGATTGTTGAGTATTATTGTTACGGTGATTTCTGTTTGGATTAGCGATGGTTTTTTCTCTGCGTTAATTGCCGGTGTCGTCAGTTTCTTTGTGTGGGGACTTGTCGTGGGTGTCGCCGATAAATTGGGAATGTTGCCCGATTAGAAAATGGGCATGGTTTATACTAATATTTACACTTTTTCGAAGCATATAAAAAGAGGGAAGTGAAGTTGTCTTTGCGATTGAATTAAACCTCCTCCACTGTGTTTTGCACAGCAAAATATAGGGGAGGTGTCCGCAAGACGGAGGGGTTAACCCTTACAGCCAAAAAGTCTATAAAATCTTTTCAACCCCTCTCCTCAGAAACTGCCGTTTCTTCGGTGTCTCTCCTATATTGCTAACGCAGCACCTCATAATGTTACGGGAAACGGCAGGGGAGAAGGAGGAACGCAATTCATCGCATTCGCCAAAATTCATGCCTATCCCCGTTGTTTTTTATAGAACCGTGTTAATGCGAAAATAAGCTATACTTCGGCATTTCCAAATAAATTTGTTTCTGCTCTTGGTTTACACTATCTTTGCACAAAAAATAAATAATATGCGCCAACCTTCCGATAAACGGCCTTTACGCCGGTTTTCCGAAAAAGATATCAAGCGTTTCAAAGTAGAGCACGACGATACATTGTTGAATTATCTATTGACTTTGTTTGGGGACAAAAGCCGCACGACGGTCAAATCTTATCTGTCTCACCGGCAAGTCGCTGTCAATGATATGCCGGTTACCCAATTCGACACGATGTTGCATGTTGGGGACGAATTGAAAATTAATTTTAAGCGAGGTTTCAGTGTGTTTAAACACAATCGTTTGAAGATGGTTTATGAAGATGAGTATATCATTGTCATAGATAAGGGGTATGGATTGCTTTCGATGTCGACAGAACGTATAAAGACCGGAACAGCATATAGTATACTCAGCGATTATGTGAAATCCCAGAACCCGGAGAACAAGCTGTTCATCGTGCATCGTCTCGACAGGGATACTTCGGGTTTGATGATGTTTGCTAAAAGCAAAGGAATACAGGAACAGTTGCAGCATAATTGGCACAATATCGTATTGGAACGTAAATATGTAGCAGTAGTAGAGGGCGTGATGGAGCAACCCGAGGGAATGGTTCGTTCCTATTTGACCGAAAATGCGGCTTTCCAAGTTTATTCGACCGATAATCCCGATGAGGGGCAGTTGGCGATTACTCGTTATAAGGTATTGGGAGGTAACAGCCGTTTTTCGTTGGTAGAACTCGATTTGGAGACGGGACGTAAAAATCAGATACGGGTTCACATGCACGATCTCGGTCATAGTATTATCGGAGATCGCAAATACGGTGCGCATGGCAGTCCTTTGGGACGTGTGGCTCTACATGCGGTTAAATTACGCTTTGCTCACCCGGTAACACGACGTGAGATGAATTTCGAGACTCCCATACCGGCTCGATTCTTGTCGATAACATCGGGGACAAATAGAATAAATACTGCTGAGAAATAGCTTTTAGAACCTTTTAAATTAGTCGATAGCTTGGCTTTTTAAACAGTTTCTTATTAACTTTGGCGCATTCGTAAATGTAGGCATGTTGTT
>ENA-ORTV01000262-ORTV01000262.1-human-gut-metagenome-genome-assembly--contig:-NODE-262-length-65618-cov-4.266248_pt1 | contig 65618 bp, 56 predicted proteins | sample MGYA00241915_ERZ509194 | MGnify/ENA primary metagenome ERZ509194 (study PRJEB26280, sample SAMEA2338810) | human gut metagenome | biome: human gut; feature: human-associated habitat; material: faeces... | reverse complement strand
GTAACCGTTTTGTAAGGATGGTGGGAGTTTTTGGGAAGAAATGCCTTCCCCCTTGGGGGAAGCCAGAGATCTTTATTTCGACAGCTTCTTCAGCAGCGCGCTGCGGGTATCCCACAGCTTCTGGCTCAGGTCAACGTAGTAGCGGTGGGGGTTCTCGAAGCGCTTGACCTCGTCCCAGAGGGTGTTGACCTGCGCCTTGCAGAACTTCTTGATGTCGTCCAGGCTCGGGGAGCTGTAAACGCGCTTGCCGTTCTCGTAAATCGGGGTGGACAGGCAGCGGGCCGTGCAGTTGACGTAGGTGCATTCCTTCCAGGTCTCTATCGGGTCAAACAGCGTGATGCCGTGCTGGGTCTCGACGACCTCGTCGGCCATCGTGATAAGGTCGGCCATCGCCTTGCCGTCCTGGTCGTAGATACGCCAGACCTTTTTCAGGCAGGGGATCGTCATCTTCTCGGCGGATTCGGACAGCTTCATCTTCGGGGTGTAGCTGCCGTCGTCCTCCCTGACGGCGGCCAGCTTGTAGACGCCGCCGAACACAGGGTCGCTCTTGGCCGTGATCATGTTCTCGCCGATGCCGAAGCTGTCCACGCGGGCACCCTGCAGGATCAGGTCGCGGACGATGTACTCATCCAGAGAGTTGGACGCGCAGATCGTGCAGTCGGGGTAGCCGGCCTCGTCCAGCATCTTGCGGGCTTTCTTGGACAGGTAGGCAATATCGCCGGAGTCGATGCGAATGCCCTTCGGGCGCTTGCCCATCGGCTTCAGGACCTCGTCAAACACCTTGATGGCATCGGGTACGCCGTGGCGCAGCACGTTGTAGGTGTCCACCAGCAGCACGCAGGCGTCGGGGTACATCTCGGCGTATTTCTTGAAGGCGTCGTACTCCGTCGGGAACATCTGCACCCAGCTGTGGGCCATCGTGCCGGAGGCCGGGATGCCGAAGTCGCGCGCCGCCATGACGCAGGAGGTGGAGCCGCAGCCGCCGATGTAGGAGGCGCGTGCGCCGAAGTAGGCGGCGTCATACCCTTGCGCGCGGCGGGCACCGAACTCCATGACCGGGCGGCCCGCGGCGGAGCGCACGATGCGGTTCGCCTTGGTGGCGATCAGCGTCTGGTGGTTGACGGTCAGCAGAACCATGGTCTCAACGAACTGCGCCTGAATCATCGGGCCTGCAACGGTGACGAGCGGCTCGCCCGGGAATACCGGCGTGCCCTCGGGGACAGCCCAGACGTCGCATTCGAACTTGAAGTCGCGCAGATAGTTGAGAAACGCCTCGGAGAAGCATTTGCGGCGGCGGAGGTATGCGATGTCCTCCTCGGTGAAGCGGAGATTTTTGAAGTAGGAGATCAGCTGCTCGACACCGGCCATGATGGCATAGCCGCCGCCGTCCGGAACGCGGCGGAAGAACATATCAAAGTATGCGCGGCGGTTGCCCATACCCTTTTCAAAATAGCCATTTGCCATCGTGAACTCGTAGAAGTCGGTCAGCATGGTAAGATTTCTTTCGGTCATTGCGATAAACGCCCCTTTGCGTGAGAAAAAGACACGCGGTAAATTCATAGCCTGTGCACTGTCTTGACACACAGTATTAAACATATAATAGTACGTTTTATGGAAAAGTGCAAGCATTTCTTTCGTTGGAGAGAGTTAAATTTTCGGCGGAGCGGGGGAGACAGATGGGCATCAGAAAGGTACAGACATGCTCTGACGGCCCGGGGAAAACAGGCGGGCAGCGAATGATACTGTGAAGGAATGTCTGTTTTATGCGGACAAATGATAGGACGAAATTTATCGGCGCCGTGCAAAAAACAAAAGAAAAGCAGAAAAGATACCTATTTAATATAATGGGAATAATGGTGAGAAGCAGCGCGGGCAGACGAGGAACAGAAATGCACAAAGTGAATAAATATACATTTCATAAAATAATTATAAATTTTTCTTGCCAAACGGGAAATGTGGTAGTATAATAAAACCATCGAAAAAACGATGAATGCGAGGTCAAACGATATGGAAAAGAAATATAACAAAGTTGTTCTGGCATATTCCGGTGGTCTGGATACTTCGGTACTGATCCCGTGGCTCAAGGAGCATTACGGCTGCGAGGTCATCGCGGTTTCCGGCAACGTCGGTCAGGGTACTGAGCTGGACGGTCTGGAGGAGAAGGCGCTCAAGACCGGCGCTTCCAAGCTGTACATCGAGGATCTGACCAAGGAATTTGTTGATGACTATATCATTCCGACCGTCAAGGCGGGCGCAACCTATGAGCAGTACCTGCTCGGCACTTCCTTCGCGCGCCCGATCATCGCAAAGCGCATCGTAGATATTGCGCTCAAGGAAGGCGCAGACGCGATCTGCCACGGCTGCACCGGCAAGGGCAACGATCAGGTTCGTTTCGAGCTGGCGATCCATGCATTCGCACCGCAGATGGACATTATCGCTCCGTGGCGTTTCTGGGAGCTGAACAGCCGCGAAAAGGAGATCGCGTACGCTGAGGCGCACAACATCCCGCTGAAGATCAACAAGGAGACCAACTACTCCAAGGATAAGAACCTGTGGCATCTGAGCCATGAGGGTCTGGATCTTGAGCTTCCGTCCAACGAGGCTCCGATCAACAAGCCGGGCTTCCTCGAGCTGGGCGTTTCCCCGGAAATGGCTCCGGACAAGCCGACCTATGTTACCATCCACTTCGAGAAGGGCGTTCCGACCGCTGTAGACGGCGAGAAGCTGGACTCCGTTGCCCTCATCGAGAAGCTGAACAAGCTCGGCGGCGAGAACGGCATCGGCATCCTCGACATCGTCGAGAACCGTCTGGTCGGCATGAAGAGCCGCGGCGTTTATGAGACCCCGGGCGGCTCTATCCTGTACGCAGCACACGCAAAGCTCGAGGAAATCACCCTCGACAAGGAGACCTCGCACTACAAGACGCAGGTCGGCCTCAAGTTCGGCGAGCTGGTCTACAACGGCCAGTGGTATACGCCGCTGCGCAAGGCGCTGTCCGCATTCGTCGACTCCACGCAGGAGACCGTTACCGGCGACGTAAAGCTGAAGCTGTACAAGGGCAACATCATCCCGGCTTCCGTAACCTCTCCGTACAGCCTGTACTCCGAGGATATGGCTACCTTCAACGAGGATGACTGCTACGATCAGGCAGACTCCGCAGGCTTCATCAATCTGTTCGGCCTGCCGCTCAAGGTACGCGCGCTGAACGATCAGATGCTGTTCGCCAAGACCGGTGAGCACTTCCCGTCCGTTGATAAGTAAGTTAATTTAAGATCGTAGGGCGGCATGTCCGAAATGTGCCGCCCTACGGGTGTTTTGAGAGGTAACAGCACTATGGCAAAATTATGGGCAGGACGTTTCCAGAAGGAGACCGATCTTGTAGTAAACGACTTTAACTCGTCCATCCTGTTTGACTGCCGTCTGTACAAGGAGGACATCACCGGCTCGATCGCGCACGCGACCATGCTGGGCAGGCAGGGCATCATCGAGGAGCACGAGGCCGAGAAGATCGTTGAGGGTCTCAAGGGCATCCTCAAGGATATCGAGGAAGGCAACGTAGAGTTCTCGCTCGATTACGAGGACATTCATATGAACGTCGAGCAGCTGCTCACCGAGCGCATCGGCGATACCGGCAAGCGTCTGCATACAGGCCGTTCGAGAAACGATCAGGTCGCGCTCGATATGCGTCTGTATGTCAAGAAGGAGATCAAGGAGATCATCGAGCTGATCCTCGGCTTCATGAAGGCGCTCACCAAGAAGAGCCGCGAGAATCTGGACGCTGTCATGCCGGGCTATACGCATCTTCAGCGTGCGCAGCCGACGACGTTCGCACATTATATGATGGCATATGCCAATATGCTGAAGCGCGACATCACCCGTCTCCAGGACTGTTACGAGCGCATGGACGAGATGCCGCTCGGCTCGGGCGCGCTCGCTTCCACCACCTATCCGATCGACCGCGACTTCGTCCGTGAGCAGCTCGGCTTTGCGCGTCTGACCGACAACTCGCTCGACGGCGTTTCCGACCGCGACTACTGTGTTGAGCTGCTTTCTGCGCTCTCTATTCTGATGATGCACCTGTCGCGTCTGTCCGAGGAGATCATCTCCTGGTGCTCGTGGGAGTTCAAGTTCGTTGAGCTTGACGACGCATACTCCACCGGCTCGTCCATCATGCCGCAGAAGAAAAACCCGGACGTCTGCGAGCTCATCCGCGGCAAGACCGGCCGCGTTTACGGCGCGCTGACCACCATGCTGACCGTTCTGAAGGGTCTGCCGCTTGCATACAACAAGGATATGCAGGAGGACAAGGAGGCTGTTTTCGGCGCGATCGACACGGTCAAGCAGTGCCTTGAGGTATTTACTCCGATGTTCGCGACCATGACGCTGCGCCGCGACAATATGCGCAAGGCGGCGTCGCGCGGCTTCATCAACGCGACCGACTGCGCGGACTACCTCACCAAGAAGGGTGTTCCGTTCCGCGATGCGTACAAGACGGTAGGCCGTCTGGTCAACCAGTGCATCAAGGCGGACGAGACCCTCGAGACCATGACCATGCGCGACTTTGCGGCGATCTCCAACAAGTTCGGTGACGATGTCTATGATGCACTCGACCTGCGTACCTGTGTTGCAGAGCGCAAGGTCATCGGCGGCCCGGCTCCGCAGGAGGTCACCCGCCAGATCGACAAGATCGAGAAATTCGTTGCCGATGTGGAGGACGAGTTGTAATTATGAGCAAACCGAAGATTTATATTGACGGCAAGGAGGGCACGACCGGCCTTCAGATCTACGAGCGTCTCGGCAAACGCGACGACGTAGAGCTGCTGCTCATCGACGAGGACAAGCGCAAGGATACCGAGGAGCGCCGAAAGTTTCTGAATGCGGCGGACATCGTGTTCCTGTGCCTGCCGGATGCCGCAGCGAAGGAAGCCGTCACGCTGATCGAAAACGACCATACCCGTGTGATCGACGCATCGACCGCACACCGCACTGACCCGGACTGGGATTACGGCTTTGCGGAGCTGTCCAAGGCGCACCGCGCCGCGATCGCCGGCTCCAGGCGCGTTGCCAACCCGGGCTGCCACGCGAGCGGCTTCATTTCCTCTGTTTATCCGCTCGTTGCACGCGGCGTTGTCCCGGAGGACTTTGCTTTTACCTGCTCGTCGCTCACCGGCTATTCGGGCGGCGGCAAAAAGATGATCGCAGAATATGAGGATGCCGAGCGCGACAGCCGTCACGACTCCGAGCGCATTTACGGTCTCAATCTGCATCACAAGCATCTGCCCGAGATGGAATACGTCTGCGGTCTGATGCACGCGCCGGTTTTCGTGCCCATCGTAGGCGATTTCTACAAGGGTATGGCGACGACGGTCATGCTGCCGGGTGTGGATGCGCACATCGTGCACGACACACTCGCAGAGCACTATGCAAACCAGAATTTTGTGACGGTCGCGCCGACAGGCGGCGATGAAAACGTCATTTATGCAAATACGATGGCAGGCCGCGACAGCCTGCGACTGATCGTCTGCGGCCATGAGGAACAGACGATCGTCACCGCACTGTTCGACAATCTCGGAAAGGGTGCGTCGGGTGCTGCGGTGCAGAACATGAATATCATGCTCGGCCTGGAGGAAACGACGGGCCTGACGCTCTGAAACGGAGAAGAAGAACTATGAAGATCATTGACGGCGGCGTTTGCGCCGCAAAGGGTTTCAAGGCGGGCAGTGTGCGCTGCGGCATCAAGGCGAGCCGCACGAACGACGATACCGCGATCATTTTCAGCGAATGCGAGTGCAACGCTGCGGCGACCTACACGATGAACCGCGTAAAGGCGGCTCCGGTCTACGTTACCATGGAGCATCTGGAAAACGGCGTGGCTCGTGCGATCGTTGCAAACTCCGGCAACGCAAATGCCTGCGCCCCGGACGGCATGGAGAACGCGCGCCGCATGGCGAAGGCTGCGGCAGACTTCCTCGGCGTGGACGAGGAGGATGTTGCGGTAGCGTCCACCGGCGTTATCGGCCAGCGCATCAATATTGAGTGCATCGAGGAGCATCTGTCCGAAATCGTTCTTTCGGACGACGCTTCGGAACAGGCAAACCGTGCAATCATGACCACCGATACCCGTACCAAGACTGCGGCGGTCGAGTTTACGGTCGGCGGCAAGACCTGCCGCATCGGCGGCATCTGCAAGGGCAGCGGCATGATCCACCCGAACATGGGCACCATGCTGTCCTTTATCACGACCGACTGCGCGATCTCTCACGAAATGCTGACTGATGCACTTCAGGAGAACGTGAAAAAGACCTACAACCGTGTAACGGTTGACGGCGATACCTCGACCAATGATATGTGCGTCGTTCTGGCGAACGGTCTGGCAGGCAATGAACTGATCGACTGGCAGAACGAGGATTATCAGGCGTTCTGCAAGGCGCTGAACGAGATCAATACCCGTCTGGCGCGTCAGATCGCAGCGGACGGCGAGGGCGCGACCAAGCTCGTGACCTGCACGGTCAAGAATTCGCGCAGCGAGGAGACCGCCGAGCGTCTGGCAAAGGCGGTTGTCGGCTCGAATCTTGTCAAGGCTGCCATGTTCGGTGCGGACGCAAACTGGGGCCGCGTCCTGTGCGCAATGGGCTACTCCAAGGCGCCGTTCCGCCCGGAGTATGTTGATGTAGCGTTCGAGTCCGAAAACGGCTCGGTTGCTGTCTGCGAGAAGGGCGCAGCGCTGAATTTCGATGAGGAGCTTGCAAAGAAGGTTCTCACCGCAAACGAAGTCACCATTCAGATTGACGTTCACGAGGGTGAGCACGCTGCTACGGCCTGGGGCTGCGATCTGACGTATGATTATGTCAAGATCAACGGCGACTACCGTACCTGAGCGGCGATAAATCGCGTGATCCTTCGTCAGCAGCGCGCTTGCGTACATATATGTACGCGGCGTGCGCTTCTTCCTCAGCTGACACGATTTCTCTTGCTCAGGAGGCGGAGCAAACTGCGCGAATGCAGATACGGTTCTCTTGCTCAGGAGGCGGAGCGAGCTGCGTGAATGCGTGACGCGGTTTCTCTTGCGCAGGGGACACAGAGCAGATTGCGTGAGTACGCATCTATCTGATAAAAACATATCCGAAAAGGAACGAAAAAGCATGGATACTCCCATCACAGAACAGAAAACAGACAATATGGATGCGGAGCTGAGAGCCAACATTCTGGTCGAGGCTCTTCCGTATATCCAGGAATATTATGGTCAGACCGTTGTCGTCAAGTACGGCGGCAACGCGATGATCAATGACGAGCTGAAGGACGCGGTCATCCACGACCTCGTTCTGCTCAATCTGGTCGGCGTCAAGGTCGTTATCGTGCATGGCGGCGGTCCGGAGATCAACGACATGCTGACCAGGATCGGCAAGGAAAGCAAATTCGTCAACGGTCTGCGCTATACCGACCGTGAGACCATGGACATTGTGCAGATGGTGCTGTGCGGCAAGGTCAACAAGGATCTGGTCACCCTGCTTGAAAAGGCGGGCGGCCGCGGCATCGGTCTCGGCGGCATGGACGGCGGTCTGTTCCAGGCGAAGCGCCTGACCGACCGTTCGGGCACGGATTACGGCTATGTCGGCGATATTGTCGATGTTGATCCGGCTCCGGTCATCGACGTGCTCCAGCAGGGCTACATCCCGGTCGTTTCGACCGTTGCGCAGGGCATCGACGACGAGACCAACTACAACATCAATGCCGATACCGCAGCGAGCAAGCTTGCCGTTGCACTCGGTGCGAAAAAACTCATCCTGCTGACCGACGTGCGCGGTCTGATGCTCGACGTCAACGATGAAAACAGCGTGCTGCATCGACTCAAGGTTTCTGAAGTGCCCAAGCTCGTGCGCGACGGCGTCATCAAGGGCGGCATGATCCCGAAGGTGGACTGCTGCGTTGAAGCGGTCCGCAAGAGCGTTGAGCGCGCGACCATTCTCGACGGCCGCGTCAAGCACTCCATCCTCATCGAGCTGCTTTCCGATGTCGGCGCAGGCACGATGTTTCAGTAATTCACAGCAATCAGTAGATTTATGCTGATTTCGCAGATTTTCCACGAAAAGGGCGAAAACCAATGACATATAACGAACTGAAAAACGAAGAAAATAAATATGTAATGAACACCTACGGCCGCTTCCCGATCGCACTCGACCACGGCAAGGGTGCGACCCTGTGGGACGTAGAGGGCAAGAAGTACATCGACCTTGCCTCCGGCATCGGCGTCAACTGCATGGGCTACGACAACCAGATCCTTATCGACGCGATCACCCAGCAGGCGCACAAGATCATGCACGCCTCCAACCTGTTTACCACGGAACCGATGGTGCAGGTCGCGAAGAAGCTCGTCGAAAAAACTCACCTGAACGGCAAGGTATTCTTCGCCAACTCGGGTGCGGAGTCTAACGAGGGTGCGATCAAGCTCGCGCGCAAGTATTCTTTCGACAAGTACGGCGAGGGACGCTACAAGATCGTAACGCTCGTCAATTCCTTCCACGGCCGCACCGTAACCACGCTCAAGGCGACCGGCCAGGATCGTTTCCATAACTATTTCTTCCCGTTCACCGAGGGCTTTGACTACGCGGTCGCGAACGACATCGACGATGTTCGCCGCAAGGCCGACGACATGACCTGCGCGATCATGATGGAGCTTGTACAGGGCGAGGGCGGCGTGCTGCCGCTCGATCAGGAATTCGTCAAGCAGGTCGAGGCGCTCTGTCGCGAGAAGGATATGCTGCTCATCATCGACGAGGTACAGACCGGCATCGGCCGCACCGGCAGCCTGTTTGCGTTCCAGCAGTACGGCATCCGTCCGGATGTTGTCACCATGGCGAAGGGTCTCGGCGGCGGCGTTCCGATCGGCGCTGTGCTCGCGGCAGATACCTGCTGCAACGTTCTGACGCCGGGCACACACGCGACGACCTTCGGCGGCACGCCGCTTGTCTGTGCGTCCGCGAATGCAGTGCTCGATCATGTAGGCGACCCGAAGTTCCTGCATGAGGTCAAGGAGAAGGGCGAATATCTGAAGAACGGCATCCTTGCGCTCGGCAAGGACAGCATCCATGGCGTTCGCGGCATGGGTCTGATGCTCGGCATCATCGTGGACGAGGGCAAGCATTCCGCTTTTGCGAACAAGCTGATCGAAAACGGTGTTCTGGCGATCACCGCCGGCAAGAATGCGGTTCGCCTGCTGCCGCCGCTGGTCATTTCCAAGGAGGAAATGGACGAAGCACTGGCAGTCATGGCAAAGGTATTTTAAGAAAACGCCGCACAATGAAAGCGCGGTATGGCCTTAACGGATTATAGAAAGGTGTTTTACCAATGAAGCATTTACTCAAGCTGCTCGACTGCTCCACCGAGGAGATCATCGGCCTGCTCGATCTGGCAGATCAGCTCAAATATGAACAGAAGCATAATATTTCCCATCGCCATCTGGAGGGCAAGAGCCTCGGCATGATCTTCCAGAAGTCCTCCACCCGTACCCGCGTTTCCTTCGAAACCGGCATGTATCAGCTCGGCGGTCAGGCGCTGTTCCTGTCCAACCGTGACCTTCAGATCGGCCGCGGCGAGCCGGTGCAGGATACCGCGCGCGTTCTGAGCCGCTATCTGGACGGCATCATGATCCGCACCTACGCACAGAAGGAGGTCGAGGATCTGGCGGAGTACGGCTCTATTCCGATCATCAATGGTCTGACCGATTTCTGCCATCCGTGTCAGGTTCTGGCGGACCTGATGACCATCCGCGAGAAGTTCGCTGTTCTTGAGGGCCTCAAGATGTGCTACATCGGCGACGGCAACAACATGGCAAATTCTCTGATCGTCGGCGGTCTCAAGACCGGCATGAAGGTATCTATCGCAACGCCGGTGGACTACCGTCCGGATGCTGAAGTCATGGCCTTCGCAGAGCCGAACCCGAACTTCTTTATCACCGACGACCCGATGAAGGCTGCGGAGAATGCAGACGTTGTCATCACTGACACCTGGGCATCCATGGGTCAGGAGGCGGAGAAGGAAGTCCGCATGAAGGCATTCCAGGGCTATCAGGTCAATGACGAGCTGCTCGCCGCCGCGAAGCCGGGCTGCATGGTGCAGCACTGCCTGCCGGCATACCGCGAGCAGGAGATCACCACCAAGGTGTTCGAGGAGCACGCAAGCGAGATCTTCGAGGAAGCGGAGAACCGCCTGCACGCACAGAAGGCTGTCATGGTCACTCTGATGGGCAGCATCGAAGAATAATCCGGGGCAACCCCAAGTGCCTGCAACGCGCAGAAAACGTTGCAGGCGCTTTTTTCTGTACGCCATTTGCAGAAATCCTATTGACATACTCTGAAAAGCTGTGTAAACTTATATCAGTATGTAAAAATGGAGAATAAGGAGCAGATAGACGTGTTAAACCAGTTTTCGAGAACAGAACTGCTGCTGGGTCATGAGGGCATGGAAAAGCTCAGCAAGGCTCGCGTAGCGGTATTCGGCATCGGCGGCGTCGGCGGCTATACGGTAGAGGCGCTCGCACGCAGCGGCGTCGGCACGCTCGACCTCATCGATGACGACAAGGTATGTCTGACGAACATCAATCGTCAGATCATCGCAACGCGCAAGACCGTCGGTCAGTACAAGGTGGACGTAGCCGAGGAGCGCGTGCACGACATCAATCCGGACGCAGTCGTGCATACCTATAAAATGTTTTATACCCCCGAAACGGCGTCGCAGTTCGATTTTACGCAGTATGATTACGTTGTCGACGCGATCGACACCGTGACCGGCAAGATCGAGCTGGTCGAGCAGGCAAACAGGGCCGGTACGCCCATCATCAGCTGCATGGGCGCCGGCAACAAGCTGAACGCTGCGGCGTTCGAGGTGAGCGACATCTACAAGACCTCGTTCTGTCCGCTCGCGCGTGTTATGCGCTACGAGCTGCGCCGCCGCGGCATCCGGAAGCTCAAGGTGGTCTATTCGCGCGAGCAGGCGATGACGCCGATCGACGATATGGCGACCAGCTGTCGCCAGAACTGCATCTGTCCGCCGGGTACGGCGCGCAAGTGCACCCAGAGACGTCAGGTTCCGGGCAGCACGGCCTTTGTGCCTGCCGCAGCGGGACTGATCGCTGCCGGCGAGGTCGTCAAGGATCTCACGGGCGTGAGAAACGATTGATACAGGACGGCCGGCGCTATTCAGCCGGCCGTTTTTTTGCAGTTGACTCTATAACGGTTATAGAGCTTATAATGGGATACGGAGGAGGTACAGCCGTCCCGAATGATCAGACAAAACCAGCTCAGACGAACGGAGTTTACCCTGTGAAACGTGATTTCACCACATCTGCTCGCATGGTCTGGAAACCGCAGGATTTTCGCGCGAGATCACGCTGGTCGACCAGGGTTTCACTGACGATCTTTCACAGCACGTCACCGAGGTCAGCATTCCTGTGCGAGGCATAAAATGACTGGAAAGCCGCCCTCGGATATGCTATACTATTCTCTGTATAGAAAAACAGGAGAGCGTATTCTCCTGCAAAGGGCGGTAAAAAGAATGCAGTTTTTCAAAAAAATACGAATCGGTCAGCGTGCAGTCAAGACTGCGCTTTCGGTCGGGATCGCGCTTGCGGTTGCGCAGATTTTAGGTTCCAGTCTGCCGATTTTTGCGGCGATCGGTGCGATTTCGGTTATGAGCCGCACATGGAGCGACTCGCTGAAGGAAAGTCTGACGCAGGTTGCCGGTACCTTTCTCGGCTACCTGATCGCATGCGCTTTTGTACTCTGGCTGCCGTGGCGGCCGCAGTTCTTTCTGTGGATGGCAGTCGGCACGCTCTGCGTCATCACACTCTGTATCGCGCTGCGGCTGAATTTTGCCATTCCGCTCGCGAGCATTGTTTTCGCGGATGTCTGTCTGTACACGGGCGGAGACGCCGTGGTCTACGGCTTTCATCGATTCACAGATACGATGGTCGGTCTTGCGGTTGCGCTCGTGGTCAATATTGTGATCCGGCCGTATAACAACCGGCAGAAAATTCTGGATATGATGCACGAGCTGCAAAAGCAGTTTCTCCCGCTTCTGGAGGCGCGTGTGATCGCGCACCGCTACCCGGATCTTGCGCCGCTGCGCAACAAAATGGCGAAGCTGGACGATGAACTGCGTATTTTTGAAAAACAGCCGGTCGCGCTTTTTCACCATACCGTGCGTGTTTCTGCGCGGCGGCAGGAAGCTGCTTATCTGCGCGGCTGTCAGCAGCTGCTCGATAAAATGGGCGGCGAGCTCGCGGCGCTGTGCAACATGGATTCCAGTCCGGTTCCGGACGATAAAATGCTTGCACGCCTGAAGAAGCACGGTATCGCCGTGCCCGAAGACCTCGAAAAGTATGGATATTGCAGCGAAGTCGACACAGCGGTCATGAATTTCCATGTCGGCAATCTGCTGGATGCCTATGATTACCTGAGTATACTGCATCATGGATAAGGAAAATCAGGGTTCGCGCAGATGCCGAGCGTGGCTTTTGGACAAATAAAAAACAGCAGCAAAAAGCGGCGCTGCCTCCGAGAAGTGTTCCCGGAAGCAGCGCCTGTTTGCATTTTCTGGAGCCTTAGCCCTTGGCTGCGAGGCTCTGCTCGTAAGACTCAATCATCTTCTTGAACGTGTGTCCCGAACGACGTTCGAGTTTTTCGAGATACCGCATGGTGCTTTCACTGGTGAAAAGTTTGATTTGCAGCTGAATTTTATCATTATCGACCGTTACAAAGATACGGTCGATATATTTTTGCACAAAGTCGCGATTGATGAGCCCGTTCACCGCATCGTCGCGGGCGGTCTGTAAAACACGGCGGATTTCCGCGATGTGTGCGTTGAGGTCGGCACGGGAGGTCCGGGCGGCTTCCAATTCTTCGAGACAGAGATTGCAGTCGTCGATCTCATTGTCGCACTGGCGATTCATCTTGAGAAAATCCGCATCCGTGATCTGACCGGTGACGTTGTACTCGAGCAGCTTGCTCTTTTTCTTTTCAGCGAGCTCGCGTCTGGTACGCTGCGTGTCGATCTCCTGCGCAAGGCCGGTATCGTCCTGACTGATCGCGCGGTACATTTCAATATAGCGCTCGATCAGTTCATCGGCATTGACGTCCGCTTCCTTGAATACGTCCATCAGAACCGGCCTCAGCTCCTGCTCGTACAGAGGCAGGGAAGGGCAGGAGTCCTTTCCGTTCTTGATCTTGCCCGAGCAGACCCATTTGCTGTTGACGCTGCCTTTCCGATCTTTGGCATCGCGTCGGTAGTAGGCCGCGCCGCAGTGCGTGCAGTACAGCTTGCCTGTCAGCAGATTGTCGTGATTGCAAAGGTTCTGCCGCCGCTTGACATCCCTGCTGCGGCGGGTGAGGACAGCATTTGCTGCGTCCCACAGCTCCTCAGATACGATGGCAGGTACGATTTCCCCGCTCTCATCCTTGAACATCACCCACTCCTCAGGCGGGAGAAACTTCTGCTTTTTTGTGAACATATCCACGATGCGGACCTTGTTGCCGACATAATAGCCCTTGTACTTCGGGTTGGAAATCATGCCGGACATGGTCGTGTGGGCGATTTTTCTGCCGTTATGGTTGCGGTAGCCTTTTTCCCAGAACAGGTTTTCGATCTGCTTCATGCTGTAATGGTCAGTAGCGTACAGCTCGAACAGCTCGCGCACCATGGGAGCCTCGTTTTCGTCAATGACAAGGCGCCTGCTGTCCTTTCGATAGCCGAAAATGCGGCTGTTGCCGAGAACAACATTGTTTTTTATCGCCTGCTGGTGGCCGAACCTGACGCGGCTCGACAGCTTGCGCAGCTCGTCCTGCGCGATGCCGGACATGATGGTGAGGCGAAGCTCGGAGTCCTCGTCGAACGTGTTGATGTTGTCGTTCTGGAAGAAAACGCCGGCGCCTGCGGAAAGCAGCTCGCGCGTGTAGCGGATGCTGTCGAGTGTGTTGCGGGCGAAACGGGTGATCTCCTTGGTGAGGATGAGGTCAAATTTGTCGTCCTTCGCGTCCTGCACCATGCGCTGAAAGTTGTCGCGCTTGCGCGTGGTCATGCCGGAAAGACCCTCGTCAATGTAGCCGTCGATGAACGTCCATGCCGGGTTGCGGGTGATATAGTCGCGATAGTAGCCAATCTGGTTGTCGAGCGAGTTGAGCTGCTCGTCGCTGTCGGTCGAAACGCGCGCGTAAAACGTTACGCGCAAGGGAATATCGCTGAGCCGCATTGTGCGCAGCTTTTGCCGTATCGTAAAGATGTCCATAAGCTACACCTCAAAAGTTCATTGTATCATGATCAGTATATCATGACAAATGCGCAAATACAAGAGAAATGGATCGAGAAAGCACAGATATTCATATCACCAAAAGAGCTTGACGATGAACTGCTCCGGGAATACAATGAAATTGAGACTGTCGGGAAACTTCGTTTTTTCCGACAATCTGTGTTCTGCGCGGCAGCGTCGTGAAAATGGACTTTCTCGACAGGCTGGAAATTATATTATCAGGACTGGGTTTATGAAATAACGATGAAATGGGGCAGTGCTATGGAATATTATGCAAAATCCCCCAATGCGCAGGGAAATCAGCCAACGGTCAAAGAGCATTTGCAGAGAGTTGCAGAATTTGCCCAAATGTATGGAGAGCCGCTGAAATTAGGCGAGGTTACAAAAATGATAGGGCAGCTGCATGATTTCGGAAAATACACGCAGGCATTTCAGGATGTGCTGAAAGGAATCCGAACGGGCGTTGACCATGCTATGGGAGGTGCGTGTTTTGCAGAAGCCTGCTACAAAGGAAGACTCAGCAGCCATCCGATAGCGGAGGCAATCAATGGCCATCACGATGGCCTGGTCGCGTATGATGAAATAAAGGGAGAACTTTATGCTGTTGCAGATCCGAAGAAGACAGTCCACGGAAATGCGGGGAAAGCCCCGGCGATTGCTGCTAAAGAGCAACTGCTGACAGCGAATACAGCTTTCAGGAAAGACTTCCCTGATTTCAAGCCGCCAAAGCTGCCGAAACCGCCTGAAGGCGAACTGGAGTCTATGCTGTATACCCGCATGCTTTTCTCCTGCCTGGTGGATGCAGATTATACGGCGTCAGCATTGGACAATGACAGCGCATATCTTTCGCATGCGGAGAATAACTGTTTTGACCCGCGGACTTTACTGAAAAGGCTGAATGACTATCGTGATGGTATTAAGCGGTATTCTAATGCCGATAAGACGTTAAACATACATCGAGACCGGGTTTTCGAGAAATGCGGGAAAATGGGCGACGGGCCGGAAGGACTCTATACTTTGACAGCGCCCACAGGTACGGGAAAAACGCTGGCATTGCTGCATTTTGCGCTCCGTCATTGTTTGAGGAATGGGAAACAGCGCATCATCATTGTACTGCCGTTTTTAACGCTGGCCGAGCAGAATGCTGAAATCTATGAAAACATTGTATCTGACGTTTTGATTGATCACAGCCAGAGCGATTTGCCGGATGAGGCTCGCGAACTGGCCGCCAGATGGAGTGCGCCGGTTATCATTACCACATCGGTTCGATTTTTCGAAGCGCTGTTTTCTGATCGTCCTGCTGACTGCCGTAAACTTCATCATATCGCAGACAGCGTCGTTGTATTCGATGAAGCGCAGAGCCTTCCGGTTAATCTGACTACATCCACGCTCCGCGCGGTAAACGAGCTGTGCAGTCGGTATCATACGACAATGGTGTTTTCTACAGCAACACAGCCGGATTTTGCTGCACGAAAAGATTTGGACTGGACACCGCGTGAGATTATACCGGAGAACAAGAAAATGTTCGCTGCACTGCGGCGGACGGAGATCGAATGGAGGCTTGACAGAAAAACACCGCTGGAGACAGTCGCGGAGGAAATGTCTCCGCTGGACAGCGTATGTACTATTGTCAACCTGCGTCGTCATGCGAGACAGATTGCAGATGCACTATATCAATCCTGCCCGGAGAATACAGTGTTCTTTCTGACTACGGATTTATGTCCGGCGCATCGAAGCAGACAGATTGAAATCATACGTCAACGGCTGCATGAAGGCAAACCCTGTCGTGTGGTAGCGACGCAGTGCATTGAAGCGGGAGTGGATCTGGACTTCAAAACGGTATATCGCGCTCTGGCGCCTTTGGATGCCATCATTCAGGCGGCCGGACGGTACAACCGCAACGGACGTGACCAGATGGGACGAGTCATCGTATTTTGTCCTGAGGATAGCCGCAGGCTATACCCAGATGACTGGTATAACAATGCTGCCATTACCGTGCAGGAAATGTCGCCGCCTTTTTCTATTCATGATCCGGATAATATTCGGGAGTATTATCAGCGGCTGTTCGATGGGAGTTCAGACAAGAAAACATTGACAGAGGCGATTGATGCCCGGTCTTTTGCGCAAACAGCGGCACAGTATAAGCTGATTGACAATGCCGGTGTGCAGATTATTGTCCCCTATGCGGAGAAACGCGAATTGTATAAGAGTATATCGAAGCAGCTGCGCGAACAGGGAGCAGATGCCGGAATTCTGAAGGAAGCAGCATCTATTACTTTGACCTGCTTTGACAAAAATCTGGATATCTATGCGGAAGAAATTCCGGTTGCCCGCAGAAACAGAGTTCGGTTCGATGGGCAGACGGCGGGCAGCCGCGTGTACCTGTTCCGTCCGCAATATGAAGAATATTATTCTGCGGAGATGGGACTTCATTTGCCGCAGGGAGAAGAATTTGACGGCATATGGTAAGGATAGCACGTTGAGTGTACGTTTTATTGTACACTTAACGTGCTATTATTTTTACAGATAGAATAGATGGGAGAGCCTGAAAAATATAGATGACATAATTTGACTGCTCTGCCCGTCAAACGATGCGGAGTACGCAAATCATGGAGGTGAATTGTGCTTGAAAGAAATTGTTATCGAGGTGTGGGGAGACTTTGCATGTTTTACCATGCCATATGCAAAAGTTGAAAGATTAACCTATCCATTTCCGACTCCGTCTGCCGCAAGAGGAATTCTTTCAGCGATTTATTCAAAGCCGAAAGAGTTTCGCTGGCAGGTCAATCGTATTGAAGTGCTGAACCCCATCCGTTATATCAGTTTTAAGCGTAATGAAGTGAAATGTACCGTCAGCACAAAGCCGATTTTCACCGAGGAGGAGCGGACGCAGCGGCAAACTACTGCGCTGCAGGATGTGCGCTATCGAATTGCGGCATCTATCATTCCTCGGCCGGCCTTTGCAGGGTGTGAAAAACAACTGTATGCGCAGGCTCTGCGCCGTATTCGCGGCGGAAAATGCTTTTTTCAGCCCTCGCTGGGACTGAGAGAGTTTACCTGCTATTTCGAGGAGAGTGATGGAATCCGGCCTCCCGTCCAGCAGTCTATCGATGTGGGCTTGATGGTTTACGATCTTTTCACACCGGAAGACATAGAAGGCACAAAAAAGACCAAAATCCAAATGTCGTTGTTTCATGCAGTTATGGAGAACGGCGTTATTTCCGTTCCGCCGTATGACAGTCCGGCGGTTTTGAAGGGGGATGCAGCCCATGCTGAAAGCACTGTATGACTATGGTGTGCGTCAAAATCTGACGCAGCCGCCAGGCTTTTCGGGCAAGACAGTTAAGGCTTATATTTCACTTTCTGAAGACGATGATCATGTCAGCATCTATCTGGGGGATAAGGAATCGGTACTGTGTCCGAACATTGGAAGCCTTGCGCAGGGCAGAGATAAATGTAATATTCTTGTTGAGAAACGTTCGATTGTTGTGCCTGATGCAGCAACAGAGGATGGCAAACTGCCAGCCAAGAGTCGATTTTTTCTGGAAACACTCCGCAGTGCATCGGAGGCAGAGCCGCGGCTGAAGGTCTGTGTACGTGCACTGGAAACGCCTGAAACGATAGAAAAAATCCGCGAAGAACTCGACAGAATGAAAATCAAGCCGGGAGATACGGTATCCTTTCGGGTCAACGGTCAGTCGGTATTGCAGTCCGAAAAGGTTCGGGATTGGTGGAAATCTTTTCGGAAACAGTTTTCTAAGGAATGTGAAAAACCTTCTGCACTGTGCCTGATTACCGGTGAGCCGACACAGGCAATGACTACGACGACACCGGTTCAAGGACTTTTCGTCGTTGGCGGACATCCAAGGGGAGATTCGCTGATCTGCTTCGATAAGCCGGCGTTCTGCTCGTATAATCAGAAACAGGCGGCCAACGCTCTTGTCTCTGAGGAGGCTTTCAGCGTAGTGAAAGCTGCGCTGGATGAACTGTTGAAAGATGCTCCTGTTCTTGCGGGTATGAAATTCGTTCACTGGTTTGACCGTGAAATCCCAAAGGATAAGGATTTATTCAACCTCCTCGACGATTTAGGGGACGATACAGCAGAAGCCGATCCCGAAGATGAGCCGGAAGAAGAGACGAAAGTCAACGAGCGGGCAGAACGCAAAAGGGCTGATCAGGCTCCTGAAAGTGTTAGATCCGGCGATGCTGTTCCTGATCTGGATGATGTATCGTACCATATTCTCATGCTGTCGGGCGTCAATAGTCGTATTATGATCCGCAGATATGACCGGGGCAATTACGCCGATCTTCGCCGAAACATCAATCAGTGGTATGCGGATCTGGCGTTGACCAATTACAGCGGCACTGGGAATATCAAGCAGGTAAAGCTGGCAGCCCGGCTGATTCATCTGCTCAAATTTCTAAAGTCTGACAGCCGACCCTTAGAGCGAATGCCGAAGGAACTGTCAGGAATTACACCAACGATTATTCAAGCCATTCTAACGGGTGGCGTTCTTCCGGATGCTGTTGCGTCGAAAGCACTGACCTACATTCGGTCAAAGCTGCTGGCAGGTGATGATGAGAGCGCGCAGACAACCCGTAATATACAAAGTACCATGCCTGACAGCCTTGCCTGTCAATGGCTGAAGGTCTGGCTGCTTCGAAAAAATCGAATGAATCATCAGGAGGTATCAATCGTGGAAGAATACAATCTGAATCTTTCCAACCCGGCTTATCACTGCGGCGGATTGATGGCTGTTTATGCGGCAATACAGAGAACAGCGATGCCTGACGTCAATACTGGTATTGTGGAGCGCTACTATGCCTCGGCAATCCAGATGCCGGCACTGGCCATCGGTCAGCTCAGCAGGCATTCCAATTACCATCTGGAGAAAATGGAGAATAAGTGGCTGGCTGACAGGTACAGGGAGAATCTGCAGGAAGTATCTGTCGCGCTGGGCAGGCATATACCTGCAACGCTGAATCTGGAACAGCAGTCTTATTTTGCGCTGGGTTATTACCAGATGGGAGCAAAGCTCAATAAAGAGAGAAAGGAAGCAGTTGCTGCATCGAAGGAAAGAACAGCAGCGGCGAAACAGTAAAAGGAGGATGTATCATGGCAATTCAGAACAGATATGAGTTTATGTACTATGTAGCGTGCACAAATTCCAATCCGAACGGTGATCCGGACATGGGCAATATGCCTCGCATCGATCCGCAGACTATGCAGGGCTTTATCACAGACGGCGCGACCAAGCGTCGTATTCGCAATTACGTTGAACTGGCGCACAAAGACGAGCCGGGGATGAATATCATCATTCAGCAGGCAACCAACATTAACCGCCATATTGCAGAGGCAAAACGAGCTGCCGGCGTAGATGACTGCGCAAAGGCAAAAGACGCGGTTTATGCCGGACGGAAAAAAGCATGCGAACTTTTCTATGATGTCCGCACGTTCGGTGCAGTAATGTCCACAGGCCCTAATGCAGGGCAGGTCCGCGGTCCTGTACAGATTACCTATGGAAAAAGCCTGGATGCTGTGCTGCCGCTGGATATTTCGATTACCCGTATGGCAGTTGCAGACAAGGTGAAAGATGGGGCGACCGTAGAGGAATATATTGCGTGGGAAGAGGCACAGCCTGAGGATAAGCTTCGCACCATGGGACGCAGGCAGATGATTCCCTTTGGCCTGTATGAAGTTCGCGGATTTATCAGCGCCAACCTTGCTGAAGAAACCGGATTTGACGAGGAGGACTTGAACGTCCTTTTTGAGGCGATCATGAATATGTATGAGCACGACCGTTCTGCCAGCAAGGGCGAAATGGAAGTTGTCTCTCCGCTGATTATTTTCAAGCACGTCGGTACGGATTCTGACCCGGTTCAGAGAGTTCGTCAGGCTAAGCTGGGCTGCGCACCTGCACACAGGCTGTTTGATCTGGTCAAGGTTTCGAAAAAGGATACCGTTGCTTATCCGCGCAGCTATCGGGATTATGATGCCGCAGTCCGACTGGACAAAGTGCCGCAGGGGGTACGGATCGGATTCAAGTCGGATGCTTTTTCTCCTGTAATCTGGGATGAGCTGCCTGAAGATGAGGACTGGTTCTGCCATGGATGATGACTGGGGGCCGATTCCTCATTTCGGAGGGGGCGATCTACTATATCACGGTAGCAGAATATGATGCTAGTCGTGACCTGCGATGTAGATACAGCGAATGCTTCCGGACAAAAACGACTGAGAAAGGTTGCTAAAATCTGTGAACGCTATGGAATGCGAGTTCAAAATTCTGTATTTGAAGTGCTTCTCGACGCAGCTCAACTGGTAGTTTTGAAGCATGAGCTGGAAAAAATTATAGATACAGAACAGGATTCGGTTAGATTTTACCGACTGGGTAACTCCTACGAACGAAGGATTGAGACAATGGGGAAAAGGCCGCGTGTAGAGGCAGGAGGAGCACTTATTTTCTAACGCCAACCCTTCCCGTACACATTTTTCCGGGAGGTTCGTGCAGACCCAACAAAGTAATCTTTAAAGTTTTCAAACGAATGTTGGAGTATACAGAAAGTGTTAATTTGAAAAATGTGAATTTTTCAGCAATTTATCATATAAATCAACTTATGGTTTTGTGAAAAATTGCTGTCGCCCCTCGTGTAGGGCGCGAGTAGAAATAACCCCAATTTGCTCGACAACTGGTTCTTCGGCAGGTCGCCCCTCGCGTTAGGGGCGGGAGTAGAAATGTAAACAGGCGATCGTATTCCTGCCACTTATCGCCCAGTCGCCCCTTGCGTAGGGGCGCGAGTAGAAATCGCAGCAAAGGACGCAGTGGATAAGTTAGGGGAGGACAGTCGCCCCTCGCGTAAGGGCGCGAGTAGAAATATCATCGGACACACGCAGTTTGAGAAGATACCGGTCGCCCCTCGCGTAGGGGCGTGAGTAGAAATAAGCAGCGCCTCGACCGCGAGCGGAGCAAATCCGAGGTCGCCCCTCGCGTAGGGGCGTGAGTAGAAATACTACGATGTGACGCACAAAAATTGCCCCGAACCGTGTCGCCCCTCGCGTAGGGGCGCGAGTAGAAATCAGATACCAATCATCGAAAGTGAAAACAGAAGAGTGTTGCCCCTCGCGTAGGGGCGGGAGTAGAAATACAACAAGGGCGGCCTTCTCACACAGAGAATGCGGCTGATATAATCGCAGTATAATGGGCGTAAAGACTTGAGAAAGATCACATCCATACAAAACAGCGACTTCAAGCATCAAAAAATGGAAGACCGGGCGGCGTGAACATATTTTCTACAATCTCGGCAGCCTGCTCATGTAGTTTGAGGCGGGCGAGTCCATCATTGCCCCGGAAATGTACGAGGCGTATGGCTATGGTGCGGACAGCCGTCCATCCAATCTGCATTCCAATCGTGCTAAGAACAAAAACAGCAACTTCATCAGTTTTAACGCAGAGCGCCGCTTTTCGGAGAACTGCCTGCTCCAGATCGACAGGAATGAGGATGGCAGCGTAGCGTATGGTCTTATTCCGATCGATTTGACCATCGAAGTGGTTGAGCAGATTGCAGAGCATATGACGGCATACAGCGCGCCGTATGGCACGAAGCTGACTTACGATAAGGAAAGCGGTCTCATCCGCATCGCTTAACAGCACGATGCTGTATAAGAACAAAAATGCCGAACAGGTAAAGCAAAAGAGGGTATCCGTTTGGATACCCTCTGATTTTTGTGTAAATTCGAAATGCGGACTTGCCTGCTGCGCGCCTTGCAACACTGTTCTCATGCCTTTAGGCTGGGAATCACGCGCAATACACAAGATAAAGAAAATAGATGATCAATGCAAGTCCGCCGCCGATCACGAATACCCCGCCGATAATAGTGAACAGCGTATCCCAGGAGTCTCCTGACGTATATGAATGCCGAGGGTTTATTCTGTGGGACGAATGGCTGGCAGAGGATTTGTGCATTTCATCAAAGGCCTGCTTGTAGTGCACATATCCGTCGATGCCTTTACCGTAAAATCCGTAATCATCCTTTTTCATTGCCGTCGCCTCCCGCGTAAAATGTGTCGTTCGGGAATCTGCTCTGTCATTATTTTATCAGATTTTTACTGACGATACAATGCCGATTTGTTGGAAAAAATGAATTTCACCCGTGGCGATACAGCTTTTTAGAACGCAAAGGGAGGGTTGCCGGAAAAATCAGAAATCGCGCCGTGCGCATCCTCCAGATAGAACACCTCTAAGATCGGGTTGGAGGCCTCGCCGTACTGACCCTTGACGATGGGGTTCTGAATGCACATTTCCTTGGCAGCCATGTTGTTCTCGAACACTGCCTTGCCGTGCAGACGGATCCATGCGTACTCCGGGCTGGAAACCGAAATTTCGATCTCCGGATTTTTCTGCATATCCTTGTAAACGTCCTTCTGGTTATTGGTGCAGAACCACAGCCTGCCGTCCAGCTCGCCAGTGAACATAAACGGGCGGCACTTTGCCTTGCCGTCACGGCCGACGGTTGCCAGATACTGCACCGGGTTTGCATTCAGAAATTCTACGACTTTGTTCATGATAAGTTCCTCCTTGATAATCTAACTTGCGTTTGCTTGTCTTTGGCATTATAATAGCGCTGTAGAGAGAATTTGTAAAGTAAGCACAATAATGTGCGGTAGTTACCAAAAAGAAACTAATAGGAGACTGTTATGGAAGATAGAGAAATCAAAATGCTGCCGGCCTGCCCGGTGGAGACTACGCTGACGCTCATCAGCGATAAGTGGAAGGTACTCATTCTGCGAGACCTGATGACGGGAACAAAGCGGTTCGGAGAACTGAAAAAGTCGATTGGCTACGTTTCACAGAAGGTACTGACAACGCAGCTCCGGCAGATGGAGGCGAGCGGATTGCTCAGTCGAAAGGTCTACGCAGAGGTTCCACCGCGCGTGGAATATACGCTGACAGAACTGGGATGCAGTCTGAAGCCTGTCATGGATGCCATGTGGGAGTGGGGAGCAGGGTATCAGAAACGACAGAAGGCGGAAGGTCTGGTGCTGACAGACTACTGAACATCGCATCGCTAAATAAGAACATCACATCAGAGGCAGTATCGGGATAGCTGAGGAGACTTCTGCCGCGTGAGAAGAATCGGTTACCATGGATATAAGACCCGCTCGTTTCGGATTGAGACGAGCGGGTCTTGTGCATAAAAATTCACCTGCGTGGAAAACTGAAATGAAAGCACCTGGGAATATATATTATATCAGAAAGCCCAGAAAGGAGAGTTTTCATGCAGGGTACAGAGCGAACGAAAAAACGGACGGCAGAAATGATCTGGCTTCAGTACTTCAACGAGAAGCTGTTTGAGCAGAAGAAGATCGATGAGACTGTCAGAAACAAACTCCGGCTGGCGATCATGGCCGACGGACGAAAGACATAGCAGAGTGCTTCGGCACTCTGTTTTTTTGTGCGCTGACAGGGGGTCTTGCAAATAAAGTAAGCATGTCGAAAAGCTGCGGAAAACGGTATCTTCCGGCATTCCGGACACCCGAGCTACCCGTGCCGTGATGGTGGACTCGTTATTTACGCTGCCTTTACCTGCAATCACCCTTTGTTCGATGGGTATATATTATTCGACGCTCTTTTTCTTTCTCCCCCTCTGGATGTGTTCGTCAAAATCCACAAATATTCGTTCCGCTTCTATTGTTTTCTACGAAGTTAATCCTCCAGGGCAGATTTCTCTTGTCTTTCGTTAAGTTAGGATATATTATCAGGATATAGTCATATTTCTATTCGTTTCCTGCACAAATGGTTCTAAAATCATAAATATAAGAAAGAGGAGGCCTTCCTTATGAGAAAACTCCGGCATTTTATTGCACTCGTCTTGACCGCGTCTTTACTATGTCCTGTTCTCATTCCGATAAAGGTCTCCGCTTATCATGATACACAGGGGCACTGGGCCTCGACCGCGATTGAACGCTGGACGAAATACGGCGTTGTACAGGGCGATGGAACCTCTTTTCGTCCGGATGCCTGGATTTCCAGTGGAGAAATTGCAGCCATTCTTTCCAGAGTCCTGGATTTTAATACATTTAGCACAGAAAACGATGCATTCTGGTACGATCCGTACATCAGGAAATGTATATCCGAGCGCATTTCAATTCCTGAAGATCGAACTTGTATTTCACGGCAGGATGCAATGATTGCGCTGTCGCAGGCTCTGAGCGTTACTGAATCCGATCGGTCGGCGCTTTCTTTATATTCAGATGCCGATCGAGTAAGCGATGACGCTGTTGCATATGTTGCCGGACTGATCTCCTCTGGTATCGTGAACGGAATTACCCCCACTCTTATTGCGCCGGAGAAATCCGTCACCCGTGCCGAACTGCTTACGATGCTCGACCGGGCCATCATCCAGGTCATCTCATCACCCGGAACTTATGAGCTTGCCGATCAAGACGGGATCATACTGATTTCGTCCGGAGATGTGATCGTATCAGGCAAAACGCAGGCAGCGATCCTTGTTACAAGCGGCGCAGATGGCGGAGTGATTACTTTTCAAGATGCGTCCGTCACCGGACGCTTTACCGTGCGTGCTAATAACGCCCTGATTGTTAACGATAACTCCGAGCTTCCAGAGATTGGATTTTTCGGATGGGGCAGCCAGTTGGAAGTGCTGTCGGTTGAAATCCCGCCCGTCCTGCCTGCTGTTTCCGGGAAATCAAAATACGAACCCGTATATAAGGCATTGAATGTCTCAGAGACGCGAGACATAGACGGCGGTGTTTACAGCTATGTTACAATCGAAAGCGGCCTCGGCGACGGAGAGGTCACGCTCAGAAATATTACCATCAATGATGATCTTCTTATTCAGGGAGGCGGATCAAATTCGATCCATCTCGTAAACTGTACAGTGAAGGGCAAGGTGCGGATGGAGAAAAACGGCGGCGAGCCGCCCCGCCTCTGCTTATCCAACACGCCGATTTCCATGATTACAACCGCAAATCCTGCTATTATCGAAGCCGCAGATGCTGATTCCGTAATACAGAAGATACAATCGCGCAGCGATCTCACGATACAGGGGGCAGCAACCGTGATCGGAAGTCTGACGATTGCCGACACAGATCAGGAAGCCTCCCTTCATCTCAGCGCTGGCCATGTCAAGCAGCTGCAAACGCATTCGTCAGTGCAGATCATCAACGAAAATACGGTAATAGACAGCCTTTATGCCGGTGGCAGATTGACGCTCGAAAAGGGTGATTTTCCGAGCGTCTGTGTACCCGCAGGGACTCAGGCAGAGGTGATTCTGAACGAAGGCCGGATCGGTCGTATTGAAATAAACGGAAATGCGAAGCTGCACGGAGAGTACGACACAGTTACTGCACGCGGCAGCCTTTATTTGCAGGAGGGGAGCGTCAAGAAGCTCTATACGCCTGCCGGCAGCGGAAATGCTGTCGCAGTAACGGTTGCACCGAATACATGGATCTCCGAAGCAGAAATCAATCGGCTGACTGCATTCGATGTGAGCGGCTCGGTTGCACATGTTTCGGCATATTCTGATGTAACCTTAATGCGTGGCCGACTGCCGAAGGTGGAAATTTTCTCTAAAACATCTGATGATATTCACCTGACGATTGTCGACGATACAGAAATCGAGCAGACAGTTCTCAATACTTCCAATAAAATCATTCTTCATGGGGAGGGGAACACGGTCTTTGTTGCGGCAGATCAGACAGTTCTTCCCCGGATTGAGCAGAAAGACGTTTTGCCCGCAAAGCATATCCATATTTACTCCAATCAAATAACGACACAGCCCGCAACCTGTACGCAGGCCGGTGCGCTGAGCGTAAAGTGCATCCAATGCGGTTACGTTTTATTAAGTGAAATCGCAGCTACGGGCCATCGCTGGGATAACGGCTGTATCATTGATCCCCCAGCAGTTAAGCATGAAGGCGTAAAGCAGTTTACCTGTCTGAACTGTGCGCAGACCCGAACGGAATCGATTCCGGAGCTTTCTCCCGATGAAAGCGAGGAGAAGCCCGTTTTTTCGATCAGCAACATTCATTTTTCAAACGAAAACGGCGCTTTGTTTCTCGCCTGGGATGCAGCCTATGGCGGCTCCAGCTCTGCCGGCGCTTATTTCTCCGTGGAGATGAAACAGGAAGACGGAAGCTGGAAAACGATCAACTCCTTGCTGTACTCCCGCAGATGTTCACTTCTCTGGACCACCGCGGACCACGTGCATTATACCGCTGCTCGAATTAAAATGTACGTTAATCGTCAGCTGATCACCGAAGCAGAACAGGAGATTTCGTTTGATATCAATACAGCTCCGATGAATGATATCGGCGTTTGCTTCAGGCAATATCAAGGTACCGTCCGAGCAACCGTTCGGAATGCGGTGAGCGGACGAACCTGTCGTCTGGATATCATGACCAATCCAATAGAACAGCACACCTTTGTACCCGATGCTGATGGCAACGCCTATGTCGACCTGAACTGCGATCTCGATGCACTCAGGGAGGCGCAGTATCAGCTGTTGAGCTTTGTTTCGTCTGCAAGCACGAACAGAGCTGCTCTGACCATTGAGAGAACGGCATGGAGCAACTGTACGGATGCTTTTCCAGAAAATCATGAGTTTTCGTATGCTGTTGATGAAAACCATATGCTGATACTTCAGACCGATATCGATAATATCGATGAATGTGTTCTGATGCTCAACAGCGCAGAAGGCGCAGACGATCTCAGAATCGAACTGAAAGACGGCTTAGCCTTGACGGAACGGCTGCTCTCTCAGCCAAATGCGTATTACACATCCGCTTCGCTGCTGCGACCGGCAGACGATAAGGAAACTGTTCTCGCGCACAGCAATCAGATTTTGAATGTGTCCAGTTCTTTGCTGCCAGTCGAGATAACAGGTGCGGAACACTTGGAATCCGGAAGGCTGTCTATCCACATCGGCGGTAATCCTGATGCAGAATCCTGTTACTTTTTGCTCACGAATGATCAATATCTGCCTCTAGAGGCCGAACAGGATCAGCTGACGTGCAGGACTGACCTCGACCTTGACGGTCAGAGAATTGAAGTAATCCGTACACAGGTTTTGAAATCTGGTGATATGTTCACGCTCTACTGTTCGGCGCGCGATAATGGATTTAAATTCCCGGAAAAGGAGACAGAACCAGACATCAAGGATCCGGAAAAAGAACCGGGCAAGGATAACCCTCGTCCGACAGATGAAACCGCCGATATTTTCATCGAGCAGATTCAAAGAGGCGGCGAAGTCCGTTTGACCGCTCCGGTTACAATAATAGACAACAGCAATAATATCGAACTCGAAAAGGATGTAACCCTTGATTTGAACGGACAGACACTCGATTTGTCAGCAATCTCCCTGTGGGTCCCGGCGGGCGTTTCGTTGACGGTAAAGGACAGCGAGGGGAGCGGCGAAATTCAAAGCTCCGTCTCTATTATTTATAATCAAGGCGGCACCATACGCATCGAAGGCGGTGCTCTGTCCATATCTGACAGTGCTAGCAGCAGTTGCGCATTGTACCAGCAAAGCGGAGAGATGACCATAACCGGCGGCACATTTACCGGCACTGCTGAGTCAGCTGCACTTGCCGCAATGGGCGGAACGATCTGTATCGAAGACGGTATATTTGAAGGTCCCGTCGCAATACGCGCTTTTTCAAAGGCAAAGATCACCATGACCGGCGGAGAACTTCGCGGATCGGTTGTTCAGAAAGGATCTTCCGAGATTATCATCGGTGAAAATGTGCGCCAGACTGCATAGCTGCGAAAAAATACAAGCCACGGGTATTCACCTGTGGCTTGTATTTTTCGCACTGTCATATGCTGACGCCGTTGATAATTTTGAAAGCATGTGCACGATTTCCGGTCAGGCAATCGGTAAGATTATGGCAGCTCATGCGCTGTAATGCCTCGATCGATCGAGCACTGTAGAATGCTGCATGTGGAGTAAGGATTACATTTTCACGACCGATGAGCGCACACTTTTCCAAATCCGGTTTTTCTGCTTCGAGGACATCCAGTCCTGCCGCGCGAATCAGTCCGTTATCCAACGCGCGAACCAGCGCTGCCTCATCGACGCTGCCGCCTCTCGAAACATTAAGAAAAATCGGATGTTTCTCCATAGCTGCAAAGCCTGCGTCATCGAAGAAGTGCCAGTTCTCTGCGGTCAGATTCATGTGATTGCTGATCACATCGGACTCGCGCAGCAGTGTTTTTGCATCTGTGATAATAACGCCGAGTTCTGCGGCCTGCTGCTCGTCAGCATGTGTATCGACCGCAAGCACGCGCATCCCGAATCCCCGCGCTCTCCGGGCAACTGCGCGGCCGATTTTACCGAATCCGAACAATCCAAGCGTACTGCCATTTAACCCCATCGGCTTGGAGGCCATATAATACTTCCAGCAGTGCTCACTGTCAACGGTACGGATGTAGGTTTTAAGCCTGCGGTCCAGCGCAAGCATGAGCGCCATAGTATGGTCAGCGACCTCCTGTGTGCAGTATTCTCCGATTGCGCATACCGGGATGTCGCGTCGGCGGGTCTCCTCCAGATCGACGAAGTTATAGCCGGTTGCGTTAATGGAAATCGTCTTGAGGGCGGGCATGTGATCGAGCGCTGTCTTGTCCAGAGGAATAGATGCAGTGAGCAGGCCATCCGCATCCTGCATTTCACGGTAAAAATGCCTCAGGATCGGTATAGGGATGTGTAACAATGGCTGCATCCGGAATAACCTCGCGCAGAAAGGCGTATTCCTTTTCCAGTTCCCGCCCCAATACATCCGGATAATCTGCGATAACGATTTTCATTTTATGCCTCGTCTGCAATCTGATCAAATACCTTGCCGAGAACCGAAAGGGCCGTGTCGATTTCCTCCTTCGAAACAGTCAGCGGCGCAATGAAGCGAACAACGTTTTTGTCGCAGCCGCAGGAGAGAAGATACAGGTCATGCTCAAGCGCAAGCGAGACAATTCGTGCAGTCATTTCGCGGTTCGGAGAGCCATCCGGATAAACCATTTCCATGCCGATCATCAGGCCAAGACCGCGCACATCACCGATCACAGGGTACTTTGCCTGTAGCTTTTTCAGTTCGCCGATGAAATACTCGCCCATGCGGCGGCCATTTTCGATCGCGCCGCCCTCGAGCGCGTCAATCGTAGCAAGCGCAGCGGCACAGGAAACCGGGTTTGCGCCAAACGTGCCGCCGTGCGCGCCGGCAGTCCATTTGTCCATGATCTCCGCCTTTCCGACGACCGCCGACAGCGGCAGACCATTAGCAATGCCCTTGGCGCAGGACATAATATCCGGCTTGACGCCGTGCGTCTGCCATGCGAACATATTGCCGGTACGCCCGAATCCGGTCTGGACCTCGTCAAAAATCAACATGATGCCGTATTTGTCACAGATTTCACGCACATACTGTACCCATTCGCGCGGCGGTACAACGTAGCCGCCCTCGCCCTGTACCGGTTCCATCAAAATCGCCGCAACCGAATACGGGTCGACCAGACGCTTGAAAATATCATCAAACTGAGTGAAGTACTGCTTCGGGCATTTGCCGTCTTCCATCTTGTACGGAGTGCCGAACAGCTTGGGGTATTCGGCAAAATAAATGGAGGGGACAAGACCTTCGTAATGCTTGCGGTACGCAGAATTGGAGGCTGTGAGAGAGGTGCACATCATCGTGCGCCCATGGAAGGAACCCTTGAATGCAATGATTGCCGGACGCTCGGTTGCATACTTGGCCAGCTTGACCGCGCCCTCGACGGCTTCTGCACCGGAGTTGGAGAAGTAAACCTTATAGCCGCCGCCCATCAGACCGACAATGCGCTCCGCAAGAGCGGTCTCCTTCTCATAGTGGAACAGATTGTGGCAGCAGTGCACCATCTTATCAAGCTGCTCGTGCGCCGCCTTGACAACAGTCGGATAATTATGGCCGAGGTTGTTTACTGCGATGCCGCTGCCAAAATCCAGGATTTTGCGGCCGTCATCCGTATACAGGTAGCTGCCGGAGGCATGATCGATACCGAACGGCATCTTGTGCAGCGCAAAGGGCGGCATAACAGCAGCAGAACGTTCATACAGATCAGACATGATAATTTCCTCCTCAATCAAAGTAGTAATGTATGGTCTTCGCAATAAAATCCGGAAGCTTGCCAAAGGAATACGGCATATAAATACGCTCGGTCCACTTATGGCAGTCCTTGCCCCACACGCCGTAGTTTACGGCAGGAATATTGAGCGCCTTCGCCGTTTCGAGCGGCACCGGGTAGAGCTTTTCGTAGCCTGGGAAGCAGTTCTTCAGCATGGCGACCGAGTCATCATCATCGTCAATCTTCAGATAGCTCGAGTCGGTAAGGCTCGGGAAAAACTGCTGAAGTTTCATAATCTCGCCGCTCTCCGCAGAGAATACAGATGCGATTTTTTCCAGATCGCTGATTACCCGGGCCTCGTCGGCATTTTCCTTCTTCAGTGTGTTATGCGGGCAGAACGGCGTTGCAAAGAACACAACGACTGTCGGCGTTTTAATTCCGCACAGATCAGAAAGTGCCTGCACGATACGAAGCGAAGTGATGCGCATATCGTCGCCGGCAGAAATGGAAGCATCGGTAACGCTGTCGATATAAGCATCCAGATCACCGTCACAGGTTTCCTTTGCGCGCAGGTACAGTTCACGATAGTCAATGACCTGCGTTTTCTCGATCAGAGAGGAGTAGCGATTGCCGGAGATTTCACAGTAGGTGCGGTAACGTTCATCCGCCGCCTGCATCACGTTGTTCAGTGCGGTACGCGCTGTATCCTTGAGCTGAGCCATAATCTCGGTCAGCTGACGATTGTGAACAAAGTAGTTAAAATAAACAGCAGCTGTGTGCGGTGTCTGTACATTATATCGCGGCTTGAGATCCTGCATTTTAAGCACGGTAGGCGGCAGAGTATATTCTCCGTTATAGCCGTCGCAGAAATCCGGATTGCGGTCGATGATGCGTGTCAGTTCAGCAGCGGTCAGGTCAGGGGAGAAGCCCTCAAAGCACTGTGCGACATGTGTCTCGCGCCCAATAATGTAAAACATCGGGAGCAGCTTGCCGACTGCGCCGGTATAGACATAACGAGTTGTATCGCCTGCGTACATCGGGCAGATGAAGTCATTATTGATCGCCAGCCTGAATGTCAGATTGTGCTGTTCCTGCAATTTACGCAGCAGGGGAAGTTCCTCGATGATGCCTCGGTGCAGCGTCTCTTCGACCGGATTAAACGACAGCAGCAGATTGCCGTGTAATTTCTCCGCCTGTTCCGCGAGATGCTTCGCCAGCACGAGAAATACAGCATCGCCGCCCTTCATGTCACAGGCACCGCGTCCAAACAGATAATCGCCGCTCTCCAGATCACGCCGCGCATCCTCGGGCAGCTCCGCATCACGAAACACCTCTGCAAGCTTGTCACAATCGAACGCATACGGCTTGTACCTGCCGAAATCATCCACATCCACTGTGTCAATGTGACCGTGCAGCATGATCGTGTCCCGCTCGGTCCCGTCGCCGCCCTTGAGCAGCGCCATAACGTTGCGGCGGTGCATCGGGTCCTCCTTCAAATCCTGTGTGATAACCAGCTCTGGATGTGCCTTGAAATAAGGAATGTCGCGCAGATATGCTTCAATCGCATCTGCAATATCTCGTTCACCGGATGTCGCATTCATGCTGGGAATGGATACCAGCTTTTTGGTCAGCGTTTTGATCTCATCAAACAGATCCATTGATTTCATCATCCTTCCAATGTGTACGGTATACAATACTGCTTTGAAGAAAGGCTTCCCGCGAGGGGAAGCCCTCCTTCAAGCATGTCATCAGCCTGCATTCTGCTCCGCTGCAATAGAGCTGTATTCATCAATCCACTGATCGATCAGGCCGGCATCCTGGCACTCCTTGATGGTTTCGTTGATGAGCTCAAGGAAGTCCTCGTTGCCCTTCGGGACTGCAATAGCGGTATCCTTGTAGCGAACGTCCTCAGGAAACTCCGCGTCACACAGAACCAGATCCGGATTTGCGATAAGGTACGGCTGTGCAACAGTAGACTCGATAACAACGCCGTCTGCCTTATTGGTGGTAAGCTCGAGAACGGCGAGCGGGATTTTTTCCATCGAAGTTACGCTGACACCCGGCATGGACCCTTGCGCAATCTTTTCCTGCGTAGTGTTCTTCTGTACGGCAATGGTCTTGCCGTTGAAGGAGTCAATGTCCTTATAGCTGTCGGCATCCGCCTTGCGAACCATGATGCGCTGCTCGGCCTTCAGATAAACATCGGAGAAGTCCATATTCTGCTTGCGTTCCTCAGTGGGGGACATGCCTGCGAGCATAATATCAACCTGATCGGCAGCGACCGCTGCAAGGTTTGCGGTAAAGGTGGTATCCTCGACCTTCTTCTTCACCTCGACACCGAGCTTGTCGCTCAGCTTCTCGATGATCTTGTCGCCGAGCGCCATATCAACGCCGATTACGTCCTGATTTGCGCTCGAAATATCAACGAACTCATACGGCATATAGCCGGAAGCCGTCGCAATTACCATTTCGCCGGACTCCTTGATACGGGTCAGTACCGGGCCCAGATCGGAAGCATCAGCCGATGCAGAGGCTGCCTGCGTATTTGCGGAAGTATCGGCTGCGGCGGTGTCCTTGCTGCCGCAGGCCGTCAGGACAGAGGCCATGCTTGCAGCAGCAAGCAGCAGGGAAAGCGTGCGTTTTACGGTGGTTTTCATATGAGTGTCCTCCTTTTGAATGTGAAACGGTTGAGAGTACGTTTCTATCATTAGATATAATGATAACAAATTGAATTGATTTACCGATCTGCTTTTTTGAAGTGTTTTTCCATTGCATGTACGCCGCGTCCAACGGTAAACGTCATCACAAAGTACAGGAATGCAATTACAATAAGAGGAGTGAATACACGGCCGGTCGAACTGATGGTATTAAAGGTAAACATCAGCTCTGCAACGCCAATGACCATGACCTGCGAGGATGCTTTGATAAGGTTTGCAAATTCGTTGCCGAAGTTCGGGAGAATGTTCTTTACTGCCTGCGGCACAACGATCATCATCATCGAACGAACCGGGCCGAAACCAATCGAGCGCGCGGCCTCCATCTGTCCGGGATCGACCGACTCAATGCCGGAACGGATGATCTCGCAGATATAACCGCCGGAATTGATCGTCAGTGCAATAATGCCGTACATAACACGATTGCCTGCGCTGCCGAGAAAGGCCGGAACCGGAGGCTCAATGCCGATCATCGGCAGGCCGTAATACACGAGCATGATCTGTACCAGAACCGGCGTACCTCGCACAAATTCGATCCATATATTTGCGATCCAGCGAAGCGGTGCGATCCTGCTCATGCGAAGGAAGCACAGGCCGCCGCCAACCAGAATACTCAGCACGCCTGCAATCGCCGAGAGAATCAGCGTATTGCGCAGACCGCCGATAAACAATGCGGAGTATCTCGACAGGAAACCGGTCATATCCGCAAGCCAAGCGTTAAAATCCATATTTATTTCCCCTCCTCACAGCGCCCGTTTTTTTGAGTACCGGACACTGTATACAACAGAAACTGCGAAATTACTTTAATACCTTGCCAAGAAAATTCACCAGGCGCTCGCTCTGCGGATGCTCGAACAGCATTTCCGGCGTTCCGGATTCCTGAATAACACCGTCTGCCATGAATACGACCTTGCTCGCGACCTCGCGTGCAAAGCCCATCTCATGCGTAACGATAATCATCGTCATGCCATCCTTTGCAAGATCCTTCATGACCTCAAGCACCTCGCCGACCATTTCAGGATCGAGCGCCGAAGTCGGCTCGTCGAAAAGAATGACATCCGGCTCCATTGCAAGCGTGCGTGCAATCGCGATGCGCTGCTTCTGACCGCCGGAAAGCTGACTGGGGTAGGCATCGCGTTTATCGGACAGACCCACCTGCTTGAGGAGTTTTTCCGCAAGTGCATTCGCCTCAGCGGTCGGCATCTTGCGCAGCTTGCGCGGTCCGAGCGTGATGTTTTCGAGCACGGTCAGATGGGGAAACAGATTGAAATGCTGAAAGACCATGCCGATACGCTGCCGTACCTTATTGATGTCAACCGGACCGCGAGCAATGCTGTGACCTTCGAACTGAATATCGCCGCCCTGGATGGTTTCAAGCTGATTGATGCAGCGCAGGAGCGTGCTCTTGCCCGAGCCGGAAGGCCCGATCAGCACGGTTACCGAACCCTGCTTGATATAAAGATCGATGCCCTTTAAGACCTCAAGCGACTTAAAACGCTTGCGAAGATCAATCACCGCAATCAGCGGATCGATCTCAGCATTAAAAGCCCGTCCGGTCATGCCGTAACTCGATTCTCGCTTATTCGAAGAACGGTTTGCCGTTTTCATGTTTGTCCCTCCTCTGGAATGCCCGGTAAAAAGAAAACGACAAGAACGTTTTCCATCCGGACGTCCTTGTCGTTGTTTGATGGGCTTATTATAGCGCTCACTCCGTCATCTGTCAACAGGGCAAATGCAATTTCGGCTTTATTACCGTTCTGCTCGAAGGATACATGGGATCCTCTTGTGATATGTGAACAAAATCGGCACGTAACGCTTAAAAAAGCATCGGAGAGGGCGAAAATATTTCAATAAATGGGGGAAAACATCATTCAAAAGAAAAGGTTGACAATTCCATGGCGTACGAGTTACGCTGTATACAGTATACTAATTCTTGTGAAAGAGGGAACTTATATGATGTATCGCACGGAGGCGGCAGGCTGTCTTATATCTGCCGAAAACTGCTGATGGAGGCCGCGGTATTAACGCTGCATCAGGTCATACTGATGATGCTCCTGATCGCTGTCGGAATAGCTTGTGCGCGTCTCAAATGGTTTTCAGATGAAGTTGCGCAAGCGCTCAGCAGATTTCTTTTGTGGTTCGTAACACCGGCGCTTCTGATCGATGCATTCAGCCGGGACTATAATGCGGCCGAAGCGCACAATCTTCTGCTGTCCGGTCTGCTCGGCATTGTATTCCATCTGCTGGCGGCAGGTATTGCGAAGCTCGCCATTCGCTGCGGCGACAAGGGGAAATGTGCCGTTGCGCGCATGAGTGCGATGTACTCGAACTGCGGCTTCATGGCGTTTCCGCTCATTTCTGCGGTGTTTGGAGAAATCGGCGTTTTTTACGGCAGTGCATTTGTCGGTATGTTCAATCTATCCCTCTGGACACAGGGGCGTGCTCTTCTGCTTGGTCGAAAGGGAATAACCATGCGGGGCGCACTGTGCAATGCCGGCGTTCTCGGCACGATCGCAGGCTGCGTGCTGTATTTCTGCCGCTTTCCGCTTCCCGGCATTGCAGGCAGTCTGGCGGCTTCTCTGGCGTCGCTTAATACGCCGCTTGCCATGATCGTGATCGGCGTATTTCTTTCCCGCTGTTCGCTGCGCTCGCTGCTGTGCTGTGAAGTGCTTTGGCCGTCGCTGCTCCGTACTGCCGTTATTCCGCTATGCTATTTCGCGGTCCTCTACATACTGCATGTCTCGCGATGGGGGAGCGCGGGTGGCTCCATTGGGACTGTTGTCATGCTCTGTGCATCCTGTCCGTCCGCTGCGAGCAGCGTGCTCATGACCGCATCTCTGGGTATGGACTCGGTCTACGGCTCACGTATTATTTTCATGACAAGCATTTTATCTGTTTTTACGATCCCAATGCTTGCGCTTCTAACCAGTTTAATCTTACTGTAATTGACAAAATACTTGCAGAAATGTATACTGTGTGCATAGACAAACTACGGCAGGTGAAACAGCATGGCACTGAAAAACTTAAAAAAGGATCCATCTCTGACGGATAAGGCGTACAGCGCAATTAAAAGCGCGATTATGAGTAATGAATTAACTCCCGGCACCGTTCTGGCGGAGGAAAACCTCGCCTCACAGCTCGGCATCAGCCGCACACCGCTCCGTGCAGCGCTGCAGCGTCTGCAGCATGAGGAGATCGTGATGCAGAACGGAAAAAACATGGTCGTAGCCGAGGTAACGGAACGGGATGTACGCGATATCTCTGTCGTGCGCATACAGCTGGAGCCGCTTGCCATCCACCTGCTGGCGCAGAACGGCGGCATTACAGCCAAACACCTCGACCGCCTGTATCTTTGCGGCGAAAAGCAGCTGAATGCCTTGCGGAGCGGAGACAGTGAGGCTTTTCTCGATCAGGATGCGCTGTTTCACGTCTCTCTCGCACAGCTGACCGGAAACAGCTTTCTCACAGATCTGGTAATCAAAAGCAACGAAACCATCCGGCGCTTTCATACGCTTTCCGGTTCGCTGTCGTTCCATGCAGAGGAAGCTGTGCAGGAGCATACCGTCGTGCTCGATTATCTGCGCGACGGTCGCTTTGACCTCGCAGAGCAAGCGCTTCGTTCGCATCTTGAGCAGGTGCAGCAGCGCATGTTTGCGAAATAACGTAATTGATCAGGCAATTTGATTTTTTCAGTTGCAGTCTGCGCAAAAATGCGGTATACTGTAATCATTAGAAAACAATAAAAATGATAGGAATACGGTAAGCGCCGTACTTCCATATCTCTCAAACAACAGGAGGTTTATCTCATGGCTATTACGAAAAAGACCACGATCGGCGAGGTTCTCAACCTCAACATCGAGACCGCAAAGTTCTTCATGGAAATCGGCATGCACTGTCTGGGCTGCCCGGCATCTCAGGGCGAAAGCATTGAAGAGGCTTGCATGGTACACGGTACGAATGCAGACGAGCTGGTTGCCAAACTCAACGCCTTCATTGGTGAGTAAGAGGAAAGACACGAGTCGGCGGTGTATTCTGCCGGCTCTCTTTTTTTAGGTTATGGAAAGTATGATTTTAACACCGCGCCTTGCCTGTATTGCAGCACTCGTGCCGCAGGGCGCGCAGCTTGCCGATGTTGGAACTGATCACGGCAAGCTCCCGATCACCCTGCTGATAGAAGGGCGTATCGCGCATGCGATCGGTTCAGATCTGCGCGAAGGCCCTCTCGATCATGCGGCGCGAAACGCCGAGGAGCATGGCGTCATCCTGCCGCTGCGGCTCGCTGCCGGTCTGGATGGTATTTCTCCCGAAGAATGTGACACGGTAACGATCGCGGGCATGGGTGGTCAGACGATTGCTGAGATATTGCAGAATGCTCCATGGACGGCCGACGGAGATCACCTGCTGCTGCTTCAGCCAATGACCATGATATATGAGCTTCGCCAATGGCTGTGGGCGCATGGCTATGCAATCGAGCGGGAAACACTGTGCAGAGAGGATCGGCGGCATTATGTCATCCTGTCTGTACGCGGCGGCGCGAAAGAATGCCTGTATCCGCGTGAAAAATGCGCAGTTTCTCCCGCGCTGCTCGCCGCGCCGGATGCCGGAGCTTATCTGCGCCATCTGATCGAGCGGGAAACTCGCGCATTAAACGGCATGGAGCGGAGCGAAAACACAGATATCGCGAAGCTTCGCAGTCAGCAGGCGCTTGTCCGCGAGCTGACCGCTGCACTGGAGGGATTGAAATGATAACTGTATCTGATGTACTTGATTTTCTGGAGGGCTTTGCACCTCCGGAGCTTGCTGAAAGCTGGGATAATGTAGGTCTGCTGTGCGGCGACCGGAGATCCGAAGTCACGAGTGTGCTCTGCGCACTCGACGCAACCGAGACTGTCGTACAGGAGGCGATCGACCGCGGCGCACAGCTTGTCGTTGCGCATCATCCGGCGATCTTCACATCGGTCAGTCGTGTTACGAGCGATGACGCGACCGGCCGAATCCTGCGCCTCGCCATCCGCCATGATATTTCGATCATCTGCATGCATACGAACGCGGACTGCGCGTTCGGCGGCGTGAACGACGCCTTGGCCTCCGCACTTTTCCTGACAAATGTCGTGAACATGGAAGCAGGGGAGAACGGTATGCTCGGCCGAACAGGTGATCTGCCGCGTGAAATGCAGCCGCATGAATTTGCGCTCTACGTTAAGGAATGCCTGCGCGCCGGCGGTGTCCGCTTCTGTGATGCGGGAAAACCGATTCACCGCGTAGCAGTCGGCGGCGGCGCCTGCGGCAAGATGATGGACAGTGCGATCGCAAAGGGGGCCGACGCTTTTGTAATTGGCGACTGCTCGTATGATCTGATGCAGCGTGCGCAGTCACTCGGCCTGACGCTCGTTGACGCCGGACACTTTCCGACGGAAAATCCGGTTGCGGCAGTGTTCGCCGACAAAATCAGCGAAGCCTTTCCTCAGCTGACTTCTGTCGTTTCCGAACGTCATGCTGACTGTATTCAATTTGTTTAAGGAAGATAAAAATGCCATTAGACGCAATCTGCCTCGGAGCAGTAACCAACGAACTCAATACCGTACTGACCGGCTGTCGTATAGAGAAAGTATATCAGCCCGATCGCGATGAAATCGTTATTCAGACACGCGGACAAGGCGGTGCGCGCCGTCTTTTAGTCTCTATTGCAGCCGGTACGCCGCGTGTGCACTTTATCGAGACCGCACGTGAAAATCCTGCCGTTCCGCCGATGTTCTGCATGTTGCTGCGCAAGCATGTGCAGGGAGCAAAAATCGCCGCAGTAACGCAGCCTGCGGTCGAACGAATGCTGAGCATCGAGCTCGATACAACAGATGAAATGGGTGTTGCCTGCAAAAAACATCTGATCTGCGAATTGATGGGCAAGCATTCCAACGTTGTTCTATGCGGCGAGGATAATCGTATTATCGACGCAATGCGCCGCGTGGACGGTGACCTGTCCGGAAAGCGACAGGTGCTGCCCGGCCTGTTTTACCGTATGCCGCCCGCACAGGACAAGCACGATCCGTTTGCCGTTTCCGGTGTTGGACTTGCGGCCGCTGCCGCACAGGCGGATGGTGAGCAGACGCTCGACCGCTTTCTGCTGAATACGCTGCTCGGATTTTCTCCGCTGCTCTGCCGCGAGCTTGCCTTCCGTGCAACAGGCGATACTGCAAAACCGCTCGGCACGCTGAGTGACGAAGAGAGAAATCGCCTTGCAAAGGTATATGATGATTTTCTCGCCTATATTGAGGAAAAAAGATGGAAGCCGTTTCTTCTGACAAAAAGCGAGGACAGCGCTGTCTTTGATTTCACATTTCTGCCGGTCACACAGTATGAAGGCCTCATGAATGTGACGCAGTATGAGAGCTTTTCGTCTCTCCTCGCTGCATTTTTTGAGAAAAAGGGAAGGGTAGAGCGCATGACGCGCCGCTCGTCCGATCTTCACAAGGCGGTAGTCAATGCGCGCGACCGGCTCGCCCGTAAGCTTTCCGCACAGAAGAAAGAGCTAGCCAGTGCCCATGACCGTGAAAAATACAAACGCACGGGTGAACTGATTACAGCAAACCTTTATCAGCTCGAAAAAGGCATGAACAAGGCAAAGGTTATCGACTACTACAATAAAGACTGTCCGGAAGTAGAAATATCTCTTGATGTTCGGCTGACGCCTCAGCAGAACGCGCAGAAATATTTCAAACTCTATACCAAGTCCAAAACTGCGGAAGAGGTATTGACCGAACAGATCAGACAGGGAAGTATCGAGCTTGATTATCTTGAAAGCGTACTCGTTCAGCTGGGTGAGGCAGAAACCGAACGTGATCTGGCGCAGCTTCGCGAGGAACTGACGCTGTCCGGTGTTCTTTCTGCGAAACAAACACGAAATAAAAAAGGCCGGCAAAAGCCGGTACAGGCAAAGCCGTTCCATTATCGGACAACCGATGGTTTTGATATTTTCGCAGGTAAAAACAACCTTCAAAACGATCTTCTTACCCTTAAAATTGCGTTCAAGAGTGATATCTGGTTCCACACGCAAAAGATACACGGGTCTCATGTCATACTTGTAACAGACGGCAGGGAACCGACGGAGCAGGCTATGACGGAAGCAGCTATGATTGCAGCTTACCATTCCAAGGCTCGTTTGTCCTCTATGGTACCAGTCGATTATACGCAGGTTCGCCAGGTTAAAAAGCCGGCAGGTGCGAAACCAGGCATGGTAATTTATCATGTTTACCAAACCGCTTATGTAACGCCCGACGAAACCGTAATCGAGAAACTCAGAATTGAATAATATCAGCTGATACTGCCGTCCTGCTATCAGAAACAGATCTGTGACCGGATTGGGGTTGTATTTGCGGCTGGCACGGCCTGTTCAGAGCCAGCCGCATCATTTATCAAGGATTGCTGTTACGCCATGTCTTGCGATTATACTTAATTAAAATTTATATATATTTCTGTTGACATTTACTCAATACTATGGTATTATAATTAAGTCGCTGATACATGTTAGATGACAACAATAATATATGGAAGGTTTCCCGAGTGGCCAAAGGGAACAGACTGTAAATCTGTCGTCTATGACTTCGGTGGTTCGAATCCACCACCTTCCACCATAAAAGCACTTCGTTTGAAGTGCTTTTTTTCTTTGCCGAAACAAACCCAATTCACCGCTTACACTAGATAAGAACGTAACGCAACTGAAGTACCCCCAAAAAAGTTATACAGAAATTTAATGTAGAAATTGTTCAGGCTGTTAAAAGGGCTTGTTGTCTGTGAATTGCAGGCGGCAGGCCCTTTTGCTTTACCTTGATTCTTCGGTTATTGCAGCAGTCCGGATACTCAATAAGGTCTGTTTGAGGCGTTCCATGGAATGAAATTTCTGCGAATAGAGCAGCTCATTTTTGAGTATTCTAAAGAAATTTTAAATCAAATTATTTTTAACGTGATCCTGATCGCTCAGTCTGACAAGATGCTTGATAAGCAGATACGATCTCTGATTGAATATGATGTGAAGCATATCAAGATGAACAACGGCTTTTTCTTCTTCCTGCCTACGTCCTTTCTGGCCGTTGAAAAGTGGTATGGACAGCGCATGAAGCTGGGCAGCCAGGTGATCTGGTATCACAAGCGCATAGCCGCCCTTTACGACTCGTACGCGCTGTTTGATACGATGACGGACAGCAGCGCCGGACAGGGGGAACCGCGAAGCGGTGGGACCCGTCCCGGCGTTGCGTCTCCGTCCTCGTGCGAGAACACGCAAACGGCCGTAGACGGCGCGTGACGCTCACAAGGATGAAAGGCAAGAGCCGATACGGCGGATTGCCTACAAACCGCACAGCACGTTCTACGGCGGCGTAACGGCAGGCGTGCGGGCAGGGGGTAGCGCCGGGCACGTTTGATATACGCGCTCTAATGACAGAAAGGAGAACGTTAAATGTTGACACTATGGGACATCTTGGAGCAGCTGTGCAATGGCGGCTTCCTGGTGGAGTCTTTCCGGCCGGATGCAGCTTCGCGCATTGGCCTGTATCGTATATTTGAGAGTTAAATCTGCTGCTGTTGACAGAATTGTTCATGTCTGGAACAGCGGTTCTGATGCTCTCTGTTCGGTTCAAAAATTCTGGATTGGTCATAGTCCTTCGGTGTGTTCGCAGAACTACACATTGCAGGCGAGTACCGGCGATACGTTCTTTATGGGTATTGGCGTTTATGGCAAGGCTCCTTCTGCTTACTGGGAAACTGTGAAGCTTGAATTTAATCCGGCGAAGGTAGGGCGGTGTCCCTGGTTTTCTGCTCTGTACAATGAGTTGATAGCTGCTGCAAAGTATGTGGACTTTAAGCGGTTCGACGTTGCGATTGATATTCCGGTGGCGCGATCTCGGCTGCGCCTGGTGAAAGACCAGCGCAAGTACACGCTGATGAAGTACAGCAATGAAAATATGACGGAATATCTTGGCGTGCGATCTTCACACGGACAAGTGAAGCTTTATAACAAAGCGCTGGAACGTGGACTTGAAAGCGATCTGACACGTTTGGAGATAACCGTTGATTATGAACGGTGCAGCTGGGGCGAGTTTAGGCGGCTGTTTCCGGTGGTGCTGGATAACGGTTCGCAGCTGCCGGACGATCTGAACGGCACGGATTATGTTTTGTGTATGGCCTGCCTGGAACATGCCGAGTATTTACAAGCGTTACCGTTCCGCAGGCGCAAAAAAATTGAGCAGTTGCTCGCGACAACTGCCCAAAACGTTCAACCTGATGAACTATCTTACAAGGATATTTTAGCACAGATTTTGTACTATGGCAAGGATATAAAACCGGAAATGTGGGCAGATTTTCACGAAATTGATGCAGAAATTCCGGAAGAATGGACAAAAAAGAAAACGAAAATGTTCGATGAAATAAAATCCTGCGGACAGTTCCAGATTTAGCGTGAACTTGAACAAAATTGTTATTTTGCATACATTAGCGTCGCATATGGTCTATGCAGACGTTGGAGCGCAGCGAGGGCAGCGAACCGGCTGCGTTCGCCCGCGAAAACATCTGCATAGGTAATTATACAAAATAAAAGTTTTGTATAATTGGGGGGCAGCTATTTGCTAATATTCGTATTCAGCCACTCGATCGCGGCAGCAACGGCATGGGAATTATTATCTCGCACAACAACATCTGCAAGACTTTTTGTACTATTTGCTGCATTTTCTGGTACAAATGAAACACCGGCAACCTGAAGCATCGGATCGTCATTCGAACTGTCACCGATAGCTAATACATTTTTATGCTTAATCCCAAGCATATCAGCGATTTTCAAAAGAGATGATCCTTTGTTAACATTCGCAGCAGTAATCTCCCAAAAATTCGGTGTACTTGCCGCGATGCAGAACTCATTTTCATAACGCGACAGGAACTTTCGAACGTCAGCCATGATCAGCTCCGGGCCGGTCAAATTGATCTTACACCAGCCCAAAGTATCTGGCAGTTCGCAATCAGACACCATATCGTATTTGAGATTGAGAACGCGCATATGATGTTCGGTTTCTGCACTCATCCGGCGTACATGAATTTTTTCTCCTTCAAATATTTCGCAGCCCAATTGTGAAAATTTTGACAAAGCGGTATCCATCAGCTCCACCGTTTTTTGAGGCATTCCGGCACACCACATTATATTTTGGCTGGAATCCATAATCAGTGAGCCATTCAAATGAGTGTATGGTGCATTGAACGGCAACAGTGTGCGATATACATCTATCGCTCGTGGCGCGCGCCCTGTTGCGAGCGAAAAACTGCCTCCATTTTTGACAAAATACCATATTGCCTCTTGGTTTTTCGCAGATATCTGTTTTCTGCTGTCCAGCAGTGTCCCGTCCATATCGCAGCCGAGCAGCAGCCCATCAAATTTTTTCATTGCATTCTCTCCAGCTTTTGCAGAATTTCTACAAAGTAATCAGGCAGCGCTGCTGAAAACGTCATCCGCTCCCCTGTTTTCGGGTGTGTTAGCGTTAGCTCTGCGGCGTGCAGACATTGCCCCCCAATATCGGAAAACCTGTCTTTTTTCAATCCGTACACAGGATCACCGATAATCGGATGTCCGATCGAGGCCATATGCACGCGAATTTGATGTGTACGCCCGGTTTCAAGCTGAAATGCCATATGCGTATAGCCACGGTATCGTTTCAGCACAGTATAATGTGTGATTGCTTCTCTTCCGCCCTCAACAATAGCCATGCGCTTGCGATCGGTTTTGTGTCGTGCGATCGGCTTGTCAACCGTTCCGCTGTCCTCGCGAGGGCTTCCAACTACGATTGCTTCATAGCCGCGATACGCAGTATGTGTCGCAATCTGTGCGGCAAGACTCTGATGAGCGCTGTCGTTTTTGGCAACGACAAGCAGTCCGCTGGTGTCTTTGTCGATGCGATGAACAATGCCGGGACGATGCTCGCCGTTAATGCCGGAAAGGCTTTCACCGCAGTGAAACATAAGCGCATTCACAAGCGTGCCGGACCAGTTTCCGACTGCCGGATGCACGACCATGCCGCGCGGTTTATTCACCACAACGATATCCTCATCCTCATAGACGATATCGAGCGGAATATCTTCGGCTGCAAGGTCAACCTCACGCAGCTCCGGCATAATGACAGTAAGAACCTCTCCGCCAGCGAGCTTGTAATTCTTTTTGACAGATTTTCCATCAGCATTTACCGCCTGCTCCGAGAGCAGATTTTGTACAGCAGAACGTGTCAGGCCGTCTATATGCTCGGACAGCCAGCGGTCAATACGCTTGCCTGCGTCCTCATGCGGTACGGTTAGCTTCATCTCATTCATTGTCGTTCACCGCTTCGTTTTTATCATTCGGCTTATCCTTATGCTGAAACATAAAATAAATAACAAACAATACGCCGCCGACGCAGATAAAGATATCCGCAACGTTAAACACGGGGAAATGAATAAGACGAAAATCAAACATGTCAACTACAAAGCCTCTTGCAACGCGGTCAACGGCATTGCCGACCGCGCCTGCTGCAATCAGAACAAGGGACCAGCTGCCCAGCGCTGTCTGCATCAGTTTTTTCGAAAGTGCGTAACAGATTGCAAGCGTAATAACCGCTGCGAGTGCAACAAAAATCCAACGTGAATCAAATTTCGCAAACATGCTGAACGCTGCTCCGCGGTTTTCGATATAGGTCAGATGAAAAACGTTCTCGATGAGCGGAATAGTATGCTGCGGCTGAAGCACAGTAAACGCCCAGTGCTTTACCACTTGATCAACCACGATCATGACAAGAATTGCCGCAATATATAAAGGCATGAAATAATTCTCCTATCAGCTAAAAAGGAGGGAACAGAAAGACCTGTTCCCCCCTTCCCTTTTATTTGTTGTCTCAGCCGACGACCTTAGCGCAGCGTGCGCACAGAGCCGGATGGGCAGCATCCGAACCGACGGATTTCGCCTGCTTCCAGCAGCGCAGGCACTTCTCGCCTGCTGCGCGGACGACAGAAATCGTCAGGCCCGGCAGTTCCTCACTTGCGAGGCCTTCGCCCTCGCCTGCAACAACATCCATTTCAGAAACGATGCACAGGTCAGCCAGATCCTGGCCGCAGCCGTTCATGAATGCAGCAGTATCAGCATCCGTATAAACGGTTACATGAGCCTCAAGCGGCTTGCCGATCGTCTTGGCGTTGCGAGCACCTTCCAGCGCCTTGTTCACATCATCGCGGAACGCGATCAGCTTATTCCACTTTTCCGTCTCCGCCTCATCAAATGCAAACGCATCATCAGCCTGCGGCATCTCATTATATGCAACGTTGCGTACATCGTCCTCCGCTGCATGCGGCATAGCCTGCCAGATCTCATCTGCGGTGAAGCAGAGGATCGGAGAGAGCATGCGAACCAGAGCGCTCAGGATACGATAGATCGTGGTCTGAGCAGCACGGCGGCTTGCACCTGCCGTCTCGTCGCAGTACAGACGGTCCTTGATAACGTCGAGATAGAAGTTCGACATATCAACGACGCAGAAGTTGTGAATTGCGTGGAAAACGGTGTGGAACTCGTAGCTGTCGTAACCCTCGCGTACCTTTGCGGTCAGTTCATTCAGCTTCATCAGCGCCCACTTGTCCAGATCGGTCAGATCAGCATAAGCGACTGCATCGGTCTTGGGATCGAAATCAGCGAGGTTGCCCAGAATATAGCGGGCCGTGTTGCGGATCTTCAGATAGTTCTGAGAGAGATGCTTGAGCATATCCTTGGAGATACGCATATCCTGACGGTAGTCCGAAGAGGCGACCCACAGGCGCATAACATCAGCGCCGTACTGCTTGAGAATGTCCTCCGGGGCAATGCCGTTGCCGAGCGACTTGGACATCTTCTGGCGCTCCTCATCAACGATCATGCCATGCGTAATGACCGTCTTATACGGCGCCTTGCCCTGCGTTGCGATAGAGGTCAGCATAGAGGACTGGAACCAGCCGCGATACTGGTCATTGCCTTCCAGATATACGTCGACCGGAGTCTTTTGACCCTCGCGATTTTCAATGACTGCGCGCCAGGACGAACCGGAGTCGAACCATACGTCCATGGTATCGGTTTCCTTGTCGAAATCGGCGCAGCCGCACTCGCACTTGATGCCTTCCGGCAGGATCTCAGCAGCGGACATATCGAACCATGCGTTGGAACCCTTCTCGCGGAACAGGTCAGCGACTGCCTTGATGGTCTGCTCGTTAACAAGCGGCTTGCCGCACTTCTTGCAGGTAAAAATCGGAATCGGAACACCCCAGACACGCTGGCGGGAAATGCACCAGTCCGAACGTTCGCGGATCATGGAAGTCATTCGTTCCTGACCCCAGCCCGGAATCCATTTGATATCCTCGCAGGCCTTGACAGCATCGTCCTTGAGAGCGTCAACCGAGCAGAACCACTGCTCCGTGGTACGGAAGATAATCGGGTTCTTGCAGCGCCAGCAGTGCGGATAGCTGTGAACGATATCCTCGGTTGCGAGAAGTGCGCCGCAGTCATTGAGATCCTTGAGGATAACCTCATTGGAGTCCTCTACGAACATGCCCTCATACTTGCCCGCTTCAGCCGTATGACGGCCCTTGCCGTCAACCGGAACAATGATCGGAATTTTATACTTCTGGCAAACGATAAAGTCATCGGCACCAAAGCCCGGAGCGGTATGAACACAGCCGGTACCGGCATCGAGCGTTACATGCTCACCGACGATAACGAGCGACTCGCGGTCATACAGCGGATGCTTTGTCTTGATCATTTCCAGATCAGAGCCAAGGCAGGTTGCGAGAACTTCCCACTCGGAGATGCCTGCGGTCTTCATGACGGACGCGACAAGCTCCTTCGCCATGACATAAATCTCGCCGGACGGAACCTTAACGAAATCATATTCAAAGAACGGATTAAGGGAAATCGCCAGGTTGCCCGGGATCGTCCATGTCGTGGTCGTCCAGATGACGAAGTAAACGTTGTCCTTGCTGCCAAGCAGCTTGGTGATCACGCCCTTGTCATCGGTTACTGCGAACTTGACGAAAATGGACTTGCACGGAATATCCTTATACTCGATCTCGGCCTCAGCCAGAGCAGTCTCATCATGCGGGCACCAGTAAACCGGCTTCTGACCCTTGTAGATGTAGCCCTTCTTTGCCATTTCGCCAAAGATCTCGATCTGAGCTGCCTCGTAATCGTGAGTCAGGGTCAGATACGGACGATCCCAGTCACCGATAACGCCCAGACGCTTGAACTGCTCGCGCTGCGTGTTAACATGATCGTGTGCAAACTCTTCGCACTTGGAGCGGAACTCAGCAACGGAAACCTTGCTGCGGTCCATGCCGTATGCCTTGATTGCCTGACGCTCGATCGGCAGGCCGTGCGTATCCCAGCCCGGAATATACGGCGCCTGATAACCCATCATATTACGCGAACGCAGAATAAAATCCTTGAGGATCTTATTGAGCGCGTGACCCATATGCAGGTTTCCGTTTGCATACGGAGGGCCGTCATGCAGAACGAAAAGCGGCTTGCCTTCGTTCTTCTTCATCAGTTCGTGATACAGATCTGCATGCTCCCAGTTTTCCAGGAAACCCGGCTCGCGCTTGGGAAGACCCGCACGCATCGGGAAATCTGTTTTTGGCAGATTGATTGTATTATTATAATCCTGCTGCATTGGCAGTATTCATTCCTTTCAGTTTTGACTTGCAGCGGCTGTTGCAGCCGCTCTTATTTCGTTTTTTTCGGATCGTAGTCTGCGCCAAACTTCAGCTCACCGAAATCAAACTTGCGAGTGGAGTCCTCAGCCGGAGCATCCGCCTTGTCAGCAGCTGCATTTTTTTCATCAGCCGCAGGCTTTGCGATTTTTGTGGTCTTGTCATCGACCTTCGTCTTCTCCTGAGTCTGTGCAGGCTGCACCAGCTTCTCTGCCTTTGCAAGCTCGACAAGGGCCTTAGCCTGAGCCTGATATGCCGCCGAAACACGTGCAACAAACTCGACCGTGCTCTTGCGGGCAGCCTCAAGCTTGCGTGCCTCGAGCTCGATTTCGCTTCTGGTATCCTGTACCTTGCTCTCGGTTTCGGTCTTTGCGGCGGCAACGATGTCTTCGGCTTCCTTCTTTGCCTTGTCGATCGTATCCTGTGCGATCGACTGAGCAGACATCAGGGTGCGGCGCATTCCGTCCTCAACACCGCGGTACTCCTCAATCTTGTCAACCAGAACCTTCATCTTTGCTTTCAGAGAAGCGTTTTCCTTCTGCATGGCAGCGAACTCCTCTGCGACGCGCTCGAGAAAGGTATCGACCGATTTCATATCGTATCCGCCGAAAACAGCCTTTTCAAAGCCGATCTCTTGAATTTCCTGCACCGTCATAGTCTTTCCTCCGTAAAAATGTTTGTTTTGCCCGATGCACGGGAAAATGGCCGGGCATTGCCCGACCACCCGCATGTTTCTTTTTGCAGGCATCACAGCATATAAACAACCTGTTCCAGAACAATGATCGTGAAAAATGCCAGCATGAACGGGATGTCAAACGGACATCTCCTGAAGGCATCAATCTGGCTCACAAGACTCCGAAACGGCTGAATCAGCGGTTCGGTAAGCATACAAAGAAACTCATACAGTCTGGAGCCGCCGGCCTGAGAGAACCAGCTGAGTATCGCTCTGGCAAAGAGCAGAAACTCAAGAATGCGCAGCAGATTGCCGACAATATATGAAGCTATCATGTTCACAGCAGCAGCCCTTAGAAATACATACCGCTGCTCTCAAGCTCATCGATCAGATCGCCCATAATGTCTACATTGTAGGGCGTGATGATATATGTGCTGTTTGCAACCTTTTTGATCTTGCCTTCATTCGCATATGCAACACCGCTCAGAAAATCCACCAGACGACGCGCGATATCCTTGTTTGTCTGCTCCAGATTGAGGACCACCGTGCGCTTGTCCTTCAGATGATCTGCAATTTCAGCCGCCTGTTCAAAGCGATCAGGCTTGACAAGAACCACTGCAAGCTTGCTGGTCGTGTTGATGCTGACGACCTTGTTATCCCGCAGGCTCTCATGGCGCGGCTGCGAAACAGTGTTCTCCACAGTGGCACTGCTATACGAGTGATCGTACGAACGGTTTTCGTACGATGAAGGCACACTATTTATTGCAGGTTCTTCGCTGCGCGGCTGCCGGGACATATCCTCTTCGTAATCGTCCTCAGCATCCCCGCCCTTGACCCAATCAAGAAAGCTTTTGATCGAACCCATGTAAGTTCCTCCTTATATTTTAAGGCGAAACGATCTGATAAGGCCGTGCGCCAAAGATCGCCGTGCCGATGCGAACCATGTTTGCACCGCACGCAATCGCCGTTTCAAAATCATTTGTCATTCCCATCGACAAATAATCCATATCTACATTATCGTATTTTTTTGTCAAAATGTCAACAAATACTTGTCGCATTTCATTGAAATAGCGCAAGTTTTTCGTTTCTGCATCGGCTACCGGCGGAATTGCCATCAATCCGCGTATATGAAGCGACGGTTTTGCACGCAAAGTGTCGATTGCATCCAGCAGTTCATCCGGGTCAATGCCGCTCTTGGCCTGCTCTCTGCCAATGTTGACCTCGAGCAGAATATCCTGTCGGATGCCATGCTTTGCGGCCTCTTTTGCGATCGCTTCGCCAAGATGAACCGAACCGACCGACTGGATCAGAGAGACCTTGCCGACCAGAAACTTTACCTTATTGGTCTGGAGCGTGCCGATAAACTGCAGGTCCGCTCCTTCATAAGCGTTCTGTTCATACTTTTCAAGCAGCTCCTGCACACGGTTTTCACCGCACACCTCGATGCCTGCGCGAATCGCTTCCTGGACGCGTTCCGCATCATTCATCTTGCTCGCGGCAACCAGTATGATGTCTTCCGGCTTTTTTCCTGCTTTTTCCGCTGCACGCGCTACCCGTTCCTTTACCTGAGCGATGCGTTCATGCAGCTCATTTCTTTCCTGTTCTGTCATGTTTTCACCACCGTATTATCCTTTAGATCTGTTCCTCGGACAATGACCTGATCCTGCTCGACCAGCATATCCGAATCGGTTGCACTCTGCTCGACGATATAGCTGTCATCGGTCTCATACAGCTTGTTGATCACCTTGAATTTGCGTACCGAGCCGCTGAGAATGAACACACCCGTGTCCTTATGCTTCTCACCATTGCTGTCCGTCCATTCCTCCACGCGCAGTGCGCTCTTGGGAACGCTCAGGCCGGTGTACGATGCAATGATGATTTCGACCGGCTGCTGACGCATGGAAACCATCCCGCTGTTGAAATCAGTGCCTTCCAGCACGAGCAAAGCTGTATCATCATCATGCTCCCAGTTAACCGCATACACGGTTACCGGGCTCGTGAGAGATGCCTGAGTAAAATTGACCTTAAGCTCCTGACCGATCTGCAGCCGTTCCGCCTGTTCCGCCGGAATTTCGCAGGCCAGATACCAGCTGAAGCCCTGCACCATCTTGCCGAGCGTTGAGCTGCTGTGACGTGTTTCGGGTGCCTTGGATGTCAGCTCACGAAAGCGCGCAACCGTCAGACCCGAAAGCGATGCCGGCTTGAGCGTATCTTCAAAGCCATCTACGATCTCGGAAAAATATCCGGAGCAGGGCGCCTTCAATTCAGCGGTTCGACCGGACAGACTCTGCTGCAGGCTGTCGCGCTGCGCGCTCAGAGAATCCCGCTCCGCACGGATTGAGGCGGAGTCCAGCTGATCCGCAGCGCGGCGCAGAGAAAGCGTTCGCAGGGATGCAGATGAGGAAGTAAGCACGCTGCCCGAGCCTTCCTTGGTCTCAGCGGCAAGGTTTTGAATGGCCAGCGTAATCTGCTGATCGATCTTCGCTGTGTCAGAACTGTCGTTTGCGGTCTGAAGCGCAGTATCGAGCTGACTGATCCGGTCATCGAGCGGATCCAGCTGACGGCTGAGCTCCAGTGCTTCATCATCGCCGTACACAACCGCAAGCGGCGCATTTTTCTGCACACGCTCACCGCTGTATACGATATGCTTGACTGACTCACCGCCGCCCTTGATCGTGATTTCATCGCGAACGAACCATCCGTCCGCGGTGAAGCTGTCATTCACCGTGACGCGCATAGCCGGTGTCGTTTCCGGCGCTGCCGAAAAAATACCGAAAAAGCTGCGTCCGATATACAGCAGCACGACTGCAGCAATCATCATAAAAACCAGATGGCTGCGGTCACGTTTCTGCTGCCGTGCCGGTTTTGTTTTCTGTTTTTGTTCCATGAATTGCCTCGTAAGTAATCAACTGTCCGCACGCTCCTCCCTCGCTCCGTACAGCTCCACCGGATGCTGCGGAATGATCGTGGAAATTGCATGCTTGTAGATCATCTGCTGTTTCCCTTCGCTTTCCAGAATAACGACAAAGTTATCAAATCCACGGATAATTCCCCGCATTTGAAAGCCGTTCATCAGAAAAAACGTTGTATTCTGACTCTGCTGACGCAGAGCAGCAAGCATTCTGTCCTGCAGATTGATTTCGTTTCGCACAATAATACCTCCGTTGCTGTTGCAGTTTATGGTATCATTGTACACCGTGTTTTTGCAGATATTCTGTCGAATGCTGCAGGACATCTGCAAACTCTTCACTCTTATTATAATATATCCAGTGGATGCTGTCATCCCTTTTCAGCCAGGTAAGCTGCCTTTTTGCATAATTTCTGCTTCGGCGTTTTAACAGCTCGATACAGCTTTCGAGGGTTTCGCTGCCCTCCAGATAGCCAAGGAGCTCCTTGTAGCCGATCGCCTGCGCCGCCGTTCCCGCAAGAAGTCCATTTTCCCAAAGATATCTGGTCTCATCGATCAGCCCGTCACGAATCATGTCGTCAACCCGGCTGTCGATTCGATGATAAAGCGTCTGCCGGTCTTTCGGACACAGCCCGAGCTTGATTGCCTGGTATTTCGGCTCCGGACGCTTGTGCAGGCGGTTCATTTCTCCGATTGTCATACCCGTCTGCTCGTATACCTCGAGCGCACGGATAACACGCTTCAGATTATTCGGATGCAGCCGTTCTGCGCTTTCCGGATCGACCTCTGCAAGGCAGGCGTGCACTGCTTCGTTCCCCTGTTCACGAGCCATGATTTCGTATTTTTTTCGAACAGAGAGATCGGTCTCGTCGCCCGAAAAGGTGCTGCACTCGATCAGCGCATCCATATAAAGCCCCGTGCCGCCGACGACGACGGGTATCATGTTCCGCGAAAGAATATCCTGCGCAGCCGCATCTGCGAGTTCGACATACCGGGCTACCGAAAATGCCTCTCCCGGTTCGCACACATCAAATAGATGGTGTCGGATGCCCTGCCTTTCTTCAATGGTCGGCTTGGCCGTTCCGATGTCCATATATCTGTACAGCTGCATGGAATCAGCCGAAATGATCTCGGTATGCAGTTTTTTCGCAAGTGCAACAGAAAGTGCGGTTTTGCCGCTTGCGGTCGGTCCGCAGATGCAGACCAATCGATTATCCATGAAGTCAGCTCCTTGCCTACTGGTTAACACGTTTGAACATTTTATCCAGTTCATATTTTGTCAGACGAACAGTCGTCGGTCTGCCATGCGGGCAGGATCGCACGTTATCGTCCGAAAGCACACGGTCACACAGATTTTGCAGCTCCAGCATCGTTGTTGCTCTGCCTGCCTTGATCGCTGCTTTGCATGCGACCGTATGAATGAGGTCATCCAGACGGTCCGGCACTGTTGTGCGGCTGTTCATTGCTTTCTCGGCCAGCTCACTGATAACGCTCTGGACGTCGCCGCTGTCCAGATACGCCGGTACGCTGCGTACAGCAAAGCTGTTCTCACCAAACGGGTCGATAGAAAATCCAGCTTTGCGAATATCCTCCAGCTGCGTCTGGACTGCTGCCGCCTCCTCGCCGGTCAGTTCGACCACGACCGGCGTCAAAAGCTGCTGCTGCGGCATTTCTGTCTCAGCGCGGAGCTTATTGAACAGAATTCGCTCGTGAGCCGCATGCTTGTCGATGAGCAGCAGACCGTCTTCATCCTCTGCTATGATGTAGGTGCGGAAGCACTCGCCGATGACGCGCGCACCGTGATCGATCGGCTCATATACCGGCTCCTCCGCCGCAGTTTTCTGCGGATTCGTCTGCGACTGCGGAATATTGACCAGATTATCCTCGGATGCCGTATCGCTTGCAAGTTCCGCTGCTTCTTCATCCGTCTGTGGCCGTTCGGCAGGGAGAACTGCAATATCAGCCTCCGGTTCGACCTTTTCCTGCGTATTCTTCAGCTCACTTGGAAGCTGTACACGGCCGACCGCGCGTGCCGGATCGGGTTTAAAGTTCCCGAGCGGCGGTGCAGACATATAGACCGGACGTACAGTACGCGGCGGTACGGATACCAGAAAATCCTCCAGCTCCGCATCCTCACCTTTCGAGACCGGCTGTGTCTGAAGTGGCTGCGCAAACGAGCGTGCAGCCGGTGCCGGTTCGGAACGCGGCACAGCAAAGCGCTGCTGTTCCTGCGTGAGATTGTCCTCGCGGGGCGTATGCTTTTCCTTGTGCTCAAGCTGCGGCGTATTATCGTTCGCTGCAAGTGCGTTCTTACAGGCAATGTAGACCGCCTCGAACACCGGTTTTTCCTGTGAAAACTTGACTTCCGTCTTTGCCGGATGCACATTGACATCAACTGCCGACAGCGGAAGCTCCAGAAAAATTGCGCCGGACGGGTATTTTCCCGTAATGATGGCATTTCGATATGCCTCTTCAAGCGCCGCCTGCATGAGCCGGCTTTTGACATAGCGTCCGTTGACGAAAAAATGCTGCATGGAACGATTGGCACGTCCTGCGTGCGGCTTTACAATATAGCCGTGGACAGTCAGTCCATTATGCTCGTTTTCCGGAACCTCGATCATATTTGCCGTCATTTCTTTTCCGAACACCGCAAATACCGGCGTAATCAGCTTCCCCTTGCCGTCTGTTGAAAAGACCTGCTTTCCGTCGCGGATCAGGGTGAATGCAATTTCAGGGTGCGACAGTGCAGCGTGCTGAACAACGCCAAGTACATATCCGGCTTCTGTAAAATCTTTTTTCAAGAACTTCATGCGTGCCGGGGTATTATAGAAGAGATCTCGAACAACAATCGTCGTACCCTCCGGGCAGCCGGCCTCTTCGTTTACCTGTATCTCTCCGGCTTCCAGATGCAGATGAACGCCTGCGATTGCTTCCCTCTGGCGCGTAAACAGATCGATCCGTGTGACGGACGAGATCGCTGCAAGAGCTTCACCGCGAAAACCAAGCGTGCCGATCGCAGCAAGATCCTCTTCGCTTCTGAGCTTGCTGGTCGCGTGACGGCGGAATGCGACAGGTGCATCCTCCGGCGCCATGCCGCAGCCATTGTCTGCGATACGGAGATAGGTAATGCCGCCGTTTTCAATTTCTACTGTAATGCGGTTTGAGCCGGCGTCGATCGCATTCTCGACCAGCTCCTTTGCAACCGAAGCCGGGCGCTCCACTACCTCGCCTGCCGCAATCAGATCGGCAAGGTGCGAGGATAGCTCTTTAATAATTGCCATTATAATTTCCTTTCCGGAAAAATTTCAAATGCGGTCAAAGCAATACCGCTTCATGTAACAGGAGCGATTTGTGAACAGATTCTGTGTGCTGGTGAGAAGTGTTTTTACAGTCATGCTTGATGCCTTACTGTGAAATCACAGCAAGGTCAGGATGCAAAACCTCCGCAAAGCACCGCAGTATTCATTCTGCGGAATCGCCTTAAGAGCCGCGCTCCTGCTCTGCAAGCCGTTTCAGTTCATACAGAGCGTTCAGCGCTTCGATCGGTGTCATAACATCCATCTGAAGACAGCACAGGCGTGCAACAACGCCGGTAGCGATCATGTGTCCAAAGGACATCTGATCATCTTCCTCCTCCTGCTCTTCAATCGGATGGATTTCAATCTGCGGCATGGTGGACTCAAGTTCCTTAAGCACCGCCTTGGCGCGTCTGATCACTGCGTTCGGTACGCCTGCGAGCTTGGCAACTTCAATGCCGTAGCTGTCATCGGCGCCGCCACGCACAATGCGGCGGAGAAAGGTGATATCATCTCCGCGTTTTTTAACCGCAATATTGTAGTTTTTCACTCCATCAATCAGGTCTTCCAGCGCTGTCAGCTCATGATAATGCGTTGCAAACAGAGTTCGCGCACCGATACGCCGCTTATTCGCAATGTACTCCACGACAGCACGCGCAATGCTCATGCCGTCATAGGTAGAGGTGCCGCGGCCGATTTCGTCGAGGATAATCAGACTGGATTTCGTTGCCTGATTCAGAATATCCGCGACCTCGCTCATCTCCACCATAAAGGTGGACTGACCGCTTGCCAGATCGTCCGATGCACCGACACGGGTGAACACCCGATCCACAACGCCGATATGCGCCGACGAAGCCGGAACGAACGAGCCGATCTGCGCCATAATCGCAATCAGTGCGACCTGACGCATATAGGTCGATTTACCGGCCATATTCGGTCCCGTGATAATCGCGATGCGGTTATCACCTTCATCGAGCAGTGTGTCATTCGGGATGAACATGCTGTCCTTGAGCATTTTTTCGACAACCGGATGACGGCCGTCATGTATCTCGATCTTATCCGAAAAATCAACGATCGGGCAGATATAGTTCTGGTCGCAGGCGACATCAGCAAGCGAGCAGAGCACATCGATCTGTGCTACCGCCTGCGCCGAGCGCTGCACGCGATGCACCTCAGCTGCAACACGGTCGCGCACCTGAATAAACACATCATATTCCAGTCCGGACAGGCGTTCCTGTGCACCGAGCACTGTGCTTTCGAGCTGCTTGAGCTCATCGGTGATGTATCGTTCACAGTTTGCGAGCGTCTGCTTGCGAATGTAATTTTCAGGGACAGCGTCCGAGTTGGAACGGGAAACCTCGATATAGTAGCCGAACACACGATTATAACCGATTTTCAGCTTGGAAATACCGGTTTTTTCACGTTCCTGCTGCTCGATAGCCGCAATTTTCCCCTTGCCGCCGCTCGCGAGGTCACGAAGCGTATCAATCTCTTCGTTATAGCCGCTGCGGATCAGACCGCCGTCTCGAAGAAGGACCGGCGGCTCCTCGACGATAGCCGCTTCAATCAGCTCACGCACATCCTCAAGCAGGTCAATATTTCCGGTTAACTCTCTGAGCAGAGACTGTTCAAATGCAGATGCGTGTGCATGAATTTCCGGCAGACAGGAGATAGCTGACGCCAGCGCACGCAGATCACGGCAGTTCGCTGTGCCGTAAACGATGCGTCCAATCAGACGCTCCATATCAAAAACCTTGCGAAGCGCATCGGTCAGTGCCGTGCGGTTGATCACATCGTCGCACAGCGCGCTGACGGCCTGCTGACGCCGCGTAATATGAAGCGGATTATAAAGCGGTTTTTCGATCCACTGCCGGATCAGCCGGGAACCCATTGCGGTATGCGTCTGATCAAGAACCCACAAAAGCGTACCCTTTTTCTCCTTGGTGCGCATGGTCTCGCACAGCTCGAGATTGCGTCTCGCGTTCAGATCCAGCTCCATATACTGCCCCTGCTGATACAGCCTCAGATCATTGAGGCCTGCAAGGCTCGCAGGCTGCGTTTTTTCAAGATAATCGAGCAGGCCGCCAAGGGTGCGGGTCGCGAACGGCATAACCCGGAGACCTGCCGCATCAAAATCCTCTATATGGAAGTATTTGCGGATACGCTCTCCCGCTGCTTCCGCGTCGAAGCATTCCTCTTCCATCGGTTCCACAAGCGCTTCTTCCAGCCGCTCAGCGACAAAGGAGCGAAACTCCTCATACGAAATCGCGAAGCCGCCTGCGAGAATCTCACGAGGTGAAAAACGAGCCAGCTCGTTATACACGTCGACCCATTCCTCTGTGTCGGTTGCGTAGACAACGCCTGTTGAAATATCTGCAAAGCACATGCCCATGTCCTCATGGGTGGCATAGATACAGGCAAGGAAATTATTGCGGCTCTCATCGAGCATAGATGCGTCAACAACCGTGCCGGGGGTGACGCGGCGAATAATATCGCGTTTTACCAGGCCTTTTGCCTTCTTCGGATCTTCCAGCTGCTCGCAGATCGCAATTTTATAACCTTTTTGCACCAGCTTTGCGATATAGCCTTCTGCACTGTGATACGGCACGCCGCACATGGGAGCGCGCTCCGCCTGACCGCAGTCACGGCCGGTCAGCGTCAAATCAAGCTCGCGTGAGACAAGCTTTGCATCATCAAAAAACAGCTCGTAAAAGTCGCCCAGACGGTAAAACAGCAGATAATCCTTGTTTTTATTCTTGATTTCAAAATACTGCTGCATCATGGGCGTGAGTTCAGCCATATTTGCCTCCTGTCTAACGAAAGGTGGATTATGATTTTTTTACTGCGAACAGGCATCTCAGCGAGGTCTTTTCAATCTCCGCCTGAATGAATTCGCCGATTTGGATATTTTCACCGCGCACGCATACCAGAAGATTGCCCTCCGTCCGGGCGGTATACGGATAGTCCGGCCCCTTGGCCGCTCCGTCTACCAGCAGACGCAGCGTTTTTCCCTGATACGCCGCCTGCTTCTCGGCAACGATATCGTCCTGCGTCTTGAGCAGACGCTCAAAGCGGCGCTGCTTGTCCTGCGGCGAGGCATTGTCTTCATAGGATGCTGCGGGCGTGCCCGTGCGAGGCGAATACAGGAATGTGAACAGCAGGTCGAAGCGTGTATCCTGCACCAGACGCAGGGTCTGCTCGAAATCCTCGTCAGTTTCGCCCGGAAAACCGACAATAATATCACTCGAAAGCGTAATATCCGGCATTTTTTCGCGTGCATCAGCGATCAGGGATTTGTAGTGCTCCGCCGTATAGCGGCGGTTCATGCGGCGGAGAATTTCATCACTGCCAGACTGAAACGGCAGATGAAGCTGCTTTGCAACTTTGTCGCACTCAGCCATTGCAGAAAACAGCTTCGGAGAAGCATCCTTCGGATGGCTTGTCATAAAACGCAGCCAGAAGTCTCCGGGCACAGCATTCAATCTGCGAAGCAGATCGGAAAAATCAACATCAATGCCGAGATCCTTGCCGTAGGAGTTGACGTTCTGTCCGAGAAGGGTAATCTCTCTGTAGCCCGCAGCAACCAGTTCGCGCAGCTCTTTTTCAATCTCCTCCGGGTATCGCGAACGTTCTCTGCCGCGGACATAAGGCACGATACAGTAGGTACAGAAATTGTTGCAGCCATACATGATAGAGAGCCAGGCCTTTGCACCCTTCGCGCGAAGTACAGGCAGTCCCTCCGCAATATCATCCTCGCCGCCGATATCAAACACGCGCTTTCTGTCCGTCAATACGCGATAAAGCAGCGACGGAAAGCGCCACAGCGCATGCGTACCGAACAGCAGATTGACCTGCGGATAGCTCTTTTTGATCTTTTCGACATTCTTTTTCTGCTGCGCCATGCAGCCGCACAGCGCGATGACGACATCCGGCCGCTTCTTCTTGAGATGGCTCAGCGCGCCGATGTTGCCGAAGGCACGATCCTCCGCATGCTCTCGCACTGCACAGGTGTTGAACAGGATGAAATCCGCCTCTTCCGTGCTGTCTGTCATTTCATATCCCATTTCATGCAGCATGCCGCGAATGCGCTCGGTATCCGCTTCATTCTGCTGGCAGCCAAAGGTATGCGTATAGGCTTTGGGGCATTTGCCGCCATTCAGGCGGGCGACAGCGTCAATATAAGTGAACTGCGTTTGCAGCTGCTGCTCGGAAACATTCTTTTGTGTGGACAATTCTATGCCTCCTCTCATCGGAACGGAGTACCGTCAGCAGTAAACACATTCATACGATGGTACTCGCTGAAGGGTATCTCGTACTGCGGCAGATACTGACGGATGGCTCGAGTCAGATATTCAGGCGACATGTTGTTATTGCCTGCGGCGGTCGTAACAACGGCTGTTACTTCGTGTTCACCCTCGGCAACAGCAAGATCACGCATCAGCTCCCGCATATTAACCGTCTTTTCGCCGCGCTTGGAGCGCTTGACGATCTCGACGACCGGACGCCGGAACAGATCGCGTACCGCATCGGCAAAGCCATTCGGCACATCCGCTTCAAAGCCCCAGGTGATGCGGTACTGAGACCACTCAATCGAGCCGACCTTCATGCCTCCGTCCGACTGCGGATAGATCTCGATCGCGCGGAGACCTTCCGGAAATACGTCGTTGAGCGCTTCCACTGCATTTTCAGGCACCGCTTCCGAGGTGATATTGAAATCAAGAAATTCACATTCACCGGAATAACCGGTCGAAAGCGGAAGCGCAACGGAAACATAGGCGTGCTGATTGAAGCCTTCGGTAAACCACAGAGGCATCTGACAGCGCGCCATCGAGCGCTGCATGGCGTGCATCAGATCCAGATGAGAGATGTACTTTGCTCTCCCCTCTTTGGCAAATTTCATTCGAGCCTTAAACACGGCATTTGCCTCCCTTCAGCAGCGCGCTTGCACCACAGCCAGCACACTGATGCATGCAGTCGGGCGTGATAACCGCTTCGCGCGAGCGCTCCCATTCACGCTTCAGGTGCTCCTTGCGCGTACCGCAGCCAATGTGATCCCACGGGAATACCTCATCCATCGGGCGCTGGCGGGACGCATAAAACTCCGGATCAAGTCCGCAGTCACGGAACGCCTGTATCCACTTTTCAAAATCGAAGCACTGATCCCAGCCATCCATTTTACAGCCGCGCTGCCATGCGAGCAGAATAGCCCTGCCCTGACGGCGGTCGCCTCGTGCGATAACGCCTTCGAGCACCGAGGTCTCGGCATCGTGCCAGTTATAGGTGACGTTCTTGGTCTTCATAACCACCTTGAGATGCGCCTGCTTCTCGCGGAAGGTTTCCAGTGTGTCCTGCGCATCCCACTGAAACGGCGTCTGCGGCTTGGGAACGAAGCACGAAGCCGAAGCTGTGATACGAACGCCGCGCGCACGATTGGGGGTATTCTCGCGCCAGCAGTAGGCGACCTTTTTGCAGATGTCGGAAATACCGTCCAGATCCTCATAGGTTTCCGTCGGCAGACCCATCATGAAATAGAGCTTGACATTGTTCCATCCGCCCTGAAATGCGATTTCGCAGGCATGCAGAACATCTTCTTCGCGGATGTTCTTATTGATAACGTCGCGCAGGCGCTGTGTGCCCGCCTCGCAGGCAAAGGTCAAACCGCTCTTGCGCGTCTTCTGCACGCGCTCCATCAGCTCAGCGGAAAAACTGTCTGCGCGGAGAGACGGCAGCGACAGGCTGATATGGCGCGGCTCGCAGTAATCGAGCATGCACTCTGTCAGGCCGGACAGTTCGCCGTAATCGCTTGTAGACAGCGAGGAGAGAGAAATCTCCTCATAACCGGAATTTTTCAGCACCGCCTCCGCCTGCTTCAGAAGAACCTCCTTCGATTTGGTACGGAGCGGACGGTAGGTATGACCCGCCTGACAGAAACGACAGCCGCGCGGACAGCCGCGGAACAGCTCGATCATAGCGCGGTCAAAGACAATATCGGTCGAAGGAACGACGAACGACTCCGGATAATACATGGTATCCAGATCCTTGACGATGCGCTTCTGCACCATCGCCGGAGCACCGTGCGTGGGTGTTACGCTTTCGATCGTTCCGTCCTCATGGTATTTGACTTCATACAGCGAGGGGACGTACATGCCCTCGATCTGTGCCGCCGCAATCAGGAAATCCTGCTTAGACCAGCCTTCACGCTTTGCCTTGCGATACAGGTCGGTAAACTCGAGCATAATCTCCTCGCCGTCGCCGATCATGAACAGATCGACAAAATCTGCGAGCGGCTCCGGGTTATATGCGCAGGGTCCGCCGCAGGCAACAATATGCCGGAGGTCAGTGCGTTCCTTTGCAAGCACAGGGATACCGCCGAGATCCAGCATATTTAAAATGTTAGAAAACGACAGCTCATACTGAAGCGTAAACGCAATAATATCGAAGTCCGTGAGCGGATCACCGCTTTCCAGGCCGTAAAGTGGAATGCCGGCAGCACGCATTTCGGCCTCCATATCGATCCACGGCGCGCATACACGCTCACACCAGATCCCCTTTTGATCATTGAGCAGTCCGTACAGAATACGCGAGCCAAGGTGCGACATCGCAACCTCGTAAGTGTCCGGAAAGCAGAAAGCGAACCGCAGATCTACATTCTTTTTGTCCTTCATCACCGATCCCCATTCGCCGCCGACGTATCGCGCCGGCTTCTGCACCCGGGTCAGGATGGCTTCCATCTGTTTATGCAAGCTGTTATCCTCCAAAATGAGTATAGTTTAGTGGTGTCATATGAAATGTACTGAAAACAGCATCCGCCATTCAGGCGGTAGATATAGACATTATATCACATTTTACGCAAAAAGACCATACCATCCTGCAAAAAGAAGTAAGCTGCTTCATTTTACAGAAAGATATGGTCTTTGCTGTTATTTTGTATTCAGGATTCGAGCCGAATTGAATACTGTCAGTACCGAGAGGATGATGTCTACAGCAACAACATGCCACATCTGCACAAAGCCGAAAAGTGCAAGCAGAGCGAGCAGTATTTTCGCAATGACAACGATCATCATATTCTGTACCGCTGTACTGTGCGTTCTGCGGCTGATACGGACAGCATCAGCAAGGCGAGTCAAATCATGCGTCATAACCAGCACATTGGCACACTTCGCTGTATCGCGTGAACCGGCAGTGCCCATCGCGATACCGACATCCGCAGTCTTCAGCTCATCCAGATCATGAATGCCATCGCCAATGTAGGCTTCCGCGCCGTCCGTCGGGATCGTGCGCATCAGGAAATCCATTTTAGCGGCTTTTTCTTCCGGCTGGAGACCGAAGTGAATGGTATCAATGCCTGCTGCATCAGCAACCTGCTGTGCGGACAGCTCGCTGTCGCCGGTCAGGAGAACCGTGCGTGTAATGCCCTGCGCTTTCAGTTCGCGAACAGCATCTGCCGCCTCATCGCGGACCGTGTCCTCCATCTGGATCGCACCGGCATAGTCTCCTTCATATGCCACATAGACGATTGTGCCTCGCAGTTCAGGAACACCCTTAACGCCGCGGGAGATCATCAGCTTGCGGTTGCCGACGAGAATCGTTCGGTTATGGATGCGGGCACGAACGCCTCGGCCCGGGAATTCTTCGAATTCCATGACCTTCTGCATCTGTCCCTTGTACGCATCTACCAGCGCGCGGGCTACCGGATGTGCTGAAAGCTGTTCAGCGGCGGCAGCAAGTGCAATGCAGCTCTGCTCGTCAAACTCCTGCGTCGGGAATACCTTTTTAATATGAAGATCGCCCTTTGTCAGGGTACCGGTTTTGTTGAACACGGCCATGCGCATCTCTGCGGTTTTCTCGATTGCTTCACTGCCCTTAGCATGTACGCCTTTTCGAGCCAGTCTGCTGCTGCCGCACCAGAATACAAGCGGAACGGAAACAGCGAGCGCTGCCGGACAGCTTACTGCAAGGAGCGTCAGTGCACGATATACCCAGCTCTGAAGCGGGGCTGTCGAGTTGAGCAGCGGCGGTACGATCGCAAGCAGTACAGCCAGGATAAACATGAAGGGAATGAAGCGCGATACCATGAGCAGCATACTGCGTTCCAGTGCTGCCTTATGTTCACTGCTGTCTTCCTGCACGCGCATAATACGGCTTATTGCGCTGTCATCGAAGCGAACCATAGTCCGCATAAGCAGAAGCGAGCCGGTATACAGGCTGCCCGCCAGCACATGCGAATCCTTGCTGACGGCTGCGAGTTCGCTGTCGCCCGTGATAATGCTCTCGTCAACAGTGCCCTCGCCGCGGATCACGACGCCGTCAAGCGGTACACGCTCTCCCGAACGAACAAGAACAAACTCACCAATTCGGACTTCTGCCGGACTGATCATGCGCTCTTCGCCTTTCATATTGACGACAGCCGCTTTTTCGGGTATGCAGCTTGCCTGCTGCGGCATTTCGCTGTTCGCGCCGGCGAGAATAAAATCACTTGCAATCTTTCCGACACCGTGAAGAACCAGCACAATCGCGGCCTCCGGACGGTGATGCAGCAGAAACGCGCCGAGCGATACCACAAGCATGAGCGGGTATTCACTGAAAAACCGCCCGTGCGACAGCTCCTGTATTGCGTTTCCGGCAATGGGAACCGCTGCCAGCAGATACGCCAGAAGATAAAGGATAAAGGCGATATGATCATCGCTCCCGAGCAACGCTCCGGCAATCACAAGTGCTGCCGATGCAATCAGCCGAATCAATGTGAACTGCATATCCATCATGGACATCGCCTGATATCGGCCTTCGCCGCCGCTCGACGCTCCTCTTTTGGCATTTTCCCGCCGCAGACGGGTCTGCTCCCTTCGTCGCATTTTGGCCCGATACTGCGCTCGTTCCATGAACGACATGCCTTCCGTCTCGCTCTCGCTTTGATGCAGCATCGCAAGGGCAGCAGACAGAGGCTGCATATTTTCGGCCTCAGATGCCGTTTCTTCTTCCGGATCATCCTTAAACCGTTTCTTTTCCTTGTTCTTTCTGGGCTTTTTCTCTATTTTCCAGAGATGTTTGAGCTTATCAACCGCCTTATCAACGCCGCTTTCTTCCTCATCCGGCGCCTCTGCTCCGGGCGGTGACTCTGGTTCAGCCGATGCGTTTTCAGCATCTTCTGTACCTTCCTGCTCGCTGCCCTCATCCTCAGCCTGTGATCCGGGGTCATCCTCCGAATTTTGCGGCGATTTTTCCTGCTGGGGCGGTTCTTTTTCCGCAGTCTGCATTTCAGCAGCAGCCTCCGGCTGCACTTCTTCGCCTTTCGTTTCCGACGGTTTTTCCTCTGATGCTTTCTCCGAAGGCACAGTCTCATGCTCAGCCTTGCTCTCCGGCGAAGAAACCTGTGTTTTTTCCTTCTCTTCGGATTGCTCAGACTCTTGTTCTGCCTGATCGAGAGATACCGAATCCTTATCTGTCTCAGTTACTGCTTCGGCCTTGTCGGGTTCTATTCCGGGAGACGTTTCCGTTTCCTGCGGCTCGGCATGCTCCTGTTCTTCTGTATCAGATGTCCTCTCCGGCATATTTTCTGTCCTGACATCCTCGCTTTGCGTCCCGGATGCTTCAGCGGTGTTTATGCCGAATTCCTGCAGGATGCTTTCTACAGTCGGAAAATCGTCGGTTTTCGCGCTGATCTGATCGAGCAGTTCTTCAGCAGATGTCTGATCTGTCCCCTCACTCTTCAGCAGCGGCTCCTTTTCCGGCGACCCCATCTGTGGGGTTGTATTTTCGCTCATCTTCTATCCCTCCTGCACATGTGCGATACCTTGCGCCAGTATCGTCTGGATATGGTCATCACACAAGGCATAGTATACGGTCTTTCCGTTTTTTCTGCTCTTTACAAGACGGGCCTGTTTTAAAAAACGCAGCTGATGGGAAATTGCCGACTGGCTCATGCCGAGCAGTGTCGCGATATCGCAGACGCAAAGTTCCGCCGATACCAGCGCTGTCAGAATACGCAGGCGTGTTTTATCGGAAAACGCCTTGAAAAAATCAGACGCTGCGGTCGTGATATCATCATCCGGCATCTGCCTGCGCGCAGTTTCTACCGCATCCATATGAACAATGTGTTCTTCGCAGCAATCCATATCCGCACGCTTATGTCTGACAGCCAACAAAATCCCTCCCGTGATACATGAGTATCCATTCAATTATACTATCATCCAATCGCTATTCTGTCAAGAATTCTGATGAAAACGAGCGAAAAAAAGATGATAAGCTCACAGCAGTGCAACATCTTTATTCAGCATGCAGTACGCAAGACGATAAGTCTCTGCAAAATCTGTAAAACTCTGTTTTCTTTTTGCGGTTTCTGGCAGGTACGCCACATTTTTCAACTTATATCGCTATTATTTTTGCGCATCATACTATCAGCAAGCCACAACACACAAATCGTAAAGGAGAGATCAAAGTTATGACTAACACGAAAAACGGTTCCAATCAGGGCATGGTACCTGAAGCACGCGCCGCAATGGATCAGTTTAAGATGGAGGCTGCAAGCGAGGTCGGCGTCAACCTCAAGCAGGGTTATAACGGCGATCTGACCAGCCGTCAGGCGGGTTCGATCGGCGGTCAGATGGTTAAGAAGATGTGTCCCGTACATACTTCGAGCTTCGAGCGAAACTGCCGGACTGCGGTCGGGCATTGTGTAAGGATTCTTTATACCGCAGAATGGACGTAAGGGCCTGCGTCAGCGACTCAGCCTCCCTTTCCAGCCGCTCGTTCAGGGTTTTCTCCATGCTGCCGCGGACTAATTCCCTGATCGGTGTTCGATTTGTTATTGCAATTTACAAGTAAAAGAAAAAGCGCCAGCAATGATTTTCTCATTGCTGGCGCTTTTTATCGTGTCGTTTATTGCTCTTTCAGCGTTACA